>Ga0209515_10007331_pt1 | contig 13316 bp, 9 predicted proteins | sample Subgroupgradi54m_FD_187454 | JGI IMG/M metagenome (GOLD analysis project Ga0209515, IMG submission 187454) | Subsurface groundwater microbial communities from S. Glens Falls, New York, USA - GMW60B uncontaminated upgradient, 5.4 m (SPAdes)... ...
GGGAGATTCTCTGGCGTCGGCATCCTAATGAGCATTGAATCCGAGATAAGTCCTACCTTGATGTGCTCGGCCGCGATTCTGTTCCCTAATGCAAAAGGGGTGTTCGCCTCTCTGGTTTTGAAGCCCTCGTTACGCTCTAATACCCCCTTGAATGCCCTCTCTATTCCTGAGGTGACAGCTTTATTCTCGTGGTATTCGTTAACGAGCTGCCTATAGCCCAACAAATCGAGATAGCAAACGAGAAACTCGCCCCCATCCTTCCCACCGGCGAGGTCACCTTTCATTGGCTGACATCATGTTGAGACTCTACCTGCTCAAATTCGTTCCGAAATTCTTTAAGCCCCCATTGGCTCCACGTCGATGTCTCCTTGGCATATGAATCCCACGTTTCCCTAAGCCTCATGAGATTTCCCTCTCCGGTAACAATGGGGCGATCAATGTACGAAGGGAATTCCGGCGAATTCCTGGGACACATGACTTATTGCCTTCCGAACCGTCCAACCTCTTTAGCAGCTCCAACTTGGTTAGCAATAGACAACCAGAGGCGCTCCAAATGTACCAGTCCAGATCGGCTCTTGACCCCTACCCCACAGTTATTGGCACGAGGGCCATGGTGTCATTGCCAAAAATGTCGATGACCTTCACGGCGATGGTGTAGCGGCCGGGCTTCGAGTAGGTGTGCGGAGCGGTGAGAAGTTCCAACTCGCGGTTTTGCCTGGTGCGAAAGCTCTGCCACTCGTTTTCGAAGATGTAGGAACCGGTCCAGCGTTCTTCGAAATCAACGAACTCGCCATCGGGTGGTGTGAAGGCCGACGACGTCGCCTTCGTCCCCATGCTCTTCGCGATTTTGATGATCTCTTTCCGGCTCTGGTAATCGAAGTCCACGGCCCAGTAATCCACCCAATCCGTCCAGTGCTTGGTCAGCTTCTCTCGCGTGACGACGCCCTGCTTGTTCTTGCTCACCTTGATGAGTGTGCCCTGCTCGCAGACCACCTCGCTCTTGCCTTCCTTCAGCTCGGCGGCGATCGCGTCGATGATCCCCTGAGTGTAGTAGATGGAAAAATCCGTCAACTCAACAGCGAGACGGAGCGTATTCTTCTTGTCATGGCGCGGGGTCGCTTCGATGTAGCTCACGTCATGGAAACGCACCTGGCCCTTCTCGACCGCGCGCTTGTCGAACACTTCCGGCGGGATGGCTTTCGGGGCGAAATCAATGCCCTTCTGCTTCGCCTCCTCCAGCACGGCGGGGAACAGGCCCATCTCAAACTCGAACGCCAGTACGTCCACCCGCGACGCCCTGCGCTTGCGGCATTCGGTGATGACTTCCTCGACGAACAGGCGACCGACCGGCAGGTTGATCGGCCCGACCACGACGAGACGACCGGCCAGCTTACCGTGGAAAAAGCTCTCACCCTCCAGCGGCTGCGCCTTGTAGGCGCGCAGGATGAGATCGCGAAACTCCTGCTCCTTCCTCGCCAGCGCCTCGGCTTTCTTTTTCGCGCTGAGACGGGTGGACACATTCAGGTACGCCTGACGCTCGTACCGGCCGAGGTTCAGCACCTCGAAGGCGCGGAACGGCTTGCCAGCCGCCTTCAACTCTCGCTGCACGCCGATGAGCCGCTTACGCGTGGTGTGAATGCCGAACTTGCCGAGGTCGGCGGCGATCCATTTCCGTCCCAGCTTCTCCGCCACCGCCGCCGTCGTACCGCTGCCGCAGAAAAAGTCCGCCACCAAATCGCCTTCGTTGCTGCTGGCTTTGAGGATGCGTTCGAGGAGAGCTTCGGGCTTTTGGGTTGGATAGTCGAGCCGTTCGTTGGCACTGGGGGCGATAATAGGGATGTCCCACACGTCATCGAGTGGCGCTCCAACCGAATCGGAACCTGCGTAATCTGAGGGCACTCGCTTGCCACCTTTGTCGTGAGAAGCGACAATTTTGCTGTCGCCCCAGCGTTTCTGCGTCTCTTCAGTCCGCTCTCCATAAGCGCGGTTGAAAATATGACTGCTCTTGGATTTGGTATAGGCGTAGATCGTGTTGTGCATCTTCTGCCATTCCCGTGCAGGGGTTGGCCAACGCTTGTAGTGCCATTGGATTTCGTTCAATTGATTTTCGCGGCTGAAGATTTCATCCATCGCTAGTCGAATGAATGCATTCACCCGCCAATCGCAATGCACGTAGATGCTGCCCTCGCTGTGCATCAAATCGCGCATGAGGATGAGCCGCTCGTAAATCATCGAGATGAAGGAATCCGCGCCGCGTCCCCAGGTGTCGCGGTAGGCGATTTGTTCGAGGAGGTTTGGCTCTTTGTGGAAGGTCTCGCCGCCAATCTCAATGTCCATGGAGAAATCCGCGCCGACATCAAAGGGCGGGTCAATGTAGATGAGCTTCAGCCCGCCGGCCTCTTCGATCTGTTGGCGCAGCGCGCCGCTCTTGAGCGAGGAGAGAATGAGTTTGTTGTCGCCCCAGATGAGCTTGTTCGTCCAACCCTGGAGCTGCCGGCCGCGCGCGTCGAAGAGATCATCTTGCTCTTCACGCGCTTCCTTGCGCGGCTCGTCAATATGCTCCAGCGTCTGAAACGGCAGGATGGTCGTGCAGACCTCTCGAGTCTTGCCGCTCCAGACCAGTTCCACCTCGCGTTTGTCCTCGAAGAGCAAAAAACGGTATTTTTCCGGCAGACACTTGCCCTGCTGGATGAGCTGGGTAAGATCGCGCTTCTCGGCGTCGGAGAGTTCGTCGCGTTCGGCGTCGTGGTGGCGTGGCATGGCGTCAGGATGTCTTTCGGCGTGGTTTTTTCGCGGGGAGTTTCTTCACGGCCTCGTCAAAGGCTTTGGCGTCGTCCATGGCTTCTGGGGCGAGCCGATGGGCTTGGAACTGGTCGTACTGGCGCTCCGCGAGTGTATCGGCGACGGCTTTTTCGACGCGGCCGGCGTGGGTGAGGATGTCGCGCTGGTTGAACTGGAGGAAGGCGTCGAGTTTCTCCCGCCAGTCGCGCATGTAGAGGACCCTGCGCCGACGGGCTTGATCCTCGGCATAGTCGAGATACATGGTGACGATGCGGTTGAGTTCGGAGATTTCGCCTTCGCCGAGGTAATTCTTGGCGATGGTGACGTCCGTCTTGCGGACCTTGCCGCTTTTCCAGGACGTGAGGCCCATGTTGGGCTTGGCGTGGTCGGCGCGCTCTGCGATAAGTTCGGCGGCGGTTTTGCCGGTGGCGGCCCAGTGGAGTTTGTTCTGGATGATCTGGAAGAATTGCTGGGTCTGGGCGGCGTCGGGCTGGTAGTCGGCGGCAAGGGCGAAGATGTCGCGGACGCGGAGATACATGCGCTTCTCGCTCGCACGGATGTCGCGAATGCGTTCGAGCAGCTCGTCGAAGTAATCCGGGACACCCGGGCCGGGCGGGTTCTTGAGGCGCTCGTCGTCCATGACGAAGCCTTTGACGAGGTACTCCTTGAGCCGCGCGGTGGCCCATTGGCGAAAGGCCGTGCCGCGTTGGGAGCGGACACGGTAGCCGACAGCGAGAATCATTTCGAGGCTGTAGTGCTTCACAGGGCGTTGCACCTGCCGGCCACCTTCCTGGCGAACTATTACGTAATCCTTAATCGTTGCGCCCCCCGCCAGTTCTCCTTCCGCGAGGATATTCTTGATGTGCAGGTTGATGTTGGGAGTGGTGGTGTGGAACAGTTCCGCCATCAGCGCCTGCGAAAGCCAGATGTTCTCATTGGCAAAGCGGCACTCGATGCGCGTGCTGCCGTCGTCCGTCCGGTAGAGGACGATTTCTCCCGTAGGTGTTGGTTCGTTGGCAGGCATGGTCAGCTCTTTTGGTATTCAGTGAAGCTTGCGGTAAGCGACGCGAACGTCTGTGGCGGATTGCGCTCGAAACTCTCTTGATCGACGTAGACGAATCGGTAGCTCGACTCACCCTCGGCTTGACTGGCCGCCGTGGCGTCGGCGCACCATTGGCGAAGCCGCGTCATCTTCTGCGGTAAGTCCAGTTCCTCGCGCCCCTTGGTCTCCACGATCCAGACCGTGCCGTCTGCCGTGCGAACGATGAAGTCGGGTGTATAGGTGGAAAGATCGCCGTCGGCTTTTACGTAATCGAGCTTGAAACCGATCGCGAGGTAGTTCTTGGCGAAGGCGGCGACGTCTGGTGCCTCATCGAGGAACTTGGCGAATTGCAGCTCGAAGCCGCCCGCGTGCGGCTCGCCCACGATCTTGCTGAAGAGCGACTTCTTCGGCGTCAGGTAGGGCCGATGCTCGGTGCGGAACGGGCGTGTCTCGCGCAGCCGAATCCGGTCTTCGATGCGCGAGGAGCCGGCGTCCCGGACGGTCAGCGCATTGATGGCGGCCTTGAAGCTGTCGAAGAGCATCTTTCCCGCCTCAGGCTCGGAGAGATTGCGCAACAGAACCGGGTCTTCCAAGTCCACCGGTGACGACACGAACAGATGCTCGCGAAGGAACGTCTTCACCTTGCCGTACAGCACATCATAGCCACCGACGAGCCGTAATTCCTTGAGCAGTTGGTGCGTGAAGAAGCCGACGACGGATCGGTAATCGGCCGGGCCAGCGCCATCGAGCTGGATCGTGTGGTGGATTTCGTCATCGAGCATCCTCTTGAAGACGATCTCGCGGGTCTCTTCCGGCGTAAACGGCTTGAGCGGCAACCTGGCGTTGCCCAGCTTGGCGGGGTCCAGCCCATCGAGATCTTTAAACTCACGCTGGAAGCGACGGGAGAGTTTGGGAATCGTGATATCGAGCGCATCCACGTCTTTATCCGGATTTTGCGTCTCGATTTCAACCACGAGGGAATCCGGACGTCCAGTGCCGCCCCCCATCGGCCGATATTCAAATTCCATGCCCTCGCTTCGGATGGACTCCACGAACTCTATAAAGGCGGGCGTGCCTATGACGGATACGGTTTCGCGCGCGTCCGTGCCGAAATACATGCGGCGCAGGCCCCGGCCGAGCGTCTGCTCGGGAAGAATCTTGCTCTCGGAACCGTACGGACGCAGGCCGACGATCGTGGTGACATTGCGCACATCCCAGCCTTCCTTGAGCATGAGGACGGAGACGATGGCCTTGTGACGATTGTGCCAGGTGTCGATGGAGTTGGCTTCGCCGCGGAGCCTCTTCAGCTCCTCCTCGTTTTTGCCGGAGGCGGCTTCAGAGATTTCGCCGTTGTTCTTGGTGTGGATGACGAGGACGGCGCCTTGCAGTTCGGGACAGATCTTTTCGAGGTAGGCGCCGACTTCGTCGCAGTTGCGGGTATCGTCCACCATCACGAAGAGCACGGCTTTTTTTCCAAGCAGCTCATGTTCGGCATAGCTCTTGCGCCATTCCTCAACGCCGAGTTGCAGATAGTCCGCGTAATGCTCGGTGAAGATGGCGCTCGTGTGCTCGTGGAGTTTTGCGCGGCTGGGCGCGTCCGGTAGGACGGGATGCTTGACGACGTTCTGGTGAATCGCCTCGACGAGAGGGTAGTCCGAGACGGTCTGGGCGAAGATTTCGCCGCTGTCGTGACGAGGTGTGGCCGTGACATCCACCTGCAGCGCCAGGCGGCGATCTTTCTGTCGCATGCGGTGGTGGATGTCTTGGATGGATTTGAACCACGCCATCTTCGGGTTGTGAATGTGATGCGCTTCGTCGTTGAACACGGCGAGTTCTTCGATTTCGCGAACGATCTCACCGAGGTCGGTTTTGCTGTCGGTCGTTTTGCCGACGGGCCTGGCGCCGAATGGTTCGAGAAAATAGTCGCGCAAGTCCCCATCCTCCAGCGAGGGCTCCGGCACGTCGCCAACGAAGACGCGGTGGATGTTCGTGAGAAACAGATTGCCCGTATCGCGAACGACGCGCACGTCATCCTGAATGTGGAGCGTGACCTGAAAATCGTCGTTCCAGTTCCTCCCTTCGTGGCCGTTGGGGGGAAGCACAGGATCGCTGAAAAATATGTTCCGCGTTTCGAAATCGGCGCGCAGACGGTCGAGCACGATGATGTTCGGCGCAATCACGAGGAAGTTACGCGACAGCGTAGAGTCTGGTTCATAGAGCTTATGGAAGAAGCTCCAAGCAATGAGGAGCGAGAGAACCTTTGTCTTGCCGGCGCCGGTCGCCATCTTCACCACATAGCGCGGCCATTCCTCATCGAACATGCCGGCCGAGACTGCGCCGGAGGCGTCGAAGCGCAGCAGATCGAACTTGTCCCGCACGTGACGCGCATCATACAGCCAGATGATCGTCTCGACGGCTTCTCGCTGGGCAAAGTAGTAGCGAAACAGTGCGAGCGTGCCATCCGCCTGTTCCTGCCGATGCTCGGTGTCAAACCACCAGCGCAGCAACGCGAGCGACGTGGCTGAAACACCGGTATAACCGGCGCTACGCCATGCGTGGACCTCTTTGCGGATGTTGGCGACAAACGGCGGGAGCAGCTTTTCGTAGGCCGTACTGCGCATCTCTTCCGCGGCTGGAAACCACCGCTGGTCAGGTAGCAAGACGGCATAGGGCGACGTGGGAAACTCAGGATGAAGTGCCATCGCTGCGTGTTTAGCTGGAGTAACCGGGGCCGGTTCTATTTTTCACGAAACCGCCCCCCCGCTGCTTCGCTCTGCGAAGCAGAGCGTGCGGGGGCAGGCAGACGCCGCCAACGTTTCCGCCATCCGCCATAGAACTTTGTTGGCGGTTGACCGTCTGGAAGGTCACGCGTTGAAAAACGTGCCCAACGGCACGGCGATGAGTTTTGGCCCCAGTGCGACCACCGCATCTCCGCCATAGAACACGATTCCTGCCACGAGTCGCTCGCCCCACTGGGCATGGAGCGCCTGAAAGGTTTTCAGCACTCCCCGATCGATTGACCGACCCCACTTCGCCTCGATGGCCACGAAGCGCTGGCCGTGCTCGATGAGAAAATCCACTTCCTGGCCGCTCTGCAAGCGCCAGCCATAGAGCCGCATCGGCACCGGAGCGAGGCTGATCAGCTTCTGTAGCTCCTGGGCCACCCACGTTTCAACTAGGGCCCCCAACTTGGGAGCGTGTTCCAGCGCATTGACCTCATGGAGATCCAGCAGGTGCGCGGCCATGCCGGTGTCGCTCCAGTAGAGCTTTGGAGCTTTCGAGAGCCGCTTGGAGACGTTCGTGAAGAATGGATGGATCAGGCTCACTTGATACGTCTGCTCCAGCACCTGCATGTAACGGCGTAGCGTCACGTAGGGTAATCCGGCATCCCGCCCCAGATCAGCAAAGTTGAGCATCTGCCCGCTCCGCGCCGCAGCCAGCAGCATCAATCGACCAAACTCCGGCAATCGCTCGATGGCCGTCAGTTGCACGATGTCCCGCTCAATGTACGTCGTCCGATACGCCTCAAACCACCGCCGACGCGCAGAGGGTTGCGTGGCCAGCGCCGGATCAGGATAGCCGCCGTGCAGGATGCGAGTCAGCAGATGTCGGCCGGATCGAGCATGGTTGACACGAAGGCTTCGGAGAATCGCCGCCGGATCTTTCGCCTGGAACAACCGCGGCAGGATGGTCGGCGCCGATGGGCGGCGCTGGAGCTCCGCCTCGGAGAACGGATGCAGCCGGTGCAGCGCCATCCGGCCGGCCAGCGTCTCGGAGACGGTCTTCAGGGTGAGGATGTTGGCGGAGCCGGTGATGAGAAAGCGTCCAGGGGTGCGATGCTGATCCACCTGCAGCTTGATCGCCCGCAACAGATCCGGGGCTCGCTGGATCTCATCGATGGCGACCGGGCCGGGATTCGCGGCGATCAACCCATCCGGATCGGTGAGGGCCGCATCCAGCGTGGCGCGGTCATCGAGGGTGAGGTAGGCGGCCTTCCACGCCCCATGACACAGCGTCTGCACCAGCGTGGATTTGCCCACTTGGCGAGCCCCGGTCACAAGCACCACCGGAAACTGCCCCAACGCCTCCCGGAGGAGCGGCTCAAGATGCCGTTTGATCATGGTTAAATATTATCCACTGAACGGATAAATATCAACAGAAATCTTGGTAAGTGGAATCATAGGCGAAAATAGTTGGAACGGCACTAGGCCCGCTCAAGGAGCGTGAGGATCTCCAAGTGGTTGGTGTGGGGAAACAGATCGAACGCGACCGCCTGGCGCAGGCGGTAGCGGGGAAAGCCGCTGGTCAGCTGCTGCAGGTCGCGCGCCAGAGCCTGCGCGTTGCAGGAGAGATACAGGAGTTGTTTGGGCCGGGCCGCCAAGAGCGAGGCGATCATCCGCGGATGCAACCCGGACCGCGGCGGATCGATCACCACGAGGTCGGGCTTGGCCTCCAGAAGCCAGAAGCGCTTGTTGGCCAGGACGTCTTCGGCGCGCCCCGCGTGGAACTCCACGTTGCCGATCCCGTTCGCCGCCGCGTTGAGCCGGCCCATCTCCAGGTTGCGCGCGTCGCTGTCGATGCCGTAGACGGTGCGAAACTTCGAGGCGAGGTAGAAGGCGATCAGCCCGATGCCGCAGTACACATCCCAGGCGACTCCCGAGGGCGCGTGGCTGGCCCACTCGCTCAGGCGCTGGTACATGCGCTCGGCTTGCACGGGGGTGGGCTGCAGGAAGTTCATCGGATGGAGCTTCAGGTGAAAGGGCCCGATGCGATCGTCCAGGTACGGCTCGCCCCGCAAGAGAAAGAGCTCCTCGGGCACGGCGACATCCGCCACCTTGGTGTTGACGCCCCAGTAGACACTGCGCACGTTCGGATCGCTCGCCCTCAGCTCCTGCGCCAGGCGCTCCAGGATCGCTCGATCACCCTGGGTCGTGACCAGGCACACGAGGATGTGGTTGGTCGCGTGGCTGGTCCGAATCACCAGGTAGCGCAAAAACCCCTGGTGGCTGCGCGGATTGTAGGCCGAGAGCCCCTCGCGCTGCGCAAAGGCGCGCACCTGCCCCGTCAGCCGGCTCAGGGGCTGCGGCAGCAACAGGCAATCCTCCAGGTCGACGATGCGCCAGAAGGAGCGCGCCGCGTGATAGCCTAACACGAGCTGGCCGTCGAGATTCCCGAACGTCAGCTCCGCTTTGTTCCGGTAGCGCCAGGGATCATCCAGCCCGACGACCTCAATCGACAGCGAGGGATCGAGCGGGCCGAGGATCCGCAGGAGGCGCTGCTGCTTCAGCGCCAGCTGATCCGCGTAGGCGAGGTCCTGGAGCGTGCAGCCGCCGCAGGTACCGAAATAGGGACAGGGGGCTTGCACCTTCGCAAACGGCGCTTTCTCTTGCACCAACACCCGATCAGGGTTCATCTCACGTCGCGCTCCCGCGTGCTCATTATAGAGGAGTCGGTGGAACGGTTGTTAGCCATATCGACGACGCGGGCGAAAGACCATCGCGAATGCCAGACCGCCCGCAAACCCCCCGATGTGCGCCCACCACGCGACCCCCCCAACGTCGGCCATGTGGCCCATGGTCATGGCGCCCTGGAGCCACTGAAGGAGGAACCACAAGCCCAGGAAGACAAACGCGGGCAACTCCACCGTCGGCCACACCAACCCCAGCGGCAGGAGCGTCACGACCCTCGCAAATGGGAACGACAGGAAATACGCCCCCAGGACCCCGGCAATGGCGCCGCTGGCGCCGATCATCGGCACCGTCGCGTGCGGGTTGGCCCACACCTGCGCCGCCACCGCCAGGATTCCGCTGCCCAGATACAAGACCACAAAGCGGCCGTGGCCCACGCGATCTTCGACGTTGTCGCCGAAGATCCACAGATAGAGCATGTTGAACCCCAGATGTATCAGCCCGCCGTGCAGAAACTGGGAACTCACCAACGGGACCAGCCGTCCGATCCACCCCAGCCCCTCGCCGGGAGCGCCTGACATCCAGGACGCAGGCACCACCCCGAAGCGGTAGAGGAACGCCTCAAGGGCGGGACCCTGCCGCCACTCGATGAGAAACACGGCGATGTTGGCCAGGACCAAGAGCCGCACGACCCAGGCCGTACGCTGAGCGGGAATGGTGTCACGGATGGGAATCATGCAACTTGAAACTTACCACTTATTCTTATCGAGATACCGGAGGGCCTTACGAAACACCCTTCGCTCGTTCTCATAGCTCAGCCGAGCAAGCGCCTTGTCAAGCGGCAGCCACCGCGCCTGCTCCACTTCGTCATCATGCTGCGCGGGATCACCCTCGCGATAGCGCAGGAGAAAAAAATGCACCCGCTTGAAATACCGCACCCGCTCCTCAGGGACGGCGAACCGATAGGTGATGGAGCCCAGGGGCACAACGAGTTCTCCGACGAGCCCGGTCTCCTCCCGCACCTCCCGCAGGGCCGTCGCCAGCAGGGTCTCACCCGGCTCGACGTGGCCTTTCGGGAGCCCCCACACCAACGCGCCCTCTCTGCGCCGCGCGATGAGGCAGACCTGGAACCGGCCCTGCTGTTGGCGGATGATGACGCCCCCGGAGGACACTTGGCGCGCGGTCCGATACCGCATGAGGAGGAAGGCTAGTGCCGTTCCAACTATTTCCAACTATGATTCCACGACTGCGTCCCGACGTGACATGGCGGTGCTCATGACTTCAGCGTGAGGTCGTAATAGTTGGAACGGCACTAGACGGAGGCGGAAACCCCGACCAGACTCAAGCCCGCTTCATCGGCGTTGGTGATGACGGCGGCCTTGTCCAGCAGGATCGTTTTGTGGGATTCCACCGCCACGCAGACCGCCCCGGCTGCGGCGGCGACCGCGATCGTCTGGGGACCGAGGATGGGCAGGTCAAAGCGCATGTCTTGCTTGGGCGAGGCGACCTTGACGACCACGAGTCCGGGGCCCGCCAAGTGGCCGGCCCGCGTGATGGCGGCATCCGTCCCCTCCAGCGCTTCCGCAGCGACGATCACGCGCTGCTTGACGACGACGGTTTGCCCGATGTCCAGCTCGGCCAGCTGCCGCGCGGCGCGCATCCCGAAGCGAATATCCTCCTGCTCCTCGGGCGTCGGCTGGCGGCGCGTGAGGGTCCCCGCGGGACAGAGACTGGATTTCAAGAACGTCGAGGAATCGAGCAACTGGATGCCGTCTTTGGCGAGCCGCTCGGCGATCGCGCCCAACAGGCCGTTCACGGACACATCCTTGACGCGGCTTAAGATCGACAACGCATCCGCATCGAAGCGGGCCCGCGGATCAAACAACACCTCCTTAGTGACCTTGCCCGCCATGATCGCCTGGGTCGTCCGGTGCGCCTTGAGGCGCTCGACCAAGCGACCGAGCTGGCCCACCATGACTTCCTCATAGGCATCGACGTGACCGGCCAGCGTGGGATCCACCCAGCCGCTCAAGCCGATGCCCACCACCTTGAGGCCCTGGCGCCTGGCTTCGTCGGCGACATGGAGCGGAAACGATCCCCCTCCGGCGATGATCGTGCACGTGGAGGAATTAGGCACGGCAGACGCCGCGTGTGGACTGCCGGATGAATGCCAACAGATGGGCCACTTCAGGGCAGTGATGGTCTTCGCGCGCCACCTGCTCCAGGGCATGGCTCATCGACAAGCCGGATTGAAACAGCGTGCGGAAGGCCCGGTGCAGATGATCCTTCGTCTCGGTGGCCGTGCCCGCCCGCCGCAAGCCTTCCCGGTTGAGCCCGAAGACCTTCGCCGGAGAACCCACGCACGTCGAGTAGGGCGGCACGTCCTGCACGACCCTGGAGCAGCCCCCGATGATCGCCAAGGTCCCGACGCGCACGAACTGATGAATGCCCACCAACCCGCCGATCACCGCCCCATCCTCGACGACGATATGGCCCGCGAGAGCGGCGCTGTTGGCGATGGTCACGTGGTCGCTGATGAGGCAGTCGTGCGCGACATGGGCATAGGCCATCAGCAGGCAGTCCGAGCCGATGACGGTTTTGCCTCCGCCCCCTTTGGTGCCGGGGTTGATGGTCACGTACTCGCGAATCCGGTTGCGATCCCCGATGATCAGCTCGCTTTTCTCCCCGGCGTACTTCAGATCCTGCGGGATGCTGCCGATGACGGCGCCGGTGAAGATCTGGCACTCGTCGCCGACGCTCGTGTAGCCTTCCAGCACGCCGTGGGCCCCGATGCGGGTGCGGGATCCCACCTTGACGTGAGGGCCGATGACCGTGTAGGGCCCGACTTCCACGCTCTCGCCCAGGCTCGCCTGCGGATCGACGAGGGCCGTCGGATGCACCATGGATTTTTTACTCATTCGCCAAGACGAACATCAACTCGCCCTCGCAGACGACCTTGCCCTCGACGGAAGCCGTGGCGATGATCTGCCCGATCCGGGGGCGCAGCTTGCCCAGGTGCGCTTCAATCACCAGCTGATCGCCCGGCACCACGGGCTTGCGAAACTTCACCCGATCCACGGACATGAAGTACGCCAGGCGCCCCTTGTTCTCCGGTTTGTTCAGGATGAGGATCCCACCCACCTGGGCCATGGCCTCGATCATCAACACGCCCGGCATCACCGGATGGCCGGGGAAATGCCCCCGGAAGAAATAGTCATTGATGGTCACACACTTCAAGCCCACGGCCTTGGTCTGTGTCAACTCGATCACGCGATCCACCAGAAGGAATGGATAGCGGTGCGGCAGGATCTTCTCGATCTGCATGATATCCAACCGCGGCCCCACCATGACCTCCTGGGTCCCGGATTGAATCGAGCCCAGCTTCCACTGCTCCATGGCATGGGCGAGCTTGTGCAGCATGCGGACATTGAGCGGATGTCCACTCTTGATTGCCAGGACATGCGCCCGCAGATGGGCGCCCAGCAAAGACAAATCCCCCAGCAGATCCAGGATCTTGTGCCGGACAAACTCATCCTCAAAGCGCAGAGTGTTCTGGATCACCCCGCCGTTGCCGATGACGAGTGTGTTCTCATAGGTCGCGCCCCTGCCAAACCCCTTGGCCCGCAGCGCCTGGGCCTCCTCTTGGAGGCAGAACGTGCGCGCCGGCGCGATGACCTCTTCGAAGGAGGCGCCGTTGGCCGGGCTGAAGCTGGCGAACTGGGCCTTCAGGAGGGGATGGTTGTAACTCAACGTGTAGGAGACTTTCAGCGCGCGATCCGGAAACACGGCGATCGCGGAGTCACCCTCCTCCAAGACAATCGGTTCCCGGGGCGAAAAGAACTTCCGCGGGGCCTCTTGGGGGCTCACGCCCGCCGCCTTGAGCGCCTTGACGAAGAGCGCCGCTGAGCCGTCCAGTCCCGGCACCTCGAGCCCCGAGATCTCGGCGTAGACGTTATCCACCCCCAGGCCCCACAACGACGCCAGCAGGTGCTCCACCGTCTGCACCTCGACCCCGTCCTTGGCGAGGACGGTCCGGCGTCCCAGGCTCGTCTCCACCGCGTGGGCGGGAGAGGCGGGGATCGCGG
>Ga0209515_10007334_pt1 | contig 13312 bp, 13 predicted proteins | sample Subgroupgradi54m_FD_187454 | JGI IMG/M metagenome (GOLD analysis project Ga0209515, IMG submission 187454) | Subsurface groundwater microbial communities from S. Glens Falls, New York, USA - GMW60B uncontaminated upgradient, 5.4 m (SPAdes)... ...
GTATCGTGCAGCTTGAGGTTCATGACTTGGCCTTGTCGACGGCCGCCAGTAGCTCGGCGGCTTTAGCAATGGCTTCGGTTTTGATGTCCTCGGCCGAGCGGCCGTCGCTCAGCTTAAAGCCGGCGGCGTAGGCGTGGCCGCCGCCGCCGAAGTGCTCGGCCAGCTTATCGGCCACCGGGTAGCCGTAGTTGGCGCGTAGCTTGGCCGTGACTTTACCCCCAGGGTAGAGCTTAAAGGCCATGGCTAGGTCTGTTCCCTTGCCGAGGCGCATATCGTCGAGTACCAGCATCGAGGGGTTATAGAGCGGACTGAACTGCTCAATCTCCTCCCACGGGATGGTGACCACGGCCAGGCGGTTGTCGTCGTAAAACTCGACGCGCTGCAGTAGGCGGCCTTTGTAGTGGATTAGCTCGGGCTCGCGGCGCAGGTTATCGCGACGGGTGTTCTCCAGCTCGGCCAGACTAACGCCGCGCTCGACCAGCTCGCCAACCACGTGAACCGAGCGAGCGGTGGTATCGGCGCTGACCAGGCCGAGGCTGTCGCTGAGGATAGCCACGGCCAGCAGCTTGGCCGCCTCTAAGTTGATTGGCCAATTCAGCTGATCGGCTAGTTCATAAATAACCTCGCCGGTGGCCACCGCCGGCGGGTTATAGATAACTTTGGCAAATTTGATCGTCGAGTCGGTGGCGTGGTGGTCGAGGATAATGGCCGGCTTGGCGGCCAGCCAGTTGAGTTGGCCGCTCTGCTCCAGCTGCTCGAGTAAGCTGAGGCTGGTGGTGTCGACGATGATCGAGGCGTCGAACTGTTTGGGTAGCTCTTTTTCGAGGTGGTCGAAGCCTGGCAGATAGTGTAAATAGCTTGGCAAATCAACGCCGGCGTAGAGTCGAATATCTTTACCAAGTTGGCCGAGGATCTGCTCCAGCGCCAGAGCACTAGCTAAGCTGTCCGTGTCGGGGTTATCCGGCTGGACGATGACGATTTGCTTAGCGTCGGCAATCACTTTGCCGACGGCTTTCGCGTCGGCGATCTTACTCATAATCTCTATTGTAACTGGTTGACGGCCACCGCGACCAGCTAAAGCTTCTGGCGGCCTTCCAGAGCCCTAGTGAGGGTGATCTGGTCGGCGTATTCCAGATCGACGCCGACCGGTAAGCCGCGGGCCAGCCTCGTCAGCTTGACCTTCCGCCGGCCAACTTTTTGCATAATCAGTAGCGCCGTGCTCTCGCCCTCGACGCTGGCGTTGGTGGCCAGGACGACTTCTTTGACCTTGTCGGCGTCGATTCGTTTGATTAGTTCAGCGATATGTAGCTGCTCGGAGCCGATGCCATCGATCGGCGAAATCAGGCCACCGAGCACGTGGTAGGTGCCGCGAAAACTGGCGGTTTTTTCCAGCGCCACAATATCAAAAGGATTAGCTACCACGGCCACCAACTGCTTATCGCGCCTGGGGTCGGTGTAGAGCGGGCTGAGCTTTTGACCGGCTTCAATTAGAGCATAAGTTTTCGGACAATAGGCCACGCGGGAATGTAGGTCGCTGAGAGCTTCGGTCAAGCTGGCGGCCCGGCCCGGCTCAGCTCGCAGTAAGTAGTAAGCGTAGCGCTCGGCCGTCCGCGGTCCGACACCCGGCAGTTGGCCAAGCGCTTCAATCAGCTGGCGGAGAGCTTTGGGTATGGCAGCGTCCATCCCGTTAGACTCCAGCCACCAACTTACGAACTTTAATGAGCGTTGGACGACAAACCTGACATCCAACCGGCAGTTTTAGACCGGGAATGAGGGGCTGGAGTCTAACGGGATCCATCAGTCGGCCAAAGAAGTCTTTATAAACCTAGGTTACCGAGGGCACCCATCATCGGCTTCATTTTCTCGGCGGCCAGCTGCTGGGATTTATTGATGGCCTCTTTGATGGCCTCTTCCAGCCAGCGCTCCAGCTGGCCGATATCCTCTAGCTTGATCTGGTCTGGATCGATGCGGATGCGCTGGAGCTTTTGCTCGCCGCTGATTTCGACTTTGACGGCGCCACCGCCGGCTTCGACTTCAATAATCGTCTTTTGCAGCTCTTTTTGCAGCTTGCGGGCCTTCAAAATCAACTTCGTTTGGTCAAAACGATTCACTTGCTAAAACTCCTAGTTACTGAGTGTTTATTTTAGCACGTAAGCAGCTCGGGTGAGGGGTGAATGCGGCCAGGCCACCAGGCTGTAGCGGAGGGCGTAGGTCAGCTGAGCACCGATGAGCATAAAAATTAACACCAAAGCCGTGGCTTTGGCCAACGGGTTGCGCGGAAAAATTGAGCGCCACTCTTTATAAAGATAGTCGAGGCCGAAGGCGCCGGCCAGTAAGCAAAAGGGCGCCAGGCTGCCGACTAGTGGCCAAGCCTGATTGATGCCGGCGAGGATGGTCACCAGCCCTGTCCAACTGAGTCCAGCGACGACCAGCCAGCGGCTGTAGTGGCGATACAAATTAACCAGCCCGAGGCCCATCAGCACAATCAGCCCGGCACTCAGGATTGGCAGGCGGCCCAAAATAATCGGCAGATGGGTCGGTGCCCGCCAAATTAGCATTAGCAGCGCCCAAGCGATGCCTTTTAAACTGACCAGTGGCGAAAACCAGGGGTGCGGAATTAGTAACCAACTGCGCAGGTCGACGTGATGGATAACTAGGCCGCGAGCCAGCGGCGCCAGGGTTGCTAAAAAGATCAAGCTGATCAAGCTCTGAGCGGCCCAGCCCAACTGGCGAAATTTTTGCCAGAGCGGCTTGGCCGCAAAAATCGCGCCGAGTAGCGCAAACCAAATTAAGCCCGGCGTGTAGAGCACGACAGCTGCGGCCAGTGCCAGCAGGCCGAGCTTCAGCCCGATCCGGTTCTTGGCGGTTATCACTAGGTTGTAGAGATAGGCTAGCACTAACGGGCTCAGCCACATGATGTCGGCGCTGGCGGTGCGGGCGCTGAGTACCAACCAAGGTAGGCTGGCGAAGGCCAGGCTGGCCAGTGCCGCCATAAAAGCCCCCAGCCAGCGCCGACATAGACTAAAGAAGCAATAAACCAGGCCTAGCGCAATTAAACTACCGCCAAGGCGCAGATAGCTGGCGTGGCCGTGGCCAACCGCCTGCCACAGCCGCTCCCAGGCGTAATAAGGTCCATTGAGGGGGCTATCAAAAATGGCTCGCAGTGAATGGCTGGCGGCGCGGGTTTGAATTTCCGCCGCGCTAAGGCCCGGCACCAGCCGGCCGAGGTGCCAAAAATAGAGCCAATAAGTTAGCGCCGCCAGCCCGGCCACCAAGCTGGCTTTGGCCAGCCGCGGCCAGCTAAAGCTTACCTTCAGCTTCCCCACCATCTTAGGCTAAAGTATAGCAGTTTAGGCGGCAAAGGGCTGGTGTTTGGTATCCAGATCGGTGAAGCGCTGGCGCTGCATGTCGAAGAATAGCTCGAGTGAGCCGGTCGGGCCGTTGCGATGCTTTTTGATTAAAATGTCGACGATGTTCTGACGATCAGTTTCGGGGTTGTAAAAATCTTCGCGGTATAAAAAGGCCACCACATCGGCATCCTGCTCGATGGCGCCAGATTCCCGTAAGTCGGCTAGTTGTGGAATTTGCGGGTTGCGGCTCTCGACCGAGCGATTGAGCTGTGATAGAGCCACCACCGGCACATTTAATTCGCGGGCCATGATCTTGAGCGAGCGGCTAATTTCAGAAATTTCCTGGACGCGGTTGGCAATCGTCGCGAAGCGCGAGCCACCGCTCATCAATTGCAGGTAGTCGACCATGACGGCCGCCAGCGGCTGCTGGTGGTGGAGGCGGCGGGCTTTGGTGCGCATATCGCTGACGGTAATGCCTGAAGTGTCGTCGATAAAAATCGGCGCCTCGGCCAGCGCGCCCATAGCAGCGCTCAGCCGCTCAAAATCTTCGTCGGACAAGCCCTCGCCGGTGCGCAGTCGCCAGGCATCGACGCCGGCTTCGGCGGCTAGCAACCGGTCGACCAACTGCTCTTTGGCCATCTCCAGACTGAATAATAAGACCGGGCCGTGGTCGCCCCTGGTGGCAATATTGAGGGCGATGTTTAGCATTAGAGCAGTTTTACCCATTGAGGGCCGGCCGGCAATGACCACTAGATCGGATGGTTGCAGGCCGGCTAGCTTCCTATCGAGATTATTGAGCCCGGTTGAGATGCCGCGCAGTCGGCCTTTGTGGCGGTGGAGGTCGTCGAGGCGGTCGAAACTATCACCTAGAATTGACTCTAGGCTAGTGATATCTTGGCGGACGTAGCGCTGGCCAATTTCAAAGACTCGCGATTCGGTCTCTTCGATCAACTCCTGGAGGTTTTTGGTCTCGTCGGAACTGATGACGGCAATTTCGCGGGTGGCTTTGGCCAGTCGCCGGCGGATGGCTTTCTCGCTGATAATGGCAGCGTATTGATCGACGTGGGCGGCGGTCGGCACGAAGTTGGTCAGCTCGGTCAAATAGCTGGCGCCGCCGACCGCCGCCAAGCTCTTACTTTTTTTGAGCTGGTCGGACAAAGTCGTTAGGTCGATCGGCGAGCGGAGCTCGTGTAGCGTCTGCATGGCTTGATAAATCTTGGCGTGGCGCGGGTCGAAGAAATCATCGCTGCTCAGGCTATCGCTGATTTTAATAAAGCTGTCAGGATCAATTAAAACCGAGCCGAGTAAGCTAGCCTCGGCCTCAATATTTTGGGGCACTGAGTCGGTGGTGGCGCTGTCCATTAACCTGCCTCTAATTTCTTTCCGATTCTAGCACTTCGCCGCCACCGAAGATACTGTTGATAGCCGCCAGCGAATCGGCTTCGGGGTCAGCTTGTGTAGAAGCTGTGGAGGCGCTTGACGCCGGCCTGGCTCGAGCTTTATCGATCACGCCTTTGACCTTCAGCTGAGTGCCCCAACCGTCTTTAATAATTGTCTCCAGAGTCTGCTTGGCGGCCGGCGAGTTGACTTTCTTCTGGTGGAGCTGAAAAGCGAAGCTCAAGGTCAAAATATCGGCCTCCAGCGCGGGCGTCGCCAGACGGAGCGCTGTGTAAAGAGCCGGGGCTTGGGACTTGGCCTGCTCGAGGACGGCCGGCCAGTCGTCGGCCAGTTCGAATTTGTCTTTGGCAACCGGCGAGCTGGGAGGTACGAACTCGGTGGCTTCGGGCTCATCGGGCTCGACCGGCTCGGCGATTGGCGGTGGCTCGACGACTTCTTCATCGGTGCTGTCTTTAATCGTCGAGGCCTGAGCCGGCCGAGCGACAGCATTTAGTAGGGCCAGCTCCAGGGCCTCAGCCGGCTCCAGGCTGGCCGGCACTTCGACTAATGTGCTGAGCAACTCGACCAGCCAATCTTCCACCGATTCGCTAGCCAGCAATTTTTGGCGTAGTTCGCCAGCCAGCTGCTTGGCGGTGCCCGTCGGATCGACTCCCTGCTCAGCTAGCTGCTCCAAAATCTGCAGCATTGGCTGGTGGTCGGCAGTCTCGAGAGCGGCGACCAGTTCATTGATGGCCGCGCGGCGCGGCCGGCCGAGCAGCCGTAGCACCTCAGGCTCATCGACACTCTGGCCGGGCGCGCCGAGCTGGTCGAGCAAACTCAGGGCATCGCGGAAGCTGCCCTCGCCGGCTTCGGCCAGCAATTCCAGAGCCGCCGGCGTAATTTTAAACTTCTCGCGCCTAGCAATCGTGCCCAGCTGAGCCGCCATTTCGTTCGTGCCAATTGGTTTAAAGCTGAAGTGCTGGGTGCGGCTGATAATCGTCGCCGGTAACTTGTGGGCTTCGGTGGTGGCGAGGATAAAAATGACGTGGCTGGGCGGCTCCTCCAGCGTTTTGAGCAAAGCGTTGAAGGCCTCGCGGGTCAGCATGTGCGCCTCGTCGATGATATAGACCTTGTATTTTGCGGCAATCGGCGCCAAATGGACCCTTTCGCGCAGATCGCGGATCTCGTCAATCCGGCGGTTGGAAGCGGCATCAATTTCGATGATATCCAGATGCGGCTGGTCGTCTTGATAGGGCAGCTGGTTGACCTGGTGGGCTAGAATCCGAGCAACGGAGGTTTTACCGACGCCGCGCGGCCCGCTGAATAGATAAGCATGGCTGATCCGGCCGCCTTTGATGGCGTTTTGCAGCGTCGTCGTAATCGCCGCCTGGCCGATCACCTCGTCAAAATTCTTCGAGCGGTACTTGCGATATAAGGCCTGCCTAGTAGTAGACTTTCGAGTCAGCTCGTCGGCCGACGAGTTTTTATTCGACGACGGTGCCACTATTACTCCTCCTATCTTACATTTTTTGATAGCCATGCTGACGAGCTAGAGATTACCAGAGCAGTCGAATAATCTCGAAAGCTCACTACTGGGCCTGCCCCATACGTATGACATTATATCTGTTGGCCGGCGCCTCTGTCATACGAATTATCAATTCCTAGTTGGCAATTATCAATCAATGACCAATGTTCAATGCTTAATGATAGATAAATGAAAATTGTAAATTGAAAACTGGTAAATGAGCAGCGCTAAAGCGCTGCTTCTAAGGCGGCCCACTCGGCGTTGACCGAATCATCCTCGGGGATATTGACGCTGACCTGGTCACCGGGTTTGGCCTTAAAGTAGGTTACACTGGCCAGCAGGACGCGGTATTCTTTGTCATCGACGCTGACAAAGTAGTGGCCGTCTTTTTGGTTGAGCACACCAACGACTTGCTTGCGTGGAATCGGCCCAATTTGTTTATACATGAAGGAACCGTCGTCGGCGATGGTCAGTTTCAAAATATCCCCCTGGACGAGCTTGGACTTAGAAGCATAATTGGCCGGCACCGGGTAGGTTTTGCCGTCAGAGCCGACCATGTTTTGACCGTCGAAAACGCCCTCGATAACCTTACCGAGGGCTTCTTGCTTGGCCTTGCCGACGGCCAGCGGCTCCTCGCCGACCAGGCTGACTAGCAGCTCCTTAGCCGCCGCCAAGTTGGTCTCGGCTTCGGCCAGTAGTGAGCGCAAGCGCTTGACTTGTTTATCCGGTAGATCGGCCATCCCTAGTATCTCCCAAAAAGCAGTGTTTGTTTACCTTACACTTACTTTTGAAACTAGCACAGTGGAGTGGCCAAAGTCAAAGGCTCAAGCCCTCTGGGTGTGGATAAATAATTTGATCAACTAGCCAGCCGGCCGGCGCCGGCCAGCCAGCGAGCAAAAAATTTAGCCTAACTCGACGACGGCGCCGGCCTCTTCGAGCGTTTTCTTGATCGTTTCGGCCTCGTCTTTAGGCACTTTTTCCTTAACTAATTTAGGGGTACTATCGACGATCGCCTTGGCCTCACCCAATCCCAATCCGGTAACATCTTTGACGGCCTTAATGACGGCGACTTTTTGGGCGCCGGCGTCTTTTAAGGTGACGTCGTACTCACTTTTTTCGTCGGCGGCCGGGGCGCCGGCTTCACCACCGCCGGCGGGCGCAGCCGCCATAGCGACCGGTGCGGCAGCGCTAACACTCCAATGATCTTCGAGTTGCTTAACTAATTTACTCACTTCCAGGGCGCTCATTTTGTCGAGTATGTCGACGATGTCCTTGAACTCTTTGCTAACCGGTGCGCCGGCCTTGGGCTTGGCCTCGGTCTTGTTCTCCGCTTTGGCTTCAGCCGGCTTAGCCTCGACGCTCGGCTCGGCCGCAGCTTCTGGCTTAGCTGGCTCAGCGGCCGGTGTTTCAGCCTTTGGCTCTTCCTTGGCTTCGGCTGGGGCCTCGGCGGCGGTGTCTTTTAGATCCTTATTATCTTCGTCGGCCATGATGTATCTCCTTAACTTTAATTTTCTAGACTTTCAGCTCGGGCGGCCAGAACTTGGGCCAGACCGCGCAAATTGCTATGCATAGCGCCGACCAGGTCACGTAGCGGCGCACTGAAGACGCCGACCAGTTGGCCGCGTAGCTGATCCTTGGTCGGCAGCGCCGCCAGTACTTTGACTTCGTCGGCACTGAGCAGCTCACCCTCGGCGGTTAGGCCACCGACAAATTCGATCTGCGGTTGGGTTTTGGCGAACTCGGCTAGGGCCTGAGCCGGCGCGACCTCATCCTCGGCGTTGAAGGCGTAGAGCAACTGGCCAGCCAGCCAGCCCGGCGCTAAAGCTTGATGGCTCGGTAGTTGGCTCATCGCTACCTTGAACAAGCGGTTTTTGATCACTCGAACGCTCGTGCCGCCAGCCCGGGCGTCGCGGCGTAGCTGCTGCATTGCCTGGACTGAGGTGCCAGGATACTTGGCCAGCACCGTCAATTTAGCATCACCGAGCAACTGCTTGGTTTCGGCGACGACGGCTTGTTTGCGTTCGTGGCTAAGGGCCATTTGCACCTCTTAAATTAAAAAAGCTTTGGCTTTAAAAACACCAAAGACTTATCAACTCTTTTAACGATGATAACCTCGGTAGCAGATTAAGCTCGGCGTTGGCGCCAAACGGCTACTGTCTCTGGTAATTCGACCTGTAGTATAGCGGCCCAAGGGTAAATCGTCAATCCCAGTGAAACCGGCTAAAGCCGTCCACCGTAGGTGGAGTTTCACGGGATTGATCCCGTGGAATTCGCAAAAAATGCGACTATTCCACCGGGATCAATCTATTTAACAGATGGGCGCGGCGATTTTTGGGCCGGCGCCGGCTGTGGTGCCTGTTCCAGCTGCTGGAGCTTAAACTGGCTATAACGCTCGGCCGCCAGCCGCGTCAGCTCCGGATCCTCATCTTGATTGACAAATTTCATGGCCTCAGCCAGCAAGGGGTGGACTTGGCCTAGCTTTTCGTGCATCAGTTGCACCAGCTGGCGATAACCGGGATGACCTTGCGGCGATGTCCGCAGTTCGTGCAGATGGAAGGCTTCGCGGGCGTTATAGGTTATTTTCCAGCGCAGTTTGTGGCCAAATAGCGTGGCGTACTGAGCTTCGAGGTCGTAGCTGCGTGACTGCAGCTGGGAGTGCAGGGCCAGACTTTTATCGAAGGCCTGGTTGAACTGGTCGCTCATATTAGCCTCGTCGACCAGCTTGGGCACGTCGTAGCCATAGCGCGGCGTCAGGTTCTGCCAGGCTAGATCGTCGACCATCCGGTGGCGCTGGAGGTCGCGGAAGATGCCGTAGTCGCAGACCAGATCCCAGCTGTAGTGGGCTTTTTCGAGGGCTCGCCCGGGCCGGTGACGGCGGTTGAGGCGCTCGCCGAGGTAGGCCTTAAAGACATCGACCCGTTTGGCATACGGCCAGCCAGCGACGGTTTTCTCGATTTCGGCCAGCGGTAGATCACTGTGCTCATAGAGCATGTCGGGCACCAGGTCGAGTTCGTTGCGCGGCCAGGCGGTCAGTAGCTGGACCTCCGGTCCGGTCGGTGCGTGACCGCTGGGCAACAGCTTGTCGGCCAGTCTTTTGACGGCGGCGCGGGTGTTGGCCAGATAGGCCGTTAAGGCGCCGCCGCGATCGGGCTTATCGGCCCGCTCCAAAAAGACCGGCATGACTTTGCGCGCTTCATTCAGTAGTTTTTGGCCGGTGGCTTTTGATTCTTTGAGCTCATCGGCCAGCAGGTGCATGATTAGGCTTTCCAGGGCTTGGCCGCTGGCGAAGACGCCGACCGTCGATTTGACGGCCACCGGCAGCATCGGCCGGGCGGCGTCGCAGGCCTGGGCGCGCACCGCCGCCCGCCAGGCGCCGTCGCGCTCGGCCTCCGGCACACTCGAGCGTTGGCCGACGTAGTCAGTCAGTTTGTGGACGACTTTGGAATAAAGATCCAAAATCTGGTTGAGGGTCTGAACGAAGCTAGCGCGAGTTTTGGCGTCCAGCCCGGCTGGCACAAAAAACTTGTAGCGGTCGCGCTCGTCTTTTTGGTCGTAATAAATGTAGCGGGTTGATTGCTCCAAATAGGCCGCCAGACGGCCCCACTCCAGTTTCTTGGTCAGCAGGTTAGAGGCGTCCTCGACAACGACGTGCAAGCCAGCCAGCTGCTGGACGGAGTCGTCGCCGTAGGCCGTGATCACCCGGTTGAGCAGCTGCTCGTCTTTGTCGGCCTGACCGGCGAACTCATCGAGCAGCGTGATGCGCAGGTCATCGCCGCGCCGGGATAGCCGCGCCATGGCCGCGGCGATGGTCACCGGGCTGAGCTTAGCGGTAAAGGCGTAGACCTGGCCGGTCGGATCGGTCACTGCCTCGGCTAAATACTGCCGCCCGGCCTCAGTGATGGTGAAGGAGCTGTCGTCGTTTTTACGGATTAGCGGGCCTTCGGCTGACGGCGCTGCCGCCGGCGCGGTGGACTCTTCGGTGGCGGCCGGCGGCCGATCCTTCTTCGGCAGTCGTGGCTTGACCAACTCCCACAGCCGGTTATTGATAGCCGTAATGCTCAGTAACTCCCCCGCTTCGACGCAGTCGACGGCCACAAAGTCTTTGGGGAACAACTTGCACAGCCGATCATAGGTAGCCACAGCGTTCTTTAGGTGATCAAAATCAGCCTCATGCTCATCGGGGGTAGTGCCCTCTTGGGCGGCGCGCTCCTTAATCAACTTCTGCGAGATTTCGGCTGGCACTCGCAGATAAATATTTAGATCGGGCCGCGGGATGCCCAATATCTCGAACTCCAAGCTATCTTCCCAGATGAAAAAGCCGCGCTGCTCCTCGGCGTGCTCAAATTTGCCACCCTGGTGGGCCATATTGGCACCGACGTAGCGGCCGGTTAGGACGATCTTGCCCTCCTCAAGTGCCGACTTAATGGCTGGTCCGGCCTCAAAGCGGTCGAGAGCATAAAATAGAGAGGCCGTATAAGGATTGATATCCTTGGCCTGGCCGTAGCCACCACTTAAGTACTTGCTGACAAAATAGGCCGACGGCTGCTCGTACTGCGGAAAGGCAAAGACAGCGACTTCGTGACCAATCGCCTCTAAGCGCTTGGCCAGCAGCTTGAGCTGGGTAGTCTTGCCCGAGCCGTCGGAGCCATCCAGGACAATCAACCGGCCGGCCTTCGGCTTCATAGCGGCACCGTCTCGCGGCGTTTATCTTTATAGGCTTTGGGCAGCATCTGGACCGGCCGCCAGTTATTGATCAGCTGGCGCAAATTGTCGGCCGAGCCAGTCTGGTACTTGCCGCTCAGCGTCGTATATTCGCCGCTGACCGACCCGGTGTGAAAAAAGACCATCTGGGCGACGCGCTCGCCGACCGGCAGGATGACGCTTTGATGTTGATTGAGATTATAGACTTCCATCGTCCAGCGATTGATGTAGCCGGGGTCGCCCCAGCCGGCGTCCAGGCAGACGGCCACGCCGTTGCGCCCCCATGTGCTACGCGACTGGAGGCTGGAAGTGCCGGGGCCTTTGATGCCAATAAACTCGTGAGTGTGGGCCAAAATCCGCTCGCCGGGCCCCAGCACGATGATCGGGTGGTCAGCCGGGATACCCGAAAAGGCTTGATAGCCGTGGGCATCGCACCACTGGCGGTGCGGCGTGGCCTGGTAGGGCCCGTCAAAGTAGCGAAAAACGTCGAACTCGTCGAGTGGGTTGTAGACCGTCCGGCCGGTTGGCCGCTCGGTCCGGTAGTACCACTCGCCGAGAGTTACGTCGTAGCTGCTGCCGTTGATATGTTTTTCAACTAAGGGGTGAATAACAATAGTACCGGCCGCCACGGCCGCTTTAATCTGCTGGTTGGAATAGACCCCCGTCTGCTCTGGCACCACATTTCCCTGTTTATTCTAGTTTAGCGGCTGGCCAAGCCGACAAGCAAGCATAAGCAGGATGTAGTTTTTACTAGCAGGGTTTGGGCTAGAGAGTGACCTTGATCGACGGCCCCATAGTCGTGGTGATGAACACCGACTTGATGTAATCACCTTTCAAGCTACCCGGCCGGGCGGCCCGGACGCTAGTCAAAACGGCTTCAGCGTTGGCCAGCAGTTTGGCGGCGCCAAAGCTAACCTTGCCGATACCCAGATGAATAATGCCGGCGCTATCGATGCGGTATTCCACACGGCCGGCCTTGGCTTCAGTGACGGCGGCCGCCACGTCGGCTGCCACAGTGCCGCTTTTGGGGCTGGGCATCAGGCCGCGCGGCCCCAGCAAGCGGGCGTATTTGGCTAATTGCGCCATTTGGGTCGGTGCGGCGATCAAGACGTCAAAGTCGAACTTCTCGGCTTCCAGTAGCTGAGTAACGGCTTCGACACCGACGATATCAGCGCCGGCGGCTTTGGCTTTGGCGGCGTCGGGGCCATCGGCGAAGATGGCAATCCGCAGACTCTTACCGCTGCCGCTGGGCAGGGCGATCATGCCGCGGATGTTTTGATCGGCCTGTTTGGGGTCGACGCCGAGGTTGATGTGTAGCTCAACCGTGGCGTCAAACTTGGTCGGGCTGGTGCTGGCGGCCAGTTCGACCGCCTCCGCTAGGCTGTAAACTCTAGCTTTATCGATTAATTTGATGGCCTCGTGGTACTTCTTGCCGGCGCGTTCGGCGCGTGGTCGAGTCGGCTTCTTGGCTGGCTTAACTGGTTCGGCAGCGGCACCGTCTTTGCGTTGCAGCTTGGCCTGGCGCTCGCGCTCCTCGCGGATGGCCTTGGCGCTATGCTTGCCGGCCTTGGCCAATTTAGAGGTTAGAGGTTGGATGTTAGAAGTTGGAATTTCGGCTTGTTCGGCTGCTGATTTAGCCGATGATTCAACTTCAGACCCTAGGTCCTCTTTGACCGACTTGGCGACTTTTACCGGTTTATCCGAGCTTTTAGCTTTTAGCTTTCGGCTTAAAGCTTGCTTGGGCTTGACGCCTGTCTTTCGATCGACCATTCTGAACTCCTTTCGTGGTGCTAGTGGCTGTTTTAAAGCCTCCCACTGCTTAATTAACTAAATCGAAATCTTCTGCTCCACCACTACCGCGGATGGACATTATGTCAACCTTTAAGATCTGATAGTGCGGTAAACCACTAGCTGAGGGGTCGACTGAGTGACGTTCGCCAGCTCGAATAAACACTCGGCTATTGCCCGGCACCGGCGCCTTGACGGCGGCAACACCACTGCACTTGCCGTCTTTATCAAAGTAGGTCACATTGATTCGCTCTGGGTCGGGCGGTAGGATAGCTTCGACGTCCGAAAAACTATTGCCTGGCAGGATAGCTTGGACATCGCCAACTAGCTGCTGACGCTCAGATAGCTCAGCTTCTGACTCAACTGCCCGGTGTCTTTCCATTAGCCTTCGACCTCGATGCCCATGCTGCGGGCGGTGCCGGCGACCTGTTTTTTAATCGCCTCGATGTTATCAGTGTTCATATCGCCGGCTTTGGCTTCGGCGATCTCGCTCAGCTGCGACTGGCTGAGCTTTTTCTCGAGCTTGGTCTTGTTGGGCTCGCCCGAGCCTTTGTCGACTTTGAGGGCGGTT
>Ga0209515_10007338_pt1 | contig 13307 bp, 14 predicted proteins | sample Subgroupgradi54m_FD_187454 | JGI IMG/M metagenome (GOLD analysis project Ga0209515, IMG submission 187454) | Subsurface groundwater microbial communities from S. Glens Falls, New York, USA - GMW60B uncontaminated upgradient, 5.4 m (SPAdes)... ...
CACTAAAACATGAACTACGGAAAACTCTCGGACAATTTGAAAAATAGAACAGATCTTCAGGATCTTTCAAGAAAAGGATAGCCGATGGATAACCTAAACCGAAAGTATTACGAAGTGTGGGGAAGCCTTGAAGCCCAGAACAACACTCTAAAGTTCCTTCTTTTAGGCCTCCTTCTTGTGTTAATGCTTCTACTGGGCCTGTCTTTCTTTGGAATGAGAAAGCCGCCGGTTGTGATCCGTGTGAATGACATCGGCAAAGCCGAAGCGATCGAGGAATTCCCTGTAAATAACGCAGTCTCAAAACCGGAGCTTTTTTATTTTACAAAGCTCTTTATCGAGAAATTCACAGCTTATAACTCCTACACGCTTTCGACGGATCTTTCGGAAGCGTTTTCTCTCATGACGAAGAGCTATCAGAAAATAGCCAAGAAAGAGATTATCGATTCAAATCTTGTCTCTCAAATAGCCCAAGCCTCGCTTCATGCGACCGTCGAAATGCGAGACATAAAGATCGAACGCGAAGACTCAAAATACGCTGTTTTATCCTTCATTGGACTTCGGACAATTTTAAGTTACGTGAACCACGACTTTAAAGAAGAGAGCCTCTTTAAAGGCGACATCATTTTAAAAAAGGTAAGCCGCACGATGAATAATCCCCACGGATTATTGATCGAAGAATACCGCGAAGTCCTCGTTAAAGAAATCCAATAAAAGGAGAGAATCTTTATGCGTCGATTATTGAGTACCCTTTTAATTTTCATGTTCGGAACAGGTCTCTTATATGCCGAGGAATCTCCCGTCAAAGAAAGGCAGAATGAAAATAAGCTCTCAAAGAATACTCCGAGTATCTATAAACTGACTGCCAAAACGGAAGTGGTTTATAAGATCCAAACCGCCGTAGGCTATGTCACCACGATTGAACTTCCCGACGAAGCGCTTAAAGTCTTTCTCGGGGATCAGGATTTATTCGTTGTGGAAGTTTACGGTTCCGAAGTTATTATCAAGCCGGCCACGGACTATGTGGACGCGAAATCTAACCTTGTGATCTACACCGATAAAACAAGGCTCAGCTTTGATGTCAGCGTCGGATCTCCGGAAACTGCTGATTTCGTGCTTGATTTCCGGTATCCCGGCGATGAAGCGATCGTGGATAATGCCTTCAAGAAAAAACTGAATGAAAAGAAAGAAGAGCTTAAAGCCGCCTACGAAGAACTTCTTAAGAAAGAAGACTCGAATGTTAAGACTCTCGCCCAAAGCCGGTTTGAAGAAGCCCTCAAAATTGGAGCCAAAATAAAGCCTCTCAAAATCTCAAAAACGAAAGACAGGGTAGAGCTCAAGCTTTTATCGCTCTCCGAAATAGGGGAGAGATACTATCTCCGATTCAGCATCAAGAATTCCCGAGAACAGGATTATTCAATCGAACGCATCATCCTAGGCAAAGAAACCTTTAAACGAAATGGTTTCGGCGTGAAGAAGGAAGGATTTATCCCGCTCGCATTGACTGAAAATGTTGAAAAGACGGTCCCTAAAGGCGCTCTTAAATATGGCCTCATCGGCTTCGATAAAGTGACTCTTAACAAAGATGAAAAGCTCGTTCTCCGCCTTTACGAGAAAGACAAAACCGATCCTCTGGAAATCGATCAACTTCCGCTGGAGGTTTAATCATGCCCGAACCCAAATCTTTCTTTACGAAGACGGGACTCTCCTTTACAAAGGATAAGCGGCTTTTAGTGCTGGCAGGGGCCGGTCTCGGCATTCTGATTTTATTACTTCTTTCAAATCAACATTCGAGAACTCACAAAATAAAACCCGTGCCCTCAAAGGATGAAAACGCTCTCTACACGAAAGCTCAAATTGACAACTTTATTAAAGAGCAGCTCTCAAAGAAAGAACTCGATCCAAAAGAAAAAACCCAGCATGTCCAGAATAAACCGCCCGAGGCCCGTAAGATAAAAACAGCCATCGCCGTTTTTGTAAAAAAGAAAGAGGAAGAAAAACTAGCTTCTCATGAAATAAATAGAAAAAATGAAGCCTTTGGCGTTCCCACGGGATCTAAGATTAAAGCGCATCTGGCCAATGCGATTTTTTCCTTCAATGTCACAAGCCCTGCCGTGGCGGTCGTAGATGAGGACTTTATGAAAGGAGAGGAGGTTATCATTCCCAAAGGAACGCAGTTTATCGGAGATGCCGCAGTATTAAAAAGCCAGGACCGTATCAATGTCCGCTTTTTAACCATGGTCTTGCCTGACGGTAAAGAAAAGAGAGTTAGCGCCATGGCGCTTAGTCTCGATGGTTCCGGCGGTATCAAAGGCAAAGTGGATAAACAAACCGATAAATCCATCTTTAAAGCTTTAGGAGAAACGGTCCTCGCCGGAAGTGCTGTCGTCTTGGGAACTCATGACCGCGCTCTTTCCTTGCAGGATGAGTTTCGGCTTAACACCGCACGAAACCTCTCGGACGATGCCCGAGGCGCTCTTAATAACGTTAAGGTCGAGGAATCCATAACCGTTGAAGCCTACACGCCGGTTTTGGTGTTATTTTTGGAGTCGATTTGATCTTAATCCAAAGCATTGTATTAATATACCCTTTAGGGTATATTAAAGAGTAATTAGGCCATTTAGGGTATAAAATATGAAAATATTTCTTTGAACTATACCCTATATGGTATACTATTTAGCGTATGAAAGACTTTGGAGAAAAAATTCAAGCATTACGCAAAAAAGCCGGCCTTACTCAAATGGAATTTGCCAAACGAGTGGGGGTGGGCCTGCGTTTCATACGCAGTCTCGAGCAAGGCAAGTCAAGCGTCCGCTTAGATAAAGTAAATCAGGTCCTTGAATTTTTAGGGCATCATTTGGAAATTATCCCCGGTCATGAATGACAAAACGTTCCGAAAAGCAAAAGTTAATTATGATAACCATTTAGCCGGTTATCTTTGGGAAACCGAAGCCGGTTTTCGGTTTGCCTATGACGAGGGTTACATCCAGTCAGGCCAACCCATTTCTGTCTCGCTTCCTTTGCGCAAAGAGCCTTATGACTCCAAAGAACTTTTTAGCTTCTTTCAAGGGCTCTTGCCGGAAGGTTGGTATTTAAACATTGTGAGCGCGACAGCAAAAATCGATGCCAATGATTCTTTTGGTCTATTGCTCGCAACGACGGCCGACACCATCGGCGCCGTGACGGTTGATAAGGCTTAAATAAAATCATGGATTCAAAATCCTTAAAAGAAATGTTCGGGACCCACCGGACGCCTGTGATTTCTTTGACGTTACAGGATATTCCCTTGCAAGCCCAAGCCATGGTGGGGAAGATGTCCATTTCAGGAGTCCAGCCAAAGCTCTTACTAAAACTCGACAAACGCAAAATAGAGCTCGTTGTTGCTCCCACTGAAGGGGAATATATTTTAAAGCCGCAGATTCAACAATTTCCTTATACCCCTGAAAACGAAAATTGCTGTATGGATATCGCCGGCGCCCTCGGTATTGACGTACCTCCTCATTGTCTTTTGCCTTTAAAAGACGAAAGCTTGGCGTATGTTGTAAAACGCTTTGATAGGATAGGTCATGAAAAAATCCACCAAGAGAATTTTTATCAAATTCTAGGGAAAAAGGACAAGTACACGGGCTCACTGGAACAGATCGGGAAGAAGCTCAAGGAAATCTCCGTCGTTCCGGGTCTTGATGTTCAACTTTTTTTTGAACGGGTGGTTTTTAACTTTCTAATCGGTAATGGGGATGGCCATTTCAAGAACCACTCCATGTCTTACACGAAGGATGGAATCCGCCTTTCTCCGGCCTATGATATTGTCTGCTCAAAGCTTGTTATTCCGAACGAAGAGGACTCAGCTCTGACTTTAAATGGCAAGAAAAACAGTCTCACGCGCACTGATTTTGATATTTTTGCCGAAGACCTCAAGATTCCAAAAAAGATCCGTTATGAAAAATTTGAGGGTCAGGCAAATCGCGCCAAAGAGTTTATTCAAGCCAGCAGACTGCCGGATCATTTTAAGCGCACATTTGTTGATATAGTTTTTTCCAGATACGAGCGTCTCAAAATCACACTCTAAAACATTCATTTTCATCTACCGGACTTTTAGAGGGGACTACCCATGATAATTATTTGTTCTTGGTGTGGAAAAGAGCTGGGCGAGAAGGAGCCGTTTGAAGACGAGTCAGCCTCTCATACAAAATGCGAAGAGTGCCTTAAGAAACAGATGGCGTCTGCCGACATGTCCTGAACTCAACTATTTACTAGTTATAACTAGTAAATAGACTAGGTTTTAACACAAAAATCGCCGATGAATGCAAAAAAACCAGGGGATTCTATAATTGATAATTAATCATTAATTATTTGATTATAATACAAATTATTATTGCATTTATAAGCTTTTAATGTATAATGTAATCTGAAAGAAAAGCCCCTAGTTTATTGGTAAGTTTTGTCGGAAATCTTATATGGATGCCACCTTACTCCGAAACTTAGGCGTTAACGAAGCCATCATTCAGGCTTTACAGAAAAGCTACGGCGAAGATCCGGAACTTGAGATTATGCAGGAGAGTTACGATCTAAGGCTTCTCCTTAGAAGAACCGACCTCCGCCATAGCCCGCCTCACGTTTTAACGCTTCCTGGATTTTTTAGAAGAGATACGGCTTCTAAAAGGATTGAGCCCGTTTCGTCGCTTCCTACTGAACGATACAGCTGCAACGATGCCTTGGAATTTCTGTCAAAATCGAGTGCCGTGAGAGAAAATTTAAGAATTAACGGTATTGAAATTAGGCTAAGCGATTCTCTTTTCAATCTTCTCTATTATTTCGCTCGGAATGCCGTAAGAACCAAAACCGGTTGGATTTACATTCAAGACATGAAATCTGATGGCGTTATTCCCTCAGATGGGTATCAATCGTTCAGCAGACTTCGCAGTGCTGTAGGCGGTTATCTTTTAAAGAAAAACGCCAAAGACTTTATTGAAGCCAATGGTAGAAAACAGTACCGGCTTTCGGTTGATCCTATAAACATAAAGATATAAACCATTATTATGGAACTAAGGAAATTATGACTCAATTCATAGTCGTGGCCGCTATCGTCGGAGGTATCACAGCCTACTTCTTTGGTGTTCCGGCCTCGCTTCGCGTCGGCCGGGACTTAACAGATCTGTGGATTACGGCCGGACTTCTGGCCCTCTTTCTTGAACCAATCTTTGACCTTCTAAAACTCGGCTACTTTCTCTTTCGAAGAATAGCCGGACTCTTCCGCCGATAAAACGCATTCTTTGATCGTTTTTTGAAGCCACAGCTCTCCTTTAAGAGGGCTTAGGCTTTTTCTTTTATTTTTCCATCCTTTCGGCTTTTTCACGGCCGACTACGAAAATCATCAAAAATATTTATAACAAATTATTGCCTTCGGCTTAATAATTTCTGACCGCTTCGCTTAAATATTTTTGACCCCTCATCCTTCAGTTGATTTCCTATGTCTTCCTAAAGCCGAAACCCTTACGGGGTGGGTTGAAAAAAATAAAAGAAAAACCCTAACCCCAAAAGGAGAAACAAAATGAAAAACGATCAAAAAAAGAATGAGGCTCCGGTCCGACTTCCGGTTGTAAAGATGGACGGCAAATCCTATTTCGTGGACGAGCGTTTAAAGCAGTACCGAAATACTGAAGATCCTCACGACTTTATCGAATTTGAAAAAGATGAAGTCATCGTCTATTTGTATTCAAGAGCACAGGCTTTGGAAGACGGCGTACTTGTGGATATTTCAAGCCTTGCTGAAGAGGCGGGGTTTAAATGTCCCGTCGCTGTCACAAGAGCGGTCTACGAGTTACTGAATAACACCTACCAACCCGGCCAGAGCTTTGAAGGCAGGGCTTGGGACTTACTCATGGTTTTACACTTTGAAATCATGAGAAAAAAGAATACGGACATAATCTACTTTGCTCCGTATTTCAACGCACCGTGTCATGTAGAACCAAAGCCCTATGAGATGTGGGCCAAATGTGGACCCGGAGACAACCATGAACCCGTCATAACCGTAATGTTTCTATGTGAAGATTAACCAGTCACTAATAGCCAGGTCTTCGGATCTGGCTATTTTAGTCAATAAGGAGAAACAGAAAATGAATGAACTTCTAACAATTGCAGAGTTGGCCGCGGTTCTTAAGGTTCGGAAGTCTTGGATATATGGCCGCACTTCCACAAACACGCTTCCTTATATAAAGGTAGGCCGTCATTTGCGCTTTCAAAAGGCAAAAGTGTTCGAGGCTTTGGGCATAGAACAAGAAAGGGTTGATTTTCCGAAAGAGGATGTTTACAATCGTAAACAAGTGAAGGAGTAACCATGGCGCGAGGTTCAATAGTCAAAAGATTGTCCAAGAGCGGTCAGCCTAGTTATTACTGCGTCTATCGGTTCAATAAAAGACAAAAATGGGAATTTGGCGGTCATCGCAAAGACGAAGCCGAGAGGAAACTCACTGAAATAAATTCCAAGATTAACAGGAATGAATTTTCTGTTTCCTCTAATAGCTTCCTCTTATCCGACCTTTTGGCTGAATTTCTTTTGGATAAGCGGGACGGCAATAAACTCTCAACCTACCTTGATTATAAAAATACCATCGAGCAGTTTATTAAACCGTTCTGGAATGACAGGAAATTAAGAACAATCCAGCGTGAGGACGTGAAAGTCTTTAAGGCATGGCTTATTAGTAAGCCATCCGGCAAGGATGAAGAAAAGAAACTTTCTTCCCAGCATGTGAACAAGGTTTTAAAGCATCTTGGGACCATCTTTGAATACGCTATGAAACAAGGATACGTTTTCAATAATCCTGTTAAATACGTTGAGAAGTTGAAAATTCCCTACAAAGAGGCCCTGATCTATACGCCGGAACAGGTGAGCCGTTTACTAAAATCCTGTGAAGAACCTTATAAGACAATGTTTAGAATGGCTTTCTTTACCGGGTTAAGGCCGGGAGAGCTATTTGCTTTAAAGTGGGGAGATATAGATTTTAAAGCTCAAAAAATCTATGTCCGCAGAAACGTCCTCTTTGCTCCTAAAGAATACGGCCGGAAAGACGGCGAGAAGATCGTGCGGTTTCACTTCCAAGCGCCGAAGACAAAACATGGCATAAGAACCGTTGATATCTCAAAAAGCGTCGTAGACGCACTTGAAGGCCACAGACTAAACACCCTCGAAAAGTATAATCCGCTTGAACTTCTATTTTTTACCGATCAGGGAACGCCGCATGATGCCCGTAACGTCATAAGACGGCATTTTGTGTCTGCGCACGAAGCCGCAGGATTGCCGAAGATCAAATTTTATGAGGCAAGACACACCTATGCGAGTATTTTGATTGAATTAGGAGCTTCTCCCAAGTATATTCAACGCCAGATGGGGCATAGCTCTATCATGGTTACGATGGACGTTTACGGGCATTTGTTTCCGTCCGAAAACTCGCGTATTACACAGCAGTTTGATGATATGGTTCTTGGTGCTGAAAAAGAAAATACGCCGTCTAATAAAAATCTAACGACGGTGTAGCAAAGCGCCTAAAAAGTGTTAGAATAGCCAGAATTTAATTTGGCGGTTTACGAGAGGAAAGAAAAGAATTTGAAAAAAGAAAAAACCAAAAAGTCTTCTCATAAGCCCAAGGTCGGTGGTTCGATCCCACCCGCCGCCATTTTTGAATCTAGCGCGGGAAGGCCTCTCGAAGCCCGCCGTCCACCGGCAGGATAGCCCCCGTAGTTTTCGATGAACGGTGAGACGAGAGAAAGAGGACATTCTCAGCGATGTCCTCGGGCTCTACGCGGACCTTTAAAAGATTTCTTTTCCGGTAATGTTCTTCCAGGTTTATTTCCGCAATGCCAAATGTCTTCGCCCTGTCTTTTTTGATCTTGGACCATAGCCCCGAGTTTTTAAACACGCCGTCGGGATTGATCATGTTCGAACGGATGCCGAAAGGCGCCCCTTCAATCGCCAGAATTCTCGCCAACTGCGCACAGGCCGCTTTGGAGGCGCTGTAGGCGCCGAATTCAGCGCCGGGAGCCAAAACATTTTTAGTAGCCATGAATACGAAACAGCCGCCCTTGCTTTGCCTTTTCATGAGGCGCATGGCCTCGCGCGCAACGATGAAATGACCGGTGGCGTTCACCGCGATATTTTTTTCCCATTCCGCTAAAGAAAGTTTGTCGAGAGCGGCAACTGTAGCGATACCGGCGTTCGAAACGACGATATCCAGACCGCCCAGACGGCTTAAGATTTTTTGAAAGGCGAGACGCACACTGGATTCTTTCGTCACGTCCATAGGAATGCCAAGTGCCTTCTTCGCCCTGAACTCCCGGTTGATCTCCGACTCGAGAAACCGTACCTTATTCGGATTCGTATCGGTCACGACGACTTGAGCGCCGGCCGAGGCCAGTCTTCGAGCCACGGCCTGTCCGATGCCGCCGCACGCTCCCGTGACGAGCGCGATTTTTCGAGCCAGCTCTTTTTCGGCGGGAGCAAGGCTTAATTTATAAAGTTCAAGCGGCCAATATTCAATTTCAAATGCTTTACCTGCGGACAGAGACACGTAACGGTCGATGAAGGATGCCCCGCGCATTACCGAGATCGAATGTTCGTAAACCTCCGCCGTGATTAAAGCGGAGTCGAGATCCTTGCCCGAGGTGATCATGCCTACCCCTGGAATCAAAATAACCGCAGGATACGGGTCGAGCATGAACATGCCCGTTTTCGAGAATTTTTTGTAATAGCGCTCGTGCGCGAGCGCATAGGATTCGAGCGGGTGTTTAAAGGGCTGCTTTGTACGCAAAAAATTTCCCTTAAGCTTGAGATAACAGGGGATTCTTTTCGTCCGGAGCATATGGTCGGGCGTGGCGGGGCCCTGCTGAGAAACCTCGGCCGCATTTTTCGAGCAGACAAATTGAAGAACAGCCTCCGAGGTATTCAAATGCAAAATAACGGGTTTTGTCCTGCTTAAGATTTGCCGCAGTTCGGGCATGAAACGTTCGATAAAGGCTTCCTTAAGCCGAGGGGAAACGGGCTTTACTTTTTGTCCGCCGAACGCCTTCTTATTCTTTGCTTTCCGCCGGATATAGCGCTCGGCGCGGCTGACCATCTCGATCGTCCGGAGATAGCTTGTCTTTGAATTCTCACCCCAGGTGATGAGGCCGTGCTTTTCAAGAATGGCCCCTTTAGAGGCTGGATGCCGCGCGGCTTCGGCCCCCAATTTTTTTGCCAGCAGAAATCCCGGTTTCACATAGGGGACAAAGATGAGATCGCCGCCGTAAACTTCCTTGCAGATTTCTTTGGGGTGTCGCGTATTCGTGAGCGAGAGAATGGCGTCCGCATGCGTGTGGTCAATCGCCTGATAAGGGAGAAAGCCATGAAGCAGGGCTTCGATAGAAGGACGCGGTGCCTTGGGGTCAAGAAGGCAGCGGTTCAGATAATCCACCATCTCCTCATCCGTCATTGCGGCCCGCTCGAATGCGGGAAGGATCTCCTCCAGTTTCAGCGGAGAAAAATCTTTGGGCTCGCAGCTTTTAAGATCAGAACCGCTTCCTTTGACTCTGAGTACTTGAATATTTTTTCCGAGATGATCCGTCTCAACCATCTTGGACGAAGTGTTTCCGCCGCCCCAGACGCAGAGCTTCGGCTCGCTGCCGATGAGCCGTGAGCGGTAAACCAGAAGTTCTAAGAGACTCTTTCCTTTTGCCTGGCTGTCTTTCCAAAGGGATTGCATAGGATGTTATTATAATCGAAGGATTTTCATTGTCCATTGTCTTGACACTTCCTTCGTTTGATGATTATACTGGCACGCATGAAAAAAATTGCAGTGATCGGCGGCTCGGGACTCGATAATCCGGAGATTTTAAAAAATCCGGTTGAGAGGTCTGTGCGAAATAAGTGCGGCAGTCCTTCCGCGCCTTTGGTCTGCGGCCGGATCGAAGGGGTGGACGTCGTGATTCTCGCGCGTCACGGCAAAGATCACAGCATAGCCCCGACAAAAATAAATTTCCGTGCCAATATCCTCGCGCTCAAGGAAGAAGGTTGCACCCATATTCTGGCAGCGACGGCCGTCGGTTCTTTGAGGGACGAAATAAAACCCGGAAACCTTGTATTTCCGTCCCAATTCATTGATTTCACACGCCAGCGGCAGATGACATTTTTCACCGACGAAGTGGTGCACACGCCGATGAGCGAGCCCTATGACAAAAACTTAAGGGATCTTCTGTGCCAAACCTGCGATGAGCTTAAATTTCCTTACAACAGGGATGTCACAGTGATCACGATCGAAGGGCCGCGTTTTTCCACGAAAGCCGAAAGCCATCTGTTTAGGGGCTGGGGCGCGGATATAATCAACATGTCTACTTGTCCCGAGGTGATTCTGGCCAATGAACTTGGAATTCCTTATCAAACGATTGCGATGTCCACCGATTATGACTGTTGGAAGGAGAATGAGAAACCCGTAACATATGAAATGGTGATGGCGATTATGAGACAAAATGCTGAAAAAGTAAAAAAACTTCTTCTTCAAGCAATTCGCAAGATCTAATCTTTGAGAGTCCGGGGAAAACATTATAAAACGGTATGGATGAAAAGCCGGTCGGTGTATCTGATCGACCAGACGCTCTTGCCGTTTCGTTTCAAAATATTTGAAGCAAAAACCCACCGGGATACTTGTCACGCGATTAAAACCATGATAGTGCGTGGTGCGGGCGCGATCGGAGCGGCGGCTGGATTTGCGATGGCCCAGGCGGTTTTGGAAGCGCAGCCGAAAAATTTTTCAAACTATCTTCAAGAAGCCAAAGAAAGAATCGAAGCTGCAAGACCAACCGCTCAGAATCTTTTTTACGCGGTGAGACGAGTTTTTAACCGTGCCAAAAAGGCAAGAAATCCGAAAAAGGCGGCGATGGAGGAGGCGCAGGCTCTCGTACGGAAGGACGAGGCGGACTGCCTTAAGGTAGGCAGGATAGGGAGCGGGCTGATTAAGGACGGGGCCTCTGTGGAAACGCATTGCAACGCCGGTTGGCTGGCGTTTGTGGATTATGGGACGGCGCTGGCGCCTATTTATGCCGCGGCCAAAAGCGGAAAAAAAGTCTTTGTTTACGTCGACGAAACCAGGCCGCGCGGCCAAGGAGCGAGGCTCACCGCCTGGGAACTTCAGAATGAAAATATCCCGCATGTGATCATTTCCGACAATGCCGGCGCTTATCTTATGTCAAAAAAGAAAGTGGATCTCATGATTGTCGGCGCGGACCGTATCGCAGCCAATGGTGATACGGCCAATAAAATAGGGACGCTTGAGAAAGCGATTTGTGCAAAAGAGTTTGGCATTCCTTTTTATGTGGCGGCGCCGACATCCACGTTTGATCTGAACTGCCACAGCGGAAATGAAATACCGATTGAAGAGCGCCCCGAAGAGGAAGTGCTTTATCAGACTGGCCGCGGCAGCCGCGGGAAAGAGGAGCAAATTCTTATTGCTTCTCCGGACTCGAAGGCTCTCAATCCCGCGTTTGATGTGACGCCGGCCCGGTATCTGACGGGTATCATTACGGAAAAAGGGCTCATCAAGCCGTCTCGAAAGAACATCGCGCGCTTATTTTGACTTATTCTGCCTTAATTGATACTATCTTCTACAAAATCTTATGACAAAGACGAATAAATTCTTGTTACTCATCTTCTTGAGCGCCTTTCTTTTTGTTCTGCCAGGCTCGGCCGAGACCCCCTCTTCCGGAAAATCTGAAAAAACGATGGACCTCACACCCCAATTTGCGCTGGCCCACTACAATCTGGGTTTAAGTTTGTATAAAAAAGGCCAGTTGGACGAATCCATTAAGGAATTTCGCGAAGCCATCCAAATGAATCCCAGCCATGCCGAAGCCCACAACAACCTGGGAAGTGTTTTGGGAGATAAAGGAGATATCGAAGGGGCTGTCCGTGAATTTCAAAAGGCGGCCGAGCTAAAACCGGATTACGGTCTCGCGCTGTACAATTTGGGCAATGCGCTCTATCACCAGAAAAAAATGGACGAAGCGGTTGACGTTTTCAAGAAAGCCGCAAAGGTGGACCCCAATTCCCCCACACTCCACAACAATCTGGGATTGGCGCTCCAAAACAGGGGGGGGTTGGATGAGTCAATAAAGGAGTACAAGAACGCGATTCGATTGAAGCCGGATTATGTTACGGCCCATTACAATCTCGGCGGAGCCTTTTATGAAAAAGGTTTTTTTCAGGATGCGATTCATGAATATCAGGAAGTGCTTCGCTTAAAACCTGCGGATCCGGATACTTTACGCAATTTGCAGCTGACCTATCAAAAGGGCGGCGTGAAAACTGAGCCAAAAGCGGCAGCGCCTAGAAAGAGCGTTGTTTCAGAGAAGAAGATTAAGTCAGCGAAAACGGGAAATTTTGGATTTTTTTCTTCGAAGAAAAGTAAAAAAAGATTGGAGAAACCGCTCGCCCAGAAAACTAAACTCCCAGTTGCCCAGCCGTCTTTAATTCCATCCAAGCCAGCTCAAACTTTTGAGAAGCAAAAGGCGCCATCTGGACCATTTATCAATTTTGGAATTTTTAAATCTAAGTCCAAACCCGGATCAACGCAGAAAAAGTCCGCGGAGATTCAAAGAGCTCGGCCAGAAACGGCGGTCACAGCGCCTATTGAACCTATTGCAAAAGCTGAGATCCATAAAAATCCAGTTCAAGTCAAACAAGACGATGCTCAGAAACATTATGAGCAAGCGCTGTCACTCAAGAAACAAAAAAGATTCGATGATGCCATCCGTGAATTTAAAGAAGTTATGAAAACGATCCCCAATGACGCCGATGCCCATTACAATCTCGCCAATACGTATTATGAAAATAATCTTCCGGATGAGGCCATTTTAGAATACCGGCGGGCACTCCTTATTAAACCCGACAATGCGTTTGCACATCACAACCTCGGCATCGCTTTGAGGGACAAAAAAGATTTAACGGGGGCCATCGGCGAACTTAAGGAAGCGATCCGGTTAAAACCCGATCTGGCCGGCGCTCACTATCATTTGGGGCTTGCGTTGGATGAAAGTGGAGAGAAACCCCGGGCGCTTAGCGAACTCAAAGAGGCGGTGCGTCTTAAATCTGATGATAGTGACGCCCGTGCGGATCTTGCAAATGCTTATCTCGAAAACGGTTTGATGGACGAATCGATTGCCGAATACAAAAGAGTTTTGCAATCCAAGCCGAACAATGCCATCGCCCAGGAAAATCTTGGCATCGCATTTTCAAACAAAAACATGCTGGATGAGGCGGTCGCAGCTTACCAAAGAGCGCTTAAGAT
>Ga0209515_10007340_pt1 | contig 13303 bp, 4 predicted proteins | sample Subgroupgradi54m_FD_187454 | JGI IMG/M metagenome (GOLD analysis project Ga0209515, IMG submission 187454) | Subsurface groundwater microbial communities from S. Glens Falls, New York, USA - GMW60B uncontaminated upgradient, 5.4 m (SPAdes)... ...
CCTTGGTCCTGCTTCACGGCGCGGCTCTGGATAAAACGGCTTGGGGTGAACATGTTTTAAGCGAATTGGCGAAAAAATACCGCGTTATCCGCGTAGATTTAACGGGGCATGGAAAATCCACCGAAATGTCCGGTGAAAATGCCGGTGCGTATTACAACCTCGATCTTATCGCAGCAGATGTGAAGCGTGCGCTAGATCAATTGGGTATTAAACGGGCGACGTTTGTCGGGCATTCCGCCGGAGGAAAAATTATTCTTTCACTCGCCACGCAATATCCGGGACTGGTGGAACGGGCTACGGTTATTGATTTGGGATTTAGGAAATATTTAGGAACCGAATTAGCCGATTTCGTTGAACACGGAATTCTTAAAAGCGGAAATAGGGCGGCCTATTCACTTTTCCTTGCGGCCGGGAATCGGGATATGAGTAATGAATTAGACCTCATGCGAGAACAGGCCATTCCTCTGCAAGTGATCGCCTCGGGTATTTCCTGGGAACATCTGCCGTTTTTTAGCCCGGCCGATCAAAAGCATCTGTTAGAACATTATCCCGAAGCCCGTGTTAATCGCGTAACAGGTCCGCCGTACCGGCACAATGTTTACCAAAGTCATCCGGACGAATTTCTCCGGCTTCTCAAGGAATTCGTAGATACGACGTCGTTCGCACCGCTTAGTAAATCTGCGGTTATTACGCCCATGTGGTTTCTTTTTAAATTGTTCGCGCACGAAAATAAACGGCTTGATGATATAGCGGCTCATTGGGATCGGCAGGAGGCTTTAAATGCATTGCGTCATGAACTCCGGCGTTGGAATCCGGAAAAAGACGAACTCACCCAAGCTGCTCTGCAGGTTGAAAAATCGGTTTTCGAAGCCACCGGCGGCATACAGTACGGCGCTCGTCTTGGTAATGCAGCCAAATCTTATTTTATGGGGTTGTTGTCGAAGGGAGATATGGATGAAGCCATGGGCAGGAAGCCCGTGGATAGAACCAAACCTGCTTTGATAGGAGATGAAGATAAAATTGAAGACACTTTTCATAATTCCCCTATTAGGGCTATAGCTCCTGCGGCGCCGACAGAAATTATGGAAGCAAAAAAAGAGGGAGTATTTTTAGGCAACTCCAAAAAGTCGCAGTTAACCGAAGACGATTTTATTGAATTAAGGCGGCAGACTTCCCGCGTCATTTCTTTATGGCAAGATATTAAAGAAACGACTCTCGAATTGCCTCATCTGAATTGGAAAGAGACATTTAAGATCATAAATTTCCAAGGCTGGATTTATCTTCTGCCCATTCGATGGGCAGGTGGGCAAAGTGCAATGCAAGTAGCTTTTGAAAAATCTTTGGTTCAAGAAGACCCCGGACAAAGCATGACGAAAGGCGATCCCATTATTATTCTTCCGGCGGCTCATTTACTTTTCCGGGATGTAGACGGAAAAATCGAAACCCATCTCGTCGGTGATCACTATCCGCGCAGAATGGTTGTCTTGCACGAATCGTTATTTGATTTGACCGAGCGGCTTCAGAAAAAAGTCCCGGGCGGCGGGATCATTCTTCTCCAGGTTCTCATGGGGCATCAACTTAGGCACGAAGTACTCAGGTCCAACGATTTCTGGACCGACGCTGCTTTCTGGTGGCGCGATGAAGAACTTTTCGGCGCTCTTGCCGGCAAGGCGGGGAAACAGCTATCTCAAGCGCTTTACGAAGAAGGAGTTTTTGATGCCGAAACGCGGGATGGTTTACCTTCAAGTATTCTTGCCATGTATTGGCCGAAAGATCACCTTCTGCCGCTTTTGGTAAAGCGCGCCTTGGTGGATCGTGGTGTTATTCAAACCGGCAGCCGCGTATTTGAAGTGGGGACAGGCCCGGGCATGTTGACGCGTGCTATGGCCGCGGGCGTATATTACGCGGGCATTAAAGATGTACAGTTTGTCGTTAACGACATTTCGGGCGAAGCGCTTATGGACGCCATGCGTTTCTTAAGGATGGGTATAGGAGGATTTCGAAATATTGAACTGCGCAGTGCAAAGAAGACCGGATGGGAGTCTGCCATGACGTGGACTCTTGGACTAAAAGACGGGGAGTTGTTCGACGTTATTTTATGGAACCCGCCGTGGTATACGAGACGGCGTAATGGCAACGCGCCGCGTGTGGAAGCGTGGAGCGATCCGCTCAATAAAGAACTTAATTCATTTATGGGAGAAATGAAACTTCGCCTGACCGCTAACGGAAAAATCTATGTTGTTTTTCCGCGCTCACGTTCCGCAACGCTCAGAAAATTTGCGCGCGAGCATTTGCTTACGATGTCTGAGGCCGATGCTTACGAAACCAAGCGGGGATTCACCGCGCTTTATGAATTTGCTCCGATTGCTCAAGCCGGCTTCGGCGCAGAAACAGCCGAATTATCCGAAGATGCGTTGGATCGACCCATCGAGGGATTGTTAAGAGTTCAAATCCCCGAAGAAATTTTTGGGAAAGCACTTCGCTCGGCACGAATGAGCTTTGTACAAAATGCAAATGCCGATTGGTTTCCAGCAACCGAATCTATGCTTTCCGAAATGATTGCAGTGACAGGAAACGAGCCGGCAGAACAGGAAACGGATGGCTACCGGCTTACGATTAATGATTTGATCAATTTGATCATTTTTATTTCATTTGAAAAAGACGCAAGCTTAGTTAAGCACAGAGAAGAACAATCGGAAATAAACGCCGTTTTTGAGACCGTTAAATCCAATTTGATGTCGATGCTGGATCGTGAAAACGGGCAGCTCCGCATGAAATGGCATATTAACAAGAGCGAATTGTCATTATTGGAATCGTTTTCGAGGGATTTTTTTCAAAAACAATATCAAGCTAGAATTAGAGAGATGTTTGAAGAGCAAAATATAATCTCTCCGGAACCGTTTTCACTCGATGAAATAGACACCTTTTTGCTTTTCAATCGAGAGGAAAGGGAAAAGGTTATCCAAGGGTTTAGAGATTTTATCGCAGATTCCAAAGGTAATTTGAGAGCTGAATCGGCGGAGCATGTTCTTCGAAAACTTCATCAATGGGAAGAAGCAAACGAGACGTTCCCCGCCGCCGGCTTTGGTGTGGCAAGGGATGTGCAGATGCCGCCGTATGTTCATCCCGAATCGTTTCACGCCAATATTCAATTGCTCGATGAACGTTTCTTCGGTCGGCTTACGCGAAAATCAAGGGTTCTTATTTTTCACGATAACGATGGCGACGGCATTGCGAGTGCAGGACTGCTCAAGGCGCTTATTCTGGGACTGGGAAAAGTACGGGAAGAAAAAATACATTTGTTCATGGACGGCGAATTTAATTTAAGAGAAGTATTAACCGCCGGTCCCGAACTGGAAGATACGTTTGTCGTATTCGCAGATATGAATGGATCGCTCGCGCGTTATCAGAAAGAAGTTTCGCCGGCAACGCGAAGAAAAATATCCGGCGTGCTTTCCATCGATCATCACAACGTTGAAAAACAAACAAACGGAATGCTCTTTGTACATCCGGAAGCTGCCTGGGGTTCCACGCTCGACAGTTTTTATTTTCCCACCACGCTTCAAGCTTTTTATATGGCCTTGGTTTTGCTTTCGAAACATCGTGATCAAGGAGTAGCCAAACGGTTTAACGATAAATACATTCCGCTCGCCGTGTTCGCGTTGCGCCACGATATCGCTTTGTTCGATCAGATTGAAGAAGTTAAAGCCTGGCGCGATTTAGTTAATTCTGTTCTTAGCGAAGAGAAATTCATGAAGCCGGCGGATATTGAACTCATCACTCATTTGCTGCGATTGGACCGGCTTATTCAGCCCCGGGGCGATGAAAATAGATTCGCTATCTGGTTAAAGCCTCTTTTAGACGGCTTATCTCGAAGTATTACCGAACCGGAAATCGAGAAGGCCTACCGGAATGCTTTTTCGAGAATAGAAACACATTTCGGGGCCTATAGAAACGATGTGGAAATACTACGGAAGTTTGTTGCAACGAAAATTAAACAAACCACGCAAACGTTAACAGGCGATGAAGATATTGTTTTTGTGGTGGTCTCAAAAGATGATTTTAAATCGCTCAACCTTTCGCTGGATGTCAAACCGCGCGTCAGAATCGATCTAGCCGGAAATCTTGCTTTCCGCTTGAGTCATAAAGAAAAACGGCGTGAGAAACCGCTTGCGGTAGTTGTGCTGGAGCAAGATTTCAAAGACCCCGATTTTTATCAGATGCGTTTTCGCGCAGTTCGGGACCGCGTCCGTGTTGGAAATCTTATTTCTCGCACGGGCCTGGGGCGCGAAGGCCGCAAGGAAAAAGCCAACGCACGAGTCACGCTTGGCCAAACCAAAAATCCTCGCACCGGCACGGTGTACCGTTCGCTGGATGACGTTAAAAACGCAATCCTTACCGAAGCCCGTAAAATGCGCTCCGGCTTTGGCAATATTGCAACTACGGACAGAATGGATTTTGGGGAAGAAGAAGCGCTGCGTCTTCTTACCGATTTGGCTCGCCATATTCTGAAACATAATAAAGCAGATATATCAGATCAATTGGCTAGAATTTATTTGCGTAATCTCAGGCAAAGCGTGCCCGAAGATGAATTCCCGTATTTTATTAACCTGATGAAGAAAAAATACGGCGAAGTCTCAAAATTGTTAATTGTGGAAAGCCATGAAACCAGCCAGGAGTATCTGCTGCTTGTGGCTGTAGCGGAATTGCTCAAACGGCGTCGATCCGGATGGAACAGGCGGGAATTCTTACAAACCGCTGCCTCTATCGTCGGCGCCTCGGTCATTCCCGATACAAGTTTTGAGTTGGCCGGAGCAGTCATTCAACACGGAGCTGCGATCATAACCGAAAGATATCTTCCCATCTTTGCAAAGCTTATCAGTCACCACTTACACGGGCGATTACTTAGTCATTATATCGGCGGAAGCGAATTCTTAGGCCATGGTTTGCCGATGGAAAGAATCGACGTGTCCGTCTCTCTTATGGAAGTGTTATTTAGCATAGATACTAATACTCAATCATTATCATTTACACGCCGATTTCAACAAGAATTAACATCTTTATGGCTTACAGTAAGAAAAGAAGCTCATGAAAATTGGCCGCGAGTGCGGCGCAGCGAAGAACGTAAAAAAATCCGTCTACAGAAGTGGGTAACCGACCCAGATACTCTAGCGCAAATGTATATAAGGGATGAAGAAGCTTATGCAAGAACATTATTTTCAAGGGCTTTAGATAACGAAATTAAAAAGGATTCTATTTTAAGCCGTGGTTTAACAGAGCTATTTGGTCCTACGCGGAAATTGATACTTCAGAGTGTGAAGCTTGCTAAAGATTTGCCCGATGATATTGTTAAAGATCTGGAATTGAAGAATCCAATCGGTAATTTAATCCAACGATTGGAGCGTAAGATCGAAGACAAGAAGGTTGAGTTAAGCCGTTTGGAGTACACCGATGATTTTCTCCGCGCCGATCGGTTGATTAACCGACCCGAAGATTCGCGCGAGCTTTCCAAAGCCGAACGCGGAGTGTTGACGCAATGGAAAGAATTGGACGACGAAATTATTCGTTTGGAAGAAAACGTCAGCACCATTCGTGAACTAGCGGGCATTATTTCTGAAACAAAAGCAGTGGCGGAAACCGAAGCTTCCGGATTTGGCATTGCTAATATTGCGCACCAATACCAAACGGTTTATGTGAGCGGCGAGCAATACCGGAATTGGTTTGAACAAGCTATCAAAGAAAAAGATTTTCCGTTTAAAGCTTCGTCGAAACTCAGAATTATTATTTTAGATGATGATGTCGCATTGGCAAAGGCCACGGCCGAAAAATTGCTGGAATATTTAAATATCACACCCGATCAAATTTTCGCCGATTCTAAGCTCAATCCTATTTCAACCGATTGGCTCCGTTTCGGAGAAATCTACGCATTTGCCGATAAAAAGGACATTCCGGCCCAATTCCACGCCAATGTTATTGAAAACAACCAGGCGTGGGTGGATTTCCTTATCTATCTCGCTGTATTAAAGCATGTCGCCAAAGCCGCGTAGAGTTTTTGTCATTCCCGCGCAGGCGGGAATCCAATTATTAATTGGGCCCCCGCCTTCGCGAGGGCGACAATTGGGTGTTTACATTGCCTGGGTTTTCATGTAAATTCTTTTCCCCAACAAACGAATTGAGATGCCAGAAGCCATCAGAGAAAAAATTTCGGCAGACGAAGCCGGCGATTTACTAACGTCCTCCAAAGTTCTCCACACTTTAGAGAGCGAACGCATTCTGGCTGTCATCCGCGCTTCCATTTTCGAAAATGTCGAAGAACTTTCCCAAGCTGTTATTGCCGGCGGAATTCGCTGCGTACTTTTCTCAAGTACGGTTCCCCAACGATTTCGATTTATCGAAACAATTTCCAAACGCTATCCGGAAGTGCTCGTCGGCGCGGCGCACGTGATGACGGGCGAGCAGGCCGAGAAAGCCATTGCTGCAGGCGCCAAAATTATTTCCAGTTCCTACCTTAATAAAGATATCGTGAATGTGTGTAAAAATAGCGGCGCTCTCGTCATGCAAGGCGCGGCTACTCCCAGTGAGATTATGGAAGCGGTGCAGTTTGGTTCGGATATGGTTCAGCTCTTTCCGATAAATCATTTAGGGGGCCCCAATTTTATTCGGACGGTGAAAGAACATCTGCCTTCCGTAAAATTTGTGGCCTGCGGTGGCGTCGGCCTGGATGATATGGTAGATTTCATTAAGGCCGGAGCAACGGCCGTGATGGTGGATGACGCCCTTACGGACCGCGGTCTTATTCGAGAAGATAATTGGAAAGAGATAACCGAACGAGCCAAACTTTTTACACAAAAAATTGCCACGCTCAAAACCCCAAAGCAATCCTAGTTCTCGTCCTCCCCAATGGCTCGCCTTTGGTCCGACCGTTTGTTCCGAGCTCGAACTTTGCCTTGAAAAAGAATGGTACATAGGAAACGGCCTGGGCGGTTACGCCGCCGGGACTGTTTTGGGCTGTCCGACGCGCAGCCGGCACGGGCTTTTGATTGCTTCCCCACGCCCGCCGAACGGTTTAATCTCACTCCTTTTAGGATTTGAAGAAACATTTTTTGTTCTCGACCAGCCGTATCCGCTTTCTACCTTTCATTTCCGCGATTCCATCTATCCCAAGGGCTACGAACACCTGAAAAGATTCTCGCTCAATCCCTTTCCTACATTTACATTTGAAGTAGAAGATTTCCGCATCGAAAAAACCTTATACATTCGCCACGGCCGCAATACCGTAGTCATTCATTACCGGTTGATTTCGGGAGAAGAGGAACTGGTCCGCCTTGAACTGAAACCGCTCGTTACATGCCGTCCTTTGGACGAGGTTAGAAAAAGTACACGGGGACTTGAGGCTGAATTATCCACTTCCAAAGGACAGGTTTGTTACCGGAGCTCAAAACATATTCCGCCGATTTATTTTGCGCACCAAGCCGCTATTGTGGATAAAACCGGCGTTGAGTACGGAGAAATTATATACCCGCGCGATCAGGAAGAAGGAAATTCGGCTGCCGAGCGCGTCTACAGCCCTTGCATGTTTATTTATTCTTTTATGGCGCACGATGAAGTGATGCTAGCGGCCTCCACACAGCCCGTCCAATTGCCTACGGCTCCGGCGCTCTGGCTTAACGAAGAAAAAGACCGGGTGCTTGTAAAGCGGAAACATTTCTACAATATGGCGCTAAAAGACAGACAAAATGTTGTCCCGGAGGAAAATGAATCTTCGCCGCAAGTACCGGATTCCGCAGAGGAAATTCCCGTTTTAACGGCTACCGAAGAAATCCAGCATATGGTTTCGCAGGCGGAAAATTTTGTGATAAGCCGGGGCGAAGGCGGCCTTAGTGTACTCCGCGGCTATATCGGAGCCAGCGACGGAGCGTGGTCTACGATGATCGCTATGCCCGGGCTTTTTCTCGTTTCCCGCCGCTACGAAGAAGCCAAAGAAATACTTCTTTATTATTCGTCCCTTGTCGATAAAGGATTTCTTCCCAGTTCTTTCCGCGCTGCCGACGGACACCCTATCTACGAAAGTATCGATGCCGCATTATGGTTTATCGAAGCCGTATTTCTGTACTGCCAGGAAAGCGAGGATTATTTCGGGATAGAAAAGAAACTCTATCCGGTGCTTCGGAGAATCGTAAAGCATTACGAACGCGGAACGCATTACGGCGTTCGGGCGGCAGAAGACGGGCTGATCGAACAAGAAGAATCCAAAAAAGCCATTACCTGGATGAACGCTTACGTGGGGACCGCTCCGGTTACCCCAAGGTGGGGCAAGGCTGTCGAAGTCAACGCGCTTTGGTATAACGCGATTCGCGTCGTCGAATATTTTGCCATCAAATTTCGTGATGCGGCAACGGCCAAAGCCATGGATCGCCTCGCGCTTAAGGTTTATGCTTCTTTTAACTCCGTTTTCTGGAATGAGAAAAAAGGACTCGTGGCCGACTGTATTCAGCGCGAACGGAAAGACTTTTCTACCCGGCCGAATCAAATCCTCTCGATGAGTTTGAGTTTTCCCGTGCTTCATAAAAAATCCTGGCCGATTGTTCTCCAAACCGTTACCGAAGAGCTGTTCACGCCTTTCGGCTTAAGGACATTGTCGAAGCGGAGTAAATCGTATCGTGGCCAATACAGCGGTGATCGTTTAAAACGTTCTCAGGCTGAGCATCAGGGAACGGTTTGGGCCTGGCTCATGGGGCCTTATGTTCGTGCTTATCTTAAAACATACGGAAATGCGCAACCCATTCGCGAAAAATTATTGAAGCTCTTCGAGCCTTTCTTCAATCAGCTTAGCCATTTCGGTCTTAATTCCATTTCTGCCGTATACGATGGTAATGCGCCGCACACACCGCGTGGGTTGATCGGGGACGCGTGCGCCGCCGGGGAAATTATTCGTTGCTATGAAGAACTTATTTCCGAAGGGCCGAAAAAACAGACCATGGAAAAATTTGAGTGGAAATGATAAATTGCTTCCATGAAAAAGAAGCCGCCTAGCAATTTAATTCGCGAACCTTTTCCCGGCGATCAGGATAAGCCCATTAAAAGCAGGGGAAGGCTTATTTTTTTTATTCCGCCCATCCCGTTGGCGGGTTTATGCTGGCTTTTCGGCATTCGCGAGCCGTTTGCCATAGTTATTATTGCGGTTTTTTGTACGCTGGGCCTTGACGCCGTTCTTTATTACCTATTCTTCACCGGCCCCGGCTTTTTCTCTGATACCATTCGAGAGTTTTTTAAACGGAAATAGATAATCATAAGTCATTTATTTTAAATGACTTATATATATTTATTATCCCCGTTTGAAACTATTGCCATCAGCATATACACTATAATAACTAAATTATAAGACGTAGAAAGCCTTTCTGGTTCATAGCCAGGCAGGCTTCTTTTATACCCTCTTAATTTAGCGCTATTACAATGCCTAAAAAAACCATGCGAAAACCTACCTTACCGTTCGTTGTATCTGCGATATTCTTCATTGCAGTCTTATGTACCACCCCTCTTTTTGCTGCTGAAATTATCATCGACGATTTTAATGATGGGAGCCAGAACCAAAATTCTCTCGGAGGTTTTACGGGAGCGTTCAGCGACGGCGCCACAACAGCATTTTGCACAGAAAGTCTTCTGGACGGGGGGATGGCGCTTACTTTTTCCCGCGAAAATCAGGGTGAATCGTTTGCCGGATTTTTCTCACAGCTCGGCGCCGGGAACGGCACGGTTAATTTAGTATCGGCCGGCATAAATCAAATTAGCTTTAAAGTACGCGGTGATCTTGCAAACAGTGTTCCGGGCGGGCATCATAATTTCACTATCGAAGTCAAAGACGATCTTGGTCACGTACTTCAGACGCCGCTTACGAACGTGCCGGGGCTTGAAGTCGGAACGGTTCAAGGTGAATTCCGGCAAGTTGATGTTCCGCTGGCCGCCATGTTTCCGCACGCCGGACAGATCGATCTCACTCGAATCCGCGAAGTCGTTATGGCCTTCAATCAGGAGTTTACAGATGCTACGGCCGCGGGCACAAGCAGCCGTGTTTTAATTGATGATCTTAAATTTACGACGCGCGTCGATCCCCCTGAAAATGTTTTGGATCACAACTCCGCCAATCCCGATCTGGATTTTATCGCCGGTAATAATGATTTTGATATTAATCTCTTTGTAGGTCCTTCAAATAGACACGTTGTAACGGTGGCCGAAGATGCGAAATCGCTCCGCGGCTCGGCGCTCAAGATGTACCACGACTTAAGCGATTCGGGCGATTTCTTTAATTTCATCGCATTCGTGCCAACGCATCCCATTAACATAGCTGCCGAAGGAATTCGCACCGTTAAATTCCGGGCGCGTAAGACCGGATTTAATTCTGGTCCCACGCGGGCTGTTCTTGAAATCAAGAAGGGCGGTGTAGTGCGCGGTACCGTATTAACGTACGCCATCGGCCAGCCGGGCAATGAAACAGAATACGCCGAAACGATTTTTCCTATTTATTCCGAATCGGATACCATCGAAGAAATCACGCTTGTCTTTTTTGACGGCGGCGAAGGTGCTTTCCTGGTTGATGAAGTTTCTCTTTCGCAGGATCCCTACGTTCCCCAAAATCCGCCGTACGTCCCATCCGCCGGTCCGGCTCGTAGCGATGATGAGCTTTTGGATTATATTCAATCGCAGTCGGCAAGATATTTTATCGATCAGGTGATCGGCGATAGTTTTCATGCTAAAGACCGTTCGGCTGCCGACAGCGCTTCTTCTATTGCGGCCACGGGTTTTGAATTAAGCACGCTTACTATTATTAGCGAACGGTATAGTCCCAACCCCGGCCATCCTTGGCATATTGTTTCAAGCAGCGGTGTTCCGATTACCCCCGAAGAAGCGCAGTCCAGAGTTCGCACCATTCTCGACGAATTTCTTGCTATTCAAGCCGCGCAGCCCGATATTCAAACGGGTGCCGGCGATCCTGACCGGAAATACGGAATTGCAGGATTTTTCTATCACTTTTTAAACGAAGACGGTACGCGTGCGCATGACTCCGAGGTTTCGGTAATCGATACGGCTATATTCCTCACCGCTGCGATTCAAGCCGGTGAATATTTCGGCGGAGATATTCGTACAAAAGCCGAAGCGCTGCTCGATCATGTAAATTGGAATTATGTGTTTTACGATCCGGATAAGGCGTTCCGTCTTTCTTGGCTGCCTCAGGCGAAACGCGGGTTTACCGTTCCCGATCCGAACGGTATCGGATTCTTAAGCGACGGCACGATCGGCCGCCCAACGGATGAGCTTATGTTGGTGAATACTTTGGCATTAGCTTCCGATCCCAGCAATATTGCCTACCAGCAAGCCTTGTATAGTTATCCGCGCGTTGAGCGCGCTTATCATTCGCGAAACGGCGAAACGATTCCGGTGGTAAATTCGTTTTTCGGCTCGGCGTTTACCTATCTTTACGCTCATCTGTTCTTTGATTTTGAAACGCTCGGCACCGACCGGCCCGATCTCATTTCTGCCCCGCTGCGTAATCCGGTTCCGGTCAATTGGTGGACCAATTCCGTAAATGGCTTCCGCGCAAACCGTCAGCTTGCAGTTGACCGTTCCGAATTTTTCCCATTCTCATTTCATGAAAATAGCTGGGGTATCTCGGCGGTGGAACGGCCGGATACGCGATACGAAGGACTGTATGGTGGCTCGCCCGCTGAAAACGGGCCCACGCACGACGGAACGGTGGCTCCGCATATTTCATTTAGCGCGCTTCCTTTTTTCCGGACAAGCGCTTTCGAACTCCCCGGCAGCAATATTTCATTCCAAGCCATGCGCTTTGCTTACGATCATTTTTATAACGATTTGTTTGGCGCCTATGGGCCCGTAGATTCCTACAACGACCGTGCTGAATTTTCCGAGCACTATCTAGGTCTCGATCAAGGCCCCATCGTTCTTTCCATAGAAAACTACCGTTCTCGTTTGATGTGGGACACGTTTATGAAGAACAGCCGGATCAAAGCCGCTTGCGCGGTTGGGTTCGGGCACGCACCGGAAATAGCGGCCGTTCAAGATAAAGTCGTAACGGCGGGAAATCTTTTAACGTTTAATGTAACGGCGACCGATGTGGACGGCGATTCGGGAATCGAAATTTTCTCGGATAATTTGCCATCCGGCGCAACGCTATTAAATAATGGTGCGGGAATAGCCGCTTTTTCGTGGACGCCTACCGTATCGGATGTCGGTAATCGCATCGTTCAACTTTTCGTAAGAGATGTTTATCGCACCAATCCCGAACCCGTCTTTCTAACCATCAGAGTCGAGGTGCCCAATTCCGCGCCCCATGCTTTTATACGGTTGCCGGCAGCGGGCACGATCTTGACAGGCATGGTTCACATCGAAGCCGCTACAAACGATCCGGCCAATATCCGGCTGGGGATTTTATATATAGACGGGCGGAGAATTTTTTGGAATTACGGCGGCGAAGTAGCTTACGATCTTCAAACGGCTTTCTTTCAGAACGGTTCGCATACCGTTAAAGCCCGATTCTATCACAATGTGCTTCAAAAATATTTAGAGGTAGAGCAGATTTTTACATTTCAAAATCCAACCGTCATTCCCCGTGCGATTGACATTATTCAGCCGCTGGAAAATGCCCGGTTGACCGGAACCGTTGCTGTTATTGTAGGAGCGAACGATCCGCAGCAAACCATGCTTTATCAAGTTTTTGTGGACAGGACGTATGTGGCAGGAAGCAGCAGTACGAATCCATCGGGGCCGTTTTATATAAAAACACCGCGATACGCCGACGGCTGGCATACGCTCAAGGTAACAGCTTACAACAGTTTTAGTGCAGCTTATCTGACCGATCAAATCCAGGTCTTATTTGATAATAATCAGGCAGCCATTAAAATTATTTCCCCGCCGCATAATTCTACGGTATCGGGAATTATCAAAATCGAAACCCTGTCCGGCCTGCCCAAACTTTCCTACGGGAGACTTTATGTGGATGGCATTTACACCGCCCGGGATTCAACGGCGCCCTTTTCTTTTACCGTGGATACTCGAAGGTTTACAAACGGACCCCACCCATTTCGCGTAACGGCTTTAGCCATTGCTACGCGCGAAACCGTGGAACATCAAATTACACTCAACGTACAAAATTAACTGGTAACGGCGCCTTGGGATGAGGAGCTGACGAGGCGGGCGTATTTGGCCATGACGCCGCTTGTGTAGCGCGGCTTTGGCGGTTTCCAGGATTTGAGGCGGGATTTAATTTCTTTGGCAGTTAATTTCAGAT
>Ga0209515_10007344_pt1 | contig 13301 bp, 11 predicted proteins | sample Subgroupgradi54m_FD_187454 | JGI IMG/M metagenome (GOLD analysis project Ga0209515, IMG submission 187454) | Subsurface groundwater microbial communities from S. Glens Falls, New York, USA - GMW60B uncontaminated upgradient, 5.4 m (SPAdes)... ...
ACAAATATTGTTAATTATATTTTTAATTGTGTTATACATTGTGTTTAATGTATCCATTATATATAATGTTTATTAGATATTTATTAGATATTTATTAAATATTTATTTAATATGTATTTGACATTTATAATTTGAATAATATTATATTTGCAATTTTTATTTGCAATTTTTATAAAAATTAAATTAAATTAAATGCAATTTAATAATTGCATTCACCATATGCAACAGGAAATGGCACAACATCACGTATATTTCCATTCATTAAACAGCAAAAATTTACTAATCTGTCCAGTCCTAAACCTGCACCACCATGACTAAATGTTGAATTTTTTCTTAAATCAGTGTACCATTGTAAAACAGATTTATCCATGTTTTTGTCATCCATTCTTTGGATTAATTTGTCATAATCATCTTCTCTGATAGATGAACCAATCAGTTCTCCTAATTGATTGCATAATAAATCACAGCTTTGAACAGTCTTGTTATCGTCATTTAATTTCATATAAAATGATTTTAAATCTTTTGGATAATTATAAACTAAAACAGGTTTTTCATAAATGTAGTCACAAATATATTTTTCACAATAAGAACCTAAATCGTCTCCCCAATGTGAAATATCTTTGTCAAACACTTCTTTTGAATATGTTTTTAAAATTTTAGTTTTGTTCAATTCAATTAATTCAATTGCCTTACTATATGTTATTCTTTCAAATGGTTTGTTAATAATATTTTTTAATTTATCAATAATTCCAATTGATACAAATTTGTTTAAATTATCATATTCTGATTTACAGTCAATTAAAATATTTTTAATTACATATTTAACAAGGTGTTCAGAAAAATCCATTAACTGATTTAAATCAATAAATGCAATTTCATATTCTAAATGTGTAAAACACGCCAAATGTCTATTTGTTTTAGATTCTTCAGCTCTGAATGATGGATTTAATGTGTATACTCTTGACAATCCAGCACATAATGCTTCTAATTGCAATTGCGAACTAACTGTTAAATATGATTTTTTACCAAAAAAATCTTTGTTGTATAAATTTGTGTTTGATTCACTGTCAATTGTTTTATTTGTTGCATCAAATGCATAATTAATTTTTTTTAATGTGTTTAAAAATGCATTTGATTGTGACATGTCATTTTCATCATATGAATTGTTAACATCGTCAAGTTCATCTAAATTATATTTTTGTCTAATATTATTTTCAGTGTCTTTAACAATTTTGTTTGCATCTAAACAACTAATGTTAAATGTTTCACCAGCACCTTCACAATCAGATGTTGTTATTACATTTGGATCTAAATTATAAAAGTTATTTGCATTAAAGAATTTATGAATATGTTTTATAATTGTTGTTCTTATTTTGTAAATATTTTGATATACTTTAAATCTTGTTCAGAATTCTTTGAATTCTTCAAAGATTTGTTTTCACAAATCTGTTCTTAAATGTTGATGATTTCTTAATGTGTCTAATTGTATTTTTTTAGCAAGAATAATTGAATTACTGTCATTCACTAATCCAATTGGTTTAATGTATGTACATTGCATTTCAATTTCTTGTCCTTCTGATACTGATTTTGATAATGATTTTATAATATTACCTTTAATAAATATTGTTGCACCACGTAAATTTTCTAAATCATTGAAATTATTCAATGTATCTTTGTTACATACAACTTGTAAATTATATGATGTTGAACCGTCATAAACATTAATAAATATTAAATTAGATTGAGAACGAAAGTCACGCACCCAGCAATTTAACTCGTATTCTTTTGAATATTCATTAGCATTAATTACATTAATGTTACTTGCTACAACATGTTTATTATAATCATTGTAAATATCAATAATTTGAATTGGTAAGCTTGTTACTATTTTATCCATTATATTATTTGTTTGCATAAATTATATTTAATGTAATATTATTTAGTTGTTATTTATTTCAATTTTTTTAGTAAAAAAATATTGAATTTGAATTTACGATATGCAAATTTATGTTTTACGTTTTGTAAATATATATTTAATATTTTACGTTTTGTAAATATATATTTTATATTTTATAAATTAAATTTTACGTTTTGTAAATATATATTTTATATTTTATAAATTAAATTTTACAACTGCATCATAAAATTTTTTATAATTTACTTTATCACGAGTAACAATAAAATATGTTGTGTGATTTTGCATTTGATTGTATTTTTCCTCACAATAATTGACATGAGTATTTTCATCATAAACTAATTGTGAAAATTGTTTAATTTCAACATTTAAAACAAAATTATTGATTTTATTGATTTCAGTTAATAAATCATTTTTATTTATTTTATTGTCTAAACAAAATTTATTTAATAATTCATTAGCAACTGAATTATTTTGATTTTCACAAATATATTTTACTGTGTTAAATCTTAATTCTTCGTTTAATTCTTCAGTTTCATAATGAATTAAAAATAAAAATCTATATACAATGTTGTCCATTTATTATATGTAATTTATGATTATGATTTGCAATTCGCAATTTATTGTATTTGTTAGGTTATTTATCGTTTGGAATTTCAATACATGACAATTTGCAATTTTTTTATTTTGTTATATTGCATAATGATGATAATAATAACAATAACAATAACAATAGCAATAACAATAGCAATAACAATAGCAATAACAATAGCAATGATGATAAATGATAAATGATAAATAATAAATGATAAATAATAATGATAATGATGATGATGGATGCGGTAACAATAATAAAAATTGAAAATAACAATTGTTATTGCGATTATTAATATTATTATTATCACTATCATTACATTACATTACAATTATTACTATATTGTTACTATTGTTACCATTATTACTATATTGTTACTATTGTTACCATTATTACTATTATTCATTATTAAAAACATCACAATTGTCGTTTGATAATGGACATCATTAAATACAAACAAAAACAAATTATAATAGATGAACCGATTAGTTTTGTTTCAAATTATACCACAAAAATTTCAATTATATCTTCAAAAAAAATAACCATACCGAATAGCATAAAAAATATTATTTATTGTGAACATTTTTTACGAAGATTGAGTGATTTTTTACACATCATAATATGTCCAAACAATGTTAAATATTTATATGTATCGTATTCTACTAAATATATCAATTATTCAAAAAAATATATTTATATCATGGAAAATGGTATAAATTCACTTTCGTTAAAAAAATTCAGAAAACATAATGTTTTGCATACAACATTTATATATAAAATATATGCGAGTATGCGTTATGATGGTGTGGGTAAAAAAAATAATATATTTTTATTGGAAAATAATTGTAATATTTGTGTAAATATTCCTGACAAAACAAAAAATAGATATCCGTTAAAAAATTTTAAAAATATAATATTTTCTGATAAATGTGATAACATTAACACAAAAAATTTATTTTTATTTAAAAATATCAAATGTATCGAATTTGAAACAATCAATGGATTAAAATTTAACATGTCAAATGTAAATTCAGTAACAATTTCAAAATATTCTTTTCAAAATATTGATGATACAATAATGGTATCTTTTAAAAATGCAAAAAAAATAAAATATTGGAATCACGAATATGATATTGAAAATTCGTGTGAGCAATTTTATAAAATAAATATGGAACAATTAAAAAATGTATCCATTATTGAATTATATGTGTATAGATCTGAATTAAATTTAAATTTAAATTTATCAAAAAATACAAATGTATTAATCATAGCTAAAAACATGTAATAATTTTTTTATAATTTTTATATAATATTTGTAATATTTGTAATGTGTTTTGTCAGTTATGTATCTAAAAATAAAAAAATTGAATTTTTACACACAATAACATATAATAATTATATTGTATAACATTACAACAATTATTTAACAATGGACATTATTTCATATAAACAAAAACACATAACAATAATTAACAAATTTAATTGCATATCAAATTATACCACAAAAATTTTTATTCAATTTGATGGTGCTGTAAATTATACAACAAAACGTTATGATAATGTTAAATTTTGTGGAACAATTATTATGCCAAAAAATATTATATCAAATAGTGTAACAGATGTTGCTTATGTAGATGGTTACTTTTTTAATGATTTTTTATGTTTAAAAATGTGTCCAAACAGTATTAAACATGTATACACACGACAATTATATTTTAAACACATGAATTATACAAAAAAATACATTTATGTAATACCACAACATAATAAATATAATGGTAATTTAAAAAATTATAATCCTGAATCGTCAAATTGTAATTGGAAAAGTGTATTACCTATAAAACATTTTGTATTACATAATATATTTATTCATAGTCATCATGCACATTTAAATAAAATTTCAAATGTAAATAATAGTAAAAAAAATATATTTTTATTGGAAAATACTCCAAATATTGCTGTGTATTGTATAGTTGCTCAAAAAAACATGCATTCATTAAAAAACATAAAAAATATCATATTACATGGAGAAGTAACAAAATCAAATTTATATTTATTTAAAAATATTGAACATTTAACAATTTATCATTTTAACATTACACAGATATATTTATCAAATATAAATATTTTAACAGTTGATAATCGCATTAAAAGTGTTCAACAAAAATTAATAAATATGTTTGTTACATCTATGAAAAATATTAAAAAAATAGAATATTTTGATAATAACAATATTCGTTTTGAATTTTTTAAACTAAAAATTTCAAAAATATTTATACAATATTTAAAATATATTTGTTTAGTAAATTTTTATTATTGTAACCATGATGGAACAACAAAAATGAAAATATCTGTTTAGTAAATTTTTATTATTATAACTAAAAGAAAACAATTAAAAAAATTGAATTTTTCATACATAACGTATAAAAAATGCTATTTTTTAGGCTAAAAAAATTGAATTTTTTATATATAACACAACAGTAACATAATAATGATGTAAATTACTATTTAGCAATGGATATTATTGCATACAAACAAAAACACATAACCACATTTAGTAAATATCAAAAAAATATTACTAATTTTACAAATCTTATTTCAAATCACACAACATCAATTGACATAAAATCTTTAAAAATTAAATTAATTTTACCAAATAGCATAAAAACATACAAGTATAATGATAATTTTTATTCGAGAAAGAATAAATCCATAATATATCCAAATAGTATTAGTTACATAAATTTAAAATATACATATGGAATATCAAAAAAAGAATTCATAACAAGTGATATTGTAAATTGCATATTTTTAAATAAAATAAGTTTGAGTGTTGATGGAACCAATAACATTCAAAAACAAAAAAATAATTTATTTAATGTATTTTTAATTGAAAATATAACAAACATATTAGTAAATTACAATAAATTTACAACAAAAAATTTATACTTTCTTAAAAACATAAAAAATATTAAATTAATTGAAATAAATATAAGTAATACAGAATCTTTTTTGTTTAAAAATATTAAATATTTATATGTAAGTCAAATAAACCATTCGAAATTATATGTATCAAATACAAATATTTTAACGATGCGTAATTACATTGCGACACCAGATGTTAAATCATTCATATGCATTAAAAAAATTAAAATATTATATGTTGAAATGTCTCAAACAGAAAAAAGATTCAGTTGGTATGGACATTGTAAATTAAATACAAATGCGAATTATTTAAAAAATATACATACTGTGATTTTGCATAATTGTTTAGGACACATAGATAATATATGTATATTAAAAAATACACGCATATTGGTGATGCATGATTCTATTAAATATATAACATATGACAATGCAATTGAAAAAATATTAAAATATGAAACAATGTATAAATTTATTGACATGTTGTTGATCAATGAACACCAATATCATAAAAAACAAAATACAAATGATGTATATAAAATGTATGATGAATACATATATTCATTTTTTAATTTTGACTAAAACAAATATATTATGCAATAAAATATATAATACAACATAAAATATAATACAATACAAAATGTAAAATACATTATAAAAAATTGAATTTTTATACATATTATGATATAGTAATCATTGTAACAACATTCATAACAACATTTATAACGACACCAATAATTACCATTAAAAATGAACATTACCAAATATAAATTAAAACAAAGATATTTAAACATAGATGATGAATTACATAAATATAATTATAAAAAACATGTTAAACAATTTAAATGCATTTTAAATTATACTAAATCAATTATAATTTATTGTTTTACACATGTCGTATATGAACATGGAATTGAATTTAAAAAACTTATGTTACCAAATAGCATACATAATATTTATTATAAACATCAACACCGAACTAAATATGCAAATTTTGCAATATATCCAAATAACATTAAATTTTATAATATTACATATGAGAGCGATTACCATGGTATGACTATAAAAGAATTTATACAGCACAATGTTTTAAATAATATATTTTGTAACAATTTGCAATTTAATTGCAATTTTAACTATGATAAATTTGGTAACATTGTTAGCAAAAAAATGGAACAAAATAATATATTTTTACTCGAAAATGTTTTAAATATAAAAATACATGATGGCAGTTTAACAAAAAATATGTATTTTTTAAAAAACATAAAAAATATTAATTTATTTTCAACTAAAATAGTAGCAAGTAATTATTTTTTACTAAAAAATATTAAATATTTATCTGTGTATAATTATCATTGTTGTAAAATATATGTAGCAAACACATATGTGTTAATACTTGATGATTGTAATGATATATTAAATTATAAATCATTTAGAAATATTAAAAAAATAGAAATGGTTCGTTCTGAAACAGAAAAAGAACGGATTTGTGAAAACGAATCTTTGAAGAATTCGAAGAATTCTGAACAGTATAATTTGTATAAACGGTATAAATTAAATGCAAATTATTTAAAAAATGTACATACTGTAATTTTACACAATTGCACAGAATATATAAATAATATAAGTATGTTAAAAAATACATATGTATTAATAATTGATAATTGTGCAGAACATTTAACGTAAAAATGGTTGATTCATATTTAACTGAGATCAATAGCAAATAATTTTTTTTACTAAAAAATTGAATTTTTTTATTCATTGATTACATATTTATTATTTACATATTTATTATTTACATATTCATTGTTTGTATATTTACTGTTGCATATATTTTATACAAATAATATTAATGATACCAAATTACAACAGAAAAAATAGAATTATTCAAAATGATAAAAATATACTCATTTCAAATCATACAAATAAAATAACCATCACAATGTGTAATAAAAAAATAATTTTACCAAATAGCATTAAAAACACATATATACATGATATTAATGACATCAAATGTATTATACCAAATAGCATAACTTATCAAATATTACATATAAATAGCCGAAATGATAGATATGATGGACACAACAAATATAATAAATACACTGCATTTCATTATTTTGATTATTCAAATAAATTGATATACATGATGCATAATACAAGTCAATTTTGTAACACAATAAATATTTATAGAGTAACAGATTACAATTTAAAAAATATTAAAAATATATTTTTGTTTGAAAATATTGCTCAAATAACATGTAGAACTACAAATACAATTCACAAAAAAATGTTTTCACGATTAAAATCAGTAAATATACAAATAAATTCAAATGAAAAATATGTTTCGTTGTTAAGAAATAATTATTTTTTATGTGCTGAACATGATTATAAAAATATTGTGTTAAATAAACAAATATACTTACTAAAAAACATCTACAAATTACACATAACTGATAATTCTGATTACAAATATGATATTGATATTTCTCGTTTTACATATGCACATGAAATTAAATTGTGTTGTGAAATAAATATTGTTGGTATAATTTTTAACAAAATATCTTATGCATGTATATTAAATATTCAAACAACAAATATTGAAGAAAAATATTTAAATAAAATAAGTTGTGTCTATTTATTATCAGTTTTTGAAATAAATATTGACGACCATTCAATTCATTTATTAAAATACATTAATAAATTAACAATGCAATATTGCGAATCCATAACAAACGCATCATGTTTAAAAAATATAAATACACTGACAATTTTGCGTTGTTTTAAAATTAAAGATATGTCAAATTTAAAAAATGTAAAAATATTAAAATTTGATTTATTATACAATAAAACATTTAACAATACATATTTGAATAATAACACATTGATAATTAAAAATTGTAAAAAATATGATACAGATATTGAAAATAAATTTTTGCTAACTATATTTGTAAAAAAAATTGTGTTGATGCAATGTGATGATACAATAAAAAATGAAATATCAAAAATCAAAACACATAATAAACAGAATTTTTATGAAAAAATTGGATTTTTTAAATAAAAAAAATTAAATTTTTTAACCAAAAAAATTGAATTTTTACAATATAAAAATGCTATTTTTTAACCAAAAAAATTGAATATTTTTATACTCACAATGTTACATCACAATTAGAAATATTACATAATAATCATTATCATTATCATTACAAAATTATTATTTAAAAATGAACATTAACAAATATAAACAAAAATATGTTGAAGCACTTGATAATGAGTTAATAACTGTAATTTCAAATTATGCAACAATAGTCAAAATGCAAGATAAAAAAATTATTTTACCAAATAGCATAGCAACAATTAAATATAAAATAATATATCCTAATGATTATATTACAAAAAGTTACAGTAAAAATAAAAAAATGATATATCCGAACAGCATTAAATATAAAATAAATATGTTCAACAAAAATGAAACAAATAATATGTCAAGAAGAGATTTTATAAAACATGGTATTTTGAACAATATATTTTTTCATAATTTATCTATTTATGATGATTTAAGAATGCTTTACCGTGCTCACGATTATAAAAGACATAATGTATTTTTATTGGAAAATACACCAAATATACATATACATGTACATTATCGTGAAGCAACAAAAAATTTATATTTTTTAAAAAATACAACTAATGTAAGGATGGTTAAAATGAACATTTGTAAACACAAACAAAAATCTTTTTTATTTAGAAATGTTAAACAATTATATATTTACAAACATCAAAAAAATACTTTTCATGTAATAAATGTACAAATATTAACGATGTATTTTAAAGAAGTTAATGATATATTGCCAGACATAAAATCATGTATATATTTAAAAAAAATAAAAATTTATGTTAAATATGAACACGAAGCGTGTGGTAAATGTAATTTAGATGCGATGTATTTTAAAAATATACATACCGCAATTATTAGCACAAATTGTAACATGGTAGCAAATGTTAAACATAAATTTATGTTAAGAAATGCTCATGTATTGGTATTAAATGAACGATCTATATATACAAAAGGTAAATATATAGTAGGAAGTATGTCAAAATATTTTGTTAAATATAAATTTGTTGATACATTGATAACTGATGAATATACATATTATGATACACCATATGCAAAAAAATTATATAAAATATACGAAATGATGATGTATTTGTGTTTTTTTGATGTTATAAGTGTTTAATAATTTTTAATTTAATTTTTTAATTTTTTAATTTTTAATTTTTAATTTTTAAATTTAATATTGACTGTAACATTTATTAAAAAAATTGAATTTTTCGTTGTCTAATGCATATTTTTTATAAACACTTATATACATATACATTTATATATACACATAAAATGGTATTAAATTACAACAAAAAAAATAAATTCATACAATATGACAAAAATACAATTATTTCTAATTACACCAAAAAAATAACAATTGTTAAGTGCAATAAACGAATAATTTTACCAAATAGTATAAAAAAAATAAATTTAATAAATTATGTTGACAATTATAAATTAACTATTCCTAACAGTGTTACATACCAAATATTATCACCAGATAATAATAATGATGATGTTCCAGATGAAGATGAAGATGAAGATGACAATTTCAGACATGATAAATATCAATATTATACACATTCAAATAAACTAATAAATATCAAACGTTGTACAAATAAATTATGCAGTGCAATAAATATTTACACAATAACACATAACAACATAAAAAATATTAAAAATATATTTTTGTTTGAAAATATTATTCAAATTGTTTGTAACGATTCTACAAATAAAATTCAAAAAAAAATATTTTCACAATTAAAATCAGTACAATTGCTCATAGGTTCAAATGAAAAAAATATTGCGTTGTTAAAAAATATTTACGAATTATATATAGAACATGATTATGAATATACAACATTTAATAAACAAATATATTTATTAAAAAATATTCACAAACTAAATATAAATGATTGTTCATATTCTGAGAATTATATCGTTGTTGATTTATCGCAGTTAACAACTATATATGATATTACATATCGTTATACCACAAATATGTTAATTTTAATTTTTAATAAAATTTCATACACTCGTATATTGGATATTACAGCACCTTACATTAACGAAAAATATTTAAATAAAATAAGTTGTATACATTTTTTGTTATTACGTGATGTAAATATTGACAGTGATGCAATTCGGCTATTCAAATATGTCCATAATTTATCAATACAATGTTGTAAACATGAATATAACATATCATGTTTAAAAAATATAAATACCTTAACAATTTTTAATGTTGGAAACATCAAAGATATATTAAAATTAACAAATGTAAAAACATTAAAAATAAAATCACTGCGTCGCAACTTGCGAAAAAATGAATATTTAAAAAATAAATATTTAAATAATAGTGTATTGATAATTGAAAATTATATAAAATATGATGTAAATAATTTACAATTAACAATGTTTGTAAAAAAAATAATAATGATGCCACACAACGTGTCAACCCAAAAAATGCTGTCACAAATTAAAACACATGGTGAACAAAAATTTCATTACGAAAATAAATATTATGAATAATTCAAGTTTAATTTTTTTCTGTTAAAAATAATTTAAAACACAATTATTTGTTATATGTTATATGTTATTTATCATTTGTCATTTGCCATTTGCAAAAAAATTGAATTTTTATACACAATGTTATACAATAATCATTAACACAAATAACAGTTATTTTAAAAATGAATTTAGTTAAATATAAACAAAAAAATAAACTTATTGATTTTACAATATTTATCAATAAACAATATCAATTTATTTCAAATTATACAACAATAATTGAAATAAAAATAAAAACAAGGCGTAAAAAATATGTATTAATTTTACCAAATAGTGTAAAACAATTTAAATATACATATGGAATTTTTGTGAAAAGTAAATACATAATATATCCAAATAGCATTAAAAATATGCATATGATATTTCAGTATAACAAACATATATTAAAAAAAAATATTTTAAATAATATATTTTTTTGCAAATTTTATGTTGTTGATGAAAACATATTTAAAAAAAACAAAAAACACAAAATGCACAATTTATTTTTACTTGAAAATATAACAAACATAACAATAAATTATAATTGGAAAACAAAAAATACATATATTTTAAAAAACACACAAAATATAAAATTGTTTGTAAATTGTTTTAAACCGACTGAATCATTTCTATTCAGAAATATTAAATATTTGTATATGTATAAATATAATAATTGTACATTATGTACATCAAATGTAAATATTTTGGTAATAAATAATTGTGAAAATATGTTAGATGTTAAATCGTTTAAAAATATTAAAAAAATTAAAATTTGTTTAAATAATTCAAATAAAGAATGGTGCAATTTTAATGCATTTTATTTTAAAAATATACATACGGTAATTTTAAGTTGTTGTAAAAATATCACAAATATTTGTGTGTTAAAAAATATACATGTACTTGTAATGCAAAATTGTATTGAAGAATTGACATATGAAAATATGAAAAATATGACATTGCAAAATTGTATTGAAGAATTGACATATGAAAATATGAAAAATATGACACTTCAAAATATAAAAAATACAATGTCAATACGCATTAAAAAATATAAATTTATTGAAATTGTGATATTAAATGAATATGAATATGCACATGCACATGTACAACGTAAAAAATACCAAACAGATGAAATGAAAGAAATGTACGAAATATATGATGATTTTATTTATAAAATATTTTATGATAATGTTAATTTATTATAAATATTTTTGTAATAAATGTAAAATATGAAAATATATATCATAAAAATATAAAATATAAAAATGTAAATTATTCTAATGAAATAATTTTTTTTAATTTGCTATTATAAAAAAAAATTGAATTTTTATACATGATATTACATAATATTATAACAATTATTTTAAAAATGGATATTACTAAATACAAACTAAAATATAAATTTATTGATTTAGGATCAGTATTATTTAATAATAACAAACAAAATTTATGCATTTCAAATTATACAATAATAATTGATGTAAAAGAAAGTATAAAATACAAAAACAATATTGTAATTCCAAATAGTGTAAAACGATATAAATTTATGGATTCATACATAAAAAATAAATACATTAGATATCCAAATAGTATTAAAAATATAAATTACATATTTTGTAGTGGACTATTTAAAAATGAGTTTATAAAAAACAATATCATAAATGGTATATTTTTTAACAAATTACACATTTATAACAATACAATCAACAAAAAAAATAAAACACATAATATATTTTTATTTGAAAATATGCCGAATATGAAAATAAATTATTATAGAGCGATAAAAAATATGTATTATTTAAAAAATACAAATAATATAAATTTAGTTACAACAAGTTTAAAATTAACAGAATCTTTTTTATTTAGAAACATCAAATATTTGCGCATGTATAAATATAACAATTGTGCATTATGTACATCAAATGTAAATGTTTTATTAATAAATAATTGTGAAAATATGTTAGATGTTAAATCGTTTAAAAATATTAAACAAATTAAAATTTGTTTGGATAATTCAAATAAAAAATGGTGCAATTTTAATGCATTTTATTTCAAAAATATATGTTCCGTAATTTTATATTATTGTGAGGATATAATAAATATATGTATGTTAAAAAACATACGTATGTTAGCAATGCATAATTGTATTGAAAACATAACATGGCAAAATGCTGAAAATATAATGTTAAAATATACACTAAGATATAAATTTG
>Ga0209515_10007349_pt1 | contig 13293 bp, 12 predicted proteins | sample Subgroupgradi54m_FD_187454 | JGI IMG/M metagenome (GOLD analysis project Ga0209515, IMG submission 187454) | Subsurface groundwater microbial communities from S. Glens Falls, New York, USA - GMW60B uncontaminated upgradient, 5.4 m (SPAdes)... ...
CCATCGCAGCATCTTGCCCAGCCTGGAACTGGTCCGAAAGCCGGCTGGATCCCAGCTTTCGCTGGGATGACGAGTTATTCTATAATTCGCATTTGCAATATATGTACATACCGTAGCGCGAAAGCGGGAATCCATGCGGCCTGACCGTCAGAAGAAGCGGCGTCCATCGGTGATGCGAAGGCAGGGCAATCGGCTGAACAGCCTCGCGAAAGATGCCTGTTCGGTGGATGGATCGCAGGGGAACACGGATTGCCCATTATCCGTGTCCATCCGTGGATATCCGTGTTCATCCGTGTTGCTTTTCAACGGTGACGGCACAATCAACGCGTTTCGCGGCTCTCCTTCACCCAATTGCCCTGCGTGGCCAAGGCCAAGTAGTTGACCAGTCGAGGTCGGCTGAACACCCAGAAATAAGTCAGCAATATTGCCGGGGCGATCTGACCCTCGCCACTCCGCTGCCGCACCGCTATTCTGCGGCCCCGCCAGCGGAGGAGTTCCCCCTATGCGTCTTATCGTCCTTGCCACCGCCGCCATCCTGTCATTGGCGGCCACCCCCGCCCGGGCTGACGGGCCGAGCTTCAACTGTGACAAGGCCGGAGCGCCGGCCGAGCATCTGATCTGCGCCGACGGCGAACTGATCCGGCTCGACGCGCTGCTCGGCGAGACTTACAGCAAGCGACGCTCCGCCACCCCCGAGGCACAGCGCAAGGCGCTGCTCGATCAGCAGCGCGAATGGCTGAAAGGCCGGCTGCTGCGCTGCGGCATCCCGAGCCAGGGCGGCGAGCCGGACGAACAGCAGAAATGGGCCTGGGCGGCCTGTCTGGCCGACCGCTACCGCGAGCGTCTGGCGGTGCTGGGGGTGACCGATCCGGCCGCGCGCGAGCCGACCGCCGCCGGTTACATCCATCCGCTGTGCCTGCAACGGGCGATCGGCTCGGTGGTCGGCGACAGCGACGCCAGGCCCACCCCTCGCCAGGCCTGCAACAACGCCCATCGCCATATTCCGGTCGAAGCCTTCGAAGGGGATGGCTGGTCGGCGATGGGCGGCGGAGTCGATCGCGAATCCCTCTCCTATCGTCGGGTCGGCACGCTGGCCGATGGCGCCGAGGTGATCCAGGTCCATTTCTGGGGTGGCGGCACCGGCCAGTTCAGCGGCATCTACAAACTCAACCGCAAGGGCGACACCCTGATCGGCTCCCCGCTGGCCGGCGGCGGCGACCGCTGCAATGGCGGCATCACCGAGACCCAGGTGTTGCGCGGCGACGTGGTGCGCGTGACCCATATGGCCACGGCGGCCGACCTGTTCGGCGCCCTGTTGCCGGACTCGTCGACGGGGAGCGATGCCCTGCCCGCCTGCGCCATCTGCTGCTACGCCACCACCACCGTCGACTATCCGCCCGGCCAGCCCGGGCAGCTGGTGTCGGTCACCATCGACGGCGAGAACGACACCCCCGACGACGAACCGGCCCTGCGCTGTCTCAATCGGGTGTTCGGCATGGTCAAAGGCAAATCCCGCACCCTCACCGCCAACGAAGCGCGGACGACGGCCCGGCGGTATATCAAGGAGTGCGTGAAGTAGCCGCCACTCCGCTCATCATCTCAGCAAAACAGACTGCGTAAAAACTCCCTCTCCCGCTGGCGGGAGAGGGCCGGGGTGAGGGTGGTTCTCCGCACCGTTTCCTAATGACCGCTGAATTCTTTGCGGAACCGGGAGCCCCCCTACCGCGTCCGCCCCACATAGTTCAGCGGCACCAGCACCGTCGGCAGGGCCGGGGTGCCGGGTTCGGCCTGGGGGTAGTCGAGGGTGAAGTGCAGGCCGCGGCTTTCCTTGCGGCCGAGCGCCGAGCGGATGATCAGGTCAGCGATGGTCGCCAGATTGCGCAGTTCCAGCAGGTCGTTGGTGACGCGGAAGCTGCTGTAATACTCGGCGATCTCACCCAGCAGCAGATCGACGCGGCGCTTGGCGCGCTGGAGCCGCTTGGTGGTGCGGACGATGCCCACATAGTCCCACATGAAATGACGCAATTCGTCCCAGTTATGGGCCACCACCACTTCTTCATCGGAATCGGTGACCCAGCTTTCATCCCAGGCCCGCGGCTCGGCCGGCACCACCCAGTCGGACAGCCGGGCGGCGATGTGGTCGGCGGCGGCGGCGCCATAGACCAGGCATTCCAGCAGGGAATTGGAGGCCATGCGGTTGGCGCCGTGCAGGCCGGTATAGGCGACCTCGCCGACCGCATACAGGCCGTCGACGTCGGTGCGGCCGTGCAGATCGGTGATCACGCCGCCGCAGGTGTAATGGGCCGCCGGCACCACCGGAATGGGCTCGCGGGTCATGTCGATGCCCAGTTCCAGGCATTTGTCATGCACGGTCGGGAAGTGGCTGCGGATGAAGTCGGCCGGCTTGTCGCTGATATCCAGATAGACGCAGTCGATGCCCAGGCGCTTCATCTCGTGATCAATGGCCCGGGCGACGATGTCACGCGGCGCCAGTTCGGCGCGCGGGTCGAAGCGATCCATGAACCGGCTGCCGTCGGGCAGCAGCAGCTTGCCGCCCTCGCCGCGCACCGCCTCGGTCACCAGGAAGGACTTGGCCTGCGGGTGGTACAGGCAGGTCGGATGAAACTGGCTGAACTCCAGATTGGCGACGCGGCAGCCGGCGCGCCAAGCCATGGCGATGCCATCGCCGGTGCAGGTGTCCGGGTTGCTGGTGTAGAGATAGACCTTGCTGGCACCGCCGGTTGCCAGCACCACCGCCTTGGCCGAAATGGCCACCACCCGGCCGGCTTCAAGGTCCAGCGCATAGGCGCCGATGCAGCGGCGCGGCCGCCCCTCGCCGTCCTTTTCGGTGACCATGTCGACGGCGATGTACCGTTCCAGCAGCGTGGTGTTGGGGCGCACCCGCACCTGTTCGCACAGGGCGATCTCCACCGCGCGGCCGGTGGCGTCGGCGGCATGGATGACCCGGCGATGACTGTGGCCACCCTCGCGGGTCAGGTGGTAGTCGCCGCCCTCGTCGCGGGTGAACGGCACACCATAGCCGATCAGCCGCTCGATGGCCGGCCGGGCGTTCTCGACGACCACCCGCACCACTTCCTGATCACACAGACCGGCCCCGGCCACCAGGGTATCCTGGACATGGGACTCCAGGCTGTCGGTGGCATCCAGCACCGCGGCGATCCCGCCTTGCGCATGCATGGTGCCGCCCTCGGCCAGCATGGCCTTCGACAGGATGCCCACCGTGACATGCTCCGGCAGTTGCAGCGCCGCCGTCAGGCCGGCACCGCCGGAACCGATGATGAGGACGTCGAAGATCATGCTGTGCCCCTTGCAGCCAAAGAAGTAAGGTTCCGTGTTCTTACCCGACGCCCCAATCCAACCCGATATCCACCGCCCGCGCCGACTGGGTGATGCGGCCGACCGAGACGAAGTCGACGCCGGTCTCGGCGATGGCCCGGATGGTTTCCAGGGTGACCCCGCCCGACGCTTCCAGCTTGGCCCGCCCGGCCACCAGAGCGACCGCCTGACGCAGCGTGTCCGGCGACATGTTGTCGAGCAGGATGATGTCGGCCCTCGAGTCGACCGCTTCGGCCACCTGATCGAGGGTATCGCATTCCACCTCGATCGGCACGCCGGCGGCCTTCGCCCGGGTCACGGCTTCGGCCACGCTGCCGCACACGGCGATGTGGTTATCCTTGATCAGGATCGCATCATACAGGCCCATACGGTGATTGCGCGCCCCGCCGACGCGAGTCGCGTATTTGGCCAGTTGGCGCAGACCCGGTATGGTTTTTCTGGTATCCAGCAGGACACAGCCGGTGCCCGCCAGCTTTTCCACATAGCTCCGCGTCAAGGTGGCGATGCCCGACAGGTGCTGGAGCAGGTTCAGGGCCACCCGTTCAGCGGTGAGCAGGCCGCGGGCCGGGCCGGAGACCTCCGCCAGAATGGTTCCTGGTCCGATGTGATCGCCGTCGGTGACGCGGGCGGACCACTCGGCTTCCGGCACGACAATGCGAAAGACGTCCGAAGCGATGTCCAGGCCGCACACCACCATGGGCTCACGCGCGGCCATGACGCCGCGAAAGCGCAGCTCGGCGGGGATGACGGTTTGCGAGGTGACGTCGCCCGGGCCGACATCCTCGGCCAGGGCGGCGGTGATGACGCGGCGGATGTCCGCGGCATCCGGCGGCAGGACGGTTGCAGCCACCCGCCCTACTCCGCCGCCGCGGCGCGCAACGGAATGCCCGCCGACAGCTCGAGCATGCGTTGCAGCGGCTTGAGCGCCGCGACCCGCAGGTCTTCGGCCATTTCCAGGCTGGGGGCGTCGTTGCGCAGCGCCAGATAGATCTTTTCCAGCGTATTCAAGGCCATGAACGGACAGGCCGAGCAGTTGCAGCCGCCATCGGCGCCCGGCGCCAGCAGGAAGCGCTTGTTCGGAACCGCCTTTTCCATCTGATGGATGATGTGCGGTTCGGTGGCGATGATGAACTCTTCGGCCTCCGAGCCGATGACGAAATCGAGGATACCGCGGGTCGAGCCGATATGGTCGGCGTGATTGAGGATCGCCTCGGGGCATTCCGGGTGCGCCGCGACCTTGGCCTGAGGGTGGCGGGTCTTCAGCTTGACCAGCTCTTTTTCCGAGAAGGTCTCGTGGACGATGCACACGCCCGGCCACAGCACCATGTTATCGCGCCCGGTCTTGCGGCGCAGATAGGCGCCGAGATGGCGGTCGGGCGCGAACAGAATCGGCTGGTCTGGCGGCAGCGAGTTGATGATGGTCTCGGCGTTGGACGAGGTCACGATGATATCGGACAGCGCCTTGACCTCGGCCGAGCAGTTGATATAGGTCAGCGACACAGAACCGGGATGAGCGGCGCGCCACGCCTTGAACGCCGCGGTCGGACAGGCTTCTTCCAGCGAGCAGCCGGCATCGGCATCGGGAATCAGCACGGTCTTGCCCGGCGACAGAATCTTGGCCACCTCGCCCATGAAGCGGACACCGCAGAAGACGATGACATCGGCATCGGTGGCGGCGGCCTTGCGCGACAGGTCGAGCGAGTCGCCGACGAAATCAGCCAGATCCTGGATTTCGCCATCCTGGTAGTAATGGGCCAGAATCACGGCGTTGCGCTCACGGCGCAGGCGTTCGATCTCGGCGAAGAGATCCAGCGTCGGGTCGATATCCCTGTCCGTGAGCGCCTGGGCGCCAGGCAGAACAACACTCATCGGGAACTCCGAGTCAGCACGAGGTGGGCAAAGTTATTTAGCATTCGTCATTTGTTCGCAATAGGCCCGGTGAAAAATTCGACATCAGGGGGGTGAAGGTGGGGACCGAAGCGCTTGATGCCCACCCTCGCCATGAGCCCGCGGAATTATTCGCTATCGCCTCCATCGAAGTCGAGGCACCATAGTGCAGTTCAACCCGAAGGGCGACCGTTCCAGCGGGAAAAACATTGTGTCTCGCGGCCGGTTGAGAGTAGAGTTCAGGATCATGAAACCCATGGTTTATCGCTTCCGCATTGAAGGCTGCACGCTCGGGACCATCCCCATGGCCCGGCTGGCCGAATATATGGAAACGCTTGCCAAGATGCTTGGCGAGCCGGAAAGCGTGCATTTTCTGGCTCTTGAGGAAGGCAGCGTGGTTCTCAAGAGCCAGGTGGACCCTCAGGCGGCCGTAAGAGTCCAGGACCGGATCATGGCGGTACGCCGGGGAGTCGGGCCTGTCGAGGCATTGAAAGCCGCCGAGAAGCTGAATGTGCTTCTTGAAAAGGACAATACCGCTGGCGCCCTGCTTGACGAAAGCGCCGAAATCATCCCCTTCCCCGGAGTACACCGGCCAAAGCCGGTCACTTACAGCAACATCCGGCAGGACGGGGAATTGGACGGGTGGCTGGCCCGTATTGGCGGAACAGACAAGACGCCTCACGCCACTTTGAAGAACGGCGAGCGCAGCTATAGCTGCGACCTGAAATGGGACGTCGCCCGCCGCATGGCGAAGCATCTGGCAGGGCCGACCCTGCGGGTTTACGGCACGGGGAATTGGTCTCGAACCGAGGCGGGACTGTGGGAGTTGAACACATTCACGGTGCGCGAGTTCGAAGTTCTTGACAGCACCCCGCTGCCCGAAGTGGTCGAGATGCTGAAGGCGGTGCCGGGCAATGGCTGGCTGGAGTTGGACGATCCCCAACAGGCTTTGGCGGAGTTCAGAGAGGATGGGGAGGCAATGCATTAATGGCCGCCGTTGCATTTGACGCATCCGCGCTCCTGCTCGCCCTCGCGCCGGATACCAAGGCGCCGCTGAACCCAGACACCCGGAAACCGGTCGAGTTGGCTGGAAAGCGCATGCGTCACCTGCTGGATACGCTGGAGACCAGCAAGGCCACGATCATCATCCCGACTCCGACTTTTGCAGAGATTCTGGTTCGGGTGACGCCAGAGGCGGCTGCGGCTTATCTCGACATCTTCAGGAAAAATTCCCGAATCAAACTTGCTTCATTCGATGCCCGTGCCGCCATCGAACTGGCTGAAATCACCCGCGCACTTGCCACGCCGAGTGACAAACGCGGTGGGCTGGAAGCCTCTTGGGCAAAAATCAAGTTTGACCGCCAGATTCTGGCCATCGCCCGCGTCCACCAAGTGGACCGCATCTACACCGACGACACCACGATGTCCGCAGCCGCCGAAAAGCTAGGCATGACGGTGGTCCGCACCTGCGATCTGGAGTTGCCTCAAGAGGAGCTGCAAGGGTCGCTGCCTTTTTGACCGGCGGCGGCTATGGCATCCACTGGCCGGATGTGGGTGAGGATTTGAGTACCGAGAGACTATTCAAAAACCGGGGACGGACCCCATTTTTCCCATCAATGAAAGTCCTTCCCCTTGATGGGGGAGGGTTGGGTGGGGGTGATGCTTCAGCACAGGAAACAGGGGCCTGCCCCCTATTTCCTACACGGATTTTTTGCCAGGGAGAGCCGATGCCGACGGTCTTGCGTGAGGCCGGCTACCGCCTCTATTTTTATAGCCACGAACCCAATGAACCCGCTCATGTGCATGCGGACAAGGGAGGCGCGTCGGTCAAGATCTGGCTGACGCCGGTTTCGGTTGCAGGTAGCACCGGCATGGTGCCGCGAGATCTGTCCGAGGCGGTTCGACTGGTGCGCGAGCACCGTGACGCGTTGATGGAGGCATGGCATGGCTATTTCGGCGCCCAAGGCTGACGAGCGGGTAATGTCGGTGCGAATTGACAGCGAGCGCCTGTCGGTCGACCTGATGGATGGCCGCACCATTGCCGTACCGCTGGCCTGGTATCCCCGCCTGTTCGACGCCACCCCGGAACAGCGCGCCCATTGGGAAATCGCCGGTGGCGGCCATGGCATCCACTGGCCGGACGTGGATGAGGATTTGAGTACCGAGGGACTGTTGCGGGGAGCCCGGGCGCCAAGGGCGAGGTGATAACCCCCACTTAAGCGACAACCGTAAATAACCGCTTCGTTTCCCAATGCGTAGAAATAGGGGTCAGACCCCGGTTTTCTTAAGGGGCTGTTGCGCACAAAAACCGGGACGGACCCCACAAAAACCGGGAGCAAAAACCGCAAAAACCGGGGACGAACCCCATTTTTCCCATCAATGAAAACCCTCCCCCTTGATGGGGGAGGGTTGGGTGGGGTGATGCTTCAGCACAGGAAACAGGGGTCTGACCCCTTTGACTCCTATTCACACAACTTGGATCTCTCTCCAAGTCAACTAATTACATTTTGTCCAATCTCTCTTAAATAGGGCATTTGTCTCGATGATGTAGATCATGTTATCATAAAATCCACCATCTTCGGTAAAACGCACTGCCCCAGTAATCCTTGCCTCGCTTAAATTATTTTTTGCACGCATTTTAAATCGTCCTTCTTCCCAATTATCTCTAACCCGATACGCACCGATAAATGTCAATTCTTTGATGTCTGAAGCCTTGTATCCTGTACAACTTGCAATCAATTCATGAATTCGCCCCAGCCATACTGACTCACTAGCGGCCATCGCCCTATTCATTGGGGCCAAAAATGTAGCTAAGATGATGGCTATAATGTATGCGCTCAATTTGTTCATGCTATCCTCCTATCGGTAACGAGCAATATAAAATGATATACGTTTACCCCAATGTCAAACCGCAAAAACCGGGGACAGACCCCATTTTTCCGCTCATTTTCATCCGTTGGCCGCAACGCGGCATCCTCTTTCATCCGTTTTGCTTTTGTTTCACTGGGTGAGCGTAGAATGGCCCCCGTTTTTCGCGCCGTTCCGCCGATAACACCAGCAAAACGGATGAAAACAGATATCAACGGATAATAACGGATAAAAAGAGAAGCAGAGACAAAACAGGGATAGCTCCCTTGTTTTTCTTCTTATCCGTTTTCATCCGTTAGCCGCAACGCGGCATTCTCTTTCATCCGTTTTGCTTTTGTTTCACTGTGTGGACGGAAAAGAAATAGGGGGTCAGACCCCGGTTTTCTCGGCATGAATGGATGCCTTTGCCAATTCAAAAACAAAGCATCTTGCTTGAAAAACTGGGGGTGCTAAAGTGTTGAAGGCTGGCGCGTATGCACCGGCCTTCAACTTTCTGTGTCCGTGAGACTTGATTGCCCGGCGGTGATCCGCGGTGGGGACGCCTTTGGTGTGGGCAGGGAAGCTCCTCACGACTCGTGACGAAGAGGGTAATGCTTTGCACCGCTACATGCAAGCCCATTGCAGGATACTGCTTCCCTCACTACTTATCCGTTTTCATCCGTTAGCCGCAACGCGGCATCCTCTTTCATCCGTTTTCATTTTGTTTCACTGTGTGGGCGGAAAAGAAACAGGGGGGCAAACCCCCCGGTTTTCTTTGCGGCGACATCACCCCCACCCAACCCTCCCCCATCAAGGGGGAGGGCTTTTTGATCGCATGTCTACGCAAGTGCGAGATAAAGACACACCGTAGCGCGAAAGCGGGACTCCATGCGGTCTCCCAGTCGGGTTTGTCGATTGTGCTGCCGCCGGGTCTTGCGCTGGGGGATTCGTTTGCTCTGGCACCGAGCGGTTCAATGGCTGTATAGTTGGCGGGCGTCCGCTCGTGTGCGGCGGATAAGAAGCGGGGTGAGACGGTGCGGCAAACACCGACCCACCCCTAACCGAAACCCTGTGTAAAAGGCACAAGGTAATGGCTACCGTTGAGTATATCCCAAGCTTTCCTGTTCCAACAACGCCATCCTTCCCGGATGGTCGTCGTGGAATGGTGGCCGACGGCTGAAGGGCGTGGCGCAAGCGGATCGGGCAGAGCGATCCGGCTGCAACGCCGTCCGTCGGGATAGCCCGATCCGTCCTTTTTGCGCCGCCCCAGCCGTCGGCCGGCTCCTCCGGCCATGCGATGTTTTCTTGCCGCCGCGGTGATCGCGGTGTGCTGGCCTGTCTGCGCGTTGTCGTCCGAGACGCTCAGCGGCCCTTATGACGCGTGGATTCTGCGGGTGATCGACGGCGACACCGTCGAGGCCCGCGTCCGCATCTGGCTGGGTCAGGATCTGACCATTCTGGTCCGGCTCCGCGACATCAATACGCCCGAACTGCGCGCGCCTTGTCCCGGAGACCGCGCCGCCGCCGAGGCCGCTCGCGCTTTCGTTGCCGGCCTGCTCCCGAAGCAAGGCCCGGTGCGCCTGACCGCCGTCAGTCATGACAAATATCACGGCCGCATTGATGCCGCGATCGAACTGCCGTCCGGCCAGGATCTGGCCTCGGCCCTGCGCACCGCCGGCCACGCCCGCCCACCCTCCGGCTGTGCCGGTTGAGCCCACCCTTGCCGCCCCGCCGCTCCCCTGCTACAGTCCGCCCTTTCCTGGAAGACTCTGGTTTTCCGGGCCGATCGGTCATTCCCGCGGAGGCCACAGACCCCATGTCCCTGGACACAAGCACCGTCCGCAACATCGCCAATCTGGCGCGCATTGAAGTGCGCGACGAGGAGCTGGAGCATCTGGCTGGCGAGCTGTCCGGCATTCTGACCTTTGTCGAGCAGTTGCAAGAGCTGAACACCGAGGGCGTGCCGCCGATGACCTCCGTGGCGGCGATGACCTTGCCGCAACGGGCGGATGTGGTGACCGACGGGGGCTATCAGGACAAAGTCCTGGCCAATGCGCCCGAGACGGACGAGGGCTTTTTCCTGGTGCCGAAGGTGGTGGAATAATGACCAAGCTGACTCATCTGACCATCGCCGAGGCCCGCGACGGCCTGGCCAAGGGTGCCTTCACCGCGGTCGAACTGGCCAGCGCCCATGTGGACGCCATGGCGCGGGCGCGCGGGCTGAACGCCTATATCACCGAGACGCCGGAACTGGCGCTGGAACAGGCGAAACAGTCGGATCTGCGCATCCAGGCCGGCACCGGCGGGGCGCTGGAAGGCATTCCGCTGGCCATCAAGGATCTGTTCTGCACCGAAGGCGTGCGGACCACGGCGGCCAGCCATATCCTCGACGGCTTCACCCCCCCCTATGAAAGCACCGTCTCGGGCAAGCTGAAAGCGGCCGGCGCGGTGTGTCTGGGCAAGACCAATCTCGACGAGTTCGCCATGGGCTCGTCCAACCTGACCAGCTATCACGGCGCCGTGGTCAATCCGTGGCAGCGGACAGGCTCCGATGCCAAGCTGGTGCCGGGCGGCTCGTCCGGCGGTTCGGCGGCAGCGGTCGCCGGGCGCATCGCCCTGGGCGCCACCGGCACCGATACCGGCGGCTCGATCCGTCAGCCGGCTGCGTTGTGCGGTATCGTCGGCATCAAGCCGACCTATGGCCGCTGCTCGCGCTGGGGCATCGTCGCCTTCGCCTCGTCGCTCGATCAGGCCGGACCGATGACCCGCACGGTGCGCGACGCGGCGATCATGCTGGAAAGCATGTGCGGTCACGACGCCAAGGACTCGACCTCGGCGCCCATGCCGGTGCCGAATTTCGAGGCCGCCCTGACCGGCGACATCCGCGGCCTGAAGGTGGGCATCCCCAAGGAATACCGCCCCGACGGCATGTCCGACGAAATCAACGCGGTGTGGGACCAGGGCATCGAATGGCTGAAGGCAGCCGGCGCGACTCCGGTCGAGATCAGCCTGCCGCACACGAAATACGCCCTGCCGACCTATTATATCATCGCTCCGGCCGAAGCCTCGTCGAATCTGGCGCGCTATGATGGCGTCCGCTTCGGCCTGCGGGTGCCCGGCAAGACGCTGGATGAACTCTACGCCAAGACCCGCGCCGCCGGCTTCGGCGCCGAGGTGCGGCGGCGTATCCTGATCGGCACCTATGTGCTGTCGGCCGGTTACTACGACGCCTATTATGACAAGGCGCGGCGGGTGCGCACTCTGATCGCCCGCGACTTCGAAAACGCCTTCAAGACGGTCGACGTCATCCTGACCCCCACCGCCCCCAGCCCGGCCTTCGCGCCCGGCGAGAAGGGCGACGATCCGGTTGCCATGTATCTGGAAGACGTCTTCACCGTGCCCACCTCGCTGGCCGGCCTGCCCGGCCTGTCGCTGCCGGCCGGCCTGAACGCTCAGGGCCTGCCGCTGGGACTGCAACTGATCGGCCGTCCGTTCGATGAAGCGACGGTGCTGAGGGTTGCCGAGGTGATGGAACAGGCCGCCGACTTCAAGGCGTTGCCGAGCGGGCTGGAGGGCTGAGACCATGGCGTATGTGATTCAGGGCGAAACCGGTGACTGGGAGATCGTCATCGGTCTCGAGGTGCATGCTCAGGTCATCTCGCAGTCAAAACTGTTCTCCGGCGCCGCGACCGAGTTCGGCAACGAACCCAACAGTCAGGTCAGCTTCGTCGATGCCGGCTTCCCCGGCATGCTGCCGGTGATCAACGCCGTCTGCGTCGAACAGGCGGTGCGCACCGGCCTGGGCCTGAAAGCGGCCATCAACCTGACCAGCGTGTTCGCCCGCAAGAACTACTTCTACGCCGACCTGCCGCAGGGCTATCAGATCAGCCAGTACGAATTGCCCATCGTCGGCAATGGCGAAATCATCCTCGACATGCCCGACGGCTCGTCGCGGACGGTCGGCATCGAGCGCCTGCACCTGGAACAGGACGCCGGCAAGTCGATGCATGACCAGCATCCGAGCAAGTCGTATATCGACCTGAACCGCTCGGGCGTGGCGCTGATGGAAATCGTCTCGAAGCCCGACATGCGCAGCCCGGAAGAGGCCGGCGCCTATCTCGGTAAGCTGCGCTCGATCCTGCGCTATCTCGGCACCTGCGACGGCAACATGCAGGAAGGGTCGATGCGCTGCGACGCCAATGTCTCGGTGCGACCGGTGGGCTCGACCGAGTTGCGCACCCGCTGCGAGATCAAGAACCTGAACTCGATCCGCTTCATGCAGCAGGCCATCGAGTTCGAGGCACGCCGCCATATCGACATCTACGAGGCCGGCGGCACCATCGCCCAGGAAACCCGCCTGTTCGATTCAGGGAAAGGCGAAACCCGCTCCATGCGCAGCAAGGAGCAGGCCCATGACTACCGCTATTTCCCCGATCCCGACCTGCTGCCGCTGGTGCTCGACCCGGCGATGGTCGAGACCATCCGCGCCAGCCTGCCCGAACTGCCCGACGAGAAGAAGGCGCGCTTCGTCGCCGACTACAGCCTGTCGCCCTATGATGCCGGGGTGCTGGTGGCCGAGCGGATCACCGCCGACTTCTTCGAGACCGTCGCCCGGGGCCGCGACGCCAAGCAGGCCGCCAACTGGGTGACCGGCGACTTCTTCGCCGCGCTCAAGACCAGCGGCCGGACCATCGAAGACCCGCCGGTCAGCGCCGCCAATCTGGGCGGCCTGATAGACCTGATCGCCGATAACACCATCAGCGGCCGTATCGCCAAAGAGGTGTTCGTGCTGATGGTCGAGACCGGTAAGGCCCCGGCGCTGATCGTCGAGGAGCAAGGCCTGCGTCAGGTCACCGACACCAGCGCCATCGACGCCGCCATTGCCGACATCCTGGCCAAAAACCCCGACAAGGTCAGCGAATTCAAGTCCGGCAAGGACAAGCTGTTCGGCTTCTTCGTCGGCCAGGTGATGAAAGCGACCCAGGGCAAGGCCAACCCGGCCATGGTCAATGATCTGCTGAAGAAGAAACTGGCGGAATAGTACGGGAGAGGATCGTCGTTACGGCGCCCCCTCTCCTGCTTGCGGGCTACGGGATGCACACATCTCGGAAAATGCTGTAGATTCAAATATTTGTCGTCACCCCCGCGAAAGCGGGGGTCCAACGGCCGCAACGCTTGCGCAGGCGTCTAAGCCGCATGGAT
>Ga0209515_10007351_pt1 | contig 13292 bp, 15 predicted proteins | sample Subgroupgradi54m_FD_187454 | JGI IMG/M metagenome (GOLD analysis project Ga0209515, IMG submission 187454) | Subsurface groundwater microbial communities from S. Glens Falls, New York, USA - GMW60B uncontaminated upgradient, 5.4 m (SPAdes)... ...
TTCCCGTACCCGTGCTACAAAGGAACCCCGAAAAAGAAAGATAGGCAAGAAACAGAAAAAAAATCGAACGTTTTGTATAAATCCCTTTGCGCATATTAAGGCCACACCCGTGGCATTACTTAAAATAATGCAAACCTTATGCCAGAAAAAATGAATACAACTTAACTACCCGAAATTAAATTATTTTATGAAATATAGCCCCCTAAAAATTCTATTTTATATACATAAAAATCATCTATAAATTGACACTTTATCAAGATAATATGTATCAAAATGAGAAAAATTAGCGGCCTTTTTTCCACTCTTCATAATCTTCTTGATTGAAACCAGGAAAAGTTTTGAGAGCTTCCACTTTTTCTAAGGCTTCGTGAAGATTACTTTGATGTCCCATGGCTTTTGCGATGTCCGCTTTTTCTTGCCAATAATATTGCTCGGCAGATTTGAGATAAGAGTGCAAACAAAAAATTTCATGGGCTTTTACCAGATGTTGACTGGCCTCTTCGAGAGATTGGAGATGACGGGAGGCATCCGATAACCCTAAATAGGAGATAAACCGGTAATACCCGGACAAGGTATTATTCACAAACTGTGGATTTTCAAAATTACGAATGACAAAATAAAAATATTTTTTAGCTTCTTCCCATTTTTTTGTTTTTAAACAGAGGTGTCCCCGATTGAAAGCGACAATAAAAAGTTCAACTCCTTTGGCTTTCTTAAGAGCCAAATCAAAGGCATGATGATAATGATCGTGTGCTTTTTCCCATTCTTTCCTTTTTTCGGCAATATTACCCAGCTCATTATAAACGGAATAGAGCCAGTACGGCGTCCGACGCTCTTTTACCGTTTCCAAACATTGAAGTAGAATCTTTTCCCCTTCTTCAATTTTTTTATCTTGGATGTAAACACGCCCTAATTTGTAGAGTGTTATCGGATAAAAATCCAAAGAGGGTTTTTGAGAAACAACCTTTAAGATTTCTTCAAGAATGTCGGCCGCCTTTTTATATTCCCCTTTTAAATAATAGAAATTGTCAATATCGCTCCGAATGCTCTGAATTTTTTCCTCGGGGCTTAGTTGCTTAAGCCATATTTGCCATGTTTCCAAAAAAATCTTTTCAGCCTCTTGTTCATTCCCTGCATCGAGCTGACATTGGGCCATGCGGTTTTTAAAGTTAACTTCCATCCAACGCAAAGAAGCATCAGGTTTGATAATTTTAAGCCCTTCGATGTAATGATCGGTCGCTCTTTTGTGCTGACTTCGTCGTTGAAAACTAAGCCCAAGCTGTTCATGGACTTTGGCATGTAGGAATGGGTTATGGATAACGGGTGATGAATCGCCAGAGGAAATAATTGGATCAAGCCATTTTTCGGCTTCTTCATAGTCGCCTGTTTCTATTAAAATTTCTCCCAACTCTAAACGTCCCTGATTAAGAAGCGATTCGTTTACTTCCTGTTTGTTCATCAATTCAATTAAATGTTCTTTTGCTTGGAGGTATTGTGTTTGATCCCGTTTGATCTTGGCTAATTCCAACAGGGAAGGAGCAGCTTCGGGTCTATTGCCGCGACCCCGATAATAAAGCACCTTTTCTTGAGGCTCGTTTGACTTCTCGTAACGATCGGCGACAGCATCACAAATCTCTGATTTTAGTGCAGGAGATATTTTCTCCAACAAGACCTCTTTGAATAAAGGATTAGAGAAGGAATAGTTATGGGTGGAATCGACGGCTAGGATGCCTTGATTCACCAGAAATTTAAGATTTTCGTCGATTGCGGCGCCCCCTATACCACGGGGCACGGCTCCCGTCATTTCCATTAAGTCTTCCAAAGTAGGCTTGCCGGTTAAAGCCAGGGTATAAAGTAAATTCAAATGAAATGACTGTAAGGAGGCTGCCTCCATTTTTTCATTAAGTCTTTTTTTGATGAACTCGGTAGCTCCGCTATTTTCCAGCTCCACCCCGAGATCTTCTAAAATCTGCGGATCCCAGCTTCCATGAATGTCTTTGAGGAAACCTTTTTCAAAAAGTACCCGAACATATTCTGTCAAATAAAGGGGATTTCCATGAGTGTGCGTGTAAATAGTTTTTAAGATGGGGTCCGGAATTGGGGAAAGCCCGGTTGCAGCTGACAGATATTCACTTGTCTGGGTTTTGGTAAAATTTTGAAGCTTGATGATGCAATCAGGATCGCCAATATTGTCTGCTTTAGAAGTCCCAAAAAGAATCAGAATAGGGATATCTGCAAAAAAAACCTCGATAGATTCTAAATCATAGGAATCAAAAAAAACGTCATCTCCAATGACCAATGTTGGTTTTTTTTCTTCCGAATCAATTTCCTTAAATTCTGCCCAAGACAATATCCGGATAAAGTCTTTTTGGGCTTCATTTTTACACTCCTGCAAAAAACGACTTTTGCCGCATCCCTGAGCGCCAACGATGATAACATAAGGTTTTAGGCGGCATTCCTTGACATAGAGCCTGTCATCATAGAAGCGCATCAATTTTTCGTATTCCTTCTCTCTTCCAACAAGCTTGCCCCTCTGCGGTAAATAGCTAACGATGGTTTCGCGAGTCTCAACCGGATAGAATTTGTTTGTCATGAGGTTTAAATCTTCAATAACCGCTTGGGCTGAGGGGTAGCGCAACACAGGATCTTTTTCTAAAAGCTTCAAGAGGATTTTATCCAAATAAGAGGGAATCTGTGGGTTGATTTGAGATGGTAATGACGGAATATCGTGAAGATGCTTATAGTAGATTTCAACTTCGTTGCCCCCTGCAAATGGCACTTGACGGGTAAACGCTTTATAGAATGAGCAGCCCAAAGAATATAAATCAGAGCGTCCATCGGGAAGGGAGTCTCCTTGAATGATCTCCGGTGGCATGTAGGAAGCTGTGCCGACAAGTATTTTCTTTTTTTGATTGTCTTGAGAAAGGGAAGATTTGCGTTCATGAAAATTGGCAAATCCAAAATCAATGAGTTTAAGAATTAGATTTTGATCGGCATCACTGCCAACAAGCATGTTCTGTGGCTTAATGTCCAAATGACAAATTTTTTGATTGTGCAGATAATTCAAGGCCCTTAGAGACTGCACAAAAAGATCCTCGATCACCTCTAGTGACTTACCTTCTGTCGCCTGAAACAAATCCTGGCCTTCTACGAATTCGGTCACAAGATAAAAGCTATTTTCTTCTTTATTGAGGCCAGCATCATAAATTTTAGCAATGGAAGGATGATTCAAATTCTTGAGAACCTGTAATTCACCGCGGAAAGTTTCCAATTCCCCCCTTTTTATGGAACCTAATGAGGCATGAAGGATTTTGAGAGCACAAGAAATCCCCGTTTTCTCATCCCTGACGAGATAAACGGCCCCCGTTGTGCCGGAACCAAGTTTTTTAATCTCGCAATACCGGTTCGCGAAAAGGTGCATAATAATGGGGGAAAGGGAGTTATGTTTTGATTTTAAGAATTCGTTGAATCTCTTCCAACTCGACTTTCCATCTTTGGACGAGTGAAGAAAGATCCCGATTTTTGATGTAGCTTGAAAGAAAATGGAAAGTGGTAACTCTATCCTGAAATTCGGCGATCCCTTCATTTTTTCGGGGATAAGTAATAGACCGACGGAGATCTTCAATAAGAAGAAGACAAGCAGTCGCTGCCGCCTTGAGAAAACCCTGATCAAACCGGATATCAGTGCGTTTGTTGAGCATTTTATGCATGGGTATGAGTTGGGCCTGGTCCTTTATTTTATCAAGCTTGTTAGAAACGTAAGTGGCAACCAGTTGGCTGGCATCCTCGGCCATGGTTGAACTTCTCTCCATAAGGGTTTGCTTGAGTTTCTGCATTTTGATGGAGACCTCGAAAAGAGACTCAACCGAAATCTCCACTTGAGGATAGGCTTTCAGAAGGTCAACAAGATCCTCCTTGGACAAGGAAGGAAAATCACAGTCAACAAAGAAATTAACCAGCTTAAGGGCGGCACATAATGGACTCACCTCTGAAACAGGATGATGATGGTGAGTAACCAGCACCTCCCTTACTTCTGCAGGCATCCGCCAGTTTCCTAAAACCATAGCCGAAACTGTCGGATGAAGTTCAAATACGATGATATTAAACAGTTCTTCATCAAGCCCTGCATAGAGATCCTGCTCATCATCGGCAGCAAGGGATTCTTCCCCCCGTCCTTTGAGAGATGGTGTGAGAGTTGTGTAAAGAACGTGCTTGCCAAGCCCCTGACAAAGAACAGCCATGTAAAGATAATTAAGATCAATATTTTTTGGCAAACAAGGTTCCATTGCGCAAACCATGACAGCTCCCAAACTTGCAAATTCCGCATCCTGTTGAAGTATCGGAAGCTCTTGCTCTACAGTGTAAATTCCATAGACATCAACAGCGATTAAAAAAAGTATTTGAAATTCTTCCACGGTTAGACGGTTCATACAATCTATGATATTCGGAGATGGATTTTCGTGAAGAAAACTTACGTTGGCCGCAGAAAATATAAAAGGCCCCAAGATCAATTCCCGCGCTACGAAGCCAGCTAGACTTTCCCCAGCCATGACAAAATCGGTAATCTCATGGAGGTATTTAATCTGTTTTTTAAGAAGGGTTTTGTTAAGCGTGTCCAGAATCAGTAAGCAGGTGAAGGGGAGCAGAGGCGGAACAAAAAGCGAATAGAGATCGTTTTTCAGACGTCCAAAAATCGTCAGTTGATTACGATCCAGATCACGTCCGCGTAATTCTTTGTATCTTTTTTTGACTTTTTCTATGCCTTCGCCAAAAAGTTTGGAATAGAACATGGCCCCTTCTAGAGGGGCTTCTTCCTGCAAGGTTTTTCCCTTGGCTCTTCTTGAACTATAGAGAATGGCCTTTACCAATTTGGCAGTATCTACCTTGAACATACGCGCCAATTCAACCTGCATGGTGCGGCTAGGAAGGGTCTTTCCGCTTTCGATATCTCTATATTGTGATGTTGGAATTCCGAGGTAACGAGCCACTTCTTCACTTCGAAGACCTTGCGCCTCTCGTAAACGCCAAAGAAAAAAACCAAAACTATAATAAGGGTAAGACTCTTGTCCTTGCCCGAACTGTTTAAATGGTGGGATGTTCAATCTGTTATCCTCCTTAGTATCCCCATGAATTGCTTAGTTTATAGATTTGTTCGAACGAAGTGAAGGAGTTTTTTAACGACTCTATGCCATGGAGTGGGTGGTGTTGCCGGTGGGTCTGGGCCGGTGGGGACAAATACCCCGATATTTTCTGGAGAGATTCTATTTTATTTCTTTTTCCCAAAAACGATCTTCCCGCACCTGCTCTGGAAACACCCTGACTAAATATCGGTAAATGTCTTGAGTTAATTTTTCCGATAATTCCAACAGCCCTTGGGGAATGGGTTTCAAAATCATCGTCTTTCGACTTAAAATATTTTTCAATGAAAGCGTACAACGTGTCAACCCTGTGTAAGCCATTCTTCCGGACAAATAACCAGGCAAGCGCAAGGCTTTATTATTGTATACGGTGCTCCCCAGTACACTGGCCAGCAAGTGAATAATTTTTGCATCGGTAAAGGGGGCATAATAGGCCAAATTAAAAAAATCATCCTTGAGGGTCTGGGAAGAGAGGGTGGAACGATCAAATCTTTTTAAGTAACTTAAAGTCCCTGCAACAAAGGCCTTACTGGTAATAGTCAGAGGGACGTTATCTATTTCTTGGAATAGTTTCGTAAATTTTAATTCTTGAACCGGGTCGGGTTTTTGAAAACCCAGGGCACGTTTTTCGATTTCTTCGATTGCTTTGTTGAGGTGGTTGGCCCCTATTCCATAAAGTTTTTCCAAACGAGAAACGACACTAAAGGTTTTCCAATGATCCGGATGAATGGTGGATATTTTTTCGGGAATATTTTGTATTTCTTTGGAAACAGGACAAGTCCGCCGGTAGGGACAAAGAAGGCAACGATAATCACAGCAACTAAAGGGGACATCCTGAACAAACTGGCCGATATCACGTGTGTCTATTGGGTTCATCAAATTTCTTTCATCTCCACCATCGGCCCTGCTCTCCAGAATCTCAGGAGAGCAAGGCGACAGTTTAATCGATCAAAGCTGATGACCCCTTCAAGCAATTCTAATGCCAGAAACTTTCAAAAACCCCTTTTTAAAATCCGCCTGACATTTACCAGTTTTTTTGAACTTTAGCAATGCTCAGTGCGTCAAAAAGAATAATATTATTCATTTTTTGGATGATAGAGTACAAAAACGAAACACAAAAAAAGTACATTAAATTTAAGGGCATTTTTTAGGAGAATTTTTTAACGCTTTGCGTAATCTGGAAATCAGTGCTTGTTGTGATCCATTTGTTCAATAACCTGCAAAAGGGCATTTTGTTGGGCCTGATTAAACCGGTTCCAGGTATCAAAGAGTATTTTCGTTGTCTTATTGGACTCTAGAATTTCATCAGGTTCTGCAAATAGTGCCCATATTTTGACGCGCAGAACATCGGCGATTTTTAGGAGATAATCAGTTGCAATTTTCTGTTGCCCTCGTTCCATAGCGGAATAGGTCACTTGCTTAAGTCCCAAGTGATGCGCCATTTGTTTTTGTGAGATATCCGCCGCTTTTCGATAGCTTCGCATTCTTTCACGAATTTTTTGCATGTACAGATTGTCCGACTTTTTAGACATACGTCTACTATAATCAAAATACGTCCCCAATGCAACAATTTTATCACTGAAATAAAGTTTAAAACATTAAAAAAATAACTTGTCTCACATTAATACTCTTGACAATATTATTATACTACTATTAATAGTATTATTAATACTGAGGATTATTATGGACACTAAAAATCTGACATTAGGTGAATTAATTATGACTGTAAGACGCAGGGCCAAGCTTACCCAGACCAAATTAGCCCAACAAGTGGGAGTTCATATTTCCACTATATCGCGTTGGGAACGCAACGTGGCCACCGAGGAAATGCCCTTAAAATGTTTTGTCAAGATAGCCAAGGCGACCAACACGCCGGTTTCAGATTTTCTTTCACTTCAGGAGGGATCTTGAAAAATGGGTTTAGCACTAAAGATTTTTGGTGAGATATTTCAAAATAACCTCTTTTTGTTTGGATTTAGAGAGGCACACAAAATGATACAAAGCTGCATCAATTATTTTGGCTTGAGATTGAAAAACAAGGGGGTCTTTCTTGGGTAATTCTTTAATCATGTTAAATACTTCCGCATCAAGCCTAAAAGACGTAAAGATTTTGTTTTTTTTAATTGACATGTTAATCTGTTTGTTATAACAAGTTATGTGTGAATCATACAACAAAGACCGAACGCCTCGTGGCAAGGGCCAACAAAAAAACTATGGAACTCATCCATGAAGCCAGTCGTCTTTCGGGTATCCCCATTTCTGAGATTACCCGAAAAGGAGCCCTTAACGAAGCTGTGCAAATCATCTCAATATTCAATGGTAAGGTACAACAAGGTACAACGTCCAGTCAAGAAAGGAACAAAAATGTCAAACCTCGCTAAAAAAATGGATTACCTGGATCGAGATCAGGAGCCCGAAAACAGCAATGAACAATCATCCGAGATTACCTTGCAGGAGATTGAGCGCAACTTAAAAATTGAAACGCCAATGTTCTGCGTCATTTGTGAGGAAGAGATCGACCCGCTGGCTCATCCCGATGATGAAGATGCACTTGATTGGCAAGTGGGTAACGAAGGAGATGAACCAGTTCATAAGGGATGCAAAGAGCCTTCCGATTATTCGGATGATCTTTATGACTTTTATCGAAGTCAAGAGGATCAACAAGAGGAATAAGAATAAAAAGCCCCTCTCCGGTACCAGCCAGAGAAGGGCCATAAAATCCAAGATCAAGTTACGGCCTTAACCTTGGACGTCTTTAAACTAGCCGCAATGAAAGAAAAAAACAATGTCAAACCAACTCGCAATAAGTCAACTGGAAGTAAATAATAAAGTCGCCGTCACGGTAGAGGATGTCAAAAAATATCTCTGCCCAACGGCTAACGATAAAGAGATCCACATGTTTGTCCAACTGTGCCGATCCCAGAATCTTAATCCATGGATCAGAGAAGCCTACCTCATCAAATATGGTACGGGACCTGCAACCATGGTTGTCGGCAAAGACCTTTTTACAAAACGAGCCCAAGCCAATCCAAAATTCAAAGGATTTAATGCCGGCATTATTGTCGAACGCAAAAATGAAGTTCTCCATGTAGAAGGAGCTTTTAAACTTCCTACCGATAAACTTTTGGGAGGATGGGCCAAGGTTTATCTTGACGGCTATCAAGTTCCCATTGAGGCGGTTGTTTCCATGGAAGAATATGGAAAGCAACAATCCTCCTGGAAAACGATACCGGCAACCATGATTCGAAAAGTGGCTCTCGTTCAGGCTTTAAGAGAAGCCTTTCCCGAAGAACTAGGAGGGCTTTATGATGAAGCGGAAATAAAAATCGAAACTCCTCAACAAATTTCTTCGATGACAACTCCGCTTGTACTTACACCGACTGAACCCAAAGAAGATCCTATTCAAGAGGCGATTTCCACATTTTTCAAGGCAAGCGAAGCCTACGATGCCATTTGTGGTACAAAAAATAATTACAAAGACTACCTGAAAAATGCCAAAGGGCAATCCCCTGAAATTGATCAGATTAAAACTTGGAAAACCCCAAAACAAATTGCCTGGCTTCGGACGATCACTGAAATCCTTGAGGAGCATTTGGCTCAAGCGACTCCAACTATTCAAGCCCCAGTTGATACGTTGGGTGAATCACCCTTGCCTTCGGTGTCGGACTCAAGAGAGGGGGTGAGTCATGTCTGAACATATTTCTGTGTCTCAATTGACCACCTGGCTTCGGTGTCCCAAGCAATACGAGTTCCGATATTTGGAGGAAATAAAACTCCCTCCTCGTTCGGCATTAACTCGAGGAAGCGCCGGGCACAAAGCTTGGGAAGCAGACCATTGGCACAAATTACAAACCAAAGAGAATCTTCCTTTAGAAACTGTCCTGGATGTTTACAGCAGTGATTTTGATACCAGAGCTGTTGGAACAGAATGGCAACCAGATGAGGATGCCGGCAAGATCAAGGATGTTGGGGTCAGGATGGTCACCATTTACCACGAGAACGTCAGCAAAAAAATTCAGCCTATCGCTGTCGAACAACCTTTTGAGGTTGAGATGGATGGCCATATTGTTCAAGGGGTCATCGACCTTGAAACCGACAAGGGAGAAATCAGAGATGCAAAAACCGCTGGAAAAAAGAAAGCGGACATACCTGTCGACTATCAATTACAGCTTTCTATTTACGCAAGGGCAAAACCAAATGCCAAAAAGTTTATTTTGGATACGGCGATTGCCACAGAAAAAAAGACTGAGATTGAAACATTGACCATGACGCGAGCAGACCTCCCCCTCCGAAGGCTTGGCAATTATCTCCAAGCCTTCGGAGAAGCCTTGATCCGGGGATATTACCCGCCCACAAATCCGGGCAACTGGTGTTGTTCGGAGAAATGGTGTGGCTATTGGAATATGTGTCCTTTTGGAGGAAAAAAATAAAACGACGCAGTGGAACGAGAACCTTACATCACTATTCCTAACTTGGTTAAAAGAGGAGGGATCCCCTTGGGAGAAACAACCCTTTACCAATTGGCAAAGGCGCACAAGATTCGTTCTTATAAAGTGGGGCGGAAAGTTTTAGTTTTAGAATCCGAGGTTCACGAGGACATAAGAAAATTCAACATGAAAGTTATTTATGGCCGGACTTTGGTACGATAAAAAAAAGACCCGCTGGATTGTCAGCTTCAAGAATGCCCAAGGAAAGCAATCCAGGAAATTTTTCTCAGTGAAAACTGATGCGCATGACTTTTTGGGTTTTGCCAAGTCACGGGAAGAAAGACTGCGCAATAATCTGGAATGTATCGATGCAGTTCCTTTCGAAGAAGCCCTTCCTCTTTACCGGGCCGAATATTTATCCATGCAATCGCAAACTCACCAAAGAAGAGCCTATGACCGTCTTCGTTATCTGATTCCTTCTTTTAAAAATAAACCGCTTTGTGAAATTGATAGCAGAAATATTGAAAATCTGAAAAGAGAACGCCTTGCCAAAGGTCTTGCAAACAAAACCGTGAATGAGGACCTAACGACACTGAGTTCTTTTTTCAAATGGGCCATGAAAAGAAATCTGGCTGTGGAAAATCCTGTTCAAGAGGTAGACTTTCTTCCTAAACTCCCCCGTTCAACCCGTCGCGCTTATACCAAGGACGAAATTGAAAGAATATTACTTAACGCCTGTCCCTGTTGTCTTCCGGCAATTGCCATTTTAGCAAATACCGGATGTCGGCTGGGGGAATTAGAACACCTCAAGAAGGAAGATTTCGATGTCGATAATCTCATTTTAAGAATCCGTCACACTGAAAACACTCCCGTTAAAGGAAAAGAAAATCGTGTTGTCCCTTTGAATGATTCCTTAGTTGAAGTGCTAAAAACCTTGCCTGATGGGCCTATTTTGTCTGTAGCCAGAAAAACCTTTGAGAAGCATTTTAAAGAAATTAGAACCATGGCTCGCGTACCCGATGCGATCCCTCACGGCCTTCGACATACCTACGTCAGCCATTTGGTGGCCAGTGGGATGGATTTAGTCAGTGTCATGAGAATTTCGGGGCATAAAGATATTGAGACCTTGCAAAAATATCTTCACTCAACGGGAATAGATTTGGTGCCGGAGAGAAATCGGGTACAATTCGCGGTGCGTATACGGTGCTATAACTTAACTCCAATACGGACGAAACAGGATAAAACGGGACAAAACGGACAAAATGAGATGACGCAAAATCAAGGACTTATGCAAGTTCCAGCAGTTGCAAATGCGGAGAGGGGGGGATTCGAACCCCCGATAGAGCTTTTGACCCTATAACGGTTTAGCAAACCGCCGCCTTCAGCCACTCGGCCACCTCTCCAGATCGGGGGCTTTGCCTCCGGCGCCCCCGAACCCCCAGGGTTCGTTCGGCCTGGCAAAGCCAGATCCTCACTCACAACTTGTCCATCTTTATCTCGATTCTAGATGTTATCAAGTCGGACATCAGAATAGTCGGAACGAAAATCAAATTCAAGGAATTCCTAAAATGATCAAAGCGTCAAAATTTTATAAATGCCAACTTGAAAAGAAATCGATCCAAAGAATAAAAAGAGCAACTGTACTGGCAAGGTAAAAAACGAAACGGACTTTTACATGGTTAAAAGTGACATGGACCAGCGAGTGAAGGGCGCGAAAAATAACAAAAGCCCAGGCGAGAACCACCGCCTCTCTTCCCACATCGGCATTGTTTAAACGAGCCGTGACATACATGAGGATAATGACCGGATAAAATAAAAGCGGCATTTCAAAAAGGTTGGCGAAATTTCGGGTGACAGCCGCCGCCCTGGGAGGTTCCGCCCCGGCAGGAAGAACTTTGTAGGAATTCCAGTTTAGTATTTTGTCTTTGATGGTTTGGTTGCGCGCAAACATCAAGCGAAGCATGACCAAGAACACGAGAACCAGACAACCAATTAAAGGATAGAGAATATTTTTAGGGGCCATTCTGAATTTTCAACATAGAACAAAAATAAAGTAAAGAAGGAGATTGAATATTGGGTCGCTCTATCAAGTTCAGTTTAAAGAAACTTTCGATAATCAACCCCGAAGGCCTTTGCCAATTTCCTGGCTGTCGTAGGACCGATAGGCCGTTTGCCACTTACCATCTGGGAAATATTGCCTTGAGGAATGTCCGTTGCCTTGGCCAACTTCTTTTGGGTCCAGGACTGTCCAGTCATGTAGGCAACCAGTGATCCACGGGGGGTATCGGCCCAAGGGATATTTTTTTTGATCTTGGCAAGGAGATCGTCAACGGGCTTCGCTTCATCAACGGCCAATCTTAAGCTCTCCTCGATTTTTTTCCTGATTCTCGGCGAGACCTTAAAACGTGGTGTGACCTTGATGATGCCCAAACTTGTATTAATATTCAGAGTCATAAACAATCTCCTTCAGTAGGCCCCTTCCCGCGTACTCACTTCAATGACCATGATAGTTAAAGTCCCCTGCGAGGCCAAATAAATCATTCGATGACGGTAATCCAGGCAAAGCCTCATCCATCCTTCCATCTCCCCCTTCAATGGTTTTACATTCCAACCCATGGGATAGGGCCCTTCCCCCCTCAAGTCCTGGATCGCCTTTCGGAAAGCCAATTGGGTTGACGGTCTGAGCCTCTCAACAGCTTTCTCGATGCGTTTTGGGTTCTTGAAAATAACCGTCCAATTCATAAAAAGTGTATATCAATTATGATATATGTGTCAATCCCCCGCTAATCGGAGGCATGGCCAAAACATTTGCAAAGAGAATGCCAAATGGAGAATTTAAAAATGATTTGGAATTTTAGGAAGTTGGAGAAGGGAGATGATTTGCTTGCGAATAAACGAGTGCAATTTTCGGTCTACCGGCTAAAAATTATGTGGACCCTTATCTCTCCTGCTTTGACTGAGATAGAACTTTCTTCGCTGGCCGAAACATCAACCACAGAATATAACCAAGGGGAAAATTACACAATACGACCATTAGAGCAATGAGGCAACCCGGCTTGCCACGCGCATTAGCATCTTTCCAAACAGCAGAAATCGTTCCAAACCAGGCAAAAACGAAAAGTGTTAAAAATACACCCATGAAAAATTCGGGATGTTCTTTGACTAGCTTAAAGAACTTAACAGCTACTTCTTGAAAGGAATTGTCTTTCGGAGTGACCCTAGTAGGATAAGTAGATGGGGACGGGGACAAAATAGTTGGTAAGGTTGTGCCCGTTTGGGGAACGGACTGAGCGTTAGAGTCTTCTGTTCGAGAAGACGATGAAAAAGAAAGAACACCACCTAAAAATACCAACACAGCCAAGAATCGTAAAATATCGACCATAATTTACTCGTGAGTATGATGAACGCTTTTAGAACTACACTCGTTTCAAATAAGAAATATCTCACGGGATTAGGTAATGATACTGGACATCTCACGCATTGCCCAGGCAAAAGTTTCTACCCAAATCCCTCCTAAAAAGCCAGTTTTTAGAATGGCTGAAAAACGGGTGAGGCGAGTGAGCTTGCAATTTTTACGCGTTTTCCTAAAAGCACCTCCCCGCTGTCACGCACAATCAAAGATGTCCGGTGTATAAACAATCATAGATGTCCTGTTGTTAAGTTTCATTCACGCCGCCTTTTGTTTGGTTTTGATGGTCAAAGGCTTCCCATCTTTTTGGTATTGCCC
>Ga0209515_10007352_pt1 | contig 13292 bp, 10 predicted proteins | sample Subgroupgradi54m_FD_187454 | JGI IMG/M metagenome (GOLD analysis project Ga0209515, IMG submission 187454) | Subsurface groundwater microbial communities from S. Glens Falls, New York, USA - GMW60B uncontaminated upgradient, 5.4 m (SPAdes)... ...
GAGGATCTCGAGGGTCGGCAGTACCTGGACTTTCACGGCAACAGCGTCCATCAGGTCGGGTTCGGCAACCCCGCCGTGATCGAGGCCATCAAGGCGCAGCTCGACGAGCTGGCGTTCTGCCCGCGCCGCTACACGAATCTTCCGGCCATCGCGCTGGCGAAGAAGCTGGCCGAGATCACGCCCGGCAACCTCGGGAAGTCCCTCTTCTGCCCGAGCGGAGCGGGGGCGATCGCCATGGCGCTTCGCCTGGCCCGCGCCGCGACCGGACGGTACAAGACGCTCTCGATGTGGGAGTCCTTTCACGGCGCGTCGCTCGATGCGAGCAGCGTCGGCGGGGAGCGCCTCTTCCGGGGAGAGATCGGGCCGCTCCTCCCCGGGACCGAACACGTGCCGCCGCCGAACGCCTACCGCTGCCTCTGGGGGTGCGGCGGCCAGTGCGATCTGCGGTGCGCGCGCTACATCGAGTACGTGCTCGAAACCGAGGGGGACATCGCCGCGGTCGTCGCCGAGCCGGTGCGGAGCACCCCGTACGTTCCGCACGCGGACTACTGGCGGCGGGTGCGCGAGGCCTGTGACCGCGCCGGCGCGCTCCTGATCTTCGACGAGATCCCGCAGGGCCTGGGGCGAACGGGCAAGATGTTCGCGTGTGAGCACTTCGGGGTCGTTCCCGACATCCTCGTGCTCGGCAAGGGGCTCGGCGGCGGCATCCTGCCGATGGCGGCGATCGTCACGCGGCCGGATCTGGACGTGATGCCCGACCGGGCGCTGGGGCATTACACCCACGAGAAGAACCCGGTGACGTGCGCCGCCGCGCTGGCCACCATCAACTACATCGAAAAGGAGCGGCTCGTCGAGCGGGCGCGCATGCTCGGCGAGCACGCGCTGGGACGGCTCCGGGAGATGGCGGCCCGTCAGCCGCTGATCGGGGACGTCCGGGGTCTAGGGTTGCTGCTCGGGATCGAGCTGGTTCAAAATCGCGAGACCCGCGCGCGCGCGCGCGACGAGGCCGAGCGCGTCATGTACCGGGCACTCGAAAAGGGGCTCAGCTTCAAGGTCACGGCGGGCAACATTCTCACCCTCACCCCGCCGCTCACGATCTCCAAAGAGGAGCTCGATCGCGCGCTCGCCATCGTGGAGGAGTGCATCCGGGAGGTCACCTGACCCGCCGCCCGAGGAGGCCTGCCCTCCTGAGTCTTAGCTCGAATTCGTTGGAAGTCCACTAGTTGGCGGGGGCCAGCAGCCTGACCGTCACGCGGCGGTTCTTGGTCTGCTCCGTCGGCGTGCCGCGGTCGGTGAGGGGGCCGAGGCCAACCGACCGAATCCGCGCCGGCTCCACCCCCCTCTCGACGAGGTAGCGGCGCACCGCCTCCACCCTCTTCTGGCTGAGGTGGACGTTATAGTCGCGCGTTCCCATAGAGTCCGCATACCCCTCGAGGTCCACCGTCAGCTTGGCGCTCTCCCGGAGCTTCTTGGTCAGGGCGACAAGCTGGGCCTTCGCGCTTTCGGTAAGATCCGACCGGTCGAACCCGAACTGCACGTCAAGAGTCAGTACCTGAGCCGGTCGGCCGTTTGCCTCCTGGGCCCTGGCGCTTACTTGCCCGTCTTCGCCCCGCTGCTGGTATTCAGCCTCTTGCGTTCCTAGGCGATCGGCGACCCATTCCTTCACCGCGCAGCCCGAGGCCACAATGAGCAGTGCTGAGAGCAAGATCCCGCCCCGCAAAGCGTGTCGCATAGCACCCTCCTCTTAGGGATAGTATTGTGGGTCAATCTGACATGGGTGCAACGGCTTTGCCAGATCGCGGGGTGCGTGGTAATTCCACGAAGGAACAGCGGTTAGGCGTACTGGTCAGGGAGCGAGATCAGCCCGTCGCGTTACCGTCGTGACACCGGCAGTCGATCGGCTGACGTTGGGCGCGGCCCCTCCGAGGAGGTCCCCAGACCGCAGGAGGTGAAATCCTCAACCTTCAAACGGTCTAGCTTTGGGGGGCAGGTCCCTATAAGGGCTCCGTTGTCGTCAAGCGGGATTGGAGGGAAACGCCGATGAGTTCCGCTGAAAAGGTGTCAGGCGCAGCCGGATCGGGGCGTGCCCGGGGCGCGGCGGGGCACGAGAGTGCAGGCGAACGTCGCGGGCTGCTTTTTGTACTCCTCGAGCGTCGCTTGGAGCCGTCCGAGGGTTCGGTCACGCTTGGCGAGGCCGGTCCCGTAGATTGCCAGGTCGTTGACGAGCCGCATGTAGAACGCGTGCTGGGCGTCGCCGCCATCGCGCATGCACGGGGAGGGCTTTTGGGCGGTGCGCAGGAGGTGACCGAAGGCGGTCACGTATTCCGCTAGGACGGGCTCATCGCGGAGGTCGCGGGGCACTTCGGGGAAGCGGGCGAGAAATTCGTCCACGGTCATCGGCGCCCGAACGGCCCGTGCGTGATCGTCAAGATGTCGCGAGAGACGCACCTGCATGATAAGCAAAAGTGTATCACGGGGACACGTGTGAACGCCACCCCCGCATCGAGAATCGGGAGATCCACATCGCGGGGAATTGCCCCTGCGCCGCCTGCGTCCAAAGAGAAAAAGCGCCAGAGAAGGCCTATAAGCCGGGTTATCTGCCCACGTCGAGTTCTCTCAAATTTTCAATAAGTTGCGCGACGCCTAGTAGGACGGACCGAAGGGGGTTTGTAATTCTGACTACCACGTCCTTCGTAGAACGCCGCTAGGCTCAACAGGCTTTATTGGTTGCGGGGGCCCGCAATTACTTGCCGGCAAACACCTCTCTGCATTTCGCTTCGAGGTCACAGCCTAAGATCGTCTGTCAGCCGATTGGAATTCCGTAACTCCTGTTCCCGTCTGACATTTTTTTCATGCGCTTCTGTGCCGTTCGGACGAACCTGTAAGCGACCGTCCCATGGGTCGGCCGGACCAAAGCCTCCGCGGTCGGAATCACTCCGACGCCAGTCGATACCCAACTCCAGGTTCGGTCAGCAGATATCGAGGCCGGGCCGGATTGGCTTCGAGCTTGCGCCGGAGCTGCACCATGTAGACACGCAGGTAGTGCGCGTCTCCGCCGTGTGACGGCCCCCACACCTCTTTCAGCAGCTGGCGTTGCGTCAGGACTTTACCTGCGTGGCGGACGAGCGTTGTCAGCAGCTTGTACTCGATCGGTGTGAGGTGGACTTCTTTGCCGGTCATGAACACTTGCCGGCGGACCAGGTCTACCTGAAGATCGCCCACCCCGAAGGCGGCCTCCTCCTCCGCACCCGCCCTGGCGGCGTGCCGCAGCGCGACCCGGATGCGGGCCAGAAGTTCCCCGGCGCCGAACGGTTTGCTGACGTAATCGTCCGCGCCTGCATCGAGCGCTGCCACTTTATCCCTTTCCTGGCCTCGTGCTGAAAGGACGATCACGGGAACGTTTGTCCACTCCCGGAGTTTCCGGATCACATCAATCCCGTCCGTGTCCGGAAGTCCGAGATCGATGACGACGACGTCCGGCTGACGCGTGGCCACTTCGGTCAGGCCGTCGCCTCCGGTGGCTGCCTCGAAGAGCCGGTAGCCCTGACTCAGGAGGTTGGCGCGGAGAAAGCGGCGGATTTGCAGTTCGTCCTCGATGAGGACGATGACCGGCTCAGGCATCTGCTGCGACTACGCCCGATGGCGAATCCGTGATCGGCAGGGTGAAAAGGAACGCCACTCCTCCTTCAGGAAGATTCTGGGCCCAGATGCGACCACCGTGGGCGCGGATGATGCCTTGACAGATGGCCAGGCCCAGCCCGGCGCCACGACCGGACGAGGACGGGCCCCGGTAGAATTTCTCGAAGATCCGATGCTCCTGTCCCCGGGGCAAGCCCGGCCCGTGATCGCCCACTTCAACCCTGACCGTCCGGTCGTCCGCCGTCGCGATGATCGAGATTGGGCTGTCGGGCGGGGTGTACTTCAGCGCGTTGTCGAGCAGGTTAATGAAGACCTGCTCAATGAGGACATCGTCCATTGGAACAAGCGGCAGATCTGACGGCAGCTGTGTCGTAATCCGGCGCCCCGAGAGGCGCTTGCCGAACTGGCCGAGCGCGGCCCCAACGACTTCTTCAAGCGGGTGCAGTTCCCTTCGGAGCTGAAGCGCACCGGACTCGAGGCGCGTCATCTCAAGCAGATTTTGGACGAGCCGATTCAGGCGCTCAGCCTCTTCGCGAATCGACTCGAGGAGTTCTATCCGCGTATCGGCGTCCAGCCGCGATCCGCTTTCCAGAATGGTGCTGACAGCGCCTGTGATCGTCGCCAGTGGGGTCCTGAGGTCGTGCGAGACCGAGCTCAGCAGGGAGGACCGCAGACGTTCGGCTTCGATCCGGACTTGAGCCTCCTGGGCCTCATCTGCGAGGCGCGCCCGCTCGATCGCAAGCGCGGTCTGGTTGGCGAACGTCTCGAGCTGATGGAGTTGCTCCGGTGCATCCAGTGCGTGCCTGTCAGCCGGCTGGATCCCGAGCACCCCCAGCGGTCCTCGGGGCGAGATCAGCGGTAGGTACAGCGCCGAGGAGCCTGGCAGTGTCGACGTGCCCAAACCCGCCGGTTGCCGGTGCTCGTAGACCCAGCGGCTCACGGCTAACTCGTTCGAGTCCATCTCGAACTGCGCGCGGTCGCCGCCCCGCGGCGACAGGCCGCTGGCGGCATCCGGCAATAGCACCACGACCGGGCTCCGAAAGATGTCGCCGATGTGCCGCACCGCGATCTTCACCAGCTCCTCGAGCCCCCGCGTACTTGCCATCTCACGGCTCATCGCATACAGGGCCGCCGTCCGCTGCTCGCGCTGGCGCGCGGCCTCGGCCTGCGACCGGATCCGGACGGTGAGACCGCTGATGACCAGTGCCACGACCAGCATCACGGCGAAGGTGATAAGGTGCTCCGCGTCCGAGACCGCAAACGAGAAATACGGTGGCACGAAAAAGAAGTCGAACGCGGCAACGCTGAGCACCGAAGCGACCAGCGATGGCCCGCGTCCGTGGCGGGTCGCAACGCCGATGACGCCGAGCAGATACACCATGATGAGATTGGAGAGCTGGACGAACGGAAACATGAGCCACGCGATGCCGGTCGCAACGGTGACCATGGCCACGGCCTGACCGTATCCCGGCCAGTCGGTCGCCAGCCTCCGACGGCGCACGGGCACAACCGGCGAGGCCTCGTCCGCCTCGCCGCTGATCACGTAGATGTCAATCTCCCCGCTTCCCTGAACGAGTGCATCCACGATCGAGCCCGCGAGGATTCGCTTCCAGAGTGGGCGGCTCGGCTTGCCGACAATGATCTTGGTGACGTTGCGGTCACGCGCGAATGCCAGGATCTCCTCGCTCATCTTCTGTCCGGTCAGCGTGACGGTCTTCGCACCGAGCTGCTCGGCCAGTCGCAGCGCGTCGACCAACCGATCCCGCGCCTCCGCCGGAAGCCGCAGCTGCGCCGGTGTTTCGACGTAGGCGGCGATCCACTCGGCGCCGAGCCGGTCCGCCATCCGCTTCGCGGCCCTGACCAGCCGCGCCGAGGATGGACTCGGCCCGATACAGACGAGCAGCCGTTCGGCAGCCGGCCAGACCTTGCCGATAGCGTGGTCTCGCATATAGACGCGCATCTGCGCATCGACACGCTCCGCCGTAAGGCGGAGTGCGAGCTCGCGCAGGGCGATCAGGTTTCCCTTGCGGAAGAAGTTCCGTGTGGCCTCCTGGGCTTGGTCGGGTACGTAGACCTTGCCCTCCTTGAACCGCTGCAGGAGGTCGTCTGGGGGCAGATCGATCAGCTCGACCTCGTTGGCCTCCTCAAGGACCGAGTCGGGCACCCTCTCACGCACCAGCACGCCAGTGATCTTGGCGACGATGTCGTTGAGACTCTCCACGTGCTGGACATTCAGAGTTGTGTAGACGTTGATGCCCGCGTCGAGCAGTTCGAGCACGTCTTGCCATCGCTTGGCGTGGCGGGAGCCGGGTGCATTCGTGTGGGCCAGCTCGTCCACGAGAATCAGGCCGGGATGACGCGCGAGAGCGCGATCCAGGTCGAATTCGCGGAGGGTCGCGCCCCGGTACTCGACCTGGCGCGGTGGGAGAATCTCAAGACCTTCCAGAAGGGCGTCGGTCTCGGCCCGCCCGTGGGTTTCCACGTACCCAACGACGACGTCCACGCCGCCGGCGCGCTGCTGGCGCGCGGCCTCGAGCATGGCATAGGTCTTGCCGACGCCCGCTGCAGCTCCGAAAAACATCTTCAGCCGGCCGCGGCGCTGGCTCGCCTCCTCTTCCTTGACGCGGGCCAGGAGTGCGTCGGGGTCAGGCCGTTTTGCGCTCACTCCGCTAGTGTAGCACCCGTCGAGCGCGAAGGCTTACCGGGGCATGGGAGGACCACGCGGGTTATTTGCCGTCGAGGGCGAGGTTCAAAGTCAGAACGTTCCCCCGGGGCTCGCCAAAGAAGCCCAGGAAACGTCCTTCGGTGTGCTGTTCGACTAGTTGGCGGACCGCCTGCGGGTCGAGCTTGCGCGCCCGCGCCACCCGGGGGAGCTGGTAGAGCGCAGCCGCCGGGCTGATGTGGGGGTCGAGGCCGCTGGCGGAGGCTGTGACCAGATCCACTGGAACCGGTGCGGCGTTGCGGGGATCGGCCGCGTGCAGGGCGTCCACGCGTCCCTGCACGGCCTTGACGAGATCCGCATTCGTCGGACTCAGGTTCGAGCCCGACGAGGAGCCAGCGTTGTACGGGAATGGGGTAGTCGCCGAGGGGCGGCCCCAAAAGTATTTTGGATCATCGAAAGGCTGCCCGATGAGCGCCGATCCCACAGGCTTCCCGTCCTTCACGATGAGGCTGCCGTTGGCCTGATGGGGAAAGCCGATCTGCGCGATGGCGGTTGCCAGCAGCGGATACACGACTCCCGTGATAACCGTCAAGACAAGCAGCGACATTATGGCTGATCTGATGTGACCAAGCATTCTTCCTTCTCCCCTTCCGCCGAATGCACGTTCCCGAAACCCACGTGAAGTGACAGCGGTACGCATTCCGTGTGTTGCGTCACAGCCTGGGCCACGGGCCGTGAGTAAACCACGCGCAGCGTGGCCTGTTCTGCGCGACAGTCGCACCAGTCAGCCTGAGCCAGCGCCACCCGATTCAACCGCACCCATGTGCCCATCGTGCCAAAGATCACCACTAGCGCGATGCAGTCCGTCAGCGTGCGCCATCCTCCCGGCGGAGACAGGGTGTCAACGACTGTGAGTAAGGCCAGCCCAACGCCCACCAGAGCGTTGAGCACCCCCCATTTGGGCCGGGGAGCTTTCGTCGGCGACGTCGTGATATGGCACATGGCCTATGCCAGCCTCAACGCCACGAGGATCATGTCGATGAGCTTGATGCCGGGGAACGGAATGATGACTCCCCCGACCCCATAGATCCACAGGTGGCGGCGGAGGACGGCTCCGGCCCCGAGCGAGCGGTAGCGAACCCCCTTCAGGGCCAACGGGATCAAGGCGATGATGATCAGCGCGTTGAAGATCACTGCGGAGAGGATCGCGCTCTCAGGGGTCGCCAGGTGCATGATGTTGAGCGCATTGAGCGCGGGGTAGGTGCTGGCAAAGGCCGCTGGGATAATGGCGAAGTACTTGGCCACGTCGTTGGCGATGCTGAAGGTGGTCAAGGCGCCCCGGGTCATCAGCATCTGCTTCCCGGTCTCGACGACCTCGAGCAGTTTCGTGGGGTTCGAGTCGAGGTCCACCATGTTGCCGGCCTCTTTGGCCGCCTGGGTCCCGGTATTCATGGCCACCGCCACGTCGGCCTGGGCCAGGGCGGGCGCGTCGTTGGTGCCGTCCCCCGTCATCGCCACCAACCGGCCTTGCCCCTGCAGGTCCCGGATCAGCTTCAGCTTGGCCTCCGGGGTGGCCTCCGCGAGGAAGTCGTCCACGCCCGCCTCGGCGCTGATCGCGGCCGCGGTGAGCGGATTGTCCCCGGTAATCATTATGGTCTTGATGCCCATGCGTCGGAGCTGGGCGAAGCGCTCGCGGATACCGCCCTTGACGATGTCCTTGAGCTGAATTGCGCCGAGCACCTTAGCCCCGTCGGCCACCACCAGCGGTGTGGCGCCGGCCTTGGCGATGGTGTCCACCGCGGCGCGAACCTCCTGCGGGACCGTGCCGCCTAGGTGCTTGACGTGAGCCTCGATCGCGTCGGCCGCCCCTTTGCGGACCTGGCGGCCATTCAGGTTCACGCCGCTCATGCGCGTCTGGGCCGTGAAGGGGACGAAGGCTGCGCCGAGCTCTTTAATGTCGCGCTCCCGGATCCCGTACTTTTCCTTGGCCAGGACCACGATGCTGCGTCCCTCCGGGGTCTCGTCGGCCAGCGAGGCCAGTTGGGCCGCGTCGGCGAGCGCCGATTCGGTCACGCCGGCGGCGGGGAGGAACGCCGTCGCCTGGCGGTTGCCGAGCGTGATGGTGCCGGTCTTGTCGAGGAGCAAGACGTCCACGTCGCCGGCGGCTTCCACGGCACGCCCGGACATGGCGATGACGTTCTTCTGGATCATGCGGTCCATTCCGGCGATCCCGATCGCGGAGAGGAGCGCCCCGATCGTCGTCGGGATCAGACAGACCAACAGCGCCACCAACACGGTGACGGTCACCGGCGTGCCTTGTCCTGCCGCCCCGACGCTGTACAGCGAGAACGGAAGCAGGGTTGCCGTGGCGAGCAGGAAGATGATGGTCAGCGCCGCGAGCAGGATGTCGAGCGCGATCTCGTTCGGGGTCTTCTGCCGCTTGGCGCCCTCCACCAAGGCGATCATCCGGTCCAGGAAGGCTTCGCCGGGGTTTGCGGTGACCTCCACGATGATCCAGTCTGACAGGACCTGTGTCCCCCCGGTGACGGCACTGCGATCTCCTCCGGCCTCGCGGATCACCGGCGCGCTCTCGCCCGTGATCGCCGCCTCGTTGACAGAGGCGATGCCCTCGATGACCGTTCCGTCGGCCGGGATGAAATCGTTCGCCTCGATCAGCACGACGTCGTCTTTCCGCAGCGTCGAGGCCGAGATCATCTCATAATCCCGTCCCCGCTCGGGGCGCCGGAGCCGCTTGGCCTGCAAGTCGTGCCGGGCCTTGCGTAGCGAGGCCGCCTGCGCTTTGCCGCGCCCCTCCGCCATGGCCTCGGCGAAGTTCGCGAAGAGCACTGTGAACCAGAGCCACACCGAGACCCAGAAGATGAACCAGGCCGGGGCCTCTCCCTTGCCGACCAGCGCCTGGACCCACAGAAGGCTCGTGAGGATCGAGCCGACGTACACCACAAACATGACCGGGTTCCGCACCTGGCGCCGGAATGTCAGCTTGCGGAAGGAATCAACGATCGCCTGCTTGACAATCGGCAGGTCGAAGAGCGGACGGGCTTTTGCCTGAGTGACCATGGGCTCATTCCCTCATTTGGCGGCGATCATGTTGAGATGCTCGACAACCGGCCCGAGGGCCAGCGCCGGGATATAGGTGAGCGCCCCCACCAGGATCACCACGCCCACCAAGAGCGCCACGAAGAGCGGCGTATGGGTGGGCAGCGTGCCCGCCCCCGCGGGCACGATCTTCTTCCGGGCCAGCGAGCCCGCGATCGCGAGCACCGGGACGGCAAGCCAGTAGCGCCCGAAGAGGATGGCCAGCCCGAGTGCCGTGTTGTAGAAGGGCGTATTCGCGTTCAAGCCCGCGAAAGCGCTGCCATTGTTGTTGGGTGCCGAAGAGAACGCGTACAGGACCTCGCTGAACCCGTGCGCCCCGGGATTCGCCATCCCCGCCTTGCCCGCAGCCGTCACTACGCCGATCGAGGTCCCGATCAGGACCAGGGCGGGCACGATCAGAATCACCAGTGAGGACATCTTCATCTCGTAGGCTTCGATCTTCTTGCCGAGGTACTCCGGCGTCCGGCCGACCATGAGGCCCGCCACGAAGACGGCGACGATGGCGTACATCAGCATTCCGTAGAGCCCGGATCCCACGCCGCCGTAGACGACTTCACCGAGCTCGATCATCCACATGGGCACGAGCCCGCCGATTGGCGTGTAGGAGTCGTGCATCGAGTTGACCGAGCCGTTCGACGCGGCGGTCGTCGCCGTGGCCCAGAGCGCGGAGTTGACGATCCCGAAGCGGACTTCCTTGCCCTCCATGTTGCCGCCGGGTTGCAAATCGCTGGCTATGTGATCGACGCCTTGCTTGACGAACACATGACCGTTCTGCTCGGCCACCACGCACACGGCCAGCATCCCCACGAAGATGACGGTCATGGCGGCCAGGACCGTCCAGCCCTGGCGCGTGTCCCGGACCATGACGCCGAAGGTGTAGCAGAGGGCCGCAGGAATGAGGAGAATCGCCAGTAGTTCGAGGAAGTTCGAGAGGGGCGTCGGATTCTCAAAGGGGTGCGCGGAGTTGGCATTGAAGAAGCCACCGCCGTTGGTGCCGAGCTGCTTGATGGCGATCTGGGACGCCGCCGGGCCCACCGCGATCACCTGCTCGGTCAGCATAGACTTCTTGGTTTTGGGCTGGCCCTTCTCATCGAGGACCGGCTTACCGTCCTTGTCGACGAGCGGCTCGTCGTAACTCGTGGGCTGGACCACGGTAACTTTGGCATACGGGACGAACGTCTGGACAACACCCTGGGAGACGAGGACCAAGGCTAGGACGAAGGCTAGGGGGAGGAGGATGTACAGGGTCGTCCGGGTGAGGTCCACCCAGAAGTTGCCGATCGTCTGGGCCGATCGGTGGGCAAAGCCGCGGATGAGCGCGACCAAAACCGCCATGCCCGAGGCCGCCGAGACGAAGTTCTGCACCGTGAGCCCGACCATCTGGGTCAGATAGCTCATGGTGCTTTCGCCGCCATAGCCCTGCCAATTGGTGTTGGTGGCGAAGCTCGCCGCCGTGTTGAACGAGGAGTCGGGCGAGACGGCCCCGAACCCCTGGGGGTTCAGCGGGAGCAGGCCCTGGACGCGCTGGAGCGCGTAGAGGAACAGCATGCCCACGAAGTTGAAGAGCAGCATCGTCACGGCATAGGTCTTCCACCCCATCTCCTCATCCGGACGGACCCCGCACAGCCGGTAGATCAGTCGCTCCAGAGGACCCAGGAGATAATCCAGACCGAAGGGCCGGCCTTGGTACACCCGCGCCATGTACTCCCCCAGCGGCTTGACAAGGGCGAGCAGCACGACAAGGTACAGAACGAGCTGGAAGACACCGTTCGCGGTCATGAGAAGAGCTCCGGTTTGAGCAGCGCCAACACCAGGTACACCATCAGACCAAGGGCAACGATTCCACCGATGAGGTAGAGCGCTGACATCGCGACCTCCTACACACGTTCACAGAGTTTGATGAGTGCCCACGACAGGGCAAAGAAAGCGAGAGTCAACCCTACGTACAAAGCGTCCATTACTCCGCACCTCCTGAACCCAACGGTGCACCCAACGGCTGTTAAGACGGCGTTAAGAAGTGGCCCTGGCCCGCTAAAAGAGCGTAAAGAGGCAGGGACAGTTCGCGGGTGAGGGAGATGGCGAGGAAATATAGTCGTTTACACCCTGGGCTGACTGTTGAAGCCGGGGAAAGAGACGGACGATCGTCGTCAGGAGTCGAGGTGAGGTTCTATGCCTCGCTTATGTACTATGCTGATTGCGCAGCGTCGTAGAAGTGCTGGTAAAAAAAGAAAAGCACCAGAGAAGGTCCTGTAAGCCGGGTTCTAGACGAAACGCGCGAAATTCTGTGCTGACAGGGCGTTACGCCTCAAAGTTTATAGACCGAAGAGGGGTGGCTGTAATCCCGAGTGCACCCATTCGTTGGTTCGTCTCGAGGGCCCGCAACCACTTGCCGGCAAACAGGGCTCTCGAGTTTCGCTTCGAGGTCATGGCCTAGAACCCGTGTTTCAGCCACGGCGACGTTTTCACCCGTCTTTTCAGCGGCTTTCGATTCATCACATCGGCAGGGATGCGACGAGACCAAAAACACGCAAGCGACAATCCACCTGCTCTGGCTTGAGGCTCCAAGACCCCCTGCCCTAGCGCTCGAGGTTCGTGCTCCGTGGAGTCCTGCCGGACAGAATGCTCAACCCAGAGATTTGCAAATGTCCGAGTTTTGAGATAGATATATCGTAAATGCGCAAACGGCTGGGTTTGTTTGCCTTCCTTCCGCTGACCCTGTTGGTCACGCTCGTTCATTTTGTGGCCCTTGCCGGTGCGGTCCCACCAGACCCGGTATGGATCCCAGGCCTGTACGACGATGGCGATTACGACGAGCTCCTGCTGGTGGTGACCTCGCCGGAAGGCTCAGTTGCCCCGTCGCCGCTCTATACTATCTTCGAAATCATCCTAGTGGCCGTCGGGACCGTTCCGCTTGCCTACGCAGGGCGACCTCACGTCATCGCCCTCTCGACGGTCTCGATTCGCGCGCCCCCCCTCTTCTAAGCTCCCCTCATTGTGCCCACGGGATCTCCCCGTGGGATTCCCGGTTATGAACCAGCAGCCAGGCCTGTGCCCATGGCCGGAGGAAGTATGGTTCTGACCGAATCACAGGATCTTCTTGTGAAAGCGTTAGGTTGGGTCTGCTCGACTTTAGGTGGGGAGGATTCCCATGTGCGGCATTACCGGCTTTCGACGCCACGGACCGGCCCCGGTCCCCGTAAACGAGTTCCACCCCGGCGGCCTCCATGGTGTGGGCTGCGGGACCGGAGGACTGCGCAGTGCATGGGACTAGGCGGGAGGCGAAACGTGGTGGATCCGATGGATGTTGACGGCGTGATGCAGCAGGTTCGCTTGGAGCTCTATCGGGACAACCTCCAGGGTGCTCTGGAGGTGCTGGAAGCCGCGGGCACCATCCACCCCGACCCCCGCTATACAGACCAAACTTCCCGGATCCGCTCCTGGCTTTCCCACCTCCGGACTCCTGAGGCCTATAGCGCCGCCTATGAGCGCTATTACCAGGGCGTGAAACGCCGGGTCGGGCTCAAGCGCTTCGAGTGGGAACTCCGGGTGATCCTGGGACGAAAGACGCGCAAGATGGTCAACCGCTGTAGCCGACACCCGGAGTTCGAACTCCTCGAGCGGGAGGTCCTGGCGCTGGGCGCAAGGCGCGTTCTGGATGCCGGTTGCGGCGAGGGGCGCGTGGCTCTCACTCTTGCCGCTCGCCACCCCCACCTCCGCGTCGAAGGAATCGAAGTCTCGCGGACGAACGTCCGGATTGCCCAGCGGCTCAATCGCTTTCCTAACGTGGCCTTTCACGAGGGACTCATTGAGGAGGCCGACCACCTCTTCGGGCTGGGCTCTTTCAATCTCGCCTACTCCTTTGCCGTCCTCGAGC
>Ga0209515_10007353_pt1 | contig 13290 bp, 11 predicted proteins | sample Subgroupgradi54m_FD_187454 | JGI IMG/M metagenome (GOLD analysis project Ga0209515, IMG submission 187454) | Subsurface groundwater microbial communities from S. Glens Falls, New York, USA - GMW60B uncontaminated upgradient, 5.4 m (SPAdes)... ...
CTCAATGAGCGATGGATGACTATCTTGCGTCATGCTGCACCACGTGAAGTGTTGGAGCGTCGTCGAATATTAAAAAAGCGCCGAGGGGCGCGATGATGGGGTGTTCGGATTGAGGGGTGTCGGCAGGGTTAAAAACTTCATTAGAAGAATAGCATGATAAGAAACTATTGTCAATAGCAACTTTATTTTGTTTCGTTCGTTATCATCACTATGGATGCCTTGCAAAAGCTAGCCATGAAGCAATGATTTGCCTATACTGAAGACATGCTACTCGATGACAATGAAAACACCATAGAAACACTTTCCGACGAGGAAGTGCTCGCACGGTCGGTTGGTACCCCGAGTCTCTTTGCGGTACTCGTGAAGCGCTACGAAGATGCGTTTTTGCGCAAGGCAGGGTCGGTCGTGCATTCACGCGAAGAAGCCGAGGATATTGTGCAGGAGACATTCACCAAGATTTATTTTAATGCCAATCGCTTCAAGACCGTCGAAGGCGCGTCATTCAAGTCGTGGGGATATAAGATATTGATGAATACTACTTTTACACACTACCAGAAGTTAAAAAAGAAGGGAGGAGTCCAAGCGGAACTCGACCCCGAATTTTATGAAGTACTACCCGACCCGGCAAATTTTTCTCACGAAGCAACAATGCGCGATTATGTCGCTTCGTTTCTTGCTCGGATGCCCGCCCAGCTCGCCCGCCCTCTCCGTCTCCACTTCATTGACGAATATTCACAAAAAGAAATTGCAGAAATGGAAGGAACGACCGTCTCGGCAGTAAAAACAAAAATCTATCGTGCAAAAAAAGAATTTCAAGAATTATTAGCAAAAGAGAATAAAGAATAACACCATGGTAACAACAAATTATACCCAAAGTGCTCTCGAGCGTCGCATTATGCGCCGAGTGTATCTCATCTGGGGGCTCCGTCTCGCACTTCATCCCGATGTCCTCAAGTCACTCATTGTTGCGGTTTTCATTTGGCGTTCGACAAAATATTTCTCATATACACATGTGCTCGCAAATATGCCTAGTCTTCTTGATGTGGGTGCGGAGTATCATTTTATGAAAGACGCAATGTTTCATGCGCATCCAATGACACTTGTCTTCCTTTCTTCAGCTGCATGGCTTGCGGTGTGGGTTCTGGCAGATATGATATTTAAGCGCCAGCAATCAGCTTGGATTTAGTGTGAATAAAAAAAACACCGAGGACTATCCTCGGTGTTTTTTTGTACCTTTTATTCTTCGGGACTGCCTTCGTCGGCGTCTTCTTTTGTGGGAGTGATGCTAAATGATGCGTCTTCTTTCATTTGTTTGGCGATCTCTTTGCCCAAATCTTTTGCGACAGTTTTGTTTTCCTTGAGGAAGAGTCGCGCAGAATCATAGCCTCGACCAATCTTGATATCCCCAAACGAATACGATGAGCCTGATTTGCTCAAGAGTCCATACTTTTCTCCGAGCATGAGCATTTCGCCTTCGCGTGAAATTCCTTCATTGTAGATAAGATCAAATTCAGCTTGTTTGAATGGGGGAGCGACTTTGTTTTTGACCACCTTCGCGCGCGTGCGACTACCAATGACATCTTCACCCTTTTTGATCTGTGCAATTTTGCGAATATCGATACGCACCGAAGTGTAGAATTTGAGTGCCTTTCCGCCAGGGGTCGTTTCAGGGTTGCCGAACATGACGCCGATTTGCATGCGGATTTGATTGATGAAGATCACGATCGTTTTTGTCTTTGAAACGATCGCGGTGAGCTTGCGCAGTGCTTGCGACATCAGGCGTGCCTGCTTGCCCACATGCTGTGCACCCATGTCGCCCTCAATCTCATCTTTTGGAGTGAGTGCGGCGACTGAGTCGATGACAATCACGTCGAGTGTGCCGGAGCGGACGAGCGATTCGGTGATCTCAAGTGCTTGCTCCCCAGTGTCGGGTTGTGAGAGGAGGAGTTGGTCGATTTTTACCCCAAGCTTCTTTGCATACTCAGGGTCGAGTGCATGCTCAGCGTCGATGAATGCCGCAACACCACCTTTCTTTTGCGCTTCGGCAATAACATGGAGTGCAAGCGTCGTCTTTCCCGATGATTCCGGTCCAAAGATTTCAATGATGCGTCCACGGGGGAGTCCGCCGATGCCCAGTGCGTGGTCGAGTCCAATGGATCCTGAGGAGACCGCTTCAACAGCAACCTTTGGCGCATCGCCCAATTTCATAATTGCGCTTTCGCCAAACTTCGTCTGAATTGATTTGATGGTCGCCTCAATACCTGCAGTGCCGGAGCGTTCTGCCGCGGTCTTTTCTTTCTTCACTTTCTTTACAAAACCTGCCATATCGTTTTTATGTTAAAAAATAATTATCTTTACTGCTTGTCATAAACAAGTTCTACCTGCTTCTTTTGTTTTCGTCCTTCGACGTCTGTTGCGGTAAGTTCAATTATATTATAGCCGGGGGCGAGTAACAATTGCTCGCTGAAATTTCCCGCTAAATCAATGAAGATTGCCCGTCCGTCAAGGGTGAGCTCTTTGGCGTGGAGTGCGTTTCCTTTGATAAGGATGAGTGAGCTTGTGGAAGTTTGCCCTTGGAGCGGTGTAAGGAGGGTGATTTGCGGCCCCTCAATGAGTGCGCGGGATTGAAAAAGCGCATAGAGCACAATGGTAAGCACAAAAAGCCCCCCAAGCCCCCATGCAATCATTCGTTTAAGTGTCCAATAATACATACTCTATATATACAGGAGAATTGCACAGAGGTCGAATTGTTCTTGGGGGAGCAACAAAAAACCGCATGCGCGGTCTTTTGAAATACTGAGAACTGATTAAATGACCCCAGATACGAGGCGCGGAGAAAGCGATGAGCGACCTAAATTTCAACGACCAGAGGGAGTATGAAATTGGAAGTCCCGTGGGGGAAGACGTATTCTTATACGTTGACCGAGTCGCAGAGGCTCCGCAACAAAGTAGCGACCTAATTTTCACGACTGAAAGGAGATGAAAATGGAAGTACTCCTTAGTGGTGATGGGGTTATTTTATCAGTTCTCATCTCTACCGAATCCTGCTGTATCATCTTTGATAAGCACATCGCGTGGTTTTGCTCCATCGGCGGGGCCAACCACGCCACGTTCTTCGAGAATATCCATCATGCGTGCCGCGCGCGCGTAGCCCAAGCTTAAGCGCCGTTGGAGAAATGACGTCGAGGCTTTGCCCGCTTTGATAACCAAGTCTTTTGCTTCTTCGTATTTATCATCGTCTTCGCTCGAGTCTCCCGCAGTAAAAACATCCTCGGGAATCGCCCCAAAGAAGGCATTTTTATTTTCTCCGTTTGAGAGGTTGATTTCATCGCCAAGCGTTCCTTCGTAATTATCTTTCAGGAACTTTACGACGTTTTTGACTTCATTTTCAGAGATAAATGCCGATTGGAGGCGGATTGGCTTCGGCATTTCGGTGGAAAGGAAGAGCATGTCGCCGGCACCAAGGAGATTTTCCGCACCTGCCATATCAAGAATAGTGCGTGAATCAATCTGAGAAGCAACCTGCAGTGCAATACGCGCAGGGACATTCGCTTTGATGAGTCCGGTGATCACATTTACCGAAGGGCGTTGCGTCGAAAGAATAAGATGAATACCCACCGCACGGCTCATTTGCGCGAGACGAACAATTGCGGACTCAAGCTCACGAGGATAGGCTTGCATCAAGTCGGCGAGCTCGTCGATGATCACGACAATGTAGGGCATGAGCTCCGGAAGTTCGGGTTCTTTCTCTGCATCGATCTTTCCCGCTGCTTTTTGCTTCTCATATTTCTCAAGCGCCGGCTGAAGAACATTTTTGTGATAGGAATGAATGTCGCGACATTTTTCTGCTTGGAGTACATCATAGCGTCGATCCATTTCCTTCGTTGCCCATTTTAATGTGAGAATCGCTTTCTTTGCCTCGGTAATGACCGGAGTAAGCAGGTGGGGGATACCATTATAGAGTGTGAGCTCGACGCGTTTTGGATCAACCATAATGAAGCGGAGTTGTTCGGGAGAGTTGCGGTAGAGGAGCGAGGTAATAATCGTATGCATTGCAACGGACTTTCCGGAACCAGTGGTACCTGCGACAAGCGCGTGAGGCATCTTTGCGATATTCATAAACGTTGCAAGTCCGGAGATTCCTTTACCAAGAGGCACAAAGAGAGGATTTGGATTGGTCGCCCATTCCTCGCCACCCAAGAGTGAGCCAAGGCCAACAGTTGATTTTGTGGTATTGGGAATTTCAATTCCGACGAGTGACTTGCCAGGAATAGGTGCTTCGATGCGTACAGGGGCAACGGCAAGTGCAAGCTCAAGATCGTGTTGGAGTCCGGTGATTTTCGAGAGACGCACTCCTTCTGCAGGTTTGAGCGCATAGCGGGTGATCGATGGTCCCACCGAGACTTCGTCCATCTCAACGGTGATGCCGAAGTTCTGGAGCGTACGCTTGATGATGTTTGCATTTGCTTTGACGTCACCATACCCGGGCTTGCCTTTGTCGTGTGCCAAGAGCGAAAGCGGGGGAGGTGTGTAAGTAGAGTGCAGCGTCGAGTTGAATTGAAACGGAGTTGCTTCGGAAGATTTTTTAGTTTCTTTAGGGAGTGCGATTGTTGGAATGACTGCGGGAGTCTCCTCGATGATGTTCTTTTTATTTTCCTTCGGTGCTTCCTCGATAATAACCGGCTCTTCATCGTCTTCCTCAGTCATGCGCAGTGCGATCTCCTCGTCCGAGAGTTTCGGCTTTCCTTTGAGTGCACGGAAGAGTGCAAAGACAAATCCAAGATGCAGTGGTGTGTCAAAAAGAATAAGCATCGCGACAACAAACACGGTTGAGAGAATAATTCCCGAGAGCATTGGTGCAAAAAGAAATACCATCGGCGCCATGAGGTAGTAGCCGACAATTCCTCCAAGTCCATCGGTCATACTCATGCGGTCAAAGAGCGCGAGGAGGCCGAGTGATGAGAGTAAAAAAAATGGTCCTGCAACAAGTGCGGGGGAGGTGATGTTGTGCCCTCCTGCGCGGAAGAAATTTATCCCGAGCAACATGAAGAGTGCGGGAACCGCATAGTACCCCAATCCAAAAAGATTATGAAATGCCCAATAAATTTTTCCTCCCAAGTATCCTCCGTTTCCAAGTGCTGCGGCGATGAGCATGAGCGAGCAAATAATAAATGCGATTCCCATTATTGAATTGCGTGTTTCGTCGCGGAGTCCTCCCCAAAATCCTTCTCCAATATATTCCTGTTCTGAAGTGGTGCTTTTTCGAGCCGTACTTTCTTTGTTTCGTTTTGTGCGTTTCTTTACCATAAATTGCGATAGATAATTCCTCCATATTATCACGCCGTTTTCAATGAGGCACATCGAAGGTGTGTTCCAAAGGACATTGTACGCCAAATACTTGTGTAGTCCTTTGGAGAAGAGTATTATGGACATGAAACGTACACCCCTCCCGATATCAAAGACACAAAAATGATATCTATTGACTTTTATTCAATCCGTGCTAGATTATAAGGACAACTAAACGACATCTCATGGAACACGAAAACCATCACGGACACCAAACGTCCACAAACACTCAAGGACAGACTAATAAACCCAATGAAATTGGCTTGTCTTTTATTCAGAAGAAAGCAGAAAAACTCACAACGGCGCTTTATATGGTTTCAGATATTATGTCTGATAAAGAACCCATGAAGTGGAAGCTTCGCGAGACGGGTGTCGAGGTACTCTCAGATATTACGCTTGCTGCAGTTGCTTTGCGACAAGACTATGCTCTTGCACTTAATACCGCAGGAAAGAGTATTGGACACGTTGTTTCATTTTTGGGCATCGCGGAATCAGCACACATGATTTCAGAAATGAACGCATCTGTACTTAAGAAGGAGTACGTGAATCTTCAGTCTGCTCTTGAGAAAGAATGGTCAATGTCCAATAAAAATACCCCCACACTTCCTGAAGCTTTTTTTGATATTCCTCGCGCACTTCCTGAATTTAAAAATGAGACAAGAGAAGATATTGTACTCAAAGAAAAAGTTGAAACACCCGCACCTATTGCAAGGGAAGTTGCACCAATCCGTGTCACAACAATGCCTACACAAACTCCACGTGAAGTCGTGCGCCCCACACCAAGCGTCGCAACTCCCGTGCGTGACCGAGTGGCGCCAACTGGTCCTGCGCGTGTCGTGGTACTCGAAGATGAAATTGTCGACCGTACTCGCTCCGACGCCGGTCGCGCACGCAACGATGTCGACCGCGACGATCGCCGCAAAATCATCCTCGCCCTCATTAAGCAAAAGCCCGCACTCACCGTCAAAGACATCACGAAGAGCATCCCTCAAGTCAGTGAGAAAACTATCCAGCGTGAACTCCTCGCACTTGTTGGCGAAGGATTGCTGGTCAAAAAAGGAGAGCGCCGATGGAGTACATATTCTCCCGTCGCTCGAGGATAATCAGCGATTGGTCAAAGACATTCATAAAGGACACACAATAAACTTATTGTATGTCCTTTTGTTTTATGAAGACTACGACTATGCCTTTGAGAATGGCTATATACTAACGAGCATATTCAAATGTCCTAGAGACAATTTAGTCAGTAAAAGTCTGCACAAAATGACCCTGAAATTGATTGACGCAGGCTTTCCACGCAGGTATCATGCCTGCTACGTCCACTTCATGTGGAACGATGTGTTTCCTTGGGAGAGCAATAAGTTCCCAGTATCAAAACTCTTCTTATTGTTATCCACATTTTGTCCAATCAATATTTTGGCGGGATGAGTGGAGAAATACTATAATAGTGAAGTGCTTTCATGAGCAGCGTGTTTCTGCCTTTGTATGTTTGTGTGGAGACATGGTGCGATGGACTCTTGCCGTTCGTCGGTAGGAGAAATGAAGGAAAGCATTTTTGGATAGCTCATTGAAAATTGAATAGCAGATGTTTAATTCTCTGTGATTCTTAGTAATAAGAAATACGGATACTGTTATTCGCTTCTTCAGTGAACGAATTCCCCGGTATGCACGTCGCACAGCTCACTCGCAAGAGTCGAGATCACTACGTGTGTGTACCCGCCGCGTCATCATTATTTCTTGCGGAACAATAATGACGTGCAAATCTCTACCGTGATTATCAGTTTATGGATTATTAATAAATGAACGTTCAGCAATGAACGCTTCTAAACAAGCAGACTTAAATATGAATTTCAAGAATACAAAAACTGCGAAAGCTGTTTCTGGAATCGTGAGTTTCGCAACGGCAATCATGATGATTGCACCTGCAACCGTTTCGGCTGCAACCGTTGAAGAACTTACGGCGCAAATCAACGCCCTGCTTGCACAGGTGTCTGCTCTCAAGGCGACAACCGGCAACACGACGACGACAACCACTTCCGGTTATCAGTTCAGCAAAGATTTAACAGTTGGTTCGAAGGGTGACGATGTCACTGCACTTCAGACCACGCTCGTTTCAAAGGGTTACCTCACAATGCCAGCTGGTGTTGCGATGGGATACTTTGGTGCAGCAACAAAGGCAGCAGTCATGAAGTGGCAGGCAGCAGCAGGCATCAGCCCTGTCGCAGGCTACGTTGGCGCAAAGTCACGTGCAGCGCTTAATGCAATGAGCACTTCGTCGACAACATCGTCAACGACAACCACGACAACTACGACAACAACAACCGGAACCGGAACTGGCGTTGTAGCAAGCCTCGACACGACCTCACCTGCAGCAGGTGTGATCATCGCAGGTCAGTCAGTGGCAAAGCTCGCAGCATTCAAGATCATGAACAACAATGCAACACCCGCAAAGGTGACTGCAGTGAAGCTCACTCGCACAGGAGTCTCATCTGACTCGACGATTACCAACATCTACCTCTATAATGGTGCACAGCGCATCACTGACGCGGCAGCTGTTTCGTCAGGAAAGATTAGTTTCTCAGATGCATCAGGAATCGTTACGATCCCTGCAATGAGCAGTGTCACGATCTGGGCTCGCGCAGATATTGCTGCAAGCACTAATGGTCAGACACTCGGTGTCATGTTGACGGATGTGACTGCAGACGGCGTTTCAGTAACTGGTACACCAGTATCAGGAGCTCAGATGACTATCGCAGCAACTCCTTCAGGAATCACTACAGCTGATTGGACAGGAACAACCCTTCCAGCAGTTGCATCAATCGACCCAAGCAATGATTATGTGATGTGGCAGCAGAACTTGAGCGTTGGCTCACGTGATGCATTGCTCTCAACAATCCGCTTCCGTCAGATCGGTTCAGTCAACGCAGGAGATCTCACGAACTTCCGCCTCTTGATCGACGGTGTACAGCAGGGAACTGCAGTTGTGTCAGTTGATGCATCAAACTACGTTACTTTTGACTTCTCAGCAGCACCTATCACCCTCAAGGCTGGTACGCGCGTTGTGAAGCTCCTCGGTGACATGGTTGGTGGTTCAAACCGCACTTTCCAATTCTCACTCCGCCAGGCTGGCGATGCTGAGCTTTGGGACAGTCAGCTTCTTGTAACCGTACTCCCAACTGTTTCCTCGTCTTCATTCTCTGCGCTTAGCTCAGGAATTCAGACGGTGAACCAAGGAACAATCTCGATCACTAAGGCAACAGATTCACTTTCAGGAAATGTGACCCTCGGTGGTTCAGGTATCGCACTTGCAAAGTTCAGTGTTCGTGCAGCAGGTGAGAAATTGAAGGTAGAAAGCCTCCGCATTTCACACACCGCTGACTCCAACAACTGGGCAGGTATCCGCAATGGTGCACTCTTCTTGAATGGTGTACAGATCGGATCAACTGCAACTATCAATGAAGATGGCCAGTCACCTGCATATACCCAGTTCAATCTTGGTTCAGCAATGATCCTTAATCCAGGAGTAACTTCAGTGCTTGAGGTTCGTGGTGATGTCTACAACACTTCAGGTTCAGCAGTTGTAGCAGCATCAACAACAGTAATCAACATTGCAGCTGGTTCATCAAACGTCCAGCGTATGACTTCGCTTAACTACATTTCGAACACTGCAGTATCGGGCAATACGCTCACTGTTGCATCAGGTTCACTTGGACTTGCGAAGTACTCAGCTTATGCAAACCAGACCGTTGTACCTCCTCAGACGGCGTACAAGGTCGGTGAATTCCGTGTCACTTCAGGCGCTACAGAGCCAGTAACATTGAGCACAATCGGAGTTGACTTCACTGCTTCAACAATCAGTGCAGCACATCTTACCGATCTCTATGTTGCATACGGACCTGTTGGTGGCACAATGAAGATGACAACATTGAAATCAACGATTTCAAGCCTCACTTCATCAAGCACATGGTCAGTCAATGAGACAGTTCCAACCAATGCAAACTACGTGTTTGCAGTGTACGGAACACTCAGCTCTTCAGCATCTGGCGCAATTGTCAGCAATCTTGATGTTTCAGGCACAGGCGCAAACTCAGGAAACACTGTTGACTCAGGTGGTGTTGCAGGACAGACCATCACGACTGGTGCAGGTTCAATCATCGTTGCAAACGATGCTTCGACACCTGTTTCAGCACAGCTCGTTGCAGGTACGCTTGCAAAGATTGGTTCATTCAAGTTCACAACTTCAAATGATTCCTTCACCATCGATGAAATTGCTCTTAAGGCAACTTCAACCGCAGGTGCAGCAGCAATCACGAATTATGAATTTAAGGATGGTGCAACCGTTCTTAAGGATCAGCCAATGAGTGGTGTTTATGCAACAGCAACCGGTTTGTCTATCGTTATCCCCGCAAACTCAAACAAGGTCATTGACCTCTACGCACAGCTCGGAAACGTAGGAACTGGTTACGCATCAACAAGTGTTGACATCTCGACAGTCATGCAGGCATTTGAGTACATCAACTCAAACGGCGTGAAGACTCGCACCTACGGTGCTTCAACATTCGGTGCAACAACAACCAACCGCATGTTTGTCTACAAGACAAAGCCAACAATCACGAACGTAGCACTTCCTTCAACAGTACTTACAACAGGTACTCAGACGGTCTTCAAGTTCACGGTTACGGCTGATGCAGGTGGTACTGTCGCATGGCGCCAGATCAAGTTGTCTTACGCAACAAGTGGTTCAACAGTGTTCAACAATGATTCATACTTGCTCTACGATGCTGCAAATGAATCAACTGCACTCACTGTCACTGTCGCAACAACGACAACAGGTGTAACATTCACTTCAACAACAGATCGCGAAATTAGTGGTTCAAAGACTTACACAGTTAAGGCAAATATCACTGGTTCAATCGCATCAGGTTCAAGCATGTCACACAACTTCCCAAGCTCAGGCCTCGGATATGTTGCGTCAGCTCCTTACTCTTCAGTCGGTGTAAGCTCAGCTTTCATCTGGTCTGATGAGTCAAGCCAGCCTCATGACAACACAACTCAGGACTGGAACAATGACTACCTCGTGAAGAATCTCCCAACAGATTCACTCTCAATGACCAAGTAATTGGTTGGCGAAAGCTGATTCAAAAGGAGTTCCAAACAAGGAACATTGCCCACAATGGGAAACCAAAACCCCCTCTCGCAAGAGAGGGGGTTTTGTGTTTTTCTGTTTAATGAAACTCATGTTATTATTTGTTGTAAATATGCAATTCTTTAATGAATCTTTCTTTCGCCTCGCACTCGGCTTTATTTCCATCATTGTTGTTTCGATGGTGGTTATTATGATTGCACATCTCGTGGAAGGTTGACTTCGGTCGCAAAATTCGTATACTGGTACCTAACGCTTGAGACAGTTGGTGTCCATTTCGGACATAATTTGCAAGAGGAAACTCTGTACGCCAACCGAAGCCGACAATTCATAATCTACCCCATTCATTTGGTGTGCCATGATGTCGACTCCCTTGCGCTGGTCGATTTTTATTTCCCCATAGGACATCCACAAATGGCGACCTTCACGTTTTTCTCCCAAACAAGTCGGGAAGCAATACTCACAAGTATTCCTTCTCCAACATTGTTTGGGTGGAAAAACGCGAATTTCATCCATTTGTGAAAGTCCTATTCAAATAATTAACTATGGCAATTACCAAAGCAAAGAAAACAGAAGTTATTGCAAAGATTTCCGCAGGGCTTGAAGGTGCCGAAACCGTCGCCTTCGTGAACTTCCACGGCTTGACCGTGAAAGAGGTCACCGAGCTCCGCAAAGAGCTTCGTGGCGCAGGTGTATCCTACTACGTTGCAAAGAAGACGCTCGTCAAACGCGCGCTCGACGCAAAGGGGATCACCGGCACACAGCCTGCACTTCCCGGCGAGCTTGCGATTGCGTGGTCGGCAGATCCTGTTGCATCCCCAAAGGGTGTGTACGAGTTTGCAAAGACACACAAGGACAAGATTGCATTGGTTGGCGGTGTGTACCAAGGTGCATATTTCTCGAAAGAGGAAATCATCAACTTGGCATCAATCCCATCAATGCTCGCACTTCGCGGTCAGTTTGTCGGTATGCTCAATCAATCCATTGCTTCCGTTGTTCGCGTCTTTGATGCGAAGGCAAAGCAAGCAGGAGAGGTTGTTGTTTTGACCGAACCTACTCCCGCTGTTGTGGAAGCACCAGTTGCTCCCGAAGTATCGACAGCTCCTGTCGCAGAAGTGACCGAAGAAGAAGTTGCTTCTACTGATACAGTAGTCGAGACACCGAAAGCAGAGGAGGCACCAGCCACTCCCGCAGAAGCTCCCGTCGAGGAAGCACCAGCGACAGCCTAATGACACGCTGTCCAGGGTCAGACCTCGGACAAGTTGGCTGTCGGCAGTCATTCAAAAGTTAGAAAATCTAAAATTAATTTAAACCATTATGGAAACTACTACAGTAGAAGTTCCTGCAAAGTTCAAGGACATTGTTGCAGGAGTTGAAAAATTGACCCTTATCGAACTTCATGAGCTCGTAAAGCTTCTTGAGGCAAAGTGGGGCGTATCAGCAGCGGCAGCGGTTGCAGTTGCGGCAGGCCCTCAAGCGGCAGCAGCAGACGAGAAGAGCTCATTTGACGTTGAGCTCACCGCAGCAGGTGCAACACCAATCCAGGTCATCAAGGCGGTCAAGGAAGTGCTCGGTCTTGGTCTCAAGGAGGCAAAGGATCTCGTTGACGGCGTACCATCGCTTGTAAAGGCAGGTATGAAGAAGGACGAGGCAGAAGCACTCAAGAAGAAGATTGAAGATGCTGGTGGCAAGGTAAACCTCAAGTAATTAGGACATACACAAACGGCGATCTTCACGTTTTTCTCCCAAACAAGTCGGGAAGCAATACTCGCAAGTATTCCTTCTCCAACCGACCAAATTTTCTTGACGGTCTTCCGTCTTAGAAAATGGAAGTACTCTTCGTGGTGATTGTTTGGGCGGAAAAACACGAATCTCATCCGTTTGCGTAAGTCCTATGTTATTCAAAAAATCCCCATATCATGTGGGGATTTTTTGCTTTTACCGGTGAGTATAGTAAAATAGTCCAATGGATGTTTTGTCAAAACTCTTCGGCTCCTCGGCTCGTGTACGCCTCATGCGTCTTTTTTTAATGAACCCCGAAGACCTTTTTGATATTGTCGACATGGTGAAACGCACGAAGACCACCCCCGTGCAAGTACGCAAAGAAGTGAAGCTCTTGGAAGATATCGGATTCATCAAATCACGCGTGATGGTGAAAATGGTTCCTAAGAAAAAGCGGAGCAGTAAAGCCCCCGAGCAACTCGAAAAGAAAAAGGTAACGGGCTTCGGCATGGATTCCACCTTTCCGTATCTTTCCGCACTCCGCGCACTTGTCACCGAGATTGCGGTGGGCAAAGAAGACATCGCTGCACGGTTTCGCAATTGCGGACAAATGAAAGTCATCATTACTGCAGGAATATTTCTCGACCACGCCGACTCGCGTCTCGATATTCTTTTGGTCGGCGACAAACTAAAGAAGCCAATGATTGAAGGAGCCCTTCGTCGCCTTGAAGCTGAGCTCGGCAAAGAACTCACTTATGGTGTGATGGATACGCCTGAATTCGAATATCGTTTCGGCATCTACGACAAATTCATCCGCGACGTGCTCGACTATCCGCATCTCGTGGTGGTTAACAAACTCAACCTTTTTTAATAGGACATACGCAAAGCGACCTTCACATTTTTCTCTCGCGCACCCTAAGACAATTTCTTGTACACAGTATTTTTACTGAAGTCATTGCGGGGGGGGGGTAAATATTTGTATAATTAACCTATATGAAACTTCCCAACAATTTTTTCGCTACGCTTCGTTCAGTCTTATTCGCAATTATTCTCTCACTCGGTTTAGGGTATGCCTATGC
>Ga0209515_10007354_pt1 | contig 13290 bp, 10 predicted proteins | sample Subgroupgradi54m_FD_187454 | JGI IMG/M metagenome (GOLD analysis project Ga0209515, IMG submission 187454) | Subsurface groundwater microbial communities from S. Glens Falls, New York, USA - GMW60B uncontaminated upgradient, 5.4 m (SPAdes)... ...
TTCCTTGAAGACGCAGCCGGGACACCGCCGGCTCGGAGCTGCGTGCGGGCGGCGGGGGCCCCGGCTCCGCGTCACCCGCCCATCAGTTGCTACGAAATTTACTGCGCCCGTGCACGCGAACGCCTGGGACCAAAAACCACAAACCCCGCCCGGCCATCGGCCTGACGGGGTTTGTGAACGCGCGGCGCGCGGAATTCTAATCCGCCACGACCGCGAGGATGTCATCTTCGTTCAAGAACACGTACTCTTTGTCCTCGACCTTGATCTCGGAGCCCGAGTACTTGCCGAAGATGATCCGGTCGCCGGCCTTCACTGACAACGGCACGACCTTGCCGTTCTTCAGCGTCCGCCCGGAGCCAACCGCGATGACCTTGCCCTCTTGCGGCTTCTCTTGCGCGGCATCCGGCAGGTACAGGCCGCCACGGGATCTCTCGGCCGAACCGATCCGCTGCGCGATCACGCGGTCACCGATCGGCTTAAGCTTCAATTGGCTGTGCGATGCTGTCGCTGTCGCCATAGTGTCCTCTCAGTCGATTCGTTCAGCGCGAAGATCGGCGCGGAACGCGGATCGCTCCGCGCCCCGCGCCAGAACCTCGAACTGTTTCTTTAATACATCTCTCCGCCGCCCGGAGCGCCGGCCGGCATCTTGTCCTTGTTCTTGTCCGGAACCTCGGTGATCACGGCCTCGCTGGTGATCAGCAAGCCCGCGATGCTCGAGGCGTGCTGCAGCGCGCTGCGGACCACCTTGGTCGGGTCGATGACACCGGCCTCGATCATGTCGGTGAACTCGAGCTTCTCGGCGTTAAAACCGACGTTGCCCTTCTCCGACTTGATGCGTTGGACGACGACCGAGCCTTCTTGGCCGGCATTCGTCGCGATCTGTCGCGCCGGCTCTTCGATCGCCCGGCGGATGATCTCGACCCCGATCTGCTCATCGCCTTGCAGCTTGAGCTTGTCGAGCGCGGCCGTGGCGCGCAGTAATGCCACACCACCACCGGCCACGATGCCCTCGTCACGGGCAGCCTTGGTCGCGTGCAACGCGTCCTCGACGCGGGCCTTCTTCTCTTTCATCTCGGTCTCGGTCGCGGCACCGACGTTGATCTGCGCGACACCGCCGGAAATCTTCGCGAGCCGCTCCTGGAGCTTCTCGCGGTCATAGTCCGAGTCGCTGTCCTCGATCTGCTTGCGGATCTGGGCGACGCGGCCGTTGATCGCCGAGGTCTTGCCCGCACCCTCGATGATCGTCGTGTTCTCTTTGTCGATCTTCACCCGCTTGGCGCGGCCGAGGTCCTCGAGCTGCACGTTCTCCAGCTTGATGCCGAGGTCCTCGGTGATCGCGCGGCCGCCGGTGAGGGTTGCGATGTCCTCGAGCATGGCCTTGCGGCGGTCGCCGTAGCCCGGCGCCTTCACCGCAGCGCAGTGCAACGTGCCGCGGAGCTTGTTGACGACGAGTGTCGCGAGCGCCTCACCCTCGAGGTCTTCCGCGATGATGATGATCGGCCGACCGGCCTTGGCGATCTTCTCCAAGAGCGGCAGCAGGTCCTTCATCGCGGAAATTTTCTTCTCGTAGATGAGGATGTACGGGTCGTCGAGCACGGCTTCCATGCGCTCGGCGTCCGTCACGAAGTACGGGGAGAGGTAACCCTGGTCGAACTGCATCCCCTCGACGAGGTCGAGGGTGGTTTGCGCGGACTTGCCTTCCTCGACGGTGATGACCCCGTCCTTGCCGACCTTGTCCATCGCGTCGGCGATCAGGTCACCGACGGTCTGGTCGTAGTTGGCCGCGATCGTGGCGACCTGCGCGATCTCTTTCTTTTCCTTGACCGGCTTGGAGAGCTTGCTCTTGAGGTAGTCGGTCACTTCCTCGACGGCCCGGTCGATGCCGCGCTTCAACGCCATCGGGTTCGCACCCGCGGTCACGTTCTTGAGGCCCTCGCGGAAAATCGCCTCGGCGAGCACGGTCGCCGTCGTCGTGCCGTCACCGGCCACGTCGGAGGTCTTCTCCGCGACTTCCTTGACGAGCTGCGCGCCCATGTTCTCGTAGGCGTCCTCGAGGTCCACTTCCTTGGCGACGGTCACGCCATCCTTGGTGATCGTCGGCGAGCCGAACTTTTTCTCGAGCACCACGTTGCGGCCACGGGGACCGAGCGTCACTTTCACCGCCCGGGCGAGCTTCTCGACGCCCAGGAACATCCGGCGCCGCGCGTCCTCAGCGAACATCAGTTGCTTTGCCATGCCCACTACCTCCTGTTGCGTGCTTCCCGCCGCAGGTCGCGGCCGGGAACGAGCCAACGAAATATCGTTACGACTGGACGACCGCCAGGACGTCGTCCTCACGAAGGATCAAATAGTCCTCGCCTTGCACCGTGACTTCCGTGCCGGAGTACTTGCCGTAGAGCACCCGGTCGCCGTTCTTGATCTCGAGCGACTTGACCGTGCCGTCGTCGAGGAGGCGACCCGTGCCGACCGCGATCACTTTGCCTTCCTGTGGTTTTTCCTTCGCGGTGTCCGGCAGCACCAGACCGCTCTTGGTCTTGTCCTGCGCTTCCGTAGCCTTCACGACGAGCCGATCACCTAATGGCTTGAGTGCCATGCCGTGCCCTCCTGTGGTGCGCTGTGACTGCCTAGCAATCAGTATTTCTGAGTGCTAATCTTAGGATCATTCTAGCCTAGTGAGGGGCCGATTCAAGCTATAATTTGCCTAAAAACTCTGCTTTGGAGGCTGTTTACGTGGTTGGACAGACTATTTCGAATCTGCACGAACTATTTTAAAAACTTCATTTGCTGGAGCACAAAATTCGCTATGCGCGTCGACGACGGCGAGGTTTGGCGGGCGGTTTTTTGGACTCGTTGGCGAGGGCGTAGAGGCCATCGAGGATCAATGCGGGGCGCAGGTGCGCCAGCGTCGAGGCGTACTTCGCGATCATCGCGCTGGCTCCGCCCGTGGCGATGACGACCGCTTGCGGGACGTAGGCCGCTCGTAGGCGGGCGACGATGCCGTCGCACAGCGCAGCGCAGCCGTAGATGAGGCCCGAGCGGATGCTGTTGGCCGTGTCGCGGCCGAGCAGCTCGGGTGGCTCGCGCAGCTCGACTTTCGGCAGGAGTGCTGTGCGCGCCGCAAGCGCTTCGAGCGACACCTCGATGCCCGGCGCGATGATGCCGCCGAGGTACTCGCCACGCTTGGTGACGACGTCGATGGTCACCGCCGTGCCGAAGTCGGCGATGATGCAGTCCTTGCCGAACTCCCGATGCGCCGCGAAGGCGCCGACGAGCCGGTCTTGCCCGACTTGCTCGGGGTACTTGTAGCGATTGATGAGCGGCACGTGCACGTCGACGCCCACAACGCGGATCGGCATAGCGCCGAGCGAGTGGAGCGCCTCGATGAGCATGCCCGACATGCGCGGCACGACGCTGCAGAGGACGATCTGCGACGCGCGGCGCAGGTGCAAGTGCCGCGTGCTCGCGAGCGCCTTGAGCTGGAGCGTGACTTCGTCCGGCGTGCGATTCGGCTGCGTCGCAATCGCAAACTGCGCCATCAGCCTCCCCCGCTCAAACACGCCGAAGGTGGTCGTCGTATTGCCGATATCGATGGCGAGAATCATGGGCTTAGCTGGTACCGTAGCAAACCGTAGAAAATCATGCCCTATTCTCGGGAGATGCACACTAGTTGTCGACGGAAAAATTTGCTGAAGCAGGTGGAGAGCAAAGCTGCGTCAATCGTGAGGCTAGCTACTGTCCCGATCTTCCTCAGGATAATCATAAGCATAATCATATTCTGCCGATTTTTCTTCAAGCCATCTATCGTGCTCATCGGATCGATCATAGTCCGTCTCCATTCCGGCCAGTCGCAACTCTTCAACATCGTCAAGTTTAAGGCCGCACATGTCGCATTCGAAGCTGTCTGCAAAAAACGCCAGCCCTCCTCCTTCAGGATTTCCATCCATGTCGTACTCGAAGCAATCTTCGGTTGTCCCAACCAGAACACCATCGCTGTTACAAATTGGACAGCAGGTAACATATGTATACCAACCATCGACGAAAACAGATCTCTCCACCAGGTCCAGCGTTTTGGATTGCTTCTTAGCGTTTTCTATCTTTGTGTGCACACGCTTCCCTCTCTCTGCGTCAAACGAGTTAAGGAAGGCTAGGTCGCGCTTCGTTAGATCATACCGATCCACCACATTTAAGGTTTCTTCCTCGACTCACAATTTTTGCAAGAGACAGCACCAAATACGCGACACGTTCGAGATCATAATGTTGAAATTTTGGCAATGCCGCATGCACGCTTTGGTTCCTTATTCGGGAGAACAGTCTGAAGTAGGGTTGTAATCTTTGCTTATGCTGCTCGAACACGACAAGGAACATAGAAATCAACTGGTCAAGTTCTGCCGTTGAAAACGCGAATGATCGCAAGTCCACGTCGTACTGTCGCCAGTTAAAAGCCTTCGGCATCTTCGATGGATTCACAAACATCATACGCAGCGGCAATGGCAGACTCACGAATACAAGTTCAGGCGAAACGGTCATTACCACAGCTTTCAGCAGTAGCTCAATAGAGATACTTAGGTTTCCCACTGCTGCCTGCGCGCTATATGATCGACGATGCTCCTCGACGTGAAAGAGCCCCAAACCAGTTCTGAGGTACTCTTTTGCACTTCGGGCGAGCTCGCCAACAAGATAGTGTTGGATCCTCGTCGCATAATTTCTCATTGGCTTCCCGGATTCCTGAGCAGAGGCAGATCTATCATCGTAAGAGCGTGACGTCGCCGACGTCGACGGGGCGGATGATGCCGGAGTCGAGGCGTACAAGCAAGCGGCCTTGCTCGTCGAGGTCGGTGGCTTGGGCTTCGAAGGTGTCGGTGGGTGTGGTGATTTGCACCACTTGCCCGAAGAGGGAGATCCAAGGGAGCAGCTCGGAGCGGATGGCGGCGAAGGTGTCGGCGTGCCAGTCGCAGTAGGCGCGTTCGAAGCGCGTGACGAAGCGCGCGGCCATTTGCCAGATGGCGGGTGGCTCATCGAGTAACTGCGTGAGCGATGTTGCGACGTCCGGCAAATCTTCGGCGCGCGTGGTGAGGTTCATGCCGAGGCCGACGACGACGTAGCGGTTGCCGTGCGCGTCGACCTTCGCCTCGGTGAGGATACCGGCGAGCTTGCGGCCGTCGACGAGCACGTCGTTGGGCCAGCGGATCGTGGGCTTCTGCTTCTTCGACAACTTTGGCACCGATTGCGCGGCGGCGAGGCCTGCGACGAGTGCAAGCTGCGGCCACTCGGCCGGATCGCGCTGCGGTCGCAACACGAGCGACAGGTACAAGCCGCCCGGCGGCGACATCCACGAGCGCCCCGCCCGGCCGCGGCCCGCGGTCTGCTCCGCCGCGACGATGAGCAACCCTTCATCCGCACCCTCGCCCGCGAGCTGGTGCGCAACATCCATCGTCGAGCTGACGCGCGTGAACGCCACGCACGGGTGCCCGAGCTGCCCACCCGCGAGTTCCGCGGCGACTCGCGTTTCGGTGCGCGGATCCCGCGCCGGCTCTCGCGATTGACTCGTCGCCTTCATGTCCGCGCCCGCCTGCGTTGCTTCGGCTTCGGATACTCCACGTCGAGCGTCAGGTGGTGCTGCTCGCGCAGCGCGGTGATCTGGTCGCGCAGCGTCGCGGCGCGCTCGAATTGCAGGCGCTGCGCGCAGAGCACCATTTCCTCTTCGAGCTCCGAGAGCACCTGCATCACCTCGTGCTGCTCCGCCGTCTGCCCCGTCTGCTCCACCGCGTAGCTCTCGGCCTGGCGCATCACCTCTATTCCCTCGCGCACCGCCTTCTGAATCGTCGTCGGTGTAATATTGTTGCGCTGATTGTAGTCGAGCTGGCGGATTCGCCGGCGCGTCGTTTCGGCAAGCATCTGCTGAATGGCGCCGGTCTGGTGGTCGGCGTAGAGCACGACCTCGCCATTGACATTGCGCGCGGCGCGGCCCGAGACCTGGATTAGCGACGTCGCCGAGCGCAGGAAGCCCTCTTTGTCCGCGTCGAGCACCGCGACGAGCGATACCTCGGGCAAGTCCAGCCCCTCGCGCAGCAGGTTGATGCCGACCAAGCAATCGAACTCGCCCAGGCGCAAGTCGCGCAAGATCTCCACGCGATCGAACGCGTCGATGTCCGAGTGCAGATATTTCACCCGCAGCCCCGCCTCCGTCAAATAGCGCGTGAGGTCCTCGGCCAAACGCTTCGTCAGCGTCGTCACGAGCACGCGCTCCTTGCGCTCGGCGCGCACGCGCACCCGCTCGATCAAATCGTCGATCTGCCCCTTCGTCGGCCGCATGATCACCTGCGGATCGACGAGCCCCGTCGGGCGGATCACCTGCTCGACGATGGTGCCGCGCGATTTCTCGAGCTCGTACGGGCTGGGTGTGGCGGACACGAAGATCGCCTGCGGCAGCAGCGACTCGAACTCCGCGAACTTCAGCGGCCGGTTGTCGAGCGCCGACGGCAATCGGAATCCGTAGTTCACGAGCGTTTCTTTGCGCGCGCGGTCGCCCTCGTACATCCCGCGGATCTGCGGCATCGTGACGTGCGACTCGTCGACGACCATGAGGAAATCTTTCGGGAAGTAGTCGATCAAGCAATACGGCCGCGCGCCCGGCGGCCGGCCCGACAGATGCCGCGAGTAGTTCTCGACGCCGTGGCAGAAGCCGAGCTCCTTCAGCATATCCATGTCGTAGCGCGTGCGCGACTCGAGCCGCTGCGCCTCCAGCAGCTTGCCCTGCGCCTGAAAATTGCGCACGGATTCGACCATCTCCGCGCGGATCGTGTCGAGCGCCGACGGGATTTTGTCCTTCGACGTGACGAAGTGCTTCGCCGGGTAGATCGCAAGCTGCTTGAGCTCACCGATCGTATCGCCAGTCAGTGGATGAATCTCTCGTATGCGTTCAATGCGTTTTCCGAAGAGCTCGATGCGGTACGCGGTCGTGCGGTACGCCGGGAAAATGTCGACGGTGTCGCCGCGCACGCGGAACGTGCCCCGCGGGAACGCGATGTCGTTGCGCGTGTAGTTGATGCCCACGAACCACGACAGCAGCTCGTCCCGCCGAACCTCCTGGCCTTTCGAGCACCAGACCATCAGCTGGCGGTACTCGTCCGGGTCGCCGAGGTTGTAGATGCACGAGACGCTCGTGACGATGATCACGTCGCGGCGCGTCATGAGGCTCGTGGTCGCCGAGAGGCGCAGCCGGTCGAGCTCTTCGTTGATCGACGAATCTTTCTCGATGTACGTGTCGGTCTGCGGGACGTAGGCTTCGGGCTGGTAGTAGTCGTAGTAGCTGACGAAATATTCGACGGCGTTGTGCGGGAAGAAGCTCTTGAGCTCGCTGTAGAGCTGCGCGGCGAGGGTCTTGTTATGTGAGATAACCAGCGCGGGCTTGTTGACCCGCGCGATCACGTTGGCGACCGTGTAGGTCTTGCCCGAGCCCGTCACACCCAGCAGCGTTTGGTATTTCTCGCCGCTGGCCAAGCCGTGCGCGAGCTTGTCGATCGCTTGCGGCTGGTCGCCCTTCGGCGTCATGTCGGTCGAAAGTTGGAATTCGCTCATGTGGAAACCCTATCGAATAAGAAACGGGTCGCTGGTGTCGAGTCACAGGTCTATCGAGATATTCTACGCTTGCCGCGACGTGCGGGCGATCCGCCGGCTTCATCGATCACGTGCAGCGCGATGTCGAGCGCCGGTGCCGAGTGCGTCAAGCGGCCGATCGAGATGCGGTCGACGCCGGTCTTCGCGATGGCGCGGACATTGTCGAGCGTGACGCCGCCCGAGACTTCAAGCAGCGGCAGCCGCGCGCTCTCGTGGTTGCGGATTTGCACCGCGCGACGGATCGTCCGCAGCGGCCAGTTGTCGAGCATGATCACGTCGGGGCCGCAGCGCAGCGCCGCGCGGAACTCGACGAGGTTGCGCACTTCGATTTCCAACAGTTGCTTCGGATAGCGCTCGCGCGCCTGGCGGAGTGCCTCGCGGATCACGTCGGTCCAACTCTGCGACGGGCGCCGCGCGATCTTCAGATGGTTCGTCTTAATCAGCACCGCGTCGTGCAGGCCCATGCGGTGGTTCGTGCCGCCGCCCATGCGTACCGCGAACTTTTGCAGCGTGTGCAGGCCGGGCAGCGTTTTGCGCGTGTCGAGGATGCGCGCCGGCAGCGGCCGCACGCGCCGGACGAATGCGTTCGTGAGTGTGGCGATGCCCGACAAGTGGCTGAGGACGTTGAGCGCCGTGCGCTCCGCGGCGAGGATTTCGCGCGCGGGGCCGTCGACGGTCATGATCACGTCGCCCGGGCGCACGGGCTGGCCGTCGAGCCACCGCACGCGGACGCGGATGCCGCGATGGAGGCTCGTGAGGATGCGGTGCGCGAGGCCGACCCCGGCGAGCACGCCCGGCGCTTTCGCGAGGACCTCAGCACGCAATTGTTGCTTGCGCGGAATGATCGCGTGGCTGGTGATGTCGCCGCCGCCCACGTCGGAGAGCAAGACGGCGCGGAGCAGGCGTTCTTCGGGGGTGGGGTGTCGCGCCATCGAGTGCCTCCAGCGATGGCCGCGTCGCGCAGGGCGCGGCTACAACGATTTCAACAGCTGCAGATGCCCATGGAACTTCTTGATCGTCTCGGTGACTTGCGTGTGGCGGTCGCGCGTTTGCTGCACGACTTGCTCGGGCGCTCGCTGCGTGAACTGCGCGTCGGCGAGCTTCGCGTCGATGCGGGCCAGCTCATCGGTGAGCTCCTTCATGCGGCCCTCGAGCCGCTGACGCTCTTTGCCGGCGTCGATGAGGCCCGCGAGCGGAATGACGACCTCGACGCCGTCGACGATGGTCGCCGCCGCGTCGCCGGTGCGGCGCACGGTCTCCGCCACCGCGACCTCGCCGACCTGCGCCAGCACGCGCACGTGCGCGCGATGCGCCGCGAGGAATTCGCGCGCCTCGGCCTGTTTCGATGCGAGCTGCACCGCCGGCCGCGTGTCGAGCGGGACGTTGAGCTCCGAGCGCGTGTTGCGGATCGCCGCGATCACGGACTGTAATAGATTGAAGCGCGCTTCGAGATCGGCGTCGGCCGATCGCTTCGACGCCTTCGGCCACTCGGCGACCATGATCGACGCGGTCGCATCGCCGCCCGTCGACTGTTGCAAAAATTGCCACAGCGCCTCAGTGACGAACGGAACGATCGGATGCAACAGTCGCAGGCTCGTCTCGAGCACGTGCCAGAGGACGGCGAGCGTCGCCGCCGAGGCGTCCGGACCGACCGTCGCCTGCCCGCCCTCGGGTTGGCCGATGATGCCGAGCTGGATCTTCGAGATCTCGACGTACCAGTCGCAGACGTCGTGCCAGACAAAGTCGTAGAGCGTTTGCGCGGCTTCGTTGAAATTGAAGCGATCGATGGCTTTCGTCACGGTGCCGATCGTTGCGTTGAGGCGCGAGAGGATCCACCGGTCCGCGTCGGTGAGCTTGGCCCCCCGCCCCGCCGGCAGCTTGCGCAGCCGCTCGCCCGCGACCCCGCAGCGCTCCGCGGTCGCGAGCGCGTAGCGCGTCACGTTCCAGAGCTTGTTCGCGAAGTTCCGCCCGACGGTGAACCGGTCCTCGGAGAGGAACAGGTCTTGCCCGACGGCGGTCGCGGTCACGAGCGTGTAGCGCAGCGCGTCGGTGCCGAAGCGGTCGATGATCTCGATCGGGTCGATGACGTTGCCCAGCGACTTCGACATCTTCTTGCCCGTGATATCCCGCACCGTGCCGTGAATGTACACCTTGCTAAACGGCCGCTCGCCCATGCAAAAGTAGCCGGCCATGATCATGCGCGCGACCCAGAAAAAAATAATCTCCGGCGCGGTGACGAGCGTGTTGGTCGGATAGAAATATTCGAGGTCCTTGGTCTGCTGCGGCCAGCCCAGCGTTGAGAACGGCCACAGCCACGACGAGAACCACGTGTCGAGCACGTCAGGGTCTTGCTCGAGGTCCGTCGACCCGCACGTCGGGCAGCGCTCCGGCCGCGTCTTCGATACGACGACGCCGGCCCGCTCCGTCTGCCCATCGCCCCGGCACGCCTTGCAGTAGTACACGGGCAAGCGATGTCCCCACCAAATCTGCCGGCTGATGCACCAGTCCTGGATGTTCTCCATCCAATTGAGGTACACCTTGGTCCAGCGCGTGGGCGTAAACGCGATCTTCTTCTCTTTCACCGCCTTGATCGCGGGCTCGGCGAGCGGCTTCATGCGCACGAACCATTGCGGGCTCAGGCGCGGCTCGACGACGGTGTCGCAGCGATAGCAGTGGCCGACGCCGTGCTGGTGGTCTTCGATTTTCTCGAGCACACCTTGCCGCTCGAGTTCCTCGACGACGCGCTGCCGGGCCAACTCGCGCGACAGCCCGTTGTACGGCTCGGGCACGTTGGTCATGTGCGCGTCGCCGGTCATGATGTTGAGGATTTCGAGGTCGTGGCGCTTCGCGAGCTGGAAGTCGACGGGGTCGTGCGCCGGCGTGACTTTCACAGCACCGGTGCCGAACTCCGGGTCGACCAAATCGTCGGCGATGATGCGCAGCTCGCGGCCGACGATCGGCAGGATCGCGGTGCGGCCGATGAGCGTCTTGTAGCGCTTGTCCTTCGGGTGCACGGCGATCGCGGTGTCGCCGAGCATCGTCTCGGGGCGCGTGGTCGCGACGACGATGTGCTGCGGGTCGCGGCGCGCGGCGTCTTTGATCGGATAGCGCAGGAACCACAGCTTGCCGCGCGTCTCCTTCCGCGGCGCTTCCTCGTCGGCGAGCGCGGTCTGGCAGCGCGGACACCAGTTGATGATGTAGTTGCCGCGATAGATCAGCCCGCGATCGTAGAGCCGCACGAACACTTCCGCGACGGCCTGCGACAGACCCTCGTCCATCGTGAAGCGCGTGCGCGCCCAATCGCACGACGAGCCGAGCCGTCGCAGCTGGTACAAAATCGTGCTGCCATACTGTTCCTTCCACGCCCACACTTGCTGGATGAATGCCTCGCGGCCGAGGTCCTGGCGTTTCTTGCCTTCCTTCGCGAGCTTTTTCTCGACGACGTTTTGCGTCGCGATGCCCGCGTGGTCGGTGCCGGGGATCCACAGCGCGTTGGCCCCGCGCATCCGCTGATAGCGGATCAAAATATCCTGGATCGTGTTGTTCAGCGCGTGGCCCATGTGCAAGATGCCAGTCACATTGGGCGGCGGGATCACGATCGTGTACGGCGTGCGAGCGGGGTCGGGCTCGGCGTGGAACAGCCCGCGCGATTCCCACTCCTTGTAGAGTTTCTCTTCGAATTCTTTGGATTCGTAGCGCGGAGGCAGCTCGATCATGGTTGCTCGGGGCCGGACTACGTGGTCCGGCGGGTGGCTTTGCGAGGCACGGCGTGGCCGGGCTGTTTGCCCTGGCCGTCTTTCAGCAATTTGTATTCGACCGAATCGACGAGCGCGCGCCAGCTCGCCTCGATGATGTTCTCGGACACGCCGACCGTGCCCCACGAGTCGTGCGCGTCCTGCGACTGGATCAGCACGCGCACTTTCGCGGCGGTGCCCGCTTTCTCGTCGAGCACACGCACCTTGAAATCAGTCAGGTGCATGTCGGTCAGCGATGGGTAGAATTCGCTCAGCGCTTTGCGCAGCGCGTTGTCGAGCGCGTTGACCGGGCCGTCGCCTTCCGACGCGGTGTGTTCCTCGACGCCGCGCACGCGGACTTTGATCGTCGCCTCGGAGACCATCTTGCCGTTGCGCTCCTCGACGATGACGCGGAAGCCTTCGAGGCTGAAGAACGACTCCAGCTTCTTCTTGAGGTGGTGCTGCAGCAGCACCTGGAACGAACCCTCGGCGGCTTCGAAGTGGTAGCCCTGGTGCTCGAGCTCCTGCAGCTTCGCGAGCAGCTCCTTCGCGGCGGGCGTGTCTTTCGCGAGATGCAACTGCGCGGCCTTCGCCTTCATGATCAGCGACGTGCGGCCCGACAGCTCGGAGACCAAGATGCGCCGCTCGTTGCCAACCAGCGACGGCTCGAGGTGCTCGTACGTGCGCGGATTTTTCATGACGGCGTTGACGTGCACGCCGCCCTTGTGCGCGAACGCGGCCGCACCCACGAACGGCTGGTTCGGGTGCTGCGCCATGTTGCTGACCTCGGCGACGAAGCGCGACGCTTCTGTCAGGTCCTTCAGCTTCCCGTCGGGGAGTGCTGCATAGCCCATCTTCAGCTGCAGGTTCGCGATGATCGACACGAGGTTCGCGTTGCCGCACCGCTCGCCGTAGCCGTTCACTGTGCCCTGCACTTGCACGCAGCCGGCGGCGACGGCAGTCAGCGAATTCGCGACGGCCAGGTCGCTGTCGTTGTGCGCGTGGATGCCGGTGGCGACCCCGACGCCGAGCTGCTCGCGCAGCGCGAAGATCGCGCCGCGCACGTCCGACGGCAGGCTGCCGCCGTTGGTGTCGCAGAAGACGATCGTATCCGCGCCCGCGTCGAGTGCGGCCTTGAGCGTCTTGACCGCGTAGTCAGGATTCTGGCGGTAGCCGTCGAAGAAATGCTCGGCGTCGTAGACCACGCGCCGGCTGTGGCGCTTGAGCCACGCGACCGACTCGCCGATCATGCGCAGATTCTCGTCGAGCGGCACACCGAGCACCTCGCGCACGTGCAAGTCCCACGACTTGCCGAAGATCGTCACGATCGGCGTGTGGGTCTCGAGCAGCGCGGCGAGGTTCGGGTCCTTCTGCGCGGAGATGCTCGGCCGGCGCGTGCTGCCGAACGCCGCGAGCTTCGCGTGCGTCAGCTTCACGTGCCGCGCCTTCTGGAAAAACTCTTCGTCCTTCGGGTTCGAGCCCGGCCAACCGCCCTCAATGACGTGCATGCCCAGCGCGTCGAGTTTCTCGACGATGCGCAGCTTGTCCTGGACGGAATACGAGATGCCCTCGGACTGCGCGCCGTCTCGCAGCGTCGTGTCGTAGAGTTCAACGTGTCGGCTTGCTGGCATGGTGTGTGGTGTCAGAGATCAGATGTCAGAGGACCGCGGTCAGACAAACCGAATCGGTCCGAGGATTTCTGATTGCTGATATCTGACCGCTGACTTCTATTCTTTCGTCTTCCGTCTGCTGAGGCCAAACGCCTGGTGAATCGCGCGGACCGCGCGCTCCGCGTGCGCCTTGCGGATCACGCACGAGAGCTTGATCTCCGACGTGGAAATCATCTCGATGTTGATGCGCTCCTTCGCCATGGCCTCGAAGGTTTTCGACGCCACACCCGAGTGGCTGCGCATGCCGATGCCGACGATCGAGACTTTCG
>Ga0209515_10007355_pt1 | contig 13290 bp, 13 predicted proteins | sample Subgroupgradi54m_FD_187454 | JGI IMG/M metagenome (GOLD analysis project Ga0209515, IMG submission 187454) | Subsurface groundwater microbial communities from S. Glens Falls, New York, USA - GMW60B uncontaminated upgradient, 5.4 m (SPAdes)... ...
AAATACCGATAAGGAATGGTTTTTACTACGCAACGAGCCCAATGTGTTTATAAAAACCATTGACGACATTGAAGGAGTCGATAAGAACATTAAGAAAAAGCTTCTTCAAATAAAGGATGAGCCACTGAAAGGTGATGCGTTTACAACTTTCAATACATATACCAAAGAGATTGTATCTAAATTGGAATCGGGAGAATATCGAGTAAAAGATTAGAGTAGTAAGCTTTACGGGCTTACCGAAGATGAGATAAAAATTGTGGAACAGAAGATGTAAAAATATGCCAAGAGATAAAGACAAAAAAAGTAATATTGCAATATGGAAAGTTGACACTAACATCGACAGCTTTTCCGGTAAAAATACTGGTGAAATTCTAGAGCTGATTAAGACTTTTTACACAAAAAGGAAATTGGAGGCTTTAGAGTTAAAGAGTGATTCCCATGAGGGCAAGAAGGTGAAAGTCTTTCACACAGAAAGATTTTCGGATGGCTGGTCTCAGTTCTTGGGCATCCTTTTGCCGGATAATCTCACAGATGATAAGAAACAAAAAATCTTTCACGGTATTAGTAAGGACCTCGTCCTTTTTGTTTACAACGATAAAGATATTTTCGCTATCACAAGTGGTGCAGGGTACTTTATAATTCAAAATTACATTGATGAGAGATTTCCTTTTGAGGTGGCGAAACGAATGCTTACTGGCGAATTCAAAAGTGCAGAAATGCGCGACTTGACCGGACTTATATATTCACAGTCAAGAAATTTTAGGCGAAACTATAATTTTTCACGCCGGGAAGCTTTCGGAAAGGTTTGGAAAAAACTAACCGGCAAGGTAGATAGCAGTGTTCTAAAAAACAGCGAATTTATTGCCGATTTTATTAGCGAAGATGGCAAAAAGACTTTTAACGCCGACATAAAGTCATCTTTCACCTTTCGGAAAACAGTGAGCCTATATGATGTATTTAGTGTAATGAAAGAAATAGAGCAATTACTTGCAAAAAATCCGACAGACGATCAAAAGAAGGCTTTTAGTTTCCTCGATACCTTGAAAGAAATAACGAATAAAAAGGTTAAGGAAGAACTTCGGGACGCATTACTCAAAGAGCTATATACATTTACCACTTCGACTAACAACGAGTCAGATTTCGATTTTTGCCACTCAAAAGAAATGGTTACATTTTTGCATGGTGGTCATTTTCAAATTGCGGACGATCTATCATGGGAACAAGCCCCCTCTGCATCCGATGTCCTCATAAAGTTACGTGATGCCGGTACTAAATTTATTAATAAAAGCGACTTCGCAAAATTCAAAGAAAGCTTTCTTAAACTGTCCCTATCTTTTACTGGAGATGATGAAGACGGTCTCTCGTTTAATGATGATTTATGGAAATATTTTCATGGCGAGGTTGATCTTAATGGTAAAAAATACTTTTTTATTGATGGGAAATGGTATGAGGTTGTAGGCGATTTTCTTAGGAGACTTGCTGAGGATTTTCAAGAGGAAGTATTTGGCGAGAAGGCTATCCTGACTTCGGACATTCCCTTTATATCATGGGATTCACAGGACGAGGGCGAATTTAACAAAGCACAAGCGAAAGAGAGTGGTTTCTATATTGGAGATAAGATTTTTCTCAAACAAAGTGAGAAGGGAAAAGTTGAACTTTTCGATCTCATTTTTGCTAAGGACGATAAGACATACTTAATTCAGGTTAAAGATGGATTTGGTGCGTCAATTCGGGATGCATGTTCACAAATTCAAATGGCAGCTGAAATTATAGAAAATGCCCTTGCTTCTAACAATAATACGGAGTTGGAAAGTTACTATGTTGAATTTAAGAAATCAAATACTAGTGTAAGCAAAGATGATTTTTTAAAGCTTCTGAAAAAGAATCGGCAATATGTTTTAGCTTTTTCCACAAAGGTTGATTTTACAAAAGCTAATTTTTCAGCGAAAAAGTTTCAATCTGAGATAGCAAAGTTCGAAGTCCTTGGCTTGTCCCATGAGTTTCGAGCAAATGTGCGACAATTCCAAATTGCTCACATCAAAAAATCATAACTATATGGAAATCGAATCACAACAACAAATTCTGGAGCGGCGGAAAGAGATTGAGCAGGAGTTCGTAGATATGCTCAAGGAAACGGAGAGCGATTTCACTTTGGATCATGTTCGGGACGCTATTTTCCACGAGGAGGATAACGATGACATGATTTACCCCATTGGATAGAGTTATCCAATGGGGTGTGGTTGTGGCAATGTTTGACCCCGGTAGTAGAACGCAAGACGTTCACTACGGGGCAAGTCGGGGCGGTGACGCTTCAGAATTGACCCCGTTAGAGAGTTCGCTGTCTCTAACGGGGTTGAGCAATGTGCTTGAGCTGGTAACCGATGCCTGGAACTACTTTCCGCATAAAACTCTTGGCGGTCTTTCTCCGGCCGAGAAACTATTGGAATATGAGAGAATAGACAAGAATTAACATGGACAATAATTTATTGCAAAAATTAAAAGCTTGGCGACAAAAGACAGCCAATCTACAAGGAATTGAATCATTCCGAATTTTTGCAAACAAAGTTTTAGAAAACATTGCGGAATTAAAGCCATCAAACAAGGAGGAGCTAATGGCCATAAAAGGAGTCAAAGATAGGAAATTTTCCAAATACGGCAAGCAAATTTTGGCTATTGTAAACAGTAATGGCGAGACTCCGGAGTTGTCTGATGATATTGATCAATCGAGTAAACCCCTTTCCGTAAGCGCCTATTTGGATTTTATTAATCAAAAAATAAGTGCTCTTGGAGCCAGGATTCAGGGCGAAATCAGCAGCGCGGAAATACGCGAGCGAGTTGTCTACTTCTCTCTTAAGGATTCGGACGACGGAAGCGTTATCAGTTGTTTAATGTGGAAACGAAATTACGATTTGAGTGGTATTGAATTTGAAATAGGCAGGGAGGTTGTTATTGAGGGTGTCCCGGATATATACAAGCCAAGCGGCCGGCTGTCATTTAAGGCATCGTCGGTTGAGATAGTCGGGGAGGGCGCTCTTAAGAAGGCCTATGACAAACTTAAAAAGAAACTTGATAATGAGGGTTTGTTTTTGGAAGAACGAAAAAGAGAAATTCCGGATCTCGTCCAAAAAATCGGCCTCGTCACTTCCGAAACCGGCGCGGTTATTCATGATTTTACGACTAATTTAGGGAAATATGGATTTAAAATAAAATTTCTTGACTCAAGAGTTGAAGGCCAAGCGGCGGTTCGGGATTTAATATCGGCCGTTGATTACTTTTTCGATAAAGACATAGATGTCTTAGTTATTATACGGGGAGGGGGAAGTTTGGAAAGTTTACAGGCATTTAACAACGAAGCTCTCGTTAAAAAAATCGCGGGATTTAATAAACCGGTTATTTGTGGTATCGGGCACGAAAAAGATGTGCCACTAGCGTCGCTTGTGGCGGATAAAATGGTTTCAACCCCGACAGCCGCGACCCAAGCGCTAAATGAATCATGGCAAAAAGCAATTGGCGGCCTGGAGCTTAACGAGGGAAAAATATTCAGTATTTTTAGAAATGCTTTGTTCTATAGGCGAGAGGCGATTAACGGTAATTTTGGCGCCATAGAAGAAAATTTTGGGTTAATCTTCAAGCGTTTTAACCAAGCGGAAGAATTATTGAAGCAATCTTTTATTTCCCTCAGTTCAAGAATGGCAGAATTAGTAAAGAATCTTGCCGAATATCCGAATACCTTTCTAAGTAATCTAAACCAAGGTGTTTTGCAAGCGAGGCAAAGGACTTTATCTCTTGAACGACTTATGTTAACATATAATCCGGAAAGGCAGTTGAAATTGGGATATAGCATCGTACGAATGGACGGAGCTGTTATAAAAAATGTAGATCAAATAAAGATTGACCAAGCCGTGGAAATTATGATGGGAGGCGGGTCATTTGAATCAGAAGTTAAAAAAATATATAAAAGATAAAAATATGGCTGATAAAAAATTTAATTTGAAAGAGTCCCTGCGCAAGCTGAATGAAATTGCGGATTGGTTTGAGAGTCAAAGAGAAATAGATGTGGAGATTGGCTTAGAAAAAGTTAAGGAAGGAGCCGGTCTGGTTAAAGATTGCAAAGCGCGTTTGGCAGAAATTGAAAACGAATTTGAAAAAATCCGCAAAGGAGTAAATAAAACCGAAGAAGATTAATTTTTATCTATGGCAAAACGACGCACAGGAATAGGAAAAAAACAGAAGTCCCATTCACGTAAGACTAAAAAACGTCTTGCGATAAAGCATGCTATGTTGGCAAGAAGGGCCGCCTAAAATGGTTCTAATGTCTATGAGAATCGTTTATCATTCTGTTTTAATAGTTGGCATCGGCTTCATTCTTCTCACGGTTACTGCTTTTGCTGCCGGGGGTGGCGGTGGTGGTAGCGTGCCCAGTTGTACCGATAATGTCTGGACCTGTAACGACTGGAGCTCTTGTTCAACTGCAGGAATGCAAACACGAACTTGCAACTTAACGTTTAGCTGTGCTACCGCAACCAATCAGAAACCCCCCGAATCCCAGTCGTGCATACCGCCGACACCAGTGCCGACGCCAACGCCTCAATCATCGGCTAAACCAATGGTTTCGACTCCGACACCGCAATCATCGGCTGTGCCTACTGCAACGCCCACCCCATCCTGTACTGCAAGTACTTGGCAATGCGGAGGTTGGTCTGCATCATGTGACGCATCTGGCCAGGAGCATCGTTCTTGTCATTTGGTTGCCGACTGTGCCCAGTCTCCCACGTCTTCACCGCCGACTGCGCAGGCGTGTTCACGTCTTCAGTGCGGAAATAAACAGACATTGCGTGAGCGTATTTCCTGCCGTCTTAGTCTTGCTCCGTCAGGAGTCGCTCGCGAATTGCAGATTCAATATTTGCCGGAAGAGTGCAGAGTTATTCCTGATTCTAATGAAAAGAAGGAGTGTATTGCCCGTTATAAGTCCTATAGGCCTTGCTGGAATTTACCAGAAGGAGAAGGACGTTTTGAGTGTGCGCGTAATGTCCTAAAGTTAAAAACATCGGTTGCGGGTGAGATACAAGCATGTAGAACAAGTACTAACACATCTACATGCACGACCGATCTGAAAGAAAAAGTGCTTTACATGATAAAATTCCGTTTTTATGACCTCGAACAGCGTGCGGAAGATTTATACTATCGAGGCGCCGACTCGGCAGCAATTGCTGTTTTTGACACAATCGTTGAGACCAAAAAACAGGAATTTGACCAGGTTAAATCAACTGGTGATTTTAAACGTATTATTCTAGACGTCAGGTCAGCCTGGCAGAATTTTATGAACCAAGTAAAAGATCAAATTAAATAGCATGCCTAATAAAGCATTAATCATATCGGTGGTCATCATTGTAATAATAGCTATTGGTGGCATCTACCTTTTCGTTCTTAACCGACAGTTCCCAGTGCCTTTACAGACACAAGGCCAACCCTCTCCTTGGGTTATTTCTTCTCCTGTGGTCCAGACCAAGGCCAACACAAATGATAACCTCGACCAGGCATTAAAGGATCTGGATTTGATATCTAATCAATAAAAAAGATGTTGTACTATAATTCTGTCGATGAATGTCGGCATTTTTCTTAGGTGTTTTTCGATACCCATGGTTGATGTTCTAATTTTTTGATGATTAAATTATAATATGGTTAAAGTAATGGCTATACACAAACTCACACTTTTTATTATCACAGTTGGTATCCTATCCCTCATTGGCTTTGTAATACAGCAAAAAACAACATTTCCCCAAACATCGCAAGCAACAAAAGAAGTGCTGCCGCAGACAGGTCCCGGCATATTTAGTACCCAGTACTCTAAAAACCTTAATGCCCTGATTGCAATTATAAACAAACAAGACCCTCGATTAGCGCTTAATGAATTGCAACATCGAATGGATACGGACCCGTTTGTTTTTAAGAACTGCCATTTAATGGCCCACAGTAGTGGACGAGCAGCCTACAAGAAATACAAAGATTTCAATACCGCGTTACAATATCAGAACACTACCTGTAGTAATGGGTATCTCCATGGCGTTATTGAGGCCAAGTTTGCATCACTATCAAATACTCAAGAAGCTATTACCGAACTAAAGTCAATCTGCTCTGGATACACCCACGCTGATCGTTGCTGGCATGGAACTGGCCATGGCTTAATGTTTTTCACATCTAATGATCTACCTAAAGCATTGAGTATTTGTAATACCTATTCTACTTCAAGGGCACAACGCCGCTGTTATGAGGGCGTATTTATGGAAAATTTTTTAGCAGACCCAGACGCCGGTCATCGATCGGATTATCTAAATCCGAAAAATCCATTTGTACCCTGTCCATCAGAGGCAAGTCGCTACAAGGCTGTTTGCTATTTCTACGCCCCCATATACTATCTGGGGCTCCACAATAATGATTACAGCGCAGCTATTCAATGGTGCGAGAGCGCTGAAACTGGATATACAGATTCGTGTACAAGAGGAGTCGGTAGTCTGGCCATGAAATACAATATTGATAAGCCTAAGTATGTTGAAAGTTTGTGTATGAAATCTAACCCTGACGATATTCCGAGCTGCATTGACGGCATGGTGAGCTATTACCTTACTTTTACGGGCAGTCTTTCTAAAACAGCAACATTATGTTCCCAGTTAGAACCCCATAGCTTTAAGACGTGCAATTCGGCAGTAAAAAGAAATATTGCTCTATTTCAGGATTAACCCTCGATTTTCATACCTTACCCGATATGTCGATAGGGGATAGGTACGCCAACCTCCCAGTATTCTGATCTTATAATCCTATCAACTAGGCTGTCTCACAAACTAGCTTGTATCCACCCTTTTAGAAATGGTAATGGAAGATCTTCTCGGTTGTTATTAAATTCAATTCTTCTAAGGGCAGGACTATCAGAAATTGCTATTAAAAAATCTAAACCGACTTATCTTCGTGCCATGAGACAAGCTGACGACGGTGATTTTTCTTCGGCCCTTATTCAAGGGCAAAGTACAACCAAAATCAGACACCAAATCAAACACCTTTAACCCCGGGGGTCACCCAAAATAACATTCTAAAGTTAAAGCCGGGAGTGAACTTTCTTAATATTAGAATCAGCCCGTCAGTAAAGGCAAAAATTATTAGTAGACTTAAAGCTGGTCAGCAAATCCATTTTGTGGATGTCCAAAATGGCTGGTATAAAGTTCAGAACATTGACGGAAGTTTTGGTTGGGTTTCTGGACAATACGTTATTATTAAATAACCTAAAAAACAAAAGCGCCCCTTAGGGGCGCTTTTGTTTCGGTATTTAGTTTAACAACCTGAAAGAGTAACCCTGGGCTTGTAGCTGTTCAATAATCTTGGGCAAAGCTTTTACTGTTACTGAATGATTGGAGTGGAGAAGAATGTTTGACCCGTTGTGCGTATTAGCTACTATGCGATTCACCAAATCATTTACTTCTGGTTCCGACCAGTCGCGGGGATCAACATCCCAGAGTACTAATTTTAGGTTCAAGTTAGCGGCATCTTTTTTAACATTTAGATTAACTCCACCATAGGGTGGGCGGAATAAACTGATATCCTGGTCTCCGTTAAAGGGTTTTAAAATTTCTTTTGTTGTTTTTATTTCTTTTAAGATTTCATTCATCGGCAGTTTTGGCAGGAAAGCATGGGTCAAAGAGTGGTCGCCGATGACATGACCTTCAGCTACTGTTCGTTTAGTGATGTTACTGTATTTTTGGCTATTTTGGCCAACCAGAAAGAATGTTGCCCTTATGTTATATTGCTTAAGAATATCCAAAATTAGAGGGTGATAAATATCATTAGGTCCATCGTCAAAGGTTAGGTAGACATATTTCTTACCGTCAGCTGGAGTATCAGCCAGAACGGCATAGATGGAAGCTATTTTGTTTAGATTACCCGATTGGGTAGTAGATTTTCTACTCTCTAAGGTTTGCGAGATTATCGGGTTACCGCCAGTGGGTATTTTTAATAAATTCCTAGTGCCAGAATAAAATTGAGAATAGATCGCTACGCGCGCATCGTGATCATCAAACTCAGCATTCGTTACCGCTTCAACTTGTTGGGCAAATTCTCCCAGTTTTTTATTCAATTTGTCCTCATCTAGTCTAAGCACCAAAATCAGTTGCTTAGCATTTTTAGGATTGGGTCGCTCTTTGACTGTTAACAAACTTAGTAAATCTTGACGAGTGAGGGTGAAAACCTGGTCACCGCTGGAAATTTTAATAGGGTCTTCAGTTAAGTTTAATGCTATCTGGCGGATCGAATCTAATTCGCTGTTTTGATGAACAGTTGAAGCCACTTTTAACATTGGAATAACAAGCGCTGATTTAGGTGGGCGTAGTATATTATCGGCGATAACATCAGTTAACCCATTAGGGTCAAGCGCAATACCGTCTTGAGCTGGTAAGGTTTTACTAATGTCATGAGCGAAATCGGGCATAATCGGCATTGGGCTTTGATTAATTTGATTAGCGATTTGGGCAATTACTTTTAGCACTACCGACTTGTTCAGTGTCGCTCTAATTTTTTTATTATCCAGTCCCATGAAGGCCTGGTTTTGTTTTAGAATATTACTGAAAAAAGTACCGTTTCGGCCCTCGGCCAGTAACGCCTCGGTTACTGACAGTAGATTGAAGCTGGCTCCCACTTCAGCGCCATTAATGACAAACAACTGATCTCCTGATTTCAACCGTAGTGTTTTATTGGCTGGCCTTAGCTTGTTGATAAATTGTCCCAGGTCTGGACGGCTTAGTTGAGATATATTTTTGCCGTATAATTTTAGACCAATGATTGGCTTTTGTTTATCGGAACTGTTTAACATTAAAAGCGTATCTTCGGCAAAAAATACTACTGCGACAAAAACTAAAATAACTATCGCGCCCTTTTTGGAAACCATCAGTTTTAGATTAGTGATCATTTAGTTTGTTCGATATTAAGAAATTGTCCCCTGGATATCTCAAAATCTTGTTCTAGTTTTTCGGGAACAATCAGTTGTTGCCACCGAAAAACTGAATCCGCCTGTTCAGAAAATTTTATCAGCTCTTGTTTTAGCGGAGCATTTTCCCGGCCACCTAAACTGCCTATCTCTGCCAACGCTTGATCTACCTGGTCATTTAAGCGCTGAAGCGTAAAGTTAGCGCTGGTAAAATCATTATTTTCGATTAAGGTCCCGATGTCATCAACTTTGTTACTAGCAAAATCAATTAACAGCGGCACTGCTTCAGCGGGAGAATCGGTTTGTTCTAGTTGGCTATCTTCGACTTGGGCTTTGTCGATATATGTCTGGTCAATGTTGTCCAGGTTAGTATAGTTTCCGACATCAGTTAGTAGAGCAGATTCCGTGGGCGAGAACTCTTCGGTGGGATTATTTACGTTTTGTTCTTCTGGGGCGGACTCGGGCTGGATGTTCTCATTTGTCTGGTTTTCTTCTGGATTAGCCTGTTCTTGCCCATTGGGTTGCTCGGGACCTACATTATCTGATCCCGGAATAGACTGCTCCTGACCGGTATCTTGGCCTGGTTCACTTTGCGGATTGGTCTCGCCATTATCCGCACCACTATCAGCAGGAGCATCAGCAGGCGGCGCAGTATCGTCAGCTAATAAAATAGCGGCTCGACGAGAAGAGTTTTTTAAATTATGCCACTCCGGCGCCTGGGCGATGGTCAGGCCGATAATTAGTTCGGCTATTACGAATAGCGACAGAAATTGCATATGATAAGTATATTTTAGTTCTTTATGATATAATTGGGTAGATGAATAAGCTAAAACTTATCAACACCCTTATTTTGACAACGTTGCTATTTTCAAATTTGTATAGCAAAACTTACGCTGTCGGGTCTATAAATTACTATAATAACTGGAAACCGGTTAGTATCATCAACTGCGGCGATAGTTATACTTTTGACATTTCTGGTTACTCTAATAAAACAATCTGGTTGCGACAGATTAAAAATGGTGTGGCTATCATTGATGGCCAGTATAAAGTGCCTACATCAACAATTGTCTCTCAATGTAATGTTGACGAAGGCGTATACACAATGATGGCTTATTCTTTTGATACTAACCTTGCCACTGTCGGCGACCTGCTTGCTACCGGTACACTGACCATTAAAGCTAAACCGTTATTAGCGCCCAATATAAATCTATATAATCTTACCAACTCCACTCGGAGTAGAGAATTGTGGACGGATGACTATATTAAAATTAAACTAAAAAGCCAATATTTGAATGAAGGTCAGCCAGTGGAATTGTGTCACCTGCGCTCGGCTCAAACAGTCTGCAGTTTTGTTTCAAACTACACTGACCTTGTTGATGGTAGCTGGGAGTTTATCTATCAAATACCAGCGAGTGCGTTGGGTAAAAACGAAGATTGGTTAAGAATAAATGGTGTGGAGAGCAACCACTATCTTTATTCAGTAACGACTAGACCAACCGATCCGTCGCTTGGCGTCACATGCTATTTAAATCAATCTCGGCCGCATGCAGATGTTTGGGTAGGGGATAAAGTAACCTGGGCCGTTCTTAGCCGGCCAAAAGGATATCGAGCATACTGGTATGGCGGCAAGAATAATGTTGCGGATGCTAATGGCGTACCGACTGGACACTCCAGTAATAGCGAATGGCTTAGCGAAGCCTACTTGCCTAATTTCGTAGGAAACTATACCCGTTGGGTGCAATTCCGAGATAAGGCAAATAACTATGTTTGCAATACCAATACAGTAACCTTCTCTGTTGTCAATTCCTCCGCCAGTTCATCGCTAATGATAAAACCCCAAGTATCTTCAGTTTCTGGTCGTCCCCCGTCATTGCTGGGAAATTTATTAGCTAACTTATTAAGGTTATTAATGAAGTGAATCGGGGAGAACTGTTGGATTATTATAACAGAGTTCGTTGCTCTCATTGTAGTAAAGGAAGGCGTACCGAGACCTTTTCAGAAAGTTCAGGGTGATTCCCATCGAGCTTGTCTCGGTAAGCCCTTTCCATACGCTGATCAGCTAGCGAGTGCGTACAGCAATCAAAAGAGATACTCTTCACGCTTTGTGGCATTATTGTAACCGGCGACTTTAACAGATTTGTTGCGCTTCTTAACTCCTACCCCGTAGATCCGGCTACACTATGCAGTAAGGGGGGCGGATCGTGGAATGGCACAAGTTGCTCCTTTTCCCAACCACGGCCAAGCTCATATCAGCCGTCGTTATTGAAATTTCTGTTCTCGCATATCTTGCAATTTCTAGGGCCATAAAACCTTTCCCAAATAAGATAGAAGCGAGAAAAAACAGGAAGCATTAAAATAAAAAAGACCCCGTACGGGGTATTTTTTATTTAAGCTATTTAAACTTGCTTAGGAAAGATGCTTGGAAACGAGCTTTGTCATCTCAAACATATTGACAACCCCCTTACCCCCGAACACTTTTTTCAAGACCTCGTCAGCGTTGATATTTCGCTTGTTCTTCGGATCCTGAAGATTGTGGGCTTTGATATACACCCAAAGCTTTTTGACGACTTCAGATCTGGGCATAGGACCATTGCCGACGACTGCAGCTAACTCGGAGCTGACATTCAGGGGCTTCATAAACGCAGAATTGGTTTTTTGTGGCATACGATTATTTATTAAATTTATTATTGGCGCTCGACCTTAGGGTCAGATATCTGACCTATACGTAAGCATATCTCAATTCGTGGTAGATGGCAAGTGTTAGCCGCGGAGCCAGAAATAAGATAAAACGTAAGTATTGTAATTTTTAATTGTGGATAACTAACTTTACGCAGTAGATTTGTAGTAGTATACTATACTTAAAAGTTAATAATTAATAAACCTATGAAATTACAAGTGAGTAGATTCGTGGTATTGCTGATGGTAGCGGCGGTGGCAGTAGGATCCGTGAGCGCGGCAGGCGCAAAGACCACTTATAGTAAACCCGCGCCCGCAAAAGTTAATAAAGTTAATGTTGTTAAGCCTCGACCTCGAATGCCAGCGCCAAAGCCGAAAGTATCAGTGCCAAAAACTGTAAAACCAGTTGCTCCCAAGAAAACCTCTCGTTAACACCAGCCAGTTGGAATCAATCAAAAAACCAGATAATTCTGGTTTTTTGATTGATTCTTGATTATCTCTTTTTACCCGGTCTCTTTATTGCTTTTACCTTGGGTCTTGGGGCTGCTTTTTTTGCTGTTTTTTTTACCATTTGTTACACCTCCTTTCAAATCAAATTTTATTTAGATGGGATCTATCGATAAAAATTACTTGTAATTATTTTTCATATCCTGATAGGTCAATTGACCAACTTCTTTAAATAAATTATCTACTGCTTCTTTGTTTTCGCCAACAGACGACATGCACAGGAGATAGGGATGATTTGGGAAATATACAATTCCGCAATCGTGGGCTTCAACGAATGTCCTATCCTTATCGAGATATGTTCTGGTTCTATACTTATGGGCCACGATAAGGTCTTTCTCTAATCCGAGATCTATGCCTTGGCCCGGAGTCGTTTCGGATAATAATTCCAGGGCCTTCTCTGAATTTTCTCTATTTAAGTAAGTGGCGTTATAAAGAAATCTTATAATAAGCGAGTAGTCCTTGATGGAAATATAGTCGCTATTTTCTTTGGTCTCGACAAATTCAATGCCCAAATCGCTGTATATTTCGTCTAAAGAGTTTTTATCGATGTTATCAAAAAGAAAATTAGCCGCATCAGTATCGTCATCTAAAATCATTGTCTTGATAAGCTCCTCTATTTTAACAGGGGTGCCGTTAAACACCAACATCTTGTTTAATAAACCGGGACTTGATTCGGATGCTTTAAAATAAGCCATCACGATGGGGATTTTTAAGAGGTTGCCCGGCGAGAAGTTATTTCTTTCGTTGATTCCTACCCACCGGCCCGGCTCGATGTCCCTATAGTATACCGACGCTTCTTTAATATTATTTTTTGATTTTTCGCGGTCAATTAAGGCCGAAACCTTATTTCTAAGAGCGAGGTCTTCTAAAAAACTCTTTTTTTCAAAAGTGTCAACAGCGAGGAGAGGATTGATAAATTTATAGTTGGACTTAGCAGGGTGGATCTTTTGGACATCTAAAATAGACCCGCCGTTAAAAAGCCAAATAAACAAGCCGAGTACTCCTATAAAAGAACCGGCGAGAAAAAAAATTCCGACAACAAACCATTTAGGTTCAAAATCTAATCTTCTGATCATTAATTAAAAGTATATCATAAAAATAAACAGCAGGGGGTATAAAAGTTGACAACCCAGACCGAA
>Ga0209515_10007356_pt1 | contig 13290 bp, 16 predicted proteins | sample Subgroupgradi54m_FD_187454 | JGI IMG/M metagenome (GOLD analysis project Ga0209515, IMG submission 187454) | Subsurface groundwater microbial communities from S. Glens Falls, New York, USA - GMW60B uncontaminated upgradient, 5.4 m (SPAdes)... ...
AGAGACTTACAAAAATAGCTCAAGATGATCTTAAAAAGAATTCTAATCAGAGAATACTGTCAAGTGCTGATAGAGGGAATATAGTTAGATTTGCAAATCGTTTGAGGATTCTTGCAGAGGAAGCTAGGGTAAACAGGGAGCAAGCTGAGACTACTAGACAGATAGAGAGTTTGCAAAGTCGTCAACAAGAGCAAATTAGACAAAGACAAGAAATAGATAGAAGACTAAGAGAAGCACTTCAGCAAGATGGAATAGAACCATAAGTAATGGTGTCTTGAATAGATGGAATGATGTAACAAGAGCCAAAGAACATAAATTCCTGGCGGAGTATGAATTGACTAAACAAAATTTCATTAGTCTCTTACAATAAAAAAACAGTACGTACGTTAATGATAATTGACTTTGTAAGGTAAGGATTTCTTTTATTTTTACCTACAATTTTGTTTTTGGGAACATCTTAACCATCTAGACTTCTTGTTATGACTGGGGTAAACAAAACCATGATGATGGAAGGAACAAAAACAATGATACTTGATTGGACATCTGCTCTTCAGGCTGCACTTACAGCACTGCTTGGAAAAATTTCCTATATTCTGCCTGACATAATTGGGGCATTTATTATTTTAGTTGTAGGTTCAATACTTGCAATGCTTATAGGCGGAATAGTCAGCTCGGGGTTTAAAAAACTAAAAATTGATGTTGCGCTTGAAAAAACAGTGTTGTATCCAGTATCCCAAAACCTTGGTATAAAAATAAACACTTCTAAATTCTTTGGAGAGCTTACTAAATGGTTTGTTTTGATCGTTGTCTTTATTGCAGCAGCAGATGTAGCAAAGCTTGATCAAGTAACAGGATTCTTTAATGAAGTATTGCTTTATCTGCCCAATGTTTTTGTGGCTGTAATAATTTTAGTTGTTGCATCACTTGTTGCTACCTTTGTTGCAAATCTAATCACGACGCTTGTAAAAGATGATCTGGGTTATTTCTCAGGACTTGCTAAAGTAGCAATTTACACGTTCAGCATATTGGCAGCAATGCATCAATTACAAATCTCAAGACCTCTTGTTGAAATACTTTTTACTGGCATTGTTGCTACAGGTGTTTTAGCATTTGGACTTGGTGGTAAGGATGTTGCTGGTGATATTGTGAAAAAGATTTATGACGATTTTCACAATAGAAAAAAAAGATAATTAAAAAATAATTATCACTAAATAATTAGTAAGAACACAGGAAATTTATCCCGTGTTCTTGTTTTTTGGCTTTCTGATTGACTTACAAGATTAAATTTTTATAAATAAAAGCTTGAATAGTTCCAAATTTTTATAAAATTAAAAGGCTTACAAAGGTGTATGTGTAAGGATTTTATAAATGAGAGTAGATTTAATTATTCAAAGAATTACAAGTAGAATTGGGCCTAATCATGGCATCGTTGTTACCAATGGTCAACCAAATAAAATCACTGTAAGTGGTACTCCACGCAGCTATGCTTCTCTTCAGCCTGCTATTAGCGCAATAAGAGACATTCAACCTGGAGCTGAAATTGATCTTAAGCCAGCTTTAGAATATTTAAGAAATAAACCAGCTAGTGAATCTGTTGTCTCTCTGGGTTAAGTATTTTTTACATATTGAAGTTAACTGCTACCTAACACCGCCAGGCTCACAGTCTCCAATAGCAATATAAGGACTAGCAGGACGCAGTCTTGAGTCTTGCCTATACACTCCAATAGCTTCATAGATGTTTCGTCCTTGTTCTGCACTTTTTACTATTAGTGCTGCAGCTTCACCTTCATATGTGAAAGCACTACAAGGTTCTTTAGGCTTGAGTCCTCTTATTTGATCATCAGTTAAGTAACCATCTCCATCTTTATCAAGTTGTTTCATTATGTTTGTAGCAGTTCTAGCTACATTATCAGAAATACTGTAAGGGTTATAGTCTGAACAGCCTGCTAAACCAAAAGTACCGGCCGCTGCAACTATTAAACCAGCATATTTGCTTATTGTTGAACTCATACTGCCTCCTTAAAATGCGCTTGAAAAATCAATTTTACATATACTACAACTAATGTCTTTTGTTCTGTGTTAAATATCTTTAATCTTTAATAGTTGTATTTGTTATGAAAGTGTAACTGTGGGTTACATCTTAATCATAAAAATATTAAATTATGATTCAATTTCAGCATGAAAAATTTGACACTAATATCCATGGAAAAAGTTGAAAGGAAGGTTTATCTTATCAGGGGTAAAAAGGTAATTCTTGATAAGGATTTAGCTGAACTTTATAAAGTTAAACCAATTGCTCTGAGACAACAAGTTAAAAGAAACAAAGAGCGCTTTCCTGACGATTTCATGTTTCAACTTACAGATGAAGAAGTAGAAAGCATGGTATCACAAAATGTGATACCTTCAAAACAAAATCTAGGAGGGCATTCCCCATATGCTTTTACAGAGCAAGGGGTTGCAATGCTTTCTAGTGTACTTAACAGTAAAAGAGCAGTAATGGTAAATATTCAAATCATGCGTACATTTACCAAACTCAGGGAAATGATTGAAAGCAATAAAGATTTAAAAAGAAAAATTGAGGATATGGAGAAAAAATACGATAAACAATTCCAAGTTGTGTTTGAGGCTATAAAACATTTAATAGAGTCTGATGTAAAACCGAAAAGAAAAATAGGATTTTATGTAGCTGATGAAAAAATAAAAAACCTGAAGAATTTCAAAGGAATAAGATTTTATGATTAATGAAGCTCGGGAAGCGCTGAACAATTATCGAACTTTTATCAGAAACAATTTTAGCAAAGTTATTGAAATGGAAAAGCAGGCTAGAAAGTTAAGGCTGGTAGCCTAAATCGGATAAGTTATGAAAATGTTAACTTTTTGAGTTTAATGCTTATTTTAACTAGCAATTCCCCGCTGCTTGCAGCGGGGTTGTTCATTCGAAATGTAGATTAATTATTTTTAATAAATGTAAAATGGTGAAAAAGTAGCTATTTGTATAAGTTGATAAGAATAAGAAATTGTTTAAGTACCTTTTTATGCCACCAATTACAACTACTAGACCAACTGATCAAACATATGAGAATAATCCTGTATTGGCTCAGAATAATGTGAATCAAGCACCAAGAGCTAATAATCCACTGTTGCAAAGTGATAATCGATCAGATTATTTCACAACAAGTTTAAATAATAGACAATCAGAAGTAAGGAAAGAAAACAAATTACCTTGGTATTTAAGTTTTGCAAAGGAAGCACTAAAAGTCGGCATTATTGTTGGAGCTTCAATATTTTTTGGTCCTATTGGGGGAATTGTTGCTGGAGCTTTTACAAGTATTGGTGAGCAGCTTTTAGTAAAAGGTAAGATAGATTTTGGAAACTTATTAATTGATACTGCATTAGGTGCAATTCCAGGAGGTGTTGGTAGTTCACTGTTTAAAGGACTTGGAGCCGTTGGTACAAAACTAGGATTAGTTACTGCTAAAAAAGCAGGTGAACAAGTCACCTCATCTCTTTTGAAACAAGTGACAAGTCAATCTTTGAAAGGTACAACAAATGGAGGAGTTATTGGTTATGTAGGTGGTACCTTAAATCAAGGATATGAAAATTATAAAGAAACAGGAAAGATTGATTTAAGCACAGCACATAGTGCAGGAATGAGTTCAATAATTTCTGGAGCATTTGGTGGAGCTATTTTTGGAGGCGGAGCACATTATTTATCATCAAAGCTAAGTACACTACCTTCAGTTAAAAGCTCAATTTCAAATATCTATGAAAAATGTAAAGAGCAAGTAAATAAGAGATTTATTAATCCACCTAATAAAACAAAAATAAATACGACTACTCAAATTCCCATACAAAGTCAAGTTGCAAGTGGTTCTTTTAAAGAGATTACTACTATGACAACAAAAAGTGGTTTTGAAAAAATTAAGCCAAAAGTTTCATATGATGAAATCACAGCAAAGTATCCTGATGGAGAAGTTCTAAAAAGTATGCAAAGTTCGGTTGAAATACTTGCCAGAAATGGATATCAGGGCTCTGGTTTTATTATCTGTCCAAAGGGATATTGCTTGACCAATGCACATGTCGTCATGGATGCAAAAGAAGTGATTGTCTATCTCTTAAACAAAACTCCTGGAATGATAGCTGAAGTTATATATGTATCAAAGAAACTAGATCTTGCTTTGATAAAACTGCCACTTCAAAAACAACCATATCATTATTCAATATTTAGTACTAAGATACCTAAGCAAGGAGATATAGTTCATACTATTGGCATGAATGGTTTAACTAGCGGACAAATTTTAACTCCTAAGAATACAGAGAAAATAAGCTTTGTTCCAGATCAGGATTTACTTGAACGACTTACAGAATTCCGATCAGATAAAAACGGGAGTATAAAAAGTTTAATAAAACTAATTATAGACAAAGTAACAGTAATGAGAAATAAAGCCTCTTCTAATCCCATTAGACCTGGAGATTCTGGAGCAAAAATGGTTAATCACAATGGTGAAATTATAGGTATTACTCATGCTGGTAAATATATAGAAAAACAAGCAACTCCTTTTATTAATATTTTTTCTAGAATTCAATTTGCTATCTCAAGCTTTATTGCAAAGTGGAGTGGTATTAGAATAAAATCTCCTGGTGGAAATATAACTGATTATTGTAGTTGGAGCGATAATAAAAAAATATTCTCATTTCTTCAGGAATCAGGAGTTAATATTAATGTTTAGTAGATATTTGGCAAGAACAATTAATATTTGTAGATTATAAATAATAAACTAACCATAGCAGCTGGCAATGGTGAATTAACTTCTATCCCCACAAAACCTTGTACAATATTGTGCATGGAAATTAGCCTGAATTACAGCAATCTCCTATATGCTTCCTTATAAAAATTCTCTCTTTTAGCTATCATCAAAATAACTACTTCATCAGAAACTATAGTAAATAAAATCCTATATTCCGGATGATGTCCAAAGTGATATGAATAGAATCCTTTTAATTCCCCATGCAATCTCTCTGAGTATTCTCTTGGATTTAATTTTAACTTAGTAAAATGCCTGGTTAGAATTTCAATTTTTATATTGGTTGGAAGCTTATTAACATCCTTCTGACTTGCAGAAGTTAATTTAAGTTTATACTGTTCAAAATCAACCAAGGTTTTTTCTTAAGTATTTATCAGCATCTACAAGTTTTTTTTGTTTAACTTCCCTCAATGCAAGCTGATATCTTTGTTTTAGCAATTTAATTACTTTTTTATCCTTGTATGGTTCTTTTTTTTCCAGATCTAAAAATAATGGAATCAATTTATTTCTTACATCAGACAAATCACTAGGATTAAGTGATTTCAATTTTTTATAAAGTTTTTTAATGTTATCTTTTTCCATAGCTAATTAATTATAACAAAATTTGTTATTCGATTATACTTCCTCAAGTGAAGGTTGTTCTGTATACGAAAAACCGGAACGTCATTAAGTGAGACCGTAAAAAGCGGAGCATTTCATTATGAAATGCGGAGCGCTATATAAAAAACTTCGGAGAGGGAGGGATTCGAACCCTCGGTATAGCTTTTGACCATACAACATCTTAGCAGGATGCCGCCTTCGACCAACTCGGCCACCTCTCCTTGATTCCACTTTGCATTTCAACAAAATACTTTGCGTTCCTTAAATACTCTTCTCAAGAAATTTAGAGATTTTTATTTTCAGTATACGCTTTGATATTTCAAGCTTGCTTTAGATAACCTGAATAGTCCAGCAATTCTCATCTAAAGCTTTATTATTTTACCAGCTAGTTTGTAGTAAATATATAAAAGAATTTATGCTAAAGCTTTGATTTTAGAAGACTTTTTTGAATTCTATGTAACGAACAAAGGCACAAATTAAATTCCTATACCATCCTCATTTTAGGGAGCTTGGTTTATAAAGAGAATTTTAAAAATGAAACGCACAGGATTTTACTTAGGAATTTTATTTACGCTAATTTTAAGTTTTGGATTTTTTACAATATCAAATAGTGTTGTTTTAGGACAAAATAATTCATCATCGTGTGTGGCACAATTTACAATTTGTGGTTGTATGACTGTCTGTGCTCCTGAAGGAGGATTTGTAGTAGGTGAGTGTTTTAATCCAAGCTGCACTGCTCCTAATAAGCCATCAATGTCGGAGCCAGGTATGTCAGAGGGACATTCAATGGGTGGCATGGGAATGCATCCCTAGAGAAAGTTAATAATAAAAGAGGATAGGAGTATTGCACTAGATTGGGTAATGCTCCTACTTTTTTAGGAGCTTTTCAGGTTATAGTTTTTATGTAAGGAATATTTTAAGGTTATACAAATGAAAAAATCAGATATTTTCCTATTTATTTTTTTTCTATTTATACTTGCTTTAGCTTTTATAAACATATCTGTAAATAAAGTCATAGGTCAGGGTCAATTTTTAACTTCTTCTTCCGGAGAAGGTTCTATAAATTGTACAGAAGACAATGATTGTCCATTAGGTGAATGCCCTAACGGTGCTACCTACATGAGTTTTTCATGCTTTGACGGTAAGTGTAATCAATTAGAATTTTTTGCTGATCCTTGTCAGTTTTTAACTTCTTCTTCCGGTGGTACTGGTGAAATTAAACTTGCTCAAGGATTTTCAGGTGTATGGAAAGCCAAATTGCCAAAATGCAATCTTGAAGGCAAACATATAACAACAAGATTAGAAAGCAAAAAATGTGTAACTTGTGAACCCGTTCAGATTCTTTGTATAAGAGGAACAGTCAGAATACCAAGAACCTGCAATCAATGCATTCACTGTGAAAAATGCAGTGATTCTGGATCTGTTACGCTTAATCTTTGTCTGAAAGATGGCGCACTTCAAGGTTCAGCAAGTTCTTTTGGGACAGTAGAAGATGGAACAATAATATCACAAACAGTAATATCTGAAAATAAAGTAGAAGTAACATTTGAAGATTCACAAGGTGACTCTGAAACAGCAACATTAAAATTGAAAAATCCTAAAAAACTAATTATAAAATTCCCAACCGGAGAATCTATAGAAGCAAGAAAAATAAGTCAATCAAAAGATTGTGAAAATCAAAACAATTCTTCATCAAGCTCTGGGAGTATTTCTGAAAATTGTGGCTCAAAGGGAAGTTGCAGAGGAGAAAATGGTACTGAGTTGGCATGTCCTGAAGGTACCTTCTGTAGCGGATTACCAGCTTATGGTTGTTATCCACCTAATTGTCCTGTACCAATCTGTTGTTCACCTGATACAAGAATCCGTACCACCGGAGTTCAAAAAAGAATTGCTGACATATGGGAAGAGGAAATAGTTTTATCTGATGCTGGAAAACCTGCAAGAGTAATTAAGGTAAGTAAGACAGAAGTAAAAAATCATAAAATTTTGCAAGTGCTTTTAAATGATGCCACTATCCTTGAAATTAGTCCTGGACATCCAACAGCAGATGGCAGAAAATTTAAAGATCTTAAAATGGGAGATTATATAGATGGCAGGATGGTTGTAGAAGTAAAACTAATACCTTATAAGTATCAATATACACATGATATTCTTCCTGACTCAAAGACAGGCAATTACTATGCAAACGGTGTATTAATTGGTAGTACATTGAAATAGAAACTTTTTACATTTGATTTGCTATCATAATTGGGATGACAAAGAAAGTACTAATCATTGGTTGGGATTGTGCACCACCAGACTGGGTTTTTGATAAGTGGATTGATAATTTACCCACTTTAAAATCTCTTCTTAAAAAGGGTACATATGGAAATTTAAGAAGCACAATTCCACCTATCACAGTTCCTGCATGGCAGTGCATGTTGACCAGTAAAGATCCAGGGCAACTTGGAGTTTATGGATTTAGAAACAGAAAAGACTACAGCTATGACGGTCAGTACTTTTCAAACGGGTCTGATATTTTAGAGCCTGTTGTCTGGGATATTTTAGGCAAAGCCAATAAAAAATCAATTCTTGTCGGTGTTCCTCAAACCTATCCGCCAAGAGAAATAAACGGTCATATGGTTACTTGCTTTCTTACTCCAAGCATAAAATCTCAGTATACATACCCTAATGAGCTTAGAGATGAAATTCAAAAAACCATTGGTGAATATATCCCAGATGTAAAACATTTTAGAACAGAAGACAGGGATTTTATTTTAAAGCAAATATATGAAGCTACAGAAACCAGGTTTAAAACTTTCAGGCACCTTTTAAAAAACAAAGAATGGGATTTTGCAATGATTGTTGAAATGGGAACAGATCGTATACACCATAGCTTCTGGAAATTTTTAGATCCAGCTCATCCGAAATATGAAAAGGGCAATAAATATGAAACTGTAATTCCTGAATATTATAAATATCTAGATAAAGAACTAGCTGAAACACTGAAACTTGTGAATCTAGATGAAACTGCGGTAATGGTTGTTTCAGACCATGGAGCAAAAGCAATGTTGGGCGGTATTTGCATAAATGAATGGCTTATAAAAGAAGGGCTTTTGACCTTGAAAGAATATCCAAAAACCTTTACCCCGATTGAAAAATTACAAATTGACTGGCCAAAAACTAAAGTATGGGGTTCAGGCGGTTATTATGCACGAATATTTATGAATGTTCAGGGACGTGAACCTAATGGACAAATCCCAAGAGATGAATATAAAAAATTCAGAGCTGAGCTAAAAGAAAGAATTGAAAGCATAAAAGATGAACAAGGCAAAAAACTAGCTACTGTAGCTTATGTACCTGAAGAAATTTATAAAGATGTAAAAAGAATCCCTCCTGATCTCATTGTTATTTTTGATGATCTCAGATGGAGATCGGTTGGAAGTGTAGGGATAAAATCTGTTTACACTTATGAAAATGATACAGGTCCTGACGATGCAAACCATGCACAAGAAGGAATGTACATGCTTTGTGATCCACAGAACAATCTTTCTGGGAAAAGAGACAACAATCATCACCTTATGGATATAGCTCCTACAGTACTAGACTTGCTTGGTGTTAAAATCCCGGCTGATATGAGAGGAAAATCAATTGTAAGCGGGAGATTAATAGCAAAATGAAAACTATATGGTTTTGCGGAGAAGATGAGCAAATGCTTACTACTATTGCTGAGTATGTAGGTGAAGAACTGGTTAACAGAAACCAATGTGTTGAGCTAATTGTTCACAGTGAAATTGATGAAATTCTTGGGCGTGGACTAAAAGATACACCAGAAGAAAGGGCAACTTTTGTAGAGAGACTTGGTTTCCTTGGAAATTTGCTTCATAGAAATGAAATATTTACGCTTATTGTTTCGAACAAAGCATCAGTTGAAGATAGAAAAAAGGTAAAAGAGGCTTATAAAAACTACATTCAGATAAATATTGGTAGCTTTAAAGATCTTTTATGTGATTTGGATTTGAGCTCCAAAGATAATCCAAAAGAAAATGCAAAAAACATTCTCCAATACCTAATATTTGAAAAAATAATTCCTGAACAAATCCAAGAAGTCTATTCTAAAGAAGAAGAAGAAGAGATTAGAAGAAGGCTTGAAGATTTGGGATATGTTTGAACTATTTAATTGATGTCATTCTGAGTTATAGCAAAGAAGTACTTGAACTTTGTAGAGAAACTACAAATATATTCAAAACTGGAACTACTAAAAGCTGCTTAACTGTCTTGTAAATATTAGTGTAACCCTTTGATTGTTTCTGAAATAATACCAGCTCCCTTTTTCACCAGAGGATCCTCTGGTGAAAATTGCATAATTGGTGTTTCCTGTTCTTTAAAATAACTTGTAATTGCTTCATAGATTGCACCAGGGTGAGTTTTAGAGTATCCACGGCGTTCCATCTTTGCAAGTTGCTTTTTAGAATCATCTACTCTTGCACCATAATAAACTTTATCTATCATTAATAATCTTGGGAAATCCTTACTTAAGGATATTTCACGGTGTAAGACTGTTATCGGATTGTGTTCTCCATCTTGTTCAAGTTGTTCTTTGGAAGCAAAAGTATTTGAGATAAGCATTGGAGAAGTAGAAAATCCTAAAGACAGTAGTTTTCTTAGGGTAATAAAGTGATGCCTTGAATATTTTTGTGATACTCCTGTTAGTTGATTAAAGGTTTCAGGAGTAGCATTTTTAATTGTTATTGGCCAATGCATCGTATCTTGTAACTTGTTCTCTACAAAGGGATCCAAAAATGATGGATCTTCACCAATATGAAAGCCTTCAGTTATGACACCTACTTTTACCTCATCTTGTTTTGCCCGTGTACTTATATCTACCAATGAGCCTCGATATAAAGTAGGTGAACCTCCAGAAAATACTAGCGTTTGATCTTGGTTTGTTCTTTGTTTTCTGGATTCAATACGCTCATGAACATAGTTATAAACATCTTCAGCAAAATATTGTCCTTTAAAAAACAGATTTTCTGGATCCATTTCTATAGTTTCAAAAATATGTTTTGCAGTATCTTCATCTATCTTTGTTAGAAGTACATTCCAAAATGCTTTTTTATCGTTTAGGTACCTTTCACCTAATGACTTTTGCTTTAGTTGAGCAGGTAACTTAGATATTTCTTTTGTTAAAAAGCCACCCATCTTTCCACCAAGTGCTTCATCATGTACCCAACACATTGCACATCGATATGGACAACCTGTAGTAAAAACTTGGAGTGTTGGTCCAAAAATAGAACTTCCAAAACGCTTTATTTTATAAATATTTATTATTGGTTCACTGACATAAATTTGAGAACCATTGTTACCTGTTATTTTCCTGATGGGTGCTAAGGAAGATTTTAAAGGACTTATTTGAGTAAGTTGCACTTTCTGCTCCGTGATAGATATTTATTCTTTTATTGAGATGACTTAATTTAGCACACGAGTACAGAAAATATCTTAAACTCTTTTAATCTAAAAATTAAATGCTTATAAAAACAGCTTTAAAATGAATAAAATCAGGAATGAAGGAAAGACTGGATACCTAGAGGAACTGCCCTTTATGTATAAGGAGTTTAAAACTATTTATAAACAAGGGTTTGGCATTGCAATATCGGACAAAGAAGCATATGATACAGGAAATAGATTGCTAACCCTAGCAAAGGCAATAGTATATTAAAACTAAGATCTCTCCAACTTCACAATACTCTCAACATGATATGAGTGTGGAAACATATCGATGGGTTGCACTGATTTGATTTTGTAGCTTCCAGAATGAAGTATTTCCAAGTCTCTCATTAGGGTAGTAGGATTACAGCTTACGTAAATAACTTTTTTTATTTTACTTTCTTTAAGATGATCCAATACTGTTTTACTGCAACCAGCTCTTGGAGGATCCAGAATTACAACTTCAGGATTCTCGCTTTTTAGTAATTCTTCTATTTTATTTTCAACCTTTCCAGTTATAAAAGCCGCATTATTTATATTATTTTCTTTTGCACTGTATGATGCGTCTTCAATTGATTGTTTTATTTCTTCTATGCCGACTACTTTTTTTGCTTTTTGTGCTAGATATAGAGATATAAGTCCACCCCCACAATATGCATCTAGTATAGTTTCTTTTCCAGTTAGAGCAGCATAGCTTTCTACAATATCAAGTAATTTTTCTGCTTGAGCAGTGTTTACCTGAAAGAAACTTGTTGCTGATATTTTAAACCTTAAATCTTTAATTTTTTCAAAAAAATAACCTTTACCCTTAATTACTTTTGTTTTGTCTCCGTAGATTACATTTGTTGTTTTTGTGTTTATGTTGAAGCAAACACCAACGAGTTCTGGATGATTGTTCATGATTTCAGAAACAAATTCCTGAGACCTTGAAAGTCTTTCATCAATTGCCACTAATGTCAACAGTGCTTCGCCAGTGTTAACACCAACTCTTACGCAGATATGCCTTAACCAGCCGATTTTAGTTTTTCCATCATAAGCAATTAGATTATATTTATTAGATAATTCTCTTACTGTTTCAACAATGCTGTCAAAAATATTGTGTTGTATAGGACAATACTTAATGTTTACCAGATCATTTGAATGCCATTCAAAGTATCCAGCCTTTAATCTTTCTGTATCTTTTACAGTCCTAACAGGATACTGAACTTTATTTCTATAGTTCCATGGATTGTCACAGGAAATTATTTTATTTAAGATGCCCGATTTTAAATTTAGTTTTGAAAAAAAATTGCTTATGAGTAAATCTTTTTGCTCTAATTGTTTTTCATAAGGCAAATGTTGCCATTGACAGCCACCGCATACTTTAAAAAGTTTACAAGGCGGATCAATTCTGTAATTAGAATCAGATTTTTTTATTTCAAGTATTTTTGCTCTTGCATAGTTTGGTCTTATTGTTGTAATTTGAGCGTTTACAATGTCACCAGGTGCACCTCTATCAACAAAAATTACAAAGTCTTTATAGTGTGAAATAGCAGAATTATCATAAGCCATTGACTCTATGGTTAATTCAATATTTTGTTCACTTGAGACTGGTATCGCTTGTAAAGTTGCTTTTGCCACGGCTTTATTATTATAATAGGAATCTATGTTTTCTATAGATTTAAAAGGTAAGATAGTAGCAATTACAGGTGCCAGTCAGGGTATTGGTAAAGCAATTGCAGAGGTATTTGCAGAATCTGGAGCAAATCTTATTCTGCTCTCACGTAATGAAGAAAAGCTAAAGGCTAATAGTCAAAAGCTAAAAGCCAAATATTATGTTCTTGATGTTTCAAACCAAGAACAAGTAAAGAAAGTTTTTAATGAAATTGAAAGAGTTGATATTTTAATTAATAATGCCGGAATATTTTTTACGTCATCAGTGGTTGATATGGATATAAGTAAGTGGAAAGAGCTTCTAGATATAAATTTAAATGGAGCAATGTATTGCACAAAAGCAGTTTTGTCTAAAATGACTAAAAATAAATATGGGAAAATAATAAACATTGCATCTACTAGTGGTAAACATGGAGAAGCTTTTTCAAGTGCTTATAATGCATCCAAATTTGCTTTGATAGGTTTTACTCAAGCTGTTGCTCTTGAAGCTGCAAGAAATAATATTACAGTTAATGCAGTATGTCCCGGATGGACTGAAACACAAATGGCAGAAGATATATTAAATGATGAAAAATATGCTTCATTGCATGGTATACCAAAGCAAGAGCTTAAGATGACTTCTTTGGAAGCCGTTCCTATAGGGCGTTATGTTCATCCAAAAGAAGTAGGCTATTTAGCTCTTTATTTAGCAAGTGAATATGCAAATGCAATTACTGGACAATCGATAAATATTTGTGGTGGAATTTGCATGCATTAAAGTAAATCT
>Ga0209515_10007357_pt1 | contig 13289 bp, 13 predicted proteins | sample Subgroupgradi54m_FD_187454 | JGI IMG/M metagenome (GOLD analysis project Ga0209515, IMG submission 187454) | Subsurface groundwater microbial communities from S. Glens Falls, New York, USA - GMW60B uncontaminated upgradient, 5.4 m (SPAdes)... ...
CCGGATCGGCGGGCGCTTGGGCTTCTCCTGGAACGGCCGGGGCACGCCGTGGCGATCGCCAAGCTGCAGGAGCGCGTCCTTGAAGTCGAGCCCGGCCGTCTGCATGAGGAAATCAAAAGCGCTGCCCTTGCCGCAGCCGGCGAAGCAGCACCACTTGCCGGTCTTCCGGTTGAAGGCGAACGATGGGCTCTTGTCCGCGTGGAAGGGACACAACGCCGTGATCCAGCCCTCGGTCGAAGGCCGCGGCTTAGCCAGGCCCTCGAAGAGCACCGAAAAGTCCCCGATTCGCTCCAGGACGGCCCGCTTGTACTGTTTCCACACGTCCGCGTTGTCCGTCATGACGCTGAGCTCTTGTCTGCGCGTTCCTGGCGATACCGCCAGTACTTCTCCAGGAGCCGGTAGGTGAGCGCATTGCCGTGCGCGCGGTCGCCGGCGAAGAACACGCAGACGCGGTACTTCACCGACCAAGCCACGAGGGAGTTCATGGCTGCCTTCGGATTCATCTGTGAGAATGCCGGGGCGACCAGGAAATCTGGCAGAGTGGTCTCCACCACGATGGCTGCGTAGTCGAAGGCGGCGAGCCGTTCCAGCTCGCGCTCGAAGCGGGCCCGTCCCTGGCCGAGCGACGCGTAGGCATCCGCCTTGTGCTTGCGCTCCACCGCAACCTGCTCCTCCAGCCCAACGATGGAGTAGTCACCCGTCGGGAGCGTCTTCACCTCGGAGTGCTTGAAGCGATACGGCTTCTGCTCCCGGGTGTCGATGGCCACGATGAACTCAGGCGTCATCGCAGCATCGCCCTGAGCCGGGTGAAGCGGCGTTGCTGCTGATTGCGCCCGATGATCTTGGGGATCTCATCCCGCTGGCCTACGAGGATGCAGACCCGCCGCGCCCGGCTGACAGCGGTGTAGAGGAGGTTGCGCTGCATGAGAAACGGCCCGAAGGCCCGATGGATGGGGATGACGATGATCGGCGCCTCGCTGCCCTGGTACTTGTGGACCGTGACGGCGTAGGCGAGCTCGAGCTCGTTGTCGAAGAGCAGTAGCTCGACGATCCGTTCCGGGTTCTCGAAGGCCACCGTCAGGGTCCGTGCCCTCGCGTCGATCTCCAGCACGTAGCCGATGTCGCCGTTGATGATGTCCTTGTCGTACTCGTTCTTGTTCTGGATGACCTTGTCGCCGACCCTGAAGCGTGAGCCTTCGACCAGTGGCTGCGGATTGAGCCGCTTCTGAAATTCCGCGTTGAGGGTCTTGCACGAGAGGCTCGTCTTCTCGCGCAGCGGGGAGATGACCTGCACCTCCTTGAGTGGATGGACGCCGTAGGATTCGGCCAAGCGCCGGCCCAGCAGCTCGAGGAGTGCCTCGCGGATCTCCTCCTCGCTTTCGCGCTTGAGGAAGAAAAAGTCCTTCGCCGAGGAGTTCCCAAGCGCGATGTCCTCGCCGTTCTTGATCCGGTGACAGTTGCGGATGATGAGCCCCTCGTCCTGCCGCTTGATGATCGTCAGCTCAGTCGTAGGGATAACGCCGGATGCGATCGCGTCTTTGAGGATGTTCCCAGCACCGACGGAGGGCAGCTGGTAGGTGTCGCCCACCAGGATGAGCCGCGTCGACGGCCCCAAAGCCTCGAGCAGGCGAGCCATGAGCGGCACATCCACCATGCTCATCTCATCCACCACCACGAGGTCTGCCGGGATCGGGTTGTCCGCGTTGCGCGTGAAGACGAAGCGCTCGCCCTGCATCTGGGGTTCCAGGAGCTTGTGGATCGTCAGGGCCTTGAGGCCGGACTGCTCGAAGACGCGCTTGGCAGCTTTACCGGTGGGCGCAGCCAGGACGATGCGGGTGTTCGGGAACGATGAGGTAATCCGCTTGATGGTGAACGTCTTGCCCGTGCCCGGGGCGCCGGTCAGGATGAAGACGCCGCTGCCCACAGCCTTGGTCAGAGCCTCGCGCTGATCGTCCGCAAGGCCTTCGAAGTCCGGCTGCCCGGACGGCAGCGTCTGTCCAACCAGGCTGCGCAGCTTCTTGGCGATGAACTGCTCATCCTCAAAGAATGACGTGAGCGAGATCAGGTCATCCTGGACGACGATGAGTCGGTTATCCGCGAGGACCTTCAGCGCCGGCTCGATCGCTGCGCGGGGCAGATCCAGGAGCTTCCCAGCTTCCTCGAGGAGCAATGCCGCCGGCACAGCGGTGTGGCCCTGCGCAAAGGCCAGCTCCTTGAGGAGGTGCACGAGGCCCGCCTGAATGCGGGGTAGTCCGTCGCGCTGGTAGCCTACCTTGCAGGCCACATCGTCAGCGGTCACGAATCCGATCCCATCGATCTCCTCGATGAGTTCATAGGGGTTCGCCCGGATCCGATCCGGGGCTTCATGCCCCCAGAGCTCCACCATCCGGGCCGTGGCGCGCCGCGAGACGCGAGTGCCATGGAGAATCTCGTTTAGGCGCAGCTGCAACTCCTCATTGGCCTCGTTGTTGCGCAGCATCGCGGCAATCTCGAGCGCTCGTTTGGAGGTCAGGCCTGAAATCTCGCGGGCGACGCGCTCGGGATCGGCCTTGCAGACAGCGAGCGTCTCCTGGCCGTAGGCGTTGACGAGCCGCTTGGAGATCTCCGGGCCGATCCACTTGCAGTTCTCCATGAGGTAGGCCCGGATGGCGGTCGCATCCTTGGGATACGACGCCTTGTAGTCGGTGAAGACGAACGTGTCCCCGAAGCGCGAGTGGCGCTCCATCCGGCCGTGGAACGTGTACTCCATCCCGACCTGGGGCGAGAGTATGTGCCCCTTGACGGAGATCCCGCTGTCGAGCTTCCCGATGAGGAAGTTCGCCTTGTGGAACCGGATCGCGTCGAGGATGCCGGTTAGCGCGGTCGAGGTATTCACCATTCGTGAGCGTGCTCCCGGAAGCTCAGAATGGCAGGTGTTCTTCGCTGTCGTCCTCGCCGGTGCCGGCGGGCGGAGGCGTGTCGGATTCACTCGACCGTTCGTAGCCCGCGAAGGGCACGACGTTGCGCTGCTTGGTGCGGCCCTCGGCGTCCTCGTAGGGCTCGATGTCCACGGTGAGCATCGCCACCCGGCCTTTGATCAGCTCGGGAGTCAGGTCCAGTTCCTTGCTGACATCCAGTCCGAGCCGTGAGCAGATGAGCTTGGCCCGCTTGAGGGCCGCCTCCGAGAACACGAGATTGTCGAAGATCAGCCGCCCCGCGTAGGGACCCTGGGTCACCTCGAAGCGCAACTTCCACATTTCATCGCCGTGCTGGGTCGAGGCCTCCTCGATGCCGCTCAGTCGGCACAGGTACTTGCCCGCCGGCACCGGCGAGAAGTCCTGTACGTCGTCCACGTGGCCAAAGTCGATCTTCGGCATGGTCAATCCCTCCTGTTCTGAACGTCCGTGGATTTCCGGTGATGCTCCATGTGGTGAAAGGCCCCCTCCCGTCTACATGAGGGGACGAATAGCAGGCACGACATCATTTGGTCCCGGCATTGGCCGTTGCGGCCTTGAATTTCTTGAGGATTAGCTCCGCGTTCTCCGTGGTCAGCGCGTCCAGGCTGTCGGCCCCATAGGCGGCCAGACGCCTTGCCACCTGGTCTGGCGTCATGCCGAACTGCTCGATAGCGGCGGCGATGGCCTGTTTCTGTTCGTCGGTGGCGAGCGTGAGGGGCTTGGCCTTCCGGGCCAGCGCCTGCTGGCCGAAGACGCTCTCGAAGGCCGCGTAGCTTGCCGCGAAGTCTTCCTTGGGGAGTTTGTTGGAGCGGTCCTTGAGGCAGGTGCCCAGGTGTCGACCCTGCGGATCCTTCCAGAGCCGCACGATCGTGTCGAACAGGTACGGCAGCGACTTCTCACCGTCGAAGGTTTCCCCGACGGCCACCATGAAGGAGCCTTCCTTATACTTGGTCTTTTCCCGCGCTGTGACGATCACGTTCATGTCCAGCGCGATGAGCTTGCGGATCAGCTCCTTGAACTCCGCCTTGATCGTCATCCAGTCGCGGGGCTGCAGGTCGTAGAACTCATGGCGGTAGCCCTTGGACCCCTTGTTGCGCTTGAGGAAGATGTCAGACCACTTCTTCTGCAGCGCGTCCCAGTAGATCGTGATGGGGTCGATGATGAGGGTCCGGTGCTCGTGGCGGTGCTGCAGCAGCCAGTCCACGGCCTCCATGACCTCATCGGCCGTCGTGGCGCGCAGGACCTCAAAGTCGAAGGCGTCGCCGTAGAGATCAGCACCCCCTTCCATGTCGATCACGACCGGCTTGGGAAACTGCAGCGCCAGCGTGGTCTTGCCTACGCCCGAGTCGCCCCACAGGAAGAGCTTCAGGCGCTTCGGCAGCGTTGTGGCTTTCTGGAACGGAGACTTGCCGTCCTGCTTCTTGCTGAAATCCAGGTGTACGCCCTTCGGAGCCTCCTGGGCCTCGGCCTCCGGTGCTGCTACCTGCGGTTCCTCCGGAGGAAGGGTCACGTCGGTTTTCATGGCTTCACCTCCTGGTGGTTTGTCGGGCCCATGCACCGGTCCCAGAACCCGCAGAAGCGGGGGGAGCAGTGCCATCCGTTCGGATTGGGAAAGAAGACCTGCCGGTCGATGGCCTGGGCGACCTCCTCGATCAGCCCGAGCAGCCATTGGCAGTCGCGGTTGGTGCGGCGAGTCGGGATCTGGATTGCCTTGGGGGTCTTCTGTTTGATGACCGCGTCCACGCGCAGGCCCTTCTCGAGCTCGCCGAACGTGGCGCGATAGGCGAGGCTGTAGAGGGTGAACTGCAGGTCGCGGTCCAGATCCTGCTGGCTGGGCGTTTTGGAGTAGGCCTTGTTGTCGCAGACCGTGCCGTCTTGCTCGATGAGATCCCACACGCCCACGAGCTCGTAGGGGAAGTCTGCGCCGAGCGACACGCGGAAGGGTTTCTCGACGAGCAACGGCTGCACCGCCGGCGCGATCTCGCGGTGGTGGGCGGCGACGATGGCGAGGCCCTCGTCCTTGAGCGCGCCAGCGCTTTCGTTGGAATCGAAGGCGACCTTCTCGATGCGGAGCGCCTCGTCGAAGCGCTCGGCGTAGAACGCCTGGAGGTCCTCGAGTGGCAGGTCTTCGTGGCTGGTGATCTTCTGGCGATAGTTGCGCTCGACGGTTTCGTGCCAGACCCGGCTCTGCACCATCGCGCCGGACGCCGGCGTCCGGATTCCCAGCACGTAGCGGTAGTGGTACTGCCGGGGGCAGCGCAGAAACATGTTGAGCTGCGTGAAGCTCAGGCGACCTTTCTCTGGCCGATGCTCGAGTGACGCAGTGGTCGGCATGGGTCACGCCCTCCTGAGTGAGCGGAGGAACTCCTCGATAGCCGGATGCGGTTTGAGATTCGGCCGTCTGGGTGGTGGTTCGTCGGCTGGGGCCTGGTCTTCGAGGCGACGGAGAATCTTCCCGCGGATCACGTCGAGGTTCTTGACGAGCCGCCAGACCAGGTCGTCGTCCACCTCGTAGACCGCCACCAGCCCGCCGATGACGAGCGCTTCCTCCTCGAAGAGGTCGTTGATCAGTTCTCTGGCCTCGGTTTTGCTGATCATGGCTTCCTCGCCCTTCGGCCCTCACGCCATTGCCCCACACCACCCAAAGGGGGGTAGAGGCCCTCATTTGGGGACAGGTCATAAGCGCCGTTGTGTTGTTCAAAGCGATCGATGACGGCCTCGGCCCGCTGGCGGCGCTTCTTGGCGACCTGGTAGTCCAAGCCCACCTCACGGGCATAGTCGATGACCGACTGGCCGTAGACCCGCGTGCCGATGAGCAGCAGAAAGTCGCCCTCGCTGATGCGACCCGCATCTAGGTGCCCGCGGAGGCGCCGGACCTCGATCTCCTGCGCCTCGCGGAGCTCGATGCCAGCGAGGTCGATTCCCCCGATGCTGCCGGCCAGCGCAGCGATTTCTTCAGGGTCCGTCGCCAGCTCGCGGTTCGTGCGGTTCCAGGTGCGGCGGTACTCGTCAAAGAGACGGTGGACGGTATCGTTGAAGATTTTTTGGACGAGTCGGTCGGGACGTTGCTGGACGTCGATCCGGCAGAGGACTTGCAGGAAGGTCCAGGTGATGTTCTGCCAGCGCTCGCGCGGGTCTGCGTCCCAGCCGCGCCTCTGGAAGTGGATGGATTCCAGGCCGGGCCAGAAGATCACCAGGAGGATCGTCCGCCAGCGTGGATCCTGGTCCTCCGTGTGGCGTTCGAAGATCGGGCGGAGGATGTCGTCCTTGCGCGGGTCAGTCGAGGTACCGATGCGCATGAACGCGATGACATCCGCCCAGGTCCTGAACTGCCGAAGGAAGGGCTCGCTCTCCTGAAGCTTCCCGAGCAGGTGCTGGTACTCTTCTGTTTGAAGTTCCTGCTCGAGCCGTGCACGATCTTGTTCCCGTGAGACGCTTGCCATGACGCCTGGCCTCTCTGGCCGGGCGTCATGCGCCTCCTACTGGCCTAGCTGGGCGTCGAGCGCCTCATGGGTTAAAGAATCAGTTCCTGATGTTCACTTCGCGGGTCTGATCGGGCTGTCTGTAGCCAATTCGTTCAGGGTGTTGCACTGTGGATTCCGACAGACGCAGGTCACCGGCAGCGTCACGCGATACTGGTGACCACGGGCGAATCGGATCTCAAGGCGGTCGTGCTCGATGATCCCGAGCAATCGACCGCAGCCCTTACATCGCCACTTACGGTCGTGATCCTCGTTCATGTCCACCTCCGTGTTTTGTGCAGATACAAGCGTTACGGCACGGAGTCTACGAGAGGCGTGCAGGCTGGTAAGGCCACGGGCTGCAGCCTGGTGAAGTTTCTGCTAGGGCCTTAAGGCGTTGAAGTTAAGGAAGTTGCGAGGGGCTCGCGTGGCGAGATGCAATCGGGGTGTGAAAATGAAAGCCACCGGAGGACTTCCCGGTGGCTACCGAGCTATTGCGAGGAGAGAGCCGTCTTGGTCGTTTCTAGTGTGGTAACCGATCCAAGAGGCACCACTTCATCGTCGAGGATGGATCAAAGACGTACATGGTTTCCCCTGGCTGCGATGACCGAGCACCAGACTTGAGGAAGGCTGTCCCGTGGACGGACCGACGGACCGCCGAGAGCATGACAGCTGCGCTCCGTGGGGAGACCCTGTCACCATACGCTGGCGTCTTGTGCGCACACATCGGGATTCCAGGACGCTTCACGTAGGATGCCAGAAGCAGGACGCCTTGATCCCCGAGCTTCTTGCCAGTAGACCGGCCGTCGCCGTCAAGCACGATCCCGCAGACACGCCCGTTCCTCCAGACCTTGCATTGCAGGACGTCAATGAAGAGGTCAAATTTCTTGAGCACATCGCGCCTGTGCAGATGCCCGTACTCAGTCTGTGTGATGGGATGGCCTTTACGGTTGTCGTGGCTGAATGCGAGACAAGTGGTCTCGCCCGGTGTGATCATAAGGGGAACCCTATCCAGCGCCTGCTCCAAGGCCGAGGCGTCAATGGTGATGAGATCCTTTGCGAGAACGTCCGCGGTGAGGACCACATCAACTGCCAAATCCTGCACCTGCTCTCCAAGCAGGAGCCCCAGGAGAGCGCGGTCGGGATGACGTGCGCCCTCGGGTAGAACGACGTCGTTGGCCTGTCGACAACCCGGAGCCACGACCAGCAACCCATACTTCCGGCTTGCCACAATGCCTTCACCGATGAAGATACAGCCGAACCCCTGCACTGGGTGCGGCCCATCAAGGCGGTTGGCTCGCCGCAGCCACTCGGCCCAGGCCGACCAGACGAAACGGTAGCGCTGGATCTGGTCGATGGAGACATCGATCGGAGCACCGTATTCATTGCAGTAGCCGCGATACGTTCCGCCATCACCATCGACCCGCACGACGCAGTCCGGGCGACGGAGCTCGCAGATGCAGCGCGGAATCGTGAGGGAGAGGCCAGCATCCTGGAGAATGCCCTGGCGGATCAATGGGCGCGAGGCGCCCGCGGGAAACAGCGTCTCGAGCTGGTCGCCCGAATAGATCGCCTCGAAGCGCCTATCGAGCGACGCCAGCCCTGACCAGTTGTTTTTTCGCCGCATGATTGATAAAGCCCCATCGCGTAAGCACACTCTCGATGTATCGGTCCCGGTCGGTTTCGTCGAGACTGATCCGGCCCGGCCGGCCCAGTTCCACCATCCGCGTGTCCCGCTTGTTCTTCGGGAACTTGAAGCAGATGTTCAGGGCTTGGATGTCGATTTCCGTCAGACTGACCCCATCGGCCTGGAGTCTGGCCAACACCCCAGCGACGCCGTTGACGAGGTCCTTGCAATGGACCTGGTAGTCGACGCCGTCCGCTGATGATTTCGTGTAGCGGATCAGCATCGGGCGCGCCCATTCGAAGTGATCGCCGGGCTCGCGCTGAAACGAGAAGCGGGGGTCCTGCAGTGGCTCGAAGCTGACGACCTCGCAGATCTGGAAGCAGTCCGCGTCCTGACCCAGGATTTCCGTGGCGAACACTGACGCGACGCGGATGGCCTTCTGCCGGCCCCTCCCAACCTTCAGCTTGAGCAATCCGGTGGCCGGATAGTAGATCAGGATCATCTCGTAGATCGGCCGGCGATCGCGCGTCACAATTTCACTTCGGTCGTCGAACTCATGGTCCGGCTTCACGAAGGTCTGGTGCGGGATCGAGGCCATCCACTTGTCGGCGTGTCGAGCCTCGACTTCCACGCGCAGTTTGGGCCCCTCGCCCTCCGGGCGAAGGGTGGTGATGAGTTTCTTCTTGAAGGCGTCGATCTGCGGCTCGGTGGGGGCACAGGCGACGGGATTCCTACCGAGCAGGATGTGGAGGTTCTCAGTCTTCTCCAGCACGTAGAAGTCGTAGGCCTCGTTGAACACATCACGGTGATCCAGGTAGAGGGTCATGGCCAGCTTCTGGAGCGTGAGATCCTCGTAGTCTTCGACACCACAGTTCTGCGCTCGCAGCTGGAGCGTGAAGCGCCCCTTCTCGTGGGCGATGTCGTTGATCCGGCAGAGGGCTTCCTTGATCGTATTGCGGTTGGGGCACTGGAGTTTGTCCCAAGCCGCATAAATGGCGTCAGCCGTCGCGTTCGCGTCAAGACCCATCGTCTCCCAGACGCCGAACTCCTCGAAGAAGAGACGGAAGAGTTCAAATGAATTGACCCGGCGAAAAAACTGCCGGGTCAGCCGTTCGTGGTCGACAATGAGCATCGTGAGCTCCTTTCCGCGGTTATCTCAACCGCTCCCTGCGCGCGTGGTTCTCTTCGAGACGTGCAAGTCGGCGTTTGCGTCTCTCCTCACGGCTTGCTGACTAACGCCGCTCGCTCGTGCCTCCATCCAGGAGCCGAACGATGCCGACGACCTTGCCCTGAATTTGGAAGTCTCCGTGTGTCACATGAATTGGCTGCATCTGTTGATTTGCCGGTTCCAGACGAACCTGGCCGTGGTCCCGATAAAAGCGTTTGAGTGTTGCGTCATTCTCGATGAGCGCGACAATGATATCCCCGTCATCGGCCGTGTCCTGTTTGCGCACGATCACGTAGTCACCATCGAGGATGCCCGCCTCGACCATGCTCTGACCTTCGACCTTGAGGGCATAAGCCTCGCGCCCGCGGAGCAGATCCCGTTTCACCGCGACCGTGCCGCAGTCCTGCTCAATGGCCTCGATGGGTTGGCCTGCAGGGATGCGTCCGACCACCGCGACCTCAACGATATCATTGCTCGATCCGCGTCGCTTTCCTATCCCCTCGACGATCAGCGAACGTGCGCCCCGATCACCGCGCCGGAGGTAGTTCTTCCGCTCCAGCGTTTTCAATAGATCGAACACGCTGGAGCTCTTGATGCTGAACGCGTCGCCGATCTCGCGCACGGTCGGCGGCATCGTATGCTCGCGGATGAAGGCCTTCACCCACTCGAAGACCTGGCGCTGGCGCGCGGTGAGCTCCGTGGTTTCTGGTCTGCCCATCAATGCTCCCCTGCGGGCAAATTACAACCGTCCGCTGGCTTCAATTCGCCCGTCTTCACAATCAGAAACGAGGCTTGTATTGTAGCCTAACGACCGTTAGGTCTACAAGCCCTTTTTCAGCGTTTCAATGTCCGTCCCCTTGCGGCTGTCCAGGCGGCCTTTCTCCGTCGGAGCCGTCCGGTTTTCGGCCTGTGGGCAACAGGGGGAATTGCCTTGATTCAGGCTGCAGCCTACGCTAGGGTCTTAGGACCTTCATGAGCATAACGTGCTTTCTCACAATATGTTAAGTCGTGTGGGCCGGAAGGCTCGCGTGCGATGACCGCCGACGCAATTCCGCCTGATTACTCTTGGCCGGGCTTTGAGGCGTTGCCCGAACCACTGAAGGACTACCATCGCCGATTTTTCCTGGCGCTGGCTCAGCGTCGCCCGTTCACTCTTCGGGAATACCGTCGCGGCTTTCGGACGCTCTACGCCTTCATGCAAGAACAGGGCGTCGGCGATCTGAAGGCGCTGACAAGCCAGCACCTAGAGGCATTCCAACAGTGGGGCTACCGCCGCTATCACTGGGCGCCAGGGAATATGGCGGCATGCCTGCGCACCTTGCGTCGAATCGGAGCATCCTTGCAGGAGCTGGGTCTTCTGACCAGCAATCCATTTGGGCAAGTGCCCCTGGTGACGCCTCACGTCTCATCATCCACAGCAGTTCATCCGCTCTCCTGGTTCCGCGCGATTCGCCGTTTCGTGGGCTGGCTCAAGGCGCAGCGAATGACGCCGTACACGCAGGGCTCCTATCTTCAGGCCTTTCGACATTTTCACGCCTACCTGGCCATCGCCGGGGCCTGTCTGCCCACCGAGCTCACCCCAACCCATCTGGAACAATTTCGGGCGTTTCTCATTAGGCACCCAGGCCGAAATCGTCGTCCGCTCTCGCCGCTGATGCAGCGCATCACCGTCGAGCGTCTCGAGCGGTTCGTCCGCTGGCTGATCCAGGAAGGCGTGCTCAAATCGACCGCGTTCAAGCAGTCTCGCGCGCGCACCGCCCGGTTGAAGACGGTCCTGGCGGAATTCCTGGCCTATAGCCGGATGCGGATGGCTGCCGGGACCCAGCGGCAACACCTCCGTCATCTGCAGTATTTTCAAGACTGGCTGGCCCGGCGTCCGAAGGGTCAGCGCGTCCATAACATTGATGACGTCACGATGGAGGTCCTGACCGAATATCAGCGCTGGCTCAACACCCACGCGACCCAGGCCGACGGCACCCCGTTGAGCCAGTCGGAAAAGGAGGCGCGGCTCTATACTCTGAAGGCCTTCCTGCACTTTTGCCACCGCAAGGGGTTCCTTCCGCAAGACCTGCGTCCGTTCCTCCTGGTGCCCCGGCGAGAGCACAAAGTCCCCAAGCGGCTGCTGACCGCCGAGGAAATGGCTCAGCTCTTAGAGGCGCCCAGCGAGACCACCACAGTGGGGATCCGAGACCGGGCCATGCTCGAGCTGGCGTACTCCGGGCTGCGGTCCGCAGAACTGCTCACGCTGAAGATTGCAGAGGTGCAGCTTGAGGAGAATCGGGTGTTCATCCGGCAGGCGAAGGGGCAGAAAGATCGCGTCGCGCCGATGACCAGCGCGGCGCGGTATTGGATCGGGCGCTGGGTGCGTCGCCGGCGCGAATTCTACAAGGACATTGATCCTGAGACGTGCTTTATCTCCAAACACGCGCGGCCGCTGACCCAGCGGCATTTCGCCGTCACGCTGCAGCGGCATGCCCGGCGCGCCCAATTACCCATGGCGGTGGCGCCGCACGATCTGCGACGGATCACCGCCACCCATCTGGCCGAACGCGGCGCCCCCATGCGCTTTATCCAAGCGCTGCTGGGCCACACCTCCTTGAAAGTCACGACACGGTATCTGAGGCTGACCGATGCCAGCATCAAGCGAGAATATACCCGAAGCCACCCCAGTAACCGGCGAGATCACCACCGCATCGCTGTCGCTTGAGGAGGGCCGGGCTCGCTACCTGGACTTCCTCTTGGCAGTGAAGGGGGTCTCGCATGCGCGCGCCAATCTCTGCAAGTCGTACGTCAACCGCGTGATCAGGTTCCTACAAGCGCAAGGCGTGACCCGGCTGGATCAGGTCGAACGCGCCCATCTGGATGCCTACCAGACGACCGTGATGGCGGAGGCGCTTAAGTCCGGTACCCACCTCGAAATCCTCCGGGTGGCGATGCTGTGGTTCGGCTACTTGCATGACTATCGGCATTGCCCGAGCAATCCCTCGCTCGTCATTGATCTGCCGCGCAAAGAGCACGTGCTTCCGCGATCGATCTTGACCACCGAGGAGTTCACCAACCTGCTCAGCCTGACCAATCCCACCACTCTGCTGGGTCTGCGGGATCGGTGCATTTTCCAGGTGCTCTATGCTTCGGCGATGCGTCCCGATGAGCTCTGTCGACTGAAGCTGGCCCAGGTGGATCTGTCCACCCAGCAGATCCTCATTCAGCGTCCGAAGAACAAGCGGGATCGGATCGTCCATATTGATCGCTACACCACCCAGGACTTGCGGCAATATCTCCACCGCGTCCAGGCCTGGCTGGGAGCCCGGGGGTCAACGGATCACTTCTTCGTCAACGCGTACGGCCGCCCGCTAACCCGCAATGCGCTCTCCGCCTACTTCCTCAAGGCTTGCGCGCCTCGCTTCGAGAAGCGCTGGCAGAAACCGATCACCTTGTATTCGCTCCGGCACACCTCGGCGACCGACTGGCTCGACCAGGCCGCGCGACACCGGCGGGATGTCTTGCCCTACGTCCAGCGCCAGTTGGGCCATGAGAGCTTGGAGTCCACCGCCATCTACACCCACGTCGCCATCGAGCCGCTGCGCCGGATGTTCAAGGACTACCACCCCCGGGAGCGGCAGTGGGCGGCGCTGGCGAAGATCCCGGCCTCCCCGGATGACCTCCGCGCGCAGTGGGACGCGCAGCGCAAGCCGCCTCCGCCTGAGTCTCCGCTTCCCTAAGCGCTCCGCAGAAATCTCCCCTCGTCCATCCCCTCCCAGACTATAATCGGTCCGAGCGCGTTCGCTCTTTGACAACGCCCGTTCCCGCGGTGCCGCGCGTCCGAGAAATGTATCCAGTTGGAACCCGGCGGACTTCGTTGACCCCCACAACTCCGTCGGGTTCAGACCGGATACGCCCCGTTGTAACCCGCGCGAAGGCTGCACCTTAGGAAGGCGGCCTTTCTTCGTTTTTAGTAACGGGCTACATTATGTCGATCCCTCCGGGCATGGGTGGAGGGAGATCTTCGGCTGGGTTTCCACCGCGCTCTCCTTTCTGATACCTCCGCTGGCTCCCCTCCTCATGCTGGCCAACCTGGGCCTGGGGATCTACGACGC
>Ga0209515_10007358_pt1 | contig 13286 bp, 8 predicted proteins | sample Subgroupgradi54m_FD_187454 | JGI IMG/M metagenome (GOLD analysis project Ga0209515, IMG submission 187454) | Subsurface groundwater microbial communities from S. Glens Falls, New York, USA - GMW60B uncontaminated upgradient, 5.4 m (SPAdes)... ...
TTCGAGCCAGCCTCTCGATGGCGGCTTTCAACTGTCGCCCGTCCGAAACCTTCGGCTCAGACCAGGCAATATAGCTCCGCACGTCCCGAATCACCGCATTCAATTCTTTGACGGCATTGCTCAAGTTTGAGGAGGCCGTTTTTGAATCTTCTCCGAGCAGCCGTTGACTTTCCTCCAGACCCAGTCCGATTGCGTAGAGCATCTGAATGATGTTGTCGTGGAGATCCCGCGAAATCCGCCCACGATCTTCGAGGAGCTGACTAAGCCGCTGCTCGCTCTCGCGCAGCGCCTCCTCCGCCCGCTTGCGCTCGGTGATGGCCTGGATCTGGGCGATGAAATACAGTGGGGTTTCCTGCGGGTCGCGGACCAGTGATACGCTCAATAGGATCCAAACGATGTGGCCCTGCTTATGGAAATACCGCTTTTCCATCTGGTAGGTCTGGATCGCGCCCTCCAGCATCTGGCGCACGTAGGCGAGATCGATGGCCAGGTCGTCCGGATGGGTGATGGCCTGGAAGGTGGTGGCCAGCAGTTCCTGCTCCGTATAGCCGACGATCTCGCACAGGGACCGATTCACCTGCAGCCATCGGCCGTCGGTTCCCACGAGGGCCATGCCAATCGAGGCGTTCCCGAAGGCGTTACTGAACTGCTCCTGGCTCTCTCGAAGGGCCCGCTCCGCCCGTTTGCGCTCGGTGATGTCGCGCGCCACGAGCAGCCGGCCGACCACCTTTCCATCCTCCAGCACGCTGGTAAAGTTCGCTTCTACCCACACCACATTGCCGTCAGGACGGAGCATCTCAAACTCCACCAGAGGCGGCACGGATTCCCCACGGCGTATGGTAGCCAGCCGCGCTTCGGCTACGGCCGCGGAGGCAGGCGCGAGGATCGCCGTGAACGGTCGGTCCAGCAACTCGTTCAGAGTCCGACCGGTCAGCACCGTCGCCCCACGGCTGGCCCATTGGACCACTCCGTTCAGGCCAAGGAAGAAGATCGCATCGTTCGCGTGCTCCATGATCAGCCGGAAGCGCTCCTCGCTCTCGCGCAGCACGCCCTCCACCTTGAGCCGCTCGGCCACCTGCACGCGCAGCGCCTGGTTAGCTTGCACCAGAGACTCTGTCCGTTCCTGGACCCGCTCTTCCAGTTCATCGCGCGCCCCCCGGAGCGCCTCTTCCACCTGTTTGCGATGCCGGAGGAAGAGTGCTGTCACCCAAAGCAGGGCTATTCCCATAGTACGATTGTAGGTCACCGGTCCGACTGCGCCTCCTGGGGGAGAGAAGAGCCATCCCAGAATGATCAGCCCCGAACACAGGGCCGCGAAACCGACCAGGTGGTGGTGGTGAGGCGACCGGAAAAGGATGAGAATCAGCGGGACCAAATACAGAAACCCGTCCGCCCATCCCAGCGGCGTCACCAGGTCCAGGGCAAAGATCCCGATCGTGAGGGCTGCGATCAACAGCAGAGTCAAAGATGGAGACGCCATTATCATGGCGAGCGTCCTGGAGGACGGTGAAGAATGCGGTATAGGAGACCGCGGCTCGGGCATGTGAACACTCCCGAAAGCCCTCAAGTCTAGCGCAGTCGGCCGGGAAAGGCTAGGAGAAGGACTCAGTCACCTTCTGTGATTTCTTTGATGTCTACGATGCGTACCTGCGGACTGCCAAAAATACTATAACTATCCAGGATTTCCTGACATCGAGCGCGAACATCTTCAAGTGTATTGCACCCTCGATAAAGGTCATGCACTGTGGTATCGATGACCATGGTCACGGCATCATCACGGTCATTGGATTGGGTTGTTATAGATACCTTCATCTGACCTGCTCCCAGCGGCTCGATTGACTCTGGAGCTGGCGGTTGGTAGCCCAGCGTGCATGCGGGGTTAATTATAAACGCGAAACTTGCAGGGAATATCGGGCTTTGTCCTACGTCGCGGCGAGATCAAACCAGCTTGTTAGAGATCGCGTAGCGGGTGAGCTCGGCGTTGGTGCTCATCCCCATTTTCTGCAGGATGCGGACCCTGTAGGTGCTCACGGTCTTGACGCTCAACGATAACTGCTCGGCGACCTCCGTGGCCGTTTTCCCCGACGCGATCAGGGTCAGGACTTGGAACTCGCGGTCGGACAGGCCGACGTGAGGAGGGTGCACGATCCCCGACGCGCGGTCCAGGACCAATTGCTTGGCCAGCGACTCGCTCACGTAGGTCTCCCCGCGGCAGATTTTTCTGATTGCGCGGATGATTTCCTTGCCGGGGCTTCCCTTGGTGAGATAGCCCTTCGCGCCGGCCTTCAGCATGCGACGGGCATATTGCTCTTCAGGGTGAATGGTGAGAACCAGCACGGGGAGCATGGGACACAGGGAGAGGAGTTCTTTTATAAGATCGACACCGGTTTTCCCTGGCAAGGTAATGTCCAGCACGACTGCATCGAATTTTTCTTTCCGGACGGACGCAAACGCGTCATGGGCTGTAGACGCCTCCTTCGTCACAACCATATCCGATTCCTCGGATATCAGCAGCTTCAGCCCCAGCCTGACGACTTCGTGATCGTCGGCGATGAGAATTTTATACATACCCCCGCCAACTGCGCTGCAGATTGAACATGAATAAATTACAAATGATACGGAAATCCATTCGCCACACCGTGTCGGCGGTTTGTATCAAGGTCAAGGCAGGAATTCTATCGGCGTTTGTCCTACGTTTTCGGCGTTTATCCTACGCTTGCTCGGCACGAGGCAGCGGTATCCGGGCGGTCACGACCGTCCCTCCGCCGGGGGGACAGGAAACCATGACATTCCCGCCGCACGCATGGGCGCGTTCCCGCATGCCGATGAGGCCGAGGGAGCGATGATCGGAGATCACGTTCTCGGCAATGCCCTTGCCGTTATCCTGAATCACCAGCACGAGGAGTCGGTCCATCTGCGTGAATGCGACCGTCACCTTCGTGGCGCCGGCGTGGCGCGCGACGTTTGTCAGGCTCTCCTGAAGGATTCGGAAAATAGTCGTGGCGCGCATCTGATCCAGGTCTATTTTCTCGACGTTGGACGAAACCGCGCATGGAATGCCGGTGTGGCTCTCGAATACCCTCGCCTGCCATTCCATGGCGGCGATGAGGCCCAGGTCATCCAGCACGACTGGCCGCAATGCTGACGAGAGCCTTTGCACTGATTGGATTGTGGCGTCGGCAATGACCAATAGCGCGCGGACTTTTTCCTGTAACCGGTGTTGCTGCGGATCCAGCTTTTCGCCCAACCACGTGAGTCCCAATTGCAGGCCGGTGAGCGACTGGCCCAATTCGTCATGAACCTCGCGCGCGAGCCGAGTCTGCTCCTCTTCTCGTATCGACTGAAGGTGCACAGACAAGGCCCGCAATTGATCTCGGGAACCCATGAGTTGCTCTTCCACCCGCTTGCGGTCAGTGATATCTTCCGTGATATACGCAAACCGTGCAGGGCCCTCGCCGGTGCCGCCGATGTGGCAAATGGTCGCGGACAGCCAACGAGGGCCGCCGGACGTCTGGCGCAGGTGCTCGAACCGAACGGGGCCGCCTGTCCGCACGCATTCCCGGTAGTGCTGAATCCACTTGAGAATGTACTCGCGCGGCACGCCGAGTTCGCTGGCCAGGCGATTGCGCATAGCCTCAGGTGTCGTACCCCAAAACCGGGCCGTGGCCGCGTTAACGGAAACAGGCCGGATATCGTCACCTTCAACGTCCGCAACGCCCATCATCATGGACGCGCTATCGTAAAAGCCGCGGAGGGTGGATTCGTTTTGCTGCAACGCCTCTTCCGTCCGCTTCCACACTCCTACAAGCGCCGCCGTCATCCAGACCATGCACACGCCAACGGAACGGTTGAAGACCGACAGGCTCGGGAAGCCCCCCGGAGGGGACAGAAAATGCCCCGTAATGATCAGAACAGTGAACGCTCCCGCGGCAGTGTACGTGGCCCTTCGATACGGAAGCCACATGGTGAGCAACAGCACGGGGACATAAAAGAGCCATTCCACCATGCCAAGAGGAGTCATCAGTTCCCAAATGAAAATCCCGGTCGCCAGCAGGACGATCAGGATAAGGACGACACGATTGACCTTTTGCGGACGATTCATAGCTGGCGTGCTGGAGTGCTCAAACATGGGTGTCTTGGAGTAATCAGCCTAGTCTAGCGTATTCCTCGATGTTAGACCAGTACGGGACTCGCCCCGGCAATGTGGTGGGTCCGACTAGGCAGATCGACGGCCGCCTGACCAAGCGTATCAGGGTGAGGGGACTGCAAGTTCGCGGAAAAGCTTTGCGAGAGCAGACTTGTCGAGCTGTCCGGTCACGACGGCGAGCATGGCCTCGTAAAGCCTGTCCGATTCCGGTACCGTAAACCCATTCACGGTGAGAAACGTCAGAGCGGTGATGAGCGCTGTGCGCTTATTACCATCGAAAAACGGATGGTTTCGGGCCACATGAAAGGCATAGGCCGACGCCATTTCGAACAGATCTTCGTGGAGAGGAGTCCCGCCAAAGCTGGCCTGCGGTTGGGCGAGAGCAGATTCTAGCAAGCCCTGGTCGCGAAGACCTGCTTGGCCGCCGAACCGTTCAAGTTGCCGAGCGTGAATGTCCAGGACATCGTCAAGCGTGAGAAACTCGGGTTCCTGGGTCATTCAGCAAGGCGCTTCAGCGTGCGGTGATGGGTTTTCATCACACGCTCGGATGCCTCCTTGACCCTCGTCCGACGATCTTTGGAACTGGGGCGTATGACGAGCGCTTGACCGTCCGTTTGCACCTCCAGTTCGGTATCCCGGTCTATGTGGAGCAACTCCAAGATGGGCCGGTCGAGGATCAAGCCCAGACTGTTTCCGATCGGCGTCAGTTTTTTAATCATGGCGTGTCTCCAGGTTATGACTATGTTATAACATCGGCGTTTCGGAAGCAAGGGTGTCAATTATGAGTTTGACAACTCATCACTCATAACTCACGCCTTCAGCACCGAAACCTCGCCGGGGTTCCGGCCGCTCCCTTCTTGACGAACTTCAGGAAGGGGGTGTAGCCTCGAATCCCATGAGCAGCAGCGCGCCGGTGGCGCTCGTCAACATGCCGTTCAGCTCGAGCCGGTACCCGTCCATTCAATTGGGCACCCTGGCCTCACTGTTGAAATCCCAGGGGATCGGCGTCAAGACCTATCATCTGTACCTGCACTTCGCCTACCAGATCGGCCCTCCCCTGTACGAAGTGCTGTGCGAGAAGCGGGGCCTGCTCGGCGACTGGCTCTTCTCGCACCTCCTGTTCCGCGACAATCCGAAGAACGGCGAGTACCCGCGCACCTTCAAGCCCATCTTCGAATCGGTGGCCCGCGAGACCGGCTGTTCGCCGTCCTATCTGCAAGAGCTCAAGCTGAAAGGCGCCCCCCAATACCTCACGCGGATGCTGACCGAGATCGACTGGGGCCGATATAAGATCGTCGGCTTCACCTCCACCTTCGACCAGAACATCGCCAGCCTGACGATGGCGAAGCTGATCAAGGACCTCTACCCGTCCGTCAAGATCGTGTTCGGCGGCGCGAACTTCGATGGCGAAATGGGGCTGGAGCACCTGCGGGCCTGGCCCTGGATTGACTACGTGGTGGTGGGCGAAGGGGAAGTGCCGTTCCCGGCGCTCGTGAAGCAAATCCTGGAAAACAAGGACGGCGAGCCTCCGGCCGGGGTGGCCTGCAGGAGGGACGGCAAAATCCATTTCAAGCCGTCGCCCCATCTGTTCACCGAGTTTCACAAGACCGGCCCGCCGGATTACGACGATTATTTCGAGCTCCTCGATCAACTGGACCCCCAGCGGTCTCAAGGCCTCAACCGCATCCTGCTGCATGAAGCGTCGCGCGGGTGCTGGTGGGGTGAGAAGCATCACTGCACGTTCTGCGGGCTGAACGCGCAGGGCATGGAGTTCCGCTCCAAGTCTCCCGCGCAGGTCTTCGAAGAATTCACGTTCCTGGCCAGCCGCTACAACACCACCCGGTTCCGCTTCGTGGACAACATCATCGACATTAAGTACATCGACGAGCTGTTCGCGAAGTTCGCGGCGGAGCGGCTCGACCTCGAAGTCTTCATCGAGACCAAGAGCAACCTGAACAAGTCCCAGATCCGGACGCTCGCGCGCGGCGGGGTGAAGTCCATGCAGCCCGGCATTGAAAGCCTCAGCCAGAACCAGCTCACGGAGATGAAAAAGGGGGTCAGCCCCCTGCAGAACCTCCAGATGCTGAAATGGAGCGGCTACTACGACATCCACGTGTCCTGGAACATCCTGCTCGGGTTCCCCGGAGAGACCAACGAGGACTACCGGCGCCAGATCGGCCTGCTTCCCTCGATCCTCCATTTCCAGCCGCCGGAGGCCGTGGGGGAGCTGTGGCTCGAGCGGTTCAGCCCCTACTTCAAATGGCCGGAGCAGAACGGCATCCGGATCACCGGTCCCGGACTGGCCTACGCCTACGCCTACGACCCCCGGCTCGTGGACGTCGAGAAGATCGCCTATGACTTCGAGTACGAGCTCATCGAGAAACGCGTGGACCCGGGCCTGATCGAAGAACTGACCCGCGCGACGCAGGAATGGAAACGCCGGCACGCCTCGGACGACAAGCCGTTCCTCTACTATTCGAAGGCCCCCGATTTCGTCACGATCTTCGACGGCCGCATGGCCGATAAGCCCGTCAAGGAGCGCTACGACTGGCCGCACGCCGGCATCATCGAGTTCTGCAACGAGGCGCCCAGGTACTTCGGGCAGATCCGCGGCGAGTTGAACGATCGGAAGGGCCGAGCCGCATACGACGACGCGGCGGTCGCGCGCGCGCTCGACGACCTACTGCGGAAACGGATTCTCTACGAGGAAAAGGGCCGCTACCTGACTCTCGCCCTTCCGGTGAATCAGTCGTTCTGAGGCCTCCCCGCCCCTTCAGAAATAGACCTGCACGGACAGCACCGCTTCGTTGTCGTGCTCGCGATGATTGAACTCGAACCGGAGCGCGAGATCCTTCATGAGTGTGTACCGCTGCTGAACCGACGCGCGGAGCTCGTCCGAGCGCTCCCCCAGCGGGAATCCGAGATACGTCCCCGACACCAGGACTCTCCAGCGCTCGGTGAAATCAGCCAGCACGCCGATGGTGCCGCCCCCGCCGATCCGGTGATTCTCGTCGAAGGCGTGACTGTAATTGGCGTCAAGCTCGGCAAAGGCGAAATACATCTCGTGGCGCAGCCAATGCGTTTCCGCCGCCAAGCCGATTCCGCCGTTCAGGTTCGCATTGCCGCAGTAGCGGCAATCGTGGCGGTTCACCGTCTCATAGCCGGCGTTGATCTTCCACGACGGGCTTTTGAACAGCGCGTCCATCGGAGTCAACGATACGATATCCGCCAGCTTGAACCGTTCCAGCCTGCTCTGGTCTCTCCTGTCGTAATGCCGCAGGCTGAACGACATCAACTCGATCTGCGCCCCTGACGTGAAGCCGGTGTCGGGGTCCAGCAGGTCGTGGTAGCCGGTCCGCACGGACAGCTCTTCAAAGAACTCATCCTGCCGCCAGCCTCCGCCGAGTCCGACCCGCGAGGTACTGTGGCCCAACTCCGGGCGGTCCGTGAACGGAAGAATGGGCGTGTCTGTGGAGGGAATCTTGATCTGGCTGCGGGTGATGAGCAGGGCACGCTGCCGATCCCGGTAGGGCGCAGCCTCATCCGCAGGAGCCGTCGCGCTTCGGTATCGGAGATAGTCCGTGGCAAAATCCAAAACAAACGTCTGCCGGCCTGGAGGGAGCTGTCTGAATTCCTCCTGCTCGGCCGCGGACGGGACGTCAATCAGGCGGCGAGCCCACAGATCTTCCGCCTCGGACAGCAAGGCTCGTTTCCGACGGATCTGCGTACTGCGAGAGGGCCGGTAGGCGATGTCGGCAACAAGGTCGGGGGACTGCGCGATCACGCGCACGGTGTCGGCGGGCACCGTCCAGGCGACGAACCGATCGGTGAGGCGCAGCCGGGGATCGGCGACCTCCAATAAAGAGAGGATATGGTACGAGCAGTTCTCCTTGAAAAAAAAGTAGTCGAAGTAGGCGTTGCCCAGTTCCCAGGCGTGCATGAGCATCCGCGTGATCTGCTCCGACGACAGGTTGAGGCGGTATTCCCAGATGTCCCGATTTTCAAAGTCCCGATACTCCTGGACCTTGATGTAGTAAGGGATGGTCGAAAAATAGCCCTTGAACCCGCCGAACATTCCCAAGATGGCGAAGGCGAACTCGTTCTCGGTCGTCACTTCCGCGGCATAGTTGATCGTGTAGGCCAGCAGGCGCGTCTGCTCCGTCTGGCCTTTCTGATCGAGGCGGAGAAAGGTGTGGCCGAACATGGAAGAGGGATTGTTCAGAAACGCTGAGGCGAAGATGAGCGTGATGGATTGCGCGTTCATCTCGACGAACCAGGACTGGAACCGTTCGCAGGCTTGCGGAGGTAAGCGACGGTCATCGAAGGCCAACTGCGATTTCAGCCAGTGGTAGCGAGCCACGAACGCGCACTGGGCCGGCTGGCGGGACCGGCCGACCAACTCACCCGAGAAGAACTTGGCGAGGGTCGCCTCCAGTTCGGCCCGTGGGTCCGTCTTGCCGGCGGGGGCCATGAAGAACCCGGGATCGTCCACTTCACTGGTGTAGCCGCCGCCGAGGTTCTCGCGATAATGCAACAGCAGGTTCCAGTAGCGTTGCTCGTAGAGCCGCACGTCGTCTGCCCGCCCGATCAGTTCGGCAAGATAGGCGTCGTCTCGGCCTTCGGCGGTTCCCATGGCCGTGAAGACCAAGAGGACTGCCAGGAGCCATTCTGCGTGTCGTCGCGGGAGTGCCGTGTGTGAAACGGAAATGAGGGGCTCCCGGCGTTTCCGCCGGGAGCCCGTGCGTTGGTCAGCGGTTGGTGGAAAGTTGCGCGAGTACCGGATGGCTCGCCATCGCGGCGTTCAGCGCTTTGATCATGGCGACCGGCGCGGTCTCTCCGGATTGGATCAGGGTCGTGTATTTCTCCTGGGTCAGTGCGAAGAATGCGGCCTGATGCTCAGCCGGCACTCCCATGAGCGTGGCAAGCGAGGCGAGGTGCTCACCGCGTCCCTGCGCCATTTCCTGGGAGAGGTTTTCAAAATTGATCTCGGCGAACATGGGCACTTTGTATTCCGCAAAGACCTTGCCGTCGTTCGTGCACCCGGACGTTCCCGAGCTGATCCCGAACGTGTTGCTGCCGAACGTCCCGTTGGTGGTGGCCATCAAGACCTGCGGTCCGATACTTTTCTGCGCCGAGTAATCGGCCCACGCGAGCTTGCCCAACCCACAACCTGGACCGTTATCAGGATTGGCCGCCATCGCCCCGGCGGCCGAAAAACACACAACTGCTACCGCCAACAGCATCAGTCCTAGTTTTCTCATCATGCCGTCCTCCTTATGGTTAGTTACGATAGTATGGCCGCGTACGAGCGCCAGTATATGGGCCGGTGAAAATGGTGTCAACTCCTAATCACTCGCCATTGCCGCGACAGTTCATGACAACAGGCCTGTTCTACAGACTCCCCCAGTTCAAAGCCTCAGAGCTTCTTGTTCCAGGGGAGCTGGTCCAGATACTGGTCGTCGGGATTTTTGGTGACCAGGGCCTGCGGGTTGGCAGCCATCTTGGCGCACGCGTCCCGGATCTCCTTGGCGCGCTCCTCGACCCGCTGGGCCAGCTCGTCCTTCTTCTGAGTCCGCAGCACGATGGCGTACTGATCCATCGTGTTCGCGCGGCTGGGATGGTTCTTCCCGTGCGCATTCTCCAGGATCGTCAGCGCCTTGCGGTAGGTGTTCTCCGCTTCGTCATATTTCCCCTGCGCGTATTTCAACCCGGCAAAGTGCTCCAGGCTGTGGGCATAGTCGGGGTTTTCCTGGCCGAGCGTGTCCTGCCAGATCTTGATCGCTCGCAGGTACAGCTTTTCCGCTTCGTCGTATTTCCCCTGCTCGCGATAGACGTCGGCGAGTTTTTCCAGTCCATGGCCCACGTAGGAGTCACTCGGGCCCAACGCTTTCTCGCGGATCGCCAGCGCCTGATGATAGAGCGGTTCGGCGTCCGCATACTTCCCCTGAGCCTGGTACAGGAGCGCCAGCTTGTCGAGCGTCATGGCCACGCTCAGGTGTTCCTGTCCCGAGGCCTTTTGCTGGCCGGCCAACGCGCGCTGAAGAAGAGGCAGAGCTTTGTCGTATTTGCCCGTATCGCGATAGGCTTCTCCCAGAGCCATGACGGTGACGATCACATCCGCATGCTCGGGACCCAGCGCCTTCTCCTGTGCGGCCAGCACGCGCCGGAGGAGCGGCTCCGCCTTGGCCGACTGACCACGCCCGCGATAGAATTCCGCGAACTTGTTCAGGGCCGCCACCACTTCCGGGTGCTCGGGGCCGAGGGCTTTTTCATTGATCGCGAAGGCTTGTCGGAAGAGAGACTCCGCTTCGCTGTGCTTGCCCTGCTCGCGATAGGCCGTCGCCAGATTGTTCATGGCCGCAGCCTTGCGCAGGTCCTGCTCGCCGAATTTCTCCGCTTCCTTGAGGGCATCCTTGAACAGCGGTTCGGCTTCCTCCGGGCGGCCTCGCTTCAGCGCCGCGTTGCCGGCGTTCGTTTTCTGGATGAAGTTGGGACCCGGGTCAAAAGGCCCGGCGACCTTGCGGAAGGTGCCCGAAAGCCAGTCAGATGCCATGGCGCCCTCTCTTTCGTGAGGACCGCTTGGAAAGGAATGGGGAGGGATGGTAGCAGGAACGACAAATTAGGACAAGAGGTAGAAATTTTACCAAGGAGGGACCACCACCCCAGGCCCTACGAACTCCCCAGTTCTCCTTCGTACAGGAAGGCGCGGGTTTCGCGGGCGATGGATTCCGGATCGCGTTGGACGCGCGCCACGCCGGTCTCCATCGCGGACTTGGCCACGGCGGCGGCGATCGCCGGCGGCACGCGGAAGTCGAAGGCGTCCGGGATAATGTAGTCCGGCCGCAGGTCTGCTTCCGGGATCACATCGGCGAGGGCCTGGGCCGCCGCCTGCTCCATTTCGAACGTGATGGTACGCGCGCGCACGTCCAGCGCGCCGCGGAACATGCCGGGAAACACCAGGCTGTTGTTCACCTGGTTGGGAAAATCCGACCGGCCGGTCGCCACGATCCGCGCGCCGGCCTCGAGCGCTTCCTGCGGCATGATCTCAGGAACCGGGTTCGCCAGCGCGAAGATGATCGGTTCTTTGGCCATCGTCTTGAGCATCTCTGGTTTGAGCGCGCCTCCTACTGATACGCCGATGAACACGTCGCGTCCGGGCAGGGCCTCTTCCAGCCGGCCCTTCAGACGCCGCCGGTTCGTCTGCGAAGCCAGTTGGGTCAGCGTCGGATTCATCCCCGCCTCGCGTCCCTCATACACGATCCCGTGCACGTCGGTCAGGATCAGGTCCTGGGCTCCCCTTCTGAGCAGCAGATGCGCGATTGCCGTGCCGGCCGCGCCCGCGCCGCAGATGACGACCTTGGCGTCCTCCAGGCGGCGCCGCAGCAGCCGCATGGCATTGAGCAGCCCGGCAAGGACCACCACGGCCGTGCCGTGCTGGTCGTCGTGGAAGACCGGGATGTCCAGCTCGGCGCGCAACCGCCTTTCGATCTCGAAACAGCGCGGGGACGCGATGTCCTCGAGGTTGATCCCTCCGAAGGTCGGCGCGATGTGCTTGACCGCTGCGATGATCTCATCGGGATCCTGCGTCCCGAGACAGATCGGGAACGCCTCGATGCCCGCATAGAAGTGGAACAGCACCGCTTTCCCCTCCATCACCGGCAAGGCGGCGCGCGGCCCCAAGTTGCCCAGTCCGAGGACCGCCGATCCGTCCGTCACGACCGCCACCAGATTTCCCTTGGCGGTGTAGTCATAGACCTTCATCGGATCATTGGAAATCTCTTGCGCCGGCGACAACGGCCCCGGCGACACGTAGAACCGGCTCAAGACGCTCAGGTCTTTGACAGGAATCTTGGGCTTGATCTCGAGGATCCCGCCGTAACGGGCGTGCAATTCCAGCGATCGTTGCGCCACCGACGCGCCGGGTTTCGTCCGATCGGGCGGCAAGGGAAACCGGCCTTCGTACACGTAGCACAACGTCCGCTCGCGGATCACCTCAGGGTCCACTTGCTTCCGCGCCAGATCGGTCTTGATGGCGGCCTTTGCCACAGCCGCCGCGATGGCCGGTGCCACGCGGAAGTCCATCAGACTCGGAAGAATCCTGTCGGGTCGCAGCTCGCCTTCCGGCAAGCAGGCGGCGAGCGCCACGGCAGCCTCGATTTTCATCTCATCGTTCACCCCTCGGGCGGCCACGTCCAGGAGCCCCCGGAACACGCCCGGGACGACTATCGCCGTGTTGACGCCGTTCGGCAGATCGGCCCGGCCGGTCGCCACGACCGCCGCGCCGTTTTGTCTCGCCAGCTCCGGACGGATTTCCGGCTCGGGCAGCGCGAGTGCCAGCACAATGGCATGGTGCGCCATGCCGGCGATCGCTTCTCCGCTCAGCGCGCCGCCGGAGGAGAACCCCACGAAGACGTCGGCGCCGGCCAGCGCCGCCGGGAGCGGGCCCTGCCGTCCTTCCTTGTTGGTGCACAGGGCCATCTCGGCCTTCATCCAGTTCATCCGCGTCGGCCGGTACTTGTAGATCGCGCCGGCTCGGTCGCAGAGGATCACGTCTTTGACGCCGACCTTGAGCAGGAGCCGCGCGGTCGCGATGCTGGCCGCGCCGGCCCCGTTGATCACCACGCGCATGGTGGAGAGCGCCTTGCCCACCAGCTTGCCGGCGTTAATGAGCGCGGCCAGCACCTCGATGGCGGCTGCATGCTGGTCGGAGTGAAAGACGGGAATGTCGGTCGCGCGTTCGAGCCGTTCCTCGATGGAGAAGCAGCGCGGCGCCGCGATGTCCTCCAGGCAGATCGCGCCGAACGTCGGGGCCAGCAGAGACACGGTATGGACGATTTCGTCGGTGTCCTGCGTGCTCAGGCAGATCGGGAACGCGTCCACGCCCGCAAAAGTTTTCAACAGGACAGCGTTGCCTTCCATGATCGGCAGGGCGGCATGAGGCCCGCGGTTCCCGAGGCTGAGTACCTTCGACCCGTCCGTGACGATCGCGATGGTATTGCCCCGGCAGGTGTATTCGAAGGAAGTGGCCGGATCTTTGTGAATGGCCAGACAGGGCTCGGCGACGCCAGGAGTATAGACGAGACTGAGTACCGACCGGTCCCGGATCGGCACTTTGCTCTCGATGCCGATGACGCCGCGG
>Ga0209515_10007359_pt1 | contig 13285 bp, 14 predicted proteins | sample Subgroupgradi54m_FD_187454 | JGI IMG/M metagenome (GOLD analysis project Ga0209515, IMG submission 187454) | Subsurface groundwater microbial communities from S. Glens Falls, New York, USA - GMW60B uncontaminated upgradient, 5.4 m (SPAdes)... ...
CACGAGGACAGAGGCGATTCTGCGGCCTGCGGGGCAGGCCGCGGTCGTGACGCGGCGGTATCAGCTCCTGACCCCTGTCGAGCAAACGGCGCTGCTCGCATTTCTGAACTCACTGTAAATCAGGGATCAGGGATCAGGGATCAGGGATCAGGGATCAGGGATCAGGGATCAGGGATCCGGCGTACGTGGGGGCCGGCTTCAGCCGGCCGTTCACGAGGCGCGTCCGCGTGTCGAAAGGTCGACACGATGTACCCAGGCCTATTCGTGCGGCCGCGGCCGGCGCTGACCGTCGCTGTTCATCAGCACGAACTTCTGAACGCGCTTCCCGGTATCCACTTCGCCTGTGTAGAGGTTGCCGCGCGAATCGATCGCAATCGCGTCAATCCAGTGGAAGTAGCCCGCCATGCGCCCGTTATCACCGATCGAGCCGGCGACCGCGCCGGTCTTGCGGTCCTGGATCCAGACTTTGTCATTCGTGCCGTCCGCAATCAGCACGTACCTCTGATCCGCGTCGTGCGAGAACGTGAGGTTGTAGATGGTCCCGCACATGCCGAACGTCAAGCTGCCGGGGCCGCCGCACTCCGGTCCGCGTGATGGCGTCGACGGATGCACGAAATAACTCGTGATGAACTTCCCCTGCTTGGTGAACACCTGGATTCGGTTACTGCCTCGCTCGCAGATGTACACGAAACCGTCGGTGGAGAAGTGAACGCAATGCAGCGCTGGCGCGAACTGTTGTTGATCCGGAGGCGGACCCGCCTTCCAGTCGTACGGCGGCGTCGGGTTGTTGTCGATCTCGCTCAAGGGAATCCCGTGCCCGCCCCAGCCGCGCTTGAAGGTGCCCTCGTAGTCGTACACGAGCACGCGCTTCGTATCGACGATGTAGATCTCGCGCGCGTCTTCGTCCAGGCTGAAGATGAAGATGCCGTTCGGGAAGACATCGGTGTTCTGGTTGTTCTCCTTCAACGGCGGCGGCGTCTGGCCCTCAATCTGCTTCGGACCACGATGTCCGAAGTCCCAGAGCAGCTTTCCGTCTTTGGAGTACTTCTGCAGCCCCGAGCCGCGCGCCGTGCCGGAGATCCAGACGTTGCCGTCGCGATCGACGACGATCGCGTGCTCGGCCCCGGCGCCCGGGCGCTTGAGTCCGGCCGCCGGCCAGTCGGGACTGTGATCAGGCCCGCCCCACGAATTCAGCAGGTTGCCCTCGGTGTCGAACTCCAGCACCGCCGGCGCCGCAATGCAGCAGTCGGTGCGCGGCGGATTGAACGCGGCTCCGGATTCATCGGGATTGATGTCGCGCGGGCGATTCAGCACCCAGATGTGGTCGTCCTTGTCGGTCACCATCGTCGGCACGCCCTGCATGATCCATTTGTTCGGCAGCGGCTTGGGCCAGAACGGATCGACTTTGTAGACGGGGAGGGCCGCGCCCTGCGTTCGTGACTGCGCGGCGGCAATCAGCACGACGGCCGACAAGAGGATGATCGCGAGGGCCGCCACCTTGGTCGAGTGCGTGAATCGCATCGCGCGCTGTCCTCCGGCTCTGAAGTATGCGTTCGCCACAAAGACGGATGGGCCACAAAGGTCACTAATCGTGGCTAATTCGTCTTCGTGGCCACCAGTGGGCTGAATCGTGGATCTCGGATCTAGAGTCCCGGGAAATCGAGGTAGTCGCCCGAGCAGGAAATCTCGCCCATCTCCCAGTTCGGCCGCAGCTGGTAGTAGAACGTTGTCGACCAGGGTTTCGCCAGCGCCTTCGGGTCCGTCATCGTGATGTCGAGCTCGAGGTGATCGCGATCGACGCGGCGGAAACGTTCGGTCACCTTGAGCTGATCGCTGTGCGCGTGGCCCAGGCGATCCAGCCAGGTCTTCTCATTGAAGCCGGTGGTCTCGACGACGAACGTCGTGTTGCCTTCCCAATGACCGATCGAAGTACCCATCCAGAGAGGATCCGGATCGGCGGGCGCGGATCGGCCGTCGGTGTGGATGCGGCGCAGCCAGTGGTCGTACTCGTAGATCAAAAGCGTTTGCTTCGGCGTCTGGACGAATTCGAATGGATACGGATGGAAGTAGACGCGGGGCACGCCAGGCGGGTAACACTTTTTCAGCACCGGGTCGTTGGTCTGTTCCAGCGTGTAGTTACCGCCGTTGGAATCCTTTGCCTCTTTGAACTTCTCGAGTCCCCACGCGGTCATCGCGGGCGGATCCGTTTTCGGATCGGTGAAGGTGAAGTTCGTGTACCCGCGGTTCGATCCCGGCGGGTTCCGCATCATCCAGACGCCGCCCAAATCGCGCATGGGCGCAGGGGGAGAGGGCTTGGCAGCGGCTGGAGTCGCGGTCCCGGCGCCCGGACGCGGCGCCTGCGGGGCCTGCGCGTGAAGGGTCCACGCACAGACGAGCGCCCCCACGACGACGAGCACCGGCTTCATGACGCGGTTACGCATTGGGGTTCTCCCTCGCGCACGAGTTATTGATCGTTTTCGTTGATGGGCAGCGGGCCGTCAGGGCCGGCGAATTTCTGGGTCCAGATCGTGTGATTCGCGCTCTTGCTGACTGGCCCGGTCACCGTCACGGTGTCACCCGCCTTCAGCGTGCGCTTGCTCCACCCGCCCCGGGCAAGCTTGGTCGGCGCGGTGAGCTCGGCCTGCCACTGCTCAACCTCGCCCTTGTCGTTCTTCACGTCGAAATGCACGAGGCAGTGGGGGTTCGCGAAGTCGAAACTCGTGACCGTCCCCTTGACGGTGACCACCTTGGCGAGGTCGAACGCGGCGGTGCCATGGTGTGCGAACGCGGGACCAGCCACGGTGCACAGCGCAGCCGTTGCGACGAGAGCGATTAGGTGTCTGCTCATGTGTAAACCCCCTCCGGGGCGCAAATCTGGCATCTTCGTACCCGTCTGTCAACAGAGTTTTGCTACTTCTGCTCCTGGGTCGTCAGGGGCTTGCCCTTCTCGACGATGAAGGTGGCGATCGCCTTGATCGGCGTATTTCCCTTGTTGATCCCTTCGTGGATCTTGCCCGGCTCGACGTAGAACGATTCTCCGACCTTGTAGGTCACCGTCGGCTTGCCTTCGTAGTCGAGCGTGAGTGCGCCTTCCTCCACGTGCACGAGAGCCGATCCCGGATGTGTATGCCTGCCTTCGCGTCCGCCTACTGGAATTTCCACCGACACGAGCACGGCCTGATAGCCGGGAATCGTGAGGTCCTGCTGCAACAGTACTTTGCGTTGCACCGCGGGTTGCTGGGCAATCAGGAGCGTTTGAGACGCCAGAGTGACCGCTCCGGTCATGAGCATGATGGCAACGCGCGTACGTGAGTCGTTCAACATTGGTCTCCTCTCGATTGAGTTCGAACTGGAGTATAGGGCCGTTCTCGCCGGCACAATTAGTGCGATGGAAAGTCCTCATTAGGAGGGGTGTATGTTCCGAGGACTTCTTTCCATTGCCGTGCTCGCCGTTTTCCCGGCAGTTGCCCTTGCGCAACAGCCGTGTACGACCGACGCACGCTACGTCGTTGACGAGCTCTATCGACACATGCTCGAGCGTTCGGCCGACCCCGGCAGCGCCGGCTGGGTCGAAAAGCTCCAGAGCGGCACAACCGTTCGGGATGTCGTTCGCCAGATCGCGACGTCAGGGAATTAGCCCACCCGCGCCGCGTTCCACCCGTCATGCGACCGCCCGCGGGCGACTGGGTGTAAGTTATGCGCATGCGCACGCTGCGGACAGGCTTCGTTCTCGCTCTCATTCTGTTTCTTGCGCCGAGCGTCGTCACCGCGCCGCATGCCCAGGCTCGCGGCACGCTGCGTCTCTATGTCGCGCGCCACGGCGAGACCGACTGGAACCTCGCGCACCGCCTGCAGGGATGGACCGATCGCCCGCTCGACGACACCGGACGCCGGCAGGCGATCGAGCTCGCCGAATCGCTCAAGGGAGTTCATCTGGACGCAATCTACTCGAGCACCTTGTCGCGCAGCCGCGACACCGCGGAGGCGGTTGCCGGCGCCAGCATGATGGTCAAGAGCCTGCCGGGCCTTCGGGAACGCAACTACGGCAAGTTCCAGGGCGGCTCGGACACCGATCCCGACTATCTGAAGCGCGTCAATGCGTGGGACGACGCGATGGATGGAGGGGAGACGCTCAATCAGTTGCTCGCACGCACTCGCGAGAGCCTCGACACGATTCGCCGCGAGCATCCCTCCGGGAACGTCCTGATCGTCGCGCATCGCATCACCAACCAGATGATCCTTCGCGCGCTGCTCAATCTCACACCGGAGCAGACCGTGAAGATCGAGCAAGGAAATGACGAGGTGTACCTGGTCGAATTCGATCCGGGCGCGACACCGCGGTTGTGGAAGCTTGTTCGCGAGAAGAATCTCGGCGATCTCTGATCAACCACGAAGGGCACGACGGACACGAAGGAATTTCTTACTTCGTAACCTTCGCACTCTTCGTGGTTACTTTCGATAGTAGGAGGCGCGCATGCGATCGGCACATCGGAACGTCATCGTCGTCAGTGCGGCGCTGGTAGCGGCGCTCGCGATCATGGACGTTGGCACGCAGGGCCAGGGCCAGGCGTCCAACGACTTCCCCAATCCGTACAAGATCGAAAGCTGGGGCCAGCTTCCGGCCGGACGGAAGATCGGCGCTACCTACGGGATCGACATCGATCGAGACGGCAAGTCCGTGTGGGTGTTCGAACGGTGCGGCGCCGCGACATGCGACGGATCGAGCCTCGCCCCGCTTCTGAAATTCGATGCGTCTGGCAAATTGATCGCCAGCTTCGGCGCAGGCATGTTCGTCTTCCCGCACGGCATCTTCATCGACCGCGACGACAACGTGTGGGTCACCGACGGCCAGGGCAAGGGCGCAAAAGGGCAGCAGGTGGTCAAGTTCAGTCCGACCGGGCGGGTGCTGTTGACGCTGGGCAAGGCAGGCGTCGCAGGCAACGGGCCGGATACGTTCAACCAGCCGTCAGACGTACTCGTCGCGCCGAACGGAGACATCTTCGTGGCTGACGGACATGGCGGCGATTCCAACGCCCGCATCGTCAAGTTCGACAAGGACGGAACATTCATCAAGGCGTGGGGGAAGAAAGGATCCGGTCCGAGCGAGTTCGACACCCCTCACGGGCTCGTCATGGACGGCCAGGGGCGGCTGCTCGTCGCCGATCGCGGCAACAGCCGCATTCAGGTCTTCGACCAGGACGGAAAGTTCCTTGCGGAGTGGAAGCAGTTCGGCCGGCCGAGCGGTATCTTCCTTGATCGCGCAGGGATGCTGTATAGCGCCGATTCACAGTCGAACACGCCGACCGTGAATCCGACCCTGAAGCGCGGTGTGCGCATCGGCAGCGAGAGCGGCGGCAAGGTGCGTTACTTCGTTCCCGATCCTGAAACGATCGAGGCGGCCGGCGGGCGCGAAGGGATCGCGGTCGATCGCGACGGAGTTGTGTACCTCGCCAAGACTGGCGACGGCGGCTTATACAGGTACGTCAAACAACCCGCGGGCACTCGCTAGCTCTGCAGATCACAGCATGACCATGATCCCGATGGACACCATCAAGGAGATGGCGAATCGCATCAGGGATGGTGAACGACGACCACGCCGCTGGTTCGGGTTCGGCGGCAGGTAGTTCGCACCGCGCAATGCGCAGCGAGAGGCCAGGTTCACTCCTGGCCTATTGTTTTCGGATAATGTTGATCCTATGACCGCCGGTCGCGGGGACACGCCGCAGCGCGTTTCACTTCTTCCCGTCTTCCTCATCGTTCTCGTCGACGTCTTCGGCATGACGCTCGTCATTCCGCTGCTCGCGATTTACGCGGAAACGCTGAATGCGACGCCGCTTCAGGCGACGATGCTCATCTCGGTGTTCGCGGCGTGTCAGTTGGTGTCGGGACCGCTCATCGGGCACATGTCGGATCGCGTCGGCCGCAAGCCGATGCTCCTGGTCAGCCAGATCGGAACCTTGATCGGCTTCATCGTGATGGCGCGGGCCCACGTCTTGTGGATGCTGTACCTCGCCCGCGTGCTCGACGGATCGACGGCCGGCAACCTTTCGCTGGCGCAGGCCTACATTTCCGACCACACCGAGCCGAGCCAGCGCGCCAAATCGTTCGGGTTGATCGGCATTGCCTTTGGCGTAGGCTTCTTCATTGGCCCTTCGTTGACCGGGTACCTGTCTGCGAAGTACAGCCTGACGACGCCGATCTACCTGGCGGCGTGCATGTCGGCCCTGAGCATTCTCTGCACGGCAACGCTGCTGAAGGGCGGCCGCCAGTCTCGCCACGCGTTCGATGATCGCGAAGGGGCGTTCCACTGGCAGACCTATGCGAAGTACTTCACGCGTCCCGGTCTTCGCGAGCGGCTGTTTCAGTTTCTGTTCTTCATCACATCCTTTTCGATGTTCATCTCGGGCTTTGCGTTGTTTGCCGAGCGCCGCTTCACGTATCAGGGGCACCCGTTCGGGCCGCGTGAGATCGGATATGTGTTCGGCTACGTGGGGTTTCTCGGGATCGTCCTGCAGGGCGGGCTGATTGGACGCCTCGTGAAGCGCTTCGGCGAGTCGACGCTGGTTGCCGCGGGATTCGTGGCGCTGGCGATCGGCTACTTCGGTCTCGGGATCGCGTCGTCGTTTGTGCTGCTGATGATGACGGGGACGCTGGCTGCGTTCGGCAACGGCGTGATTCGCCCCGCCCTGACCAGCCTGATCACGCAGCAGGCCGGAAGACAGGAACAGGGCGTGGTGCTAGGTATCACGCAGTCGCTGATGTCGATGGCGTCGATCGTGTCGCCCATCGTCGCCGGCCTGCTGATCGAGCACCGGATGCTGACCGCGTGGGCGTGGGTCGCCGCGGGCCTTGCGGCGATTGGAGTGGCGCTGTCGCGCGAAGGGTTGACGTTCTACGCGACGGCTTCAGCCGACTCGATCGGCACGCCCTGATACGAGATCGCGATCGGGGCAACCTGCCGTAGCGTGTTCATCACCTGGCAGGCGCGCTCGGCAACCGTGATCAGCTTGCGCGCGAGGTCCGCATCGCTGCACTCGGCGGTCACGTCCACCGTGAACGCCGTGAAGCGCTCGGGCGATCCGTCCAGCGTTCCGGTCACCGCCACCTTCACATTCGTCATCGCGGCTTCGCGTGCCCGGATCGCCGCGAGGAGGTGGCTCGTAAAACAGCCGCCGAGCGCGACGGGCACGTATTCGCCGCCCGCGGGACCCAGGTCGAGTCCGCCCTTGGCGACGCCGCGATCCACCAGCATCGTGTGTGTCCGGACAACCGCCCGCGACGTGGTGTGGGTGACGTGCTCGATGTTGGCCTTGAAGGTTGTGCTCATGGGGTAAGTCTACCGTCGTAAGGGGAAGAGTTGAAAAGTGAAAAGCGTTTCCACTTTTCCACTTCCTCAAACTGGTTCGCCGCGGATGACCCGGATCAGGAGGAACACGACTGCGATGACGAGGAGGGCGGACCCGCTACGCCGAGACGACCCGGTTCCGGAGGACGCCTATGCCTTCGACCTCCGTTTCCATCTGATCGCCGACCTTGAGCCACTCCTGTGGCGTACGCCCCATGCCGACGCCTTCGGGCGTACCGGTCGAGATGATGTCGGCCGGCTCGAGCGTGCAGCCGAGTGACAGGACCTCGATCGTCTGGTCGATCGGGAAGATCATGTCGGCGGTGCTGCCGTTCTGTTTCTCGACACCGTTGACGCGAAGCTTGACACGTTTCTGCTGCGGGTCGCCGTATTCGTCTGCCGTCACCACGATCGGACCCATCGGGCAGAACGTATCCAAGCTCTTACCCTTGAAGAACTGCACGTGCGCGGTCTGCAGGTCGCGCGCGCTGACGTCGTTGATCACGGTGTAGCCGAACACATGGGACATCGCGGCGCTGCGGCTGATGTTGCGGCCGCCGACACCGATGATCACGCCGAGCTCGGCCTCCCAATCCACCTGCTGCGTCACGCGCTGATCCCAGACGATGTCGTCGTACGGCCCGATCACGCTGGTCGGCGGCTTCGTGAAAAAGACCGGATGCGTCGGCAGCTTGAACTCCTGGCCGCGGGCCTTCGCTGCTTCCTTCACGTGATCGGCGTAATTGCGGCCGAGACAGAAGACATTCTTCGTCGGCCGCGGAATCGGCGCATGCCAGATCACGTCTTTCGCCGAATAACTGCGCCCGCGCGAGATATCCGAGGCGCGGTCGGCCATCTGCCGCCACGCGTCTGGTCCGCGCTGAATGAGGTCGACGAGCGTTCTTGGAGCGGAGGCGTGCAACGTCGACACCTCGACGATGTCATCGCCGCTGACGACGCCGAGGCGCGGAGTCGTGTCGCCTGGAAAGGAAAATGTGGCGTATCGCATAAAAAAGAATTCAACCACGAAGCGCGCCAAGGTCACGAAGGATTGCATTTCTTCGTGTGCGTCGTGTTCTTCGTGGTTTGGATTCTGAAAGTATACTCGGCGGTCTATGCGACTGTGTCGATTCGGAGAGAACCGCCTCGGAGTCGTCGACGGCGATCAGGTGCGCGACGTGACCGCCGCGCTCGACGAGCTTCCGGCGTATCGCTATCCGCTGCCCGCTGGCGACATGCTGATGACGAATCTGGAAAGGGTGACGACGCGGGCGCGTGCGATTGCGAACAACAGCGCGCCGATGCCTCTCGACGGCCTCACGATTCTGAGTCCTGTCGCGAATCCAAACAAGATCATCGGCGCACCGGTCAACTACCGCAAGGGCGGCGAAGACGACGCGGCGATCGCGGCGGCGATGTCGATTGGTCTGTTCCTGAAGGCGAACAGTTCGCTGGCGGGACCGAGCGACGGAATCGCGTTGCGCATGATGGAGCGTCAGATCGATCACGAGGTGGAGCTCGCCGTGATCGTTGGCAGAAAGGGCGCCGGCATCTCGCGGAGCGACGCGTTGACGTACGTCGCCGGCTACGCAATAGCGCTCGACATTACGCCGCACGGGAAGGAGGAGCGCAGCCTTCGCAAGTCCCCGGACACGTATTCAGTCATAGGACCGTGGCTGGTCACGGCGGACGAAATCCCCGATCCCGGAAACCTCGACCTGCAGCTCGAGGTCAACGGGGAGCTGCGACAGCACGGAAACACGCGGCAGATGATCCGCGACGTCGCAGCGCTCATCGAATATGCCTCGTCTTTCTACACACTGTACCCGGGCGACATTTTTCTGAGCGGCACGCCGGCGGGCGTCGGTCCGATGCGGCCAGGTGATGAGCTCAAAGCGTCGATAGAAAAAATTGGAACGATGAGCGTGAAGGTGCGAGCCGCCTAATCGCCCCGCGGGTGCCGCTTTGGCGATCCTTCGGGCGCCGCGCGTGAATACTGCACGGGCCACCGGAATGTGACGCCAAGCTCCTGAGCGGTATGCATCGGCCAGTACGGATCGCGCAACATCTGCCTCGCGATCAGCACGCAGTCTGCCTGTCCGTTGCGGATGATCTTGTCCGCCTGTGTTGCCGTTGTGATCAGACCTACGGCACCTGTCGCGATTCCTGCCTCGCGCCTGACGCGCTCAGCGAAGGGCACCTGGTAGCCGGGCCCCATTGCAATCTTCTGCGACATCAGGAGTCCGCCCGACGAACAGTCGACCAGATCGACGCCGCGGTCGCGCACACGTCTTGCCAGCTCCACTGCTGCGTCGACGTCCCATCCGCCGGCCACCCAGTCGGTCGCCGAGATACGCAACCACACCGGCAATCGCTCCGGCCAGACCTGCCTGACGGCATCGACGACCTCGAGGCACAGGCGAATCCGGTTGTCGAATGATCCGCCGTACCGATCCGTCCGCGTGTTGGTCAGCGGCGAGAGGAACTCGTGAATCAGGTAGCCGTGCGCGCCGTGGAGCTCCAGCAAGTCGAAGCCGGCGGCCAATGCGCGCCTCGCTGCGTGTCGAAACGCGTCGACGATGGCGGGAATCTCTTCCGTCGCGAGCGGCCGTGGTACCGGAAAGGTATCGGAAAACGGTTCGTCGGTCGGTCCGACCGGCTGCCAGCCGCTTTCCTCGGGCGGGGCGGCGCTGTGACCATCCCATGGCCGCTGCGTGCTGCCTTTGCGGCCCGAATGGGCCAGCTGGGTGCCCGCGGCGCTCCCTTGCGTGTGGATGAACCGCACGATGCGCGCGAGCATCTCGACGTGCGCGTCCAGGTAGATGCCCAGGTCCTGCGGGCTGATACGCCCCTCGGCCGTGACCGCCGAGGCCTCGGTCATCACGAGCGCGGCGCCGCCGACGGCGCGCGCTCCGAGATGCACGAGATGCCAGTCGGAGGCGAAGCCATCTGTGCTCGAGTACTGGCACATCGGCGACACGATGATGCGGTGGGGCAGTGTGAGGTCGCGGCTCGTAAACGGGTCAAACAATGAAGGCATTTGTGATTCGTGATTCGTGATTGAGCTTTGGGATTTGGGATTTACCCAGTCGGCACCGGCTCTGTGCCGAGGGCCTTCGCAGTCGGGACCGGCGTCGCGCGATACTTCCGGAGCTGCGGTGTGGACACCGCGATCCACGCCACCGCGGCCAGGCATCCGATTCCGCCGGTGATGACGGAGAACGGGGCCCCGAACCAGTTGGCGACCGCGCCTGCCTCCATCTCGCCAAGCTGAGGACCGCCCGCGAAGAAGACCATGTTCACGCCGACCATGCGGCCGCGCAAGCGATCGGGCGTTTCGAGCTGCCTGATGACGTTGCGGAAGACCATGCTGACCGTGTCGGCGACCCCGGTGAGCGCGAGACACGCGAACGTGATCCAGAACGATCGCGACAAGCCGAAGCCGACGGTTGCGGCTCCGTAGATGGCCACGGCCCACAGGAGAAGCGGACCGCGCCGTTCGATCCGGCTCGTCAGGAACACCATCGCCGCGCTCATCAGCGTGGCACCAACGGCTGGCGCGGCATACAGCCAGCCGTATCCGGTTGCGCCGACCTTCAGGATGTCCTGCGCGAAGATCGGCAGCAGCGCAGTCGCGGACGAAAAGAACGTCGCGAAAAAATCGAGCAGCATCGTCGAGCGGATCAGCGGCGACCGGAATACGAAGCGCAGCCCCTCGCGCGCCGCGCGCCACGAGACGTCGTCTTTCGACGTCGACTTCTCGGCGCGGGTTGGCACGCCCCGCATCATCAGCAGCGCGGCGATCACGGCGATGAACGAAATCGCATTGATGACGTACGCCCAGCCGACATTTGTCGAGGCAATGACGATCCCGCCGATCGCAGGCCCGAGCACTTGCGCCGTCTGCTGCATGATCGTGTTGAGGCTGATGGCGTTTGGAAGGTCTTCGCGAGGAACGAGGCTTGGCACGAGCGACTGCCGCGCGGGCAGGTCGAACGCGCCGACCGCGGAGCTCAGCGCTGCCAGGGCATACACCGGCCACACCGATGTGAAGTCGCTGAATGCCAGTAACGCGAGTCCGATCGCAACGATGGCGGAGCCGGTCTGCGTCATGAGCATCAGCCGCCGCCGATCCCACGCGTCGGCGACGACGCCACTGATCATCGAGAAGATGATGATGGGAATCACCCTGACGAGACCGACCGCGCCCAGCGCGAGCCCCTTCTGATCGGGCTCGACGAGCAGCGATACGTGCCACAGTAGCGCCGCGTTCTGCATGAACGAGCCGGTGAACGACAGGAGCAGTCCGGCCCAGATCAAGCGGAAGTTGCGGTGACGCAGCGAGGTCAGCGCGGGATGTGAGGAGCGCAAGCGTTCTATTGTATCGATACAGTCGCGCAGACCGACCTCAAGGTCGGCCTGTACGAGCGAGCAGTTGCTGCGCCTTCTGCTTGAAGTCGCGGTCTTCAGCGGCCCAGTCGGGATCGATCGGCGCGGCGATCACCTTCTGCAGTTCCTCGCGTGCCTCGGCATCGCGGTTCATGTCGAAGAGTGTCTCGGCGAGAAAGTAGCGGGAGACGGTGCTGTTTGGATCGTAGGTCAGCGACTTGCGAAGGTGCGCTTCCGACTGCTTCTTGCTCCCTCCGAACAGACCCGGTACCTTGAAGTACCAGCGGCCGAGCGCGCGATCCGCCGATCCCTTCTGAAACGCCGGGTCGATTCGCAGCACGGTCTCGAGCGCGTCCTTGATCGCCCCGCGGTATTTGATGCCCTGGCGCAGTCCGTACGATTCGGCCAGCGCGCCCATGTTTGCCGCCATCCAGAAGAAGCCCTCGGGGCGCGACGCCTCGATCGTGCTCGCGCGCCGTCCGGCATCGGTGCCCTGCTGCAGCGCGGCGCGCCGCCCGCCCGGTGGACCCTGCGTGCCGAGCCAGTACTGCGCGCGGGCGAGCTTCCACGCCGATTCGACATCGCGCGGATTCGCCGCCAGGCGGGCGGCCCAGATGTCGGCTGCCTGCTCTGCTCGGCCGGGATCGGAGCGGTCCCGGTAGAGCGCATCCGGATCGCCCTGCGGCGCAGCTTGCGCAGGCGATCGTCCCGCTTCGTGACCTTCGTAGTCTTCGTGGTTCAATCCGTTCGCCAAAGGCGGAAATAGCGCGAGGTAGAATACGAGCGTGCACGAATTGATCAGGCGGCTGCTCATCGAGCTGGGCGAAAATCCCGACCGCGAGGGGCTCGCCAGGACGCCCGCGCGCGTCGAGCACGCATTGAAATTCCTGACGAGCGGATATGGCGCGAACATCGATGAGGTGCTGAACGATGCGCTGTTCACCGTCGATTATAACGAGATGGTGATCGTCAAGGACATCGACTTCTATTCGCTCTGCGAGCATCACCTGCTGCCGTTCTTCGGGAAATGCCACGTCGCGTACATCCCGCGCAAGCGCGTCATCGGGCTCAGCAAGATCCCGCGCCTCGTCGACGTGTTCGCCCGCCGCCTGCAGATCCAGGAACGGATGACGAACCAGATTGCGGAAACGATCCGCGAGAAGATCGATCCGCTCGGCGTCGCGGTCGTTTGCGAGGGCACCCATCTCTGCATGTCGATGCGCGGCGTGCAGAAGCAAAACTCGTTCGCCATCACGAGCGCCATGCTCGGCGCCTTTCGCGACAACGCGCGCACGCGGATGGAGTTCCTCGAGCTCATCAAGGTTCCCGGGCTCTCGCCGGTGTCCACCGTGCCGGCTGCCGGCCTCGCGTGCGTGAGCGACTGACGTGCGCCGCATCCACGCCTTGATCGTGCTCGCGCTGCTGTCGACGCCCGCAGCGGTCGAGGCCCGGGCGGAGCCCGGACTGCAGACGCGCACGCCTGCGCGCCGTCCCGCGGCGCCGGCGCCGCCGGTGACGACGACCGAGCCGGCGACCATCAAGTGTCCCAAT
>Ga0209515_10007360_pt1 | contig 13285 bp, 12 predicted proteins | sample Subgroupgradi54m_FD_187454 | JGI IMG/M metagenome (GOLD analysis project Ga0209515, IMG submission 187454) | Subsurface groundwater microbial communities from S. Glens Falls, New York, USA - GMW60B uncontaminated upgradient, 5.4 m (SPAdes)... ...
GCAGTGTGGCGGTGCGAAATGCTGACTCGGTTTTGCCAAAACTATTTTCTGGGGAAAAGGATTTGGCAAAACCTCGGCTGACTTTTGTTGTTGCATTTGTCCGCGCGGGCTTTTTTCGTTTTAAAATTTTCGCCAGTCAAAAACTTCTACTATGTTATTTTGATTAGTTTATCAAACGCCTCTGCCGCTTCTGTATCTGTCATGTGTTCAGGAGGCGTTTTGAAAAGAAATGGACACGCCCACTGCGCTTTTTTCTGTTGCTTTGTATCAACCAAAAATTGTGCCACTCGTATTGCATCCGTCGCTGTACCTGCTCCGTTGATACTAATTTCATCCTCAATCACAGAAGTTATAAAAATTGGCGTTCTGCCAAAAATTTCACCCTCAATTGTGATATTGACCAATTTATGACCAGACGGCTCTCCAGTATAGGAAAAAGCAACAGTGGGCGTGGCATCATCTTTATCTAAAAATTTCTTGAGCGTTCCGCTCTTTGATTTTTCTTTATGTTCAAATCGGTATTTCAGATTAAAATGATCAGCGTTCCCTCCGCGATTTTCTTGGTGAGTTTTTGTAATTCTTATGCCTCGCATTTTAAGTAATTGCAATAAAAATCTATTCAACATCGTTGCTCCGAGTTGGCTTTTAATATCATCACCAAGAATTACTAAACCTTTTTCTTCAAATTTTTCTCGTAATTCTGCGACGGTAGCGAGAGGTGATGGTATACAATTTACAAAACTACACCCAGCTTTCAAAGCTTCTTGAGCATAAAAACGGCTCGCCTCATCGCTACCGGACGGCACAAGATTAACCAAAACATCCGTTTTGGTTTCTTTGAGAATTTTTGCAACATCTACCGACTCACTCTTACTTTCGTGAACAAAACTACCTTTCATTTCCTCAATCACGCCGTCTAATGTCGGGCCTCTATAAACAAGAGCTTCATATTCTAAAGGTTTTGTAATTTCTCGCGTGATATTCATTCCTTCAAAAATTGCCTCGTGCAATTTTTTGCCAACTTTTCTTTCATCCACATCAAAAGCACAAACAAAATTTATATCGCTGACTTTGTAGTGTCCGATTATCGGATGTAAAAGTCCAGTAACTTCTTCGGCATTTTTTGTGTAGAAAGAAACACCCTCAACTAGAGCCTTTGCAAAACTACCTATTCCAATAATTCCGACATTGATTTTCTTCATAAACTATTTTCGTGGTTTAACCAAAAACGATTTTGATTTTCGGTTATAGGATTTTATTTCTTCTGCTTCAAAATTAGGATTGCTTTCTAAAAATTCATTGAACGATTTATATTCGCCCATTCCTTTGATGTCCAGATCATTTAATTTCCAATCATCAAAACAAAGTATCACGGGTTCGGTGATGAGAGGACGAAGAAAATCAAGAACTGCTTTTGACGAACTGTAAGTGTCGCAATCAATAAAAACAAGACCGATTTTCTGCAAATTTAATTTGCTAACAGTTTCATTGTTTAGTGTTTCGTTATACCAACCTTTCACCCATGTAATTTCGTTCGGTTCAACATTCCTCCGCAAAAGACATTGTTGCATTTGCTCGAACGAGCAAGAATAAAAACCTTTCTTCCAAACTCCGTCGTCCTCTTTTTCAGAACCAGCAGGCAAACCCTCAAAAGCGTCAAAACCAAAAAGTCTCGTTGACTTCAAACCCATTGCCTCGCGAGCAAGATACATACTTCCGATAGAGTTTCCGTTGAAAACACCAAACTCCAAATAATCGCCAATCTCGTTGCCCTTAATTTGTTTGAGTCTTGCGAGGCAATCCTTAAAAAAGTCAACGAGCTTTTGCGGAGGAACTAGATTGACCACGCAAATATCGTCAACATGTCCCGCAGTCCAAGGCGACCTTGGAACGGGACTAAATTTTCGATAGATTGTTTTTGCTATCCGTTTTAATGGAGAATATCTGTAGGATTTCATAACATCTCCATTATAATCTTTTTGGCGAAAATTTTCAAACGAAAAAAGCCCGCGCGGACAAATGCAACAACAAAAGTCAGCCGAGGTTTTGCCAAATCCTTTTCCCCAGAAAATAGTTTTGGCAAAACCGAGTCAGCATTTCGCACCGCCACACTGCCCGAATACTTGGAGGGCAGAACCCCGAAAGAAAAACACCCTTTCCTTTTTCAAAAGAAATTTCACCCCCGCCAAATCAGAAATGCAAGAAGTGTTTTTTCTTTCGGGGTTTCCGCCGAGTCCGCGAGGCGGTGTGGCGGGGCGTTCTCCGAGCGTACGATTTAGGTCAAAGCCACCACGCGCTCCGCGCGTGAGACATCAGTCAGGATTCTGCTGGAAATGAGTCCGAACTTTTTGGTATAATGACCACCACGTAAAAACAGCGATTGTTAGTCGTTGTTTTTATTTATCCCTGTTCACGTGGCACAGCCATCAGTTCTGATCTCAGTTCTGATCTCAGTTCTCCTTTTCTAACAAGCCAATACAACACTGTGGATATCCAGAACTGAGATGAGAGGCTGCTGAGATCAGAGGCTGTTCCGTCACAAAATAATGATTGGTGTTTTATTGCACCGACTGAAACTGACAACCCTGTGTATAAATATTTTCCATAAAAATTTTTATCCACATATTTTTTTCATCTCAAAATCGCCCGAAAAAATTGATGAAAAAATCTAACCAACAACTCTTGACAGCCTTTTCAAAACATGGAACGGGGTATGTATATGAAAACCCCATTCTCATTTCTTTCCATGACGTTCGTGTGTGCGATGGCGATCGCCCCCAGTATCGCGCAAGCCGCGCCGCATATTTATCAATTTCAAGCGCGCCCGCCGATTCATGTTTTCAAAAACGTTTCTCCATCGCCAAGTGGCCTTACGCCGACGCAGATTAAATCCATCTATCACTTGCCGGATAGCGGCGGTCAGGGAACGATTGCCATCATTGGGGCGTTTGATGATGCGACGATTGAGCGCGATCTTGCCGTATTTAACAAACAATTCAATTTGGCACCTTGTACAACGAAAAATAACTGCTTCGAAAAACACCTCATGAATCCAAAAACCGCAAAAAATGAAAATTGGTCGCTGGAAACTTCGCTGGACGTCGAATGGGCGCATGCCATTGCTCCACAAGCAAAAATTTTATTGGTGGAAGCACAGAGCGGCAGCGGAACAAATTTATTACAAGCGATTGATTATGCCGGAAACCGCGCCGATGTGGTGGCCGTGTCTATGAGCTGGGGCGGAGCGGAATTTCCGGAAGAAATGAGTCTCGATCAGCATTTCCAAAGTCCAAACGGCGCGCACTTTTTTGCCGCGTCCGGCGATCAAGGTTGGGGCGTGAGTTGGCCGGCGGTGTCGCCGAATGTGGTTGCGGTCGGCGGAACGAGTCTTACACTTGCCGATGACGGGTCATTCAAATCTGAATCAGCTTGGAACGGAAGTGGTGGTGGAATCAGCGCGTACGAACCACAACCGTCCTATCAAACGACGTATTCGATCGCGCGCGCGAAAAACAAGCGAGCCGTGCCTGACGTCGCCTACAACGCGGACCCGGCCTCCGGCTTTCCCGTGTATCGCAGCTCAGGGAGTCACACCAAAACCGGCTGGTTTAAAGTTGGGGGTACCAGCGCCGGAGCGCCACAGTGGGCAGCGATCCACACGCTCGGACTCTCCGCCACGAATGAAAATTTTTATCGAGACAAGGCATCCAGCAACCATGCACAATATTTTCGTGATATCACAAGCGGAGCCAATGGCACCTGCAAATATTATTGCGAGGCTCGCAAGCGCTACGATTATGTAACCGGGCTGGGAAGTCCTTTGCGCGCAAATTTTTAGTCCCTTTGACGACCAATCATTGTATTTCTGATATATAAACCCCTGTATTTAAGCCTCATAGCTTGACAAAACGTCAGAATTCAGCTACTCTTTTCCTCTTAAGAGATAAAAGTCTCTTGCTCTTTGACCTAGCAACATCCTAGCAAAAAAACCTTCAACCAGGAGGCGTGACATGACACAAGGTTACTGGCGCCTCGCCGATATCGATAATCGGGTAGAGGCATACACGGCAGGAACTTCTGCCACGGAAAGCATCACCGCTTTTGGAGAACACGACTTTGGCGTCGCCCTCCTCCCCTTGGGATGGAGGGCAAAAGAGGAGATTCTGGCCATCGAGGAGGTTCTCGTTCGCTGGCTCCGCGTCCGAGTCATCCGAATGGAACCGACATCCATTCCGAGTCATGCGCGGAACTTCCTCAAGGGGACGATCGAGGCTATTCCGATTCTGGATCATCTCTCCGCACAACTTCCATCTACCGCTGATCGCATCATGGCGGTAACGGATACGGCTTTGACGGATGGGGAAAACGAGTGCTTCGGAGTGGCGGATCCGTTCGACGACGTTGCCATCTACTCGGTGAGTGGGTTGCGAGAAGCGGATTATCATCGTCAACCGAATCGCATGCTCGAACTCAAGCGGTCTATTTGGGTCTTTCTCCACGAACTGGCCCACACGTTCGGGCTGAAGCATTGCGACCAAGAAGGCTGCACCATGCTTCCCGCACGACCCGGTGGGGTTCATGACCTGGATACGCGTGAACCGCACTACTGCGCGCGCTGCTGGAGCAGAGTCAGCTCTGGTCTTCGAACCCCAAGAACCAGTCCAACGGGACTGTACCTGCGTGCCGGAGCAAGCCTAAAACATGGTCGGGTGAGAGAAGCGATCGGCGGTTATCTTGCGGCGATTCGCCTCACCCCGCTCAATCCAAAGTACTGGAATGACCTGGGGGTAGCCTACGCCCACAATCAAGCCCCACGAGATGCGGCTAGATCATGGATCTATGCCAAGGACCTGGTCGGGAATCTGCGAATCCCCCAACCGTTCTACAACCTTGGTGTCCTCCTACAGCTCAACGGAAAAACCGCTTTCGCCTTGGCCCTCATGCAGAAAGGGCTGGAGCGAGATCCCAACCAGATCGATGCTCATGCCTATCTGGGGTACGTCTACCGTGAGGTGTTCAAACGGCCTGACCTTGCCCAGCAGGCATACGTCACCTACTTTCGCCTGGGAGGAACAAGTCCCAGCGTGATCGAGGAGGCTCAAAAGGTTGGAGTCTTCGTAGCGTAATCGATCTTTCTCGTCACAACGGACAACGCAATCATGCGCGGTCCGTTTTTTTTGTCATAACGAAAAAATTTATCGAACAACCAATTTATATAAAAATGGATGCTTCGGCAGATCCCATGTTCCAACGAGATCAACCATCTCCCCTCCCCAACCCTGCTTGAAGCGCGTGATCCCGGCCCAGCTCGGTTTGTAATAAGGTGATGTTACGTCGCTTGGATTGCACCCCCAAAGATCATAATAGCGATGGCCCTCGCGCTTTGCCTCACAAATTGATGCCCACTGCAAGGCATATGGGGCCATCACTGATCTGGATTCTGACGAAGAAGCCCCGTGAAGGTAGGTGATGGTATCGCCAAAAATAATTTCCAGGTTTGCGGCCAACGGTTTTCCTGCTAGTTTCGCGATGTGAATGCGCGCCATGCCAAGGGGAGCGAGAAACTTCCACAAAGCCCGCAAATAATTCGCCGGTTGAGAAATAAATTGATCACGCGTAGCCGTATCTTTCAACAATTCCAAAAAAATCTCTATATCCTGATCCTTATCTACGATGATCCCGTTTTTGTTCGCTACACGAATGTTGTAACGAGTCTTAGGATGCATGCGAGCCAAAAGCTCATCTTCCGTCGCTCCCAAATCAACAAGAATAGTGGAGGCCGGACTCATGGCATGGGTACGCCGCAGAGTAGAATTTGGAATTTGGAATTTGGAATTTGGAATTTGTGGAGCTATCCTTATCATTGGCTCAAAACGATAGAACAGGGGTGATGGTTGGAGGTTTTGTGCTGGCAGTTGTTCTAAGAATTGTGATAAAATTTTTGGAGAACTCAATACCGGTCCTCTCGGGGCAAACCAATAACCGGAAAGGAATTTTTTATAAAAAATAAATTGACAGGCGGCCCTAGGGGCATCATCCATCAAAAAAAATCGTTTGATCGGATGCCCTTGTGATTTTTGAAACTCTCCCCACGCCCATGATTGAGTGAATGATGACCATGGTTGTGCGGCGACGAATCCATCCCACGTGGATTGATCTTGAATTTCGACGAGCTTCATATCAAGAGCGTGAGAGCAAACGCAACGCTTCTCGCACGCGCTCTGACACGTCTTTTGTATCTGATGAAACTCCTTTCATGGCTTCACGCGCCTGATGCGATGAGTAGCCCAATGACTGAAGCGCTTCCACCACTTCCCGATCACCGGATGATTCGAGCGACGCCTCGACCAGCTGCCCCTTTAATTCCAAAATAATTTTTTGCGCGGTCTTCTTTCCAATTCCCGGTACGGACGTCAGGGTTACGAGATCGCCGGACATAATCGCGCGACGCACGGTCTCAACGGATCCGACCGACAGAATCGTCAACCCGAGTTTTGGTCCCACACCGGAAATGCCAATCAACTGTTCAAACAGCTGGAGATCTTCAAGAGACAAAAATCCATACAAATCACGAGCATCTTCCCGAACATGGTCGTGAATATAGAGGAAAGCCTCTCCTCCAACCTTGAGCGAACTCAATACGGATGGACTAACCTTAATGCGATATCCAACTCCGCTTACTTCTAATAAGAAAGAGGTGCCCGACACCTCCTGAATGCGACCACGCAATGAACCAATCATATGACATGAAGCATGAAGCATGAAGCATGAATCGTCAATCGATGAATCATCAACCATTTGACAAAGAACTCTCTTCGAACTAGGATCAAGTGTTCTTTCCCATACGGGACTTCCGTCCCAAAAGAAGGGAGAAAAATGCGGGCACGAGCAAGAAGTAGCGGTCTCGTACGAGAAATGTGGCTCATTCAAGAGCTACGGGAACTAGGTTGTTGGATCGAAACTTCCGAAGAACTGGATCGCATGCAGAAAGTGGACTTTGCGGTTGTGGAGATCGATAGGCAGCGGCTCGATCTTGACCTGCTGGTCCAAGTGACTTTCCGTGACCATGCCATTGGCAAGGCTTCGGAATTCTTCTCCATTGCCGAGGAAAGAGCCGAGGGCATTTATGTCTATATCGAAACGCCTAACATGTCTTCGGCCAGATTAACCCGACTCGTCAAGCGTGTTCTCGCCGATGCCTATCGGGACGCCCTCCGTCTGAACGAGCCTTACTTCTGGGTCAAGATCCGTCGTGATGGAACCTGGCACCGCTGGAATGGGCTCGACAACATCAAGGCGCATCTCGCCGACCTCCGACAAGAGCTGGATCTGCCAACGAACCATGGACGTCGTCTCGGCTGGATTGTGAGCCTGCGCGAACGAGCGCTCACGATAGCTGACGCCTGGGAATCCGGAATGAGGTATCCGATCCAATGGCGTGATGTTTCCCCAGACCTAACGCAGAAATTGCTGGAGCTGATGGAACGAGGCGATATATCCTGGAAACGTCCGGGGCAACGCATCCCCGTGCGCCTTACTCCCATCCGCTATGTCGCTCCAAACGTCCACTACATTGGCGCGGATGTCACGGAGTCGGTACTGCCGGAAAGCCGAGGCTGGATCATCGAGACTCAAGGCGATGCCTGCCTGATCCAAACCGATGAGGGTACGCGTTATCTCGCTTGGCATCGCGACATGGATCCCCGTTTGCTCGCGCGCATCAAGCGGAGACGGAAAACCGTATTCGAAGCGCACCAAATTGATGTACATTTTCACCTCATGGAGCGTCCTCGCCATCCCACGACCGCAACCGAGGTGACCCTCATCCCGTGATCGCGATCTCACCTCTCACCCCAAGCGAGCCTCAACTCGCTTTTTTTATTTTTATACGAATGTGACTGTGCTCACCAGATCGCCTTCTTCTTTAAACCTCATCAGCCTGACCCCTTGAGTATCGCGGCCAAGTGATGACACGGATTTGAATGGTGTACGGATCACAATTCCTTTTTTGGAAATGATGACGAGATCGCGGTCGTCCTCAGAGCTCGAAATAAACGCTCCCACCACTCCCCCGGTCTTGCCATTCACCCGCGTCGTACGAATACCGGATCCGCCGCGGCGCTGAACCTTGTATTCTTTCAAGTTGGTACGTTTGCCCATGCCATTTTCCGTAATGGTAAACAGTTCGAGCATCCCTTTTTTGGCGATGGAAGGATTGATCACATCCATACCGACCAACGTGTCATTTTTCTTCAGCCTGATTCCGCGCACGCCAGAAGCGTTGCGTCCCATGGAGCGTACATCTTTTTCTTTAAATCGAATGGATTGACCGGCGCGCGTCACAAGCGAAATCTCATCATCGCCGGCAGACGGTTTGACCCAAGCCAGCTCATCATTTTCTTGTAGTTTAATAGCGATCAGACCGCTGCGACGTACGTTTTCAAATTCATCCAAAGAAGATTTTTTGAGCGTTCCTTGGCGCGTCGCCATCACCAGATATTTTGCGCCTTCAAGCTCATCCGATCCCATGGTCGCGGACACTAACTCGCCCGGCGCCAGTTGCAAAAAGTTCACGATCGCCTGACCCTTGGCCGTCCGAGAACCGACCGGAATGTCATACGCTTTCAGACGAAACACGCGGCCGCGCGTGGTAAAAAACATGATCTCGGCATGGGTGTTGGTGGTAAAAATTTGTTTCACCATATCCTCCTCTTTGGTCGAGAGACCAACCACCCCCTTGCCCCCGCGCGCTTGTGCACGGAAGGTGTCCGGCGGTAGACGTTTGATGTAGCCGTCTTCGGTCATCATCACCATCGTCTCTTCTTCCGGCACCAAATCCTCCATGGAAAACTCTCCGACCGGATGCGGAATGATCACGGTCCGACGTTCATCTCCATATTTTTCTTTGAGCTCCGCCACTTCCTGCTTGATAATCGAGAGAATTTTCTTGGCGGAATTCAAAATGCTTTCCAGTTCCTCTATCAATTTCTTTTTCTCATCATATTCCTGTTCGACTTTTAAGCGTTCAAGGTTGGCAAGCTGCTGCAAACGCATTTCCAAAATCGCCGTAGATTGCAGATCAGACAGCTTAAACTTGGTCATCAAATTCTTTTTGGCTTCATCTTTATCCTTCGATTTTTTAATGGTGGCGATAACCTCATCAATTTTTAAAAGAGCGATGCGCAACCCTTCCAAAATATGCAAACGGTCCTTGGCACGATCCAAATCGTATTGCGTACGGCGACGCACCACCACTTTGCGATGTGCCACATACTCCTCGAGCAAACCCTTTAAATTCAAAATTCTCGGCTGAATCCCGTCCACCAAACACAAAGAGTTTACGTGAAAAGAATCTTGCAGCTGCGTCATCTTAAACAACTGATTGAGAACTTTTTTCGGATACGCATCTTTTTTTAGTTCAATCACTACTCGTACCCCGTCTTTATTTGATTCGTCTCGCAAGTCTCGAATACCCTCGATTTTTTTGTCCGTCACAAGCTCGGCCATTTTTTCCAAAAGTTGGGATTTATTAACCTGATAAGGCAATTCCGTCACCAAAATACGGAACGATCCGGTTTTTTCCTCTACGATTTCCGTTTTGGCGCGCATCACAATCCCTCCACGACCCGTCGCATAGGCCTGTTTAATCTCATTTTTATCGTAAATGATACCGCCCGTGGGAAAGTCCGGTCCTTTGACATGCTCCATGAGCTCATCAATGGTGATGTCCGCATTTTCAATAAGCGCGGAAATTCCATCACACAACTCCGAAAGATTATGCGGAGGAATATTGGTCGCCATGCCAACCGCAATTCCCAACGTGCCGTTCAAAAGTAAATTTGGCAACTTCGACGGCAACACTTTCGGTTCTTGGTGAGAGCCGTCATAGTTTGGACGAAGATCGACCGTGTCTTTTTCGATATCAAACAGCATTTCTTCCGCGATCGAGGTCAACTTCGCTTCCGTGTAGCGATGGGCGGCGGCGGCATCCCCATCCATGGATCCAAAGTTTCCTTGTCCATTCACCAACGGATAACGCATGTTAAAATCTTGCGCCATGCGCACCATGGACGCATACACAGCTTGGTCTCCATGCGGATGATATTTGCCCAAAACTTCTCCAACGACCGTAGCTGACTTGCGAAATTTAGCGTTGGCCCTCAAACCCGTGCTCCACATGGCATACAAAATACGACGATGCACCGGCTTTAATCCATCACGAACATCCGGCAACGCGCGATCCACGATGACCGACATGGCGTAATCCAAAAACGCGGTTTGAATTTCTTCGACCAATGGCGCCGGTTCAATTTTTCCGATCGTGTGAGACACGAGAGACTTTTCTTCGGACATACTTCAATAAACTCAGTATTCTATTTAAGGTTTGGAAGTCGTAGACGACGCTTGGGCTTTTAAAAATTCTGCGTGAAAACGATTTTTTAGCGCTTCCACTCGCGCCTTTACCTCTGCCTCATTCGAGGCATTGGATGTTGAGCTAGCCGTGATCGAACGCCATTTCTCGAGCGTCGCCTGTAGCTCTTGGGTCTTGGGGTTTGGAGAAGAAGAGATGTCTGTCCTTAAATTTGTTCCCAGCGTCCACCACCAGCCGCTCACGACGACCAAACACGAGGCGGCAATGCCCACCACATACCCAAAACCCCAAGATGATGTGGGGGTGCGCGCCTCAGCATGCGCTAAAATCAACTCGCGTTTTTCTTCTGAAGACAAAACTCGCGGCTCTTCCGCGTGATCGGACGTCGTCCGCTTGGATCGTCGAGGAGGAAGGCGTTTTGACATACATCAGGCTCTTTCCAAGACATACACAAACAAATCTTCGGCCGGTAAATCTTTCTTTGAAATCTTCATCTTGTTGGCATCTTGTCGCTTACACACGCCGAGCTGTTTGCAAAAGGCGTCCGCGGTGCCCAATTTTTCTTTGACCCCTTCCACATGATACCCCAAAGGAACGACCACGCGCGGTTCGACTTCGTTGATCGTCTCGATCGCTTGTTTCACAGAAAAACCACTGGCTCCACCCACGGGTAAAAGAAGGATGTCGATATTTTCCAACCTGCCCGTCTCCTCTTCAGACAACGTGCGATGCAATCCGCCCAAAAATCCAATGGACATGCCCTCAATTTCAAAACGATACATGAGGACGTGAGGCGATTGACTTCCCACATCCACAAGCGGAATGGCATAGGTAAAAATCCCCTTGACTTCATATTCACCCGGATCGGAAATCATGAACGGTTGATTGGTGAATGCGTCGGAAGGAAAACGTTTTTTATCTTGATGGGACAAGGTCACCACATCCGGCGCGAGCGTGCGCGGAAAACGCAAACCCGTATCTGCCGCGTACGGATCCGTCAGGAGTGTCGCCGCCTGATCACCGTGTGAGGCCTCAATTCTGATGCACGAAAATCCGTGCCAAAAAATCTGCATAAATAAGGCTTAAAATCATCATTATGGGTACAGAAAATTGTACCAATTTTGGGAGCACAAAGCAAGGCTTTGGCAAGACCCTTTGGGGGTTCAGTGGACGGAAATACGCAACTCAAAACGGCCGTTTGAACGAGCGTTCACGAGCGCCCTTCCCCCGATCGGAAGCGTCATCATCGGCGTTGTATGACCAAAATCGAGATTGGCCACGACCGGCAGATGATGCAATTCTTTTTTGGTTTTGATCATCTGTCTCAATTGCGGATCTGTTATCTTACCGTGCGTTTGAAAACGGCCGATCAAAAGCGCACGCACGCCGGAAAAACCCGGCTGATGGATCAGCGACTGAAGGTTGCGGTCAAATTCTTTTGCATATTTTTCTCCGGCCATGTCGTCATCTTCCACACAAAGAATGGAGTTCTTGAGTGATGGCATCAGCTTCGTTCCCTGTAATAAATTCATGGTGCGAAGATTTCCGCCGATGATCGTCCCTTCCGCCTTTCCCGGTTGAAGAACGATAGGTCCGCGATTTTTGTGGCGTTTTTTCTTATCCCACCAAAAACGAGACGGTTGAATCATGTACGGCTCGGATGTCATGATACCTTTTTTAAAATACTCCATGGAGTATTCGCGTTCTTCCTCTCGTCCAAACGTCCCGAAGTTCGGTCCCACATAGGTGACAAGTCCGGTTTTCGCGTAAATGGCGTTGGCTAAAACGGTTATGTCCGAAAAACCACAGATGATCTTTGGATTTCTCCTGATCAAATCGTAATCAAGATACGAAAGAAGTTGATTTGCGTTGTAACCGCCGCGCGCGCAAGAAATCATTTTCACTTTTTCATCGCGAAACGCGGCGTGCAGATCGTGGATTCTGGAAATGATTGATGAAGAACCGAAAATATCTTTCTCACGGACGTGTTCCCCAAAGGTCACGTGAAAACCCAAAGCGCACAATCGCGAAACGGCCGCTTTATACCGTTTCGCATCTATCGTCGCCCACGAAGAAGGGGTGAGAACGCGAATTTCGTCTCCCTTTTTCAATCTCGCCGGAAAAATCGTTTTCATAGTTCGACAAGCTCACTATGACCCTGAGTGAATCGAACGGGTCATATTTTGTTACGATACATCGTCCCTCCTACGATGGCGATACCAAGGGCGTCAGCCGCATCATCTGGCTTAGGAATCTGTTTGAGATTCAAAAGCCGCTTTACCATTTCTTGGATCTGTTTCTTATCCGCCGCGCCCCAGCCCGTGAGTCCTTGCTTAAGTTGTTGTGGCGTCATTTCCACGATCGGAATACCAGCATCAGCCAGTGTAAGAAGAATCACCCCACGCGCCATACCGACCTTCATCGCGGTCTTGGCATTTGTTTGAAAAAAAAGCTGCTCCACGGCGGCGGCGTGAGGTTGAAATTTTTGGATGGCGCTCGTCAACCCGTCTCGGATCATGCGCAAGCGCTCGGAAAAATCATCTTTAACGTTTGTCTTGATACAATCATGAAACACCCATGTGGGATGACTACCCGTTTGATCAACCACACCCAATCCCATCCGATCAAAACCTGGATCAATACCCAACACCCGAAGGGTGGTAGGACGTAGGCCGGTAGGATGTAGGAGACGAGCCATGGTGCCTACATCCTACATCCTACCCGCCTACCCGCCTATGCCAAGTTCGAAAAAACGTGACTCACATCATCATGCGTCTCCAGTTCGTCAATCAATTCCGCAACTTTTGTGCCCGCAGCTTCATCCATTTCCAAAAGCATCTTCGGTACCCACTCCACCTGCTGCGATGCATCAAATTTTCGATCAAATAAATAAGTGACCGATCCGGGAGCGGC
>Ga0209515_10007363_pt1 | contig 13279 bp, 12 predicted proteins | sample Subgroupgradi54m_FD_187454 | JGI IMG/M metagenome (GOLD analysis project Ga0209515, IMG submission 187454) | Subsurface groundwater microbial communities from S. Glens Falls, New York, USA - GMW60B uncontaminated upgradient, 5.4 m (SPAdes)... ...
GCCGGATGTTGTCGTTCTCGGCGGTTCAATGATGAAAGAAATTGGCATTCCCGTTCCGGCGACTGAAAAATACCTCAAAGAAATTTGTAAAATTTTCCCCGACATTCCGCCGCTTAAAAAAGCGGAACTTGCAGATATCGGCGGACTCTGGGGGGCTATGGGGTTTTTGAAAGGGAAGTAGTAAAAAATTTCTAATTACTAATATCCAATTTCTAATAAAAATCCAAATGTCCAAGTAATTGTTCTCGTTTTGGAATTCAACTATTAGACATTTTATTAGGAATTAGAAATTGAGTATTAGAAATTTCTAATTCCCAATATTTGTGGTAGTATCTTGTGAATGAAACCAATCAAATTCACTATCGAAAAAAAGCTCGCGGGGAAGCTCGGGCGGGCGGGAATACTGGAAACGTCGCACGGCAGCATTGAAACGCCGGCGTTTGTTGCTGTGGGGACGAAGGCGACCGTAAAGGCTCTCACCCCCGAGCAAGTAAAAGACCTCGGGGCGCAAGTAGTGCTTGCGAACACATACCATCTGTACTTACAGCCAGGTGATGATATTGTCCGCGATGCCGGTGGGATCCACAAATTCATGAACTGGAACGGTCCGACCATGACGGACTCCGGCGGCTTTCAAGCCTTCTCCCTCGGCGCGGCATTTGGAGAAAATGTAACCAAAATTGCGAAAGCGGGTGAAATAAAAACAGAAACAAAAAATTCCGCGAGCGCGCTGGCGAAAGTTACCGAAGACGGCGTGGAATTTCGTTCGTGTATTGACGGAAGCGCGCATTTTTTTACGCCGGAAAAATCAATCGAGATACAGCACAACATCGGCGCGGACATGATTTTTGCTTTTGACGAATGCACTTCACCGCACGCCCCATACGAATATCAAAAAGAAGCGCTTGAAAGGACACACCGATGGGCGAAGAGAAGTTTGGATACACACAAAAAAAATAAAACCGCTTCCGAAAAACAAGGGCTGTTCGGCATCGTGCAGGGCGGAAGGTTTGAGGACTTGCGCAAAGAAAGCGCGCGTTTCATCGGCGCAATGGATTTTGACGGTTTCGGTATCGGCGGTTCGTTTGATAAAGAAGACATGTACACTGCCGTTGCGTGGGTGAACGCGCTCTTGCCGGAAGAGAAGCCTCGGCACCTGCTTGGCATCGGCGAGCCGGCAGACCTCTTCGGCGGGATTGAAAACGGCTGCGATTTATTTGACTGCGTGGCGCCGACAAGAATTGCACGCAATGGCACGCTGTACACGGCGAACGGAAAAATAAATATCATGAATGCGCGGTTCATGACCGATTTCACGCCCATCGATGCGGAATGCAAATGTTACGCGTGTGCGCATTACACTCGCGCCTATCTCGCGCACCTTTTCCGCGCGAAAGAAATGTTGGCGGGAACACTCGCCTCAATCCACAATCTTCATTTTATCGTGAACTTGGTAAAAAATATCAGGACGGCAATTGTGGACGGCAATTTTGAAGCCTATAAAGAAGACTTTTTACGGCGATACGGTAAAAAACTTGCATAATTGTTGATTTTATGCTATACTAAGAGCTGAACTTTTGTTAGAGGAGAAGAACATGAACATGGTTACCATGTATGCTGAAGACATCAATGTGGACGAGAATGAGTTTCTCGGTCTTATAAAAAGATATGAAGTTCATCATCTTGCTTTAATAAAATATCGGAGGGACGGCGGAGTAGAGATGGACGAAAAATCCGCTTTGATATTAAAGAATGCGAGAGAGGACATCAAGCTTCCGGACAAATATCGAATGAATGACATAAAATTCGGGGTTAGAGTTGGGAACGAGCTTTCCGCCGCCTTGAATAACTCATCAACCTTCTCTGCATGGCGCGGGTATGAGCATCAGACGGAGAATGATTTCCGTCCGTGGTGTACCAACTAATATTTTTTGCGCGGGGCAGGCAATTTTGTCTGCCCTTTACTATTTCCAAGCCCAAAGTACAATACGGCTATGGACACATTCAATTTGAAATCAAATTGGGCGCCGGCGGGGGACCAACCGAAAGCTATCGCCGGGCTCGTAAAAGGTTTGAAGCGGGGAGACCGCGCACAGACCCTTTTAGGCGTGACCGGTTCGGGAAAAACTTTTACCGTTGCGAACGTGATTCAATCAGTGCAAAAACCGACGCTCGTCATTGCGCACAACAAAACGCTCGCGGCGCAGCTTGCGCAGGAATATCAGGAATTTTTCCCCGAGAATGCGGTGCATTATTTTGTGTCATACTACGACTATTATCAGCCGGAGGCGTACATGCCGATTACCGACACCTTCATTGAAAAAGATGCGCAGATAAACGCGGAGATTGACCGGCTTCGTCATGCCTCCACGCAATCGCTTCTCACGCGCAAAGATGTCATTATTGTTGCGTCTGTATCTTGCATTTACGGTTTGGGGAGCCCGGAAGAATATGAAAAAGAAAATCTCAAACTTGCCATCGGAGACGCTCATGATAGGCGCGAACTTTTAAGCAAGCTCGTGCATATTCACTATGAGCGGACGAATGCCGACCTTGAGCCCGGGCAGTTTCGCAGCATCGGCGGGCGCGTGGAGATTATGCCGGTGTCCGAGCGCATCGTCTTTCATATCACTCTTGAAAATGGGCGCATCGCGGAGATTCTCAAAATTGATCCGGTCTCCGGTGCCGTGCTCGCCACCCCTCAAAATATTTTTCTTTTTCCGACGAAGCACTTCTTAACCGAAGAAGGAAAGAAAAAAACCGCCATCGTGGCAATCCGCGCGGAGTTGAAAACCGTGCTTAAACAATTTGAAAAAGAAGGGAAACTTTTGGAAGCCGAGCGCATCAAACGGCGGACCACGTATGACATCGCGATGATGCAGGAAATCGGCTATTGCAGCGGCATCGAAAATTACTCGCGGCACCTCTCCGGTAAAAAAGAGGGCGAACCGCCGGAAACACTGCTCTCATATTTCCCGCACAAGGAAGACGGAAGCCCTGATTTTCTCACTATCATTGATGAGTCGCACGTCACACTGCCGCAGTTGCAGGGGATGTACGCGGGCGACCAGTCACGCAAAAAAACACTCGTGGAATTCGGTTTTCGTTTGCCTTCCGCGAAAGACAACCGCCCGCTCACGTATCCTGAATTCACGAAGCGCATCGGGCAGGTGATTTACACCTCGGCGACGCCGGGGAATATGGAAAAGGAAGAGAGCAAACAAACCGTAGAGCAGGTCATTCGTCCAACAGGACTCATTGATCCGGAAGTGTTCATCCGTCCGATTTTAGCGTCAAATCATACAAGGGTAGTCCTTGTAAAAAAACAAGGACTACCCTTGTTGAACGGTTATTCGGGGCAAATTCCTGACTTTATCGCCGAAGCCGAAAAAGACATTGCCAAGGGCGGGCGCGCGATTGCAACAACTCTCACCAAAAAAATGGCAGAGGACTTGAGCAACTACCTCAAAGAAAAGGGAATAAAAGCCGAGTATCTTCACAGCGAAGTGAAGACCATTGACCGCATAAAAATTCTCACTGAATTTCGTCGCGGGACTTTTGATGTGCTCGTGGGCGTGAACCTTTTGCGAGAGGGGCTGGACCTGCCGGAAGTCACTTTCATCGGAATTTTGGATGCGGACAAAGAAGGATTTTTGCGGAGTGAAACGTCGCTCATTCAGACCATCGGACGTGCGGCGCGAAACGTCGAAGGAAAAGTGATTTTGTACGCCGACCGCATGACCGGCTCGATGGAGCGCGCGATAAGTGAAACCAACCGCCGCCGAAAAATTCAAGTGGAATACAATGAGAAGCACGGCATCACCCCGAAGACGATTATGAAAACCATTCACGACATCACCGAACATCTCGAAAGCGCGCACGCCAAAGCCGTGAATGCCAATCTTCTCTTGGATGGGCAGATTTTCGGCAAAGACCTGACGAAGCTTCTGAAGCTGAAAAGGAAACAAATGTCCGAAGCCGTAAAAGAACTCGACTTCGAAACCGCGGCGATTTTGCGCGATGAGATAAAAACGTTGGAGGGGAGAGAATGACACCGCTATATTTTTTCGCAATAGCAAAATAGCAAACTCTAGCATATGCTAGAGTTTGCTATTTTGAAAATTTTTATAATATCATAAAGACGCTTTGTTTTTTCCGATTTTTGTGATAAAAATAGAAGTATGGAAAAAGAAAATACCTCAATGGAAAAAATTGTCTCGCTCTGCAAACGTCGCGGGTTTATTTACCAAGGCTCCGAGATATACGGCGGGCTTGCGGGAACGTGGGATTACGGGCCGCTCGGCGTGGCGCTCAAAAAAAATATTGAAAATCTATGGTGGAGGATGTTTGTAGATGATCGTGACGACATGTATGGCATTGATGCGGCGATTCTTATGAACCCGAAAGCATGGGTTGCTTCCGGACATGTGGGCGGATTTTCCGATCCGATGACCGAATGTAAAAAATGCAAGAAACGATTCCGCGCTGACCATGTTGAAGGAAAGAATTGCCCTGAATGTAAAGGTGAGCTTGGTGAAGAACACCAATTCAACATGATGTTCAAAACAAACATCGGTGCGATGGAAGACGAATCAAACGTGACCTACCTTCGTCCGGAAACTGCCGGCGGTATGTTTGTGAATTATAAAAATGTAGTGGACTCGTTCCACCCGAAACTCCCGTTCGGTCTCGGGCAAATCGGGAAGGCGTTCCGCAACGAAATTGCGCCGCGCGATTTCATCTTCCGCGTTCGCGAGCTTGAGCAGATGGAGATTGAATATTTCGTGCGCCCGAACACATGGGAAGAACATTTTGAAAATTGGCGCAAGCGCATGTGGGCGTACATGGAAGTCATCGGGCTTGATAAAGAAAAAGTTCACGAGCTTGAAGTTGCCGCGGAAGACCGCGCGCATTACTCCAAGCGCACGATTGATTTTGAATATGATTTTCCCTTCGGCAGAAAAGAATTATACGGACTCGCGTATCGTTCGGATTTTGATTTGAAAAGCCACCAAGAGGGAAGCGGGGTGAATCTTGAATACATTGACGAAGAAACGAAAACACGTTTTCTCCCGCATGTTATCGAGCCTACGTTCGGCGTAGGACGGACACTTCTTGCGATTCTTGCGGAGGCATATACGGAAGACATAATAGACGGCGAAACGCGCATCTCTCTTAAATTCGCGCCAAGCGTTGCCCCGGTGAAAGTCGCGGTATTTCCCCTCATGAAAAATAAACCCGAGCTGGTGGAAAAAGCGCGGGAAGTATACGGCATGCTCAAAAAGGAAATACGGGGCAAAATAATGTGGGACGACAACGGCAATGTCGGCAAGCGTTACCGAAGGCAGGACGAAATCGGCACGCCGTTTTGCATCACTTTTGATTTTGATTCTCTGGAAGATAAAAAAGTAACCGTCCGCGACCGCGACACCATGAAGCAGGAACGGGTGGCAATAGAGGAACTCGTCGGGTTTTTGAAGAGCCGACTTGGTTCGTAATATTCATACCATTTCTAAAAAATCATTTTCAATTTCTCCGGTAGCAAATTCTAGCATATGCTAGAATTTGCTACCGGAGTTTTTTTGGGTGCTTGAAGAATTCCCGCATTGTGGTATCTTTAAGCGGGAAATGCGGTTTTTGAAACATGTGAGGTGGGAAAATGATAGCAGAACAAGTAAAGAAAAAAGTAATTATTTTTGATTTTGACGGGGTGCTTCGTTCGGTATCGTGGAAAGGGCTTCACGTCGCCTACATTGAAATTATCAAGGCAAAAGGAAAAGACCCGAAGCGATTTTTCACGGATTTGAAAACATTTCGCGATTGGTTTGATATGGATTGGCATAAGAACATGGAAAACATTGACGGTACCTATTTGGAGAAACCGGAAATAAACGCCTTATTCCATAAACACTATGACCCGCACGTAAAACTTTTTCCGTGGGTGGAGGAATTATTGATACATCTCTCCGAGAGATACGATCTTGCCATATTGTCTTCCTCTTCCATCCACAGCGTAAAAGAAGAACTTGGCGATGTCGCGCGATTTTTCCCGATTATTGTCGGAGCGGAAACAGTAATGCAATTAAAGCCACATCCGGAGGGGGTGCATTATATCCTGAATCATTTCGGCGTACTCTCCGAAAACGCGCTTATCATCGGCGATACTCCGCAAGATTTTTATGCGGGTGAATCTGCCGGTATATGGACTGGCATGATTGGATGGGGGCTCGCTCCATGGGGAGAACTTCAATCTTTGAATGCGGAGTTGTATTTTGAGCATCCGTGCGAGTTATTTTTACTCTAAAACCAATACCCGAAACTTCTATGAAAGTTTCGGGTATTTTCTTTTTTTACAGCGACTTCACTTTGAGCCGGTGCAGTTTTTCCTTGTCCAGTTTCGGGAGGCGTATGATGAGGAGCCCGTGCTTTTCCATCGCTTCGGCCTCTTCTGCAACCACTTCTTGCGGAAGAATAACCGTGCGCGAAAACGCTCCCCAATACAATTCTTTGAAGAAATAATCATCGTCGGAAATTCCTCGCGGCGCCTCGCGCTTCCCGCTGATGATTACCTTTTCCGGTGTGATGGAAATGTTGATGTCGTCGGGGCGCACGCCTGCCGTCATGGTCTGTACGATGATTTCAGTATTCGTTTGATACACGTCAACCGTCAGCTGACCCTCCGCCGGCTCCTCCTCTTCCGCCGGTTTTTCCGCGGAAAACTGGCGAGAAGCTACCGGCGCATTATACACGGTGTTGTACACGGCGGGAACCGCATCCTCCTCTTCTTCGTTTATGACCCCCGTGAGTTTTTCAAAAAATGATCTTTTTCCTTTTTTATTGAACATAAAAATAAGTCCTTAAAGCTTATAATTTCAAGTGAGGGAGAAAGAAAGAGCTTGCTCTTACTTTTCCCGAGCGACGGAATTATACGCTCTGCTTATAAAGTTATCTTGCACTGCGAGCGCTTGATTTTTTCAAACAAAATTATGATAACGATAATGACCACCCAGAGCAGAGCGAAGATATTGAGCAAATGCTCCCCGTTGCTTTTCATTATAAGATAATTAAAAACAGTGTGCAACGAAATGGCTGTGAGTAACCCGGCAATATGATACGTCCATTTTTTCCATCTTGTTTCGCAGAGGCCGAAAGCGATGGAAAAGCCGACCAAGGCGGATGCGGCGACATGAAGAAGCGAAGCGCCCACGAAGCGAAGCTGCCCCGTCACAAGCGCATCCGCAAAACCGCCGTCCATGATTGAAGAAAAAACAAAGAAAACGTTTTCGAGCGCTGCGAAGCCGAGAGCGGCGGAAATAAGATACATGACCGCGTCAATCGGCTCATCGAAATATTTGCTTTGAAGCCCCGAGAGGCGCGCGGCGGCGTATTTTATTGACTCTTCGATAATCGCCCACAAAAGAAACAGCGTAAAAGTTATCGCGCCAATTTGGTTCATCGCGAGTTTTTCAAAAAGAACGGCAAACGGCACGCCAAGCATACCGAACGCAAACGCCAAGAAAATAATGCGTTTGGGTTCGGGGTGCGCCTTGTCTTCTTTGAGCCAAAACCAGAGCCACACGAGGGCGGGGAGAATGCCGCCGAGGAGCGCACCCGCGATGTTGCCCGTGTTTTTCGGAAATTGCAGGGCAAGAAGAGTTACGGCAAAAAGAACGACGGCAACGCTTCCGGTTTTTACGATGCTTATATGGTGGTGCGTGGCCATGTTTCTATAATGAGCAACTTTTTATCTTTTTTGGGGAGGAATTCCCAGAGTTCTTCCGTGACGAACGGCATAAACGGATGAAGCACTTTCAAGTTTGTCTCAAGAATTTTCCAGAGTGTCCACTGAGTGGACTTCTTGCTTTTTTCGTCCTCCCCGAATAGGCGCGGCTTGCTTGCTTCCAGTATAACATCCGCGAACGTATGCCAAAAGTAGTGATACAATTTTTCTCCCGCGAGATAGAATCGGTACTTCTCAATATCTTCCGTCACTTCTTCCATCACCGCCTCAAGCTCCGAGAGGAGTTTTTTGTCTTCATCGAGAAGTTCAGGCGCCAATGAAGACAATTGCCCCGTATCAAGCCCTTCGATATTCGAAAGCACGAATCGCGCGACATTCCAGATTTTATTTGCAAAATGTTTGTAGCCTTTTATTTTGTCTTCGGAGAGTTTTGAATCGTTGCCGGGACCGGTGCCGATGATGAGCGAGAGGCGCGTGGCATCGGCACCATATTTTTCTATCATATCCACGGGGTCAATAATGTTGCCGAGCGACTTTGACATTTTCCTGCCTTGCGCATCGCGTACCAGCCCGTGAAGATATACCGTGCGGAAAGGAATATCCCCAAGCAAGTATCCGCTCATGAGAATCATCCGCGCCACCCAGAAGAACAGAATATCGTACCCCGTTTCCAAAATTGAGGTGGGGTGAAATGTTTTGAAGTCCGGCGCATTTGTGTCAGGCCAGCCAAGCGTGGAAAACGTCCACAGTCCGGACGAGAACCATGTGTCAAGGGTATCGGGGTCTTGCTCCCAATCACCGGCCGGTGCTTCAACGCCGCAATATATTTCCGCACCGCGATACCACACCGGTATTTGATGCCCGTACCATATTTGCCGCGAAATACACCAGTCGCGAAGATTGTCTATCCAATGATAATATGTTTTTTCAAAGCGGTCGGGAATTATTTCAATCGCACCACTCTCCACGGCCGCGCGCATATTTTTTTTGAGTGTTGTTTCTTTGCCGTTTTTCCCAACAAATTCTTTGTTCACGGCAATAAACCACTGCTTTTTCGGAAGCGGTTCGATGGTGCCGCCGCTTCGCTCCGCGACGGCGAGATTTTGCGCGATGTCTTCTTCTTTTTCGAGCAGCCCTTCTTCTTTGAGCCAAGCTACGATAATTTCCCGCGCTTCGGCTATTTTTTTGTCAGCCAACAAAGGCGCGCTTACCATCATTTTGGCATAACCGTTGATAACTTGAATAGTGGGAAGATTATGCCGGAACGCTATCTCGGCATCTGCGGTACTGTGCGCGGGCGTTACCCCCACCGCACCAGTTCCGAAATCTTTTTCCACCGCTTCATCACCGACGATTTTTATATGAATGGGAACTCCCGCAAAGACCAAGTCGTATTCCTTGCCGATAAATTCTTTGTACCGCGCATCATCCGGATGTACGGCAACCGCAACATCGCCGACTTTTGTTTCGGGGCGCGTGGTGGCGATAGGAATAGGGAAGTCTTTTGAATATCTGAACGTGTAGAGTTTCCCTTTTATTTCTTTATATTCCACTTCGTCGTCCGACACAGTGGTTTGCCCTTTCGGATCCCAGTTCACGATGCGCGTGCCTTGGTAAATGAGCCCGTCATCATACATTTTTTTGAATGCGGTGCGCACGGCGAAAGAGCGTTTTTCGTCGAGCGTGAATGCCTCGCGGCTCCAGTCTACCGACGCACCCATTTTGCGAGTTTGCCCCACGATGGTGTCATGGCTGTCTTTGGCGAATTTTTCCACTCGCTTCAAAAATTCTTCGCGTCCGAGATCTTGCTTTCGTTTTCCTTCTTCTTTGTATAAAATATTTTCCACTTTTGATTGTGTCGCAATCGCGGCATGGTCCGTCCCCGGAAGCCAGAGCGTTTTTTTGCCGTTCATTCGATGGTATCGCACCATGATGTCTTCAATGGCAAGCATCGCGGCATGCCCCATGTGAAGCGTACCGGTAACATTCGGGGGAGGAAGAACGATGGAAAAAGCCTCGGCATCTTCTTTGCACGCGCCGTTTTTCACGCAATTGTCCGGATTAAAATAACCGCCCTCTTCCCAGAGTCGGTAAATCCTTCCTTCGGTTTCCTTCGGGTCATATGGTTTGAGCAGTTTTTCATTCATATAAAACACTATACCATACCGCCGTTTGAGACCAAAATTCTATCTGGCTTGACAAAATTATGTATGATATGGTATACTTAAATTAATAAGGTTCTTTGATTATCGGGAGGTGTATCATGAACAAATTCATTCGTTTTATGCGGCTCGTCGTAAAAGAACCGCGCGACACGTGGCGCATTATTGCGGTCTTGGTCATTTTGTTTCTCGCGGTGATATCCATGCCGCGAGAAAAAAATACACATATTCCATCGGCTGAAACACCGAAGGAAAAAATATGAAAATAAATAGCGCCGCTTGAGCAATCAAGCGGCGCTTTATACTAATTAAAAAGACTGGTAACGCTTTGTCCGACATACGCGCGGTAAATGGCATCTGCCAGCAGTTGGTCGATTGACAATGGTGTCAACCAAGAACGATGCGCATGCCAGTATTCTTTCGTGCGCGGAATCGTCGGCAATACCGCCACTTGCACGCCTTTGTTTTTGAAAGCATGCTCGGCACCTTTACTGAAGAGTCCGTGCGTTGCCGCTATGTGTACGGAGTTTGGATGCTTTTCGTTGAGAAAATCAATAGCGGCAATGAGTGAACCGCCCGTGTCAATCATGTCGTCGTAGAGGATGAGGTTGCGGTCCGCAACGTTCGGTCCGATAATGTTGTCAACAAATACTTTCCCGTTCCTTCGAACCTTTTCGAGAATGGCGAGCGGAATATCTTGCCCTAATTTGTCTGCAAAACGGCGCGAACGCACCGAGCTTCCAATGTCGGTAGAAACGACGATAGTGTTGCTGAAGTTGTTTTTGAACAACTTCCGAAAGTATGAAGCATGTACAATGCTCCCGTAGAAGTTATCGGTAGGGATCATAAAAAATCCTTGCTCCTGATCAACATGCATATCGAACGTAATAATTCGCTCGATTTTATTGTTGCTCTCTATCATGTTCGCTATGAGGCGAGCGGTGATGGGGACATGCGGTTTGTCTTTTCGGTCTTGTCGAAGGTAGGGTATGAACGGAATAACAAGAGTGATACCCGCGGCAGATGCCCGGGTAAGAGCCTCGGCGACAATAAGCATTCCCATTAACGCAACATTCGGGTCCGGATACTGAAGGGCATGAAGAAAATAAACATGCTTTCCTCGCACGTTTTCCGGAATCATTACTCCGATTTCTCCATTCGCAAAAGATCCATATTCAATGTCTCCTTCCGTGTTGTTTCCCAGAAGGCAATAGGTGAAAGGTTGCCCGTTTTTACAAAGAAGCGGAAAGATATTTTGCGCCATTTCATGCATATCGGGTGTTGAGAGCAGCATCGGGGCGGAATTTGGGTGCATGGCATTTCTCCTTTTCAAAGAATAGTGGATATTGTCTGCACTGATAGTAGCACAAAGCCGTTACAGGCTCAAATTTCCATCCGCGCGCAGGGCTTTCATCTTTCGCCCGTTCGGTTCGAGTATTTTTTTCGGATTATGAAGTGCTCTCATGTATCCCGCGACGGCAATCATGAGCGCGTTGTCGGTTGAGAGATTTTTCTCCGGCACTAAAATTTTTATATCGGGGAATTTCTTTTCAAAAGTTTCCTTAAACATTTTTTGGATATGAACGTTTGCCGTTACTCCTCCGCCCATAATGACGGTTTTCGGCTTGTACTTTTCCGTCGCGCGAAGCGTTTTTGAAAGCAGGGTTTCCGTAACGGCTTCTTCAAATTCGTAGCAGATTTCTTCGCGCAAATCTTCAGTAATGCCTTCAGTCAAGTTTTCTATTTTTTTCACCATGTAGAGCACCGCCGTTTTGATGCCGGAAAAAGAAAAATCAAAATCGTCCGAGCGTATCATCGGGCGGGGAAGATGGTAACTGGTTGCTAGTGGCTGGTCACTGGTACGACGTCGTTTGCGGAATTTTTCCGCGCGCAGGGAAATTTCAGGTCCGCCCGGGTAGGGAAGCCCTAAAATTCGTGCAGCTTTATCAAATGCCTCGCCCACCGCATCATCGCGCGTTTCCCCGACCACCTTGTATTGAAAAGGTTTTTTGATGAGCACTATTTCCGTATGTCCGCCGGAAATGAGCAAAGCGAGAACGGGCGTATTTGGAAATTGAAAATTAAAAATTGGAAATTCTTTTCGGCTCTTTTTCAAAAGAGCCGAAAAGACGTGTCCTTCCATGTGGTTAACGGGTATCACCGGTTTTTCCCACGCAAGAGAAAGCGCGCGAGCAAAGTTGATACCGACCCAGAGCGCCGGGGCAAGCCCGGGACCGTAAGTCACCGCAATGGCATCAATCTTCGGCACTTTTATTTTCGGCAAAAATTCCAAAAGCGCCGCAAGCAACTCGGGTTCTCTTTCCAGTAATTTTTTAAAATCGTCGTCCTTACTACTTGATACTTGCTGCTTGCTACTCGTCAACAGCCCCGCTTCGTTGAGGGTTTGCTCAAGCATCGGTGTGAGGTTCCTCGCGTGTTCTCGTTTCGCGAGCGCGGGGAACACTCCGCCGTAGGGTTTGTGAATTTCAATTTGAGAAATAATCACATTTGAAAGTACGCGTATTTTTGCGCCACCGCTCGCCTCAATAATACTGATAGCGGTTTCGTCGCAGGAAGTCTCGATGCCGAGGATTATCATTTTTTTTGATTTATTCATGTTGTGAGAAAAATACTTCTGCGGCTTTTTCAAAACAGATGGGAAACCACGGCGCGAAATCTCTCGGTGTTTGTTCAATTTCTTTTCGTATCGTTCCGACATCTTCCCATCGGATTTTTTGCACTTCTTCGGGATTCGGAAAAACTTCACCCAAAAGAGGGTTGAAATTTCCGATAAACACATGGTCAAATTCATGTTCCCAAAGCTCGTTATTGAGTCGGACTTTATACGTGAAGCTGAACACTTCTTTCAGGTCGCAATCAAAGCCAAGCTCCTCGCGCAACCGCCTTTCCGCCGTCGCGACATTTTCTTCACCTTGCCGCGGGTGGCTGCAGCACGTATTCGCCCACAATCCCGCCGAGTGGTATTTGGTCTCCGCTCGCTGTTGAAGAAGAAGCTGTTTTTTGTCATTAAATATAAAGACTGAAACGGCGCGATGAAGCAGTCCGCGCCGATGCGCATCAAGCTTATCGGCAAGCCCGATTTCGGTATCGTTTTCATCAACGAGTATGACTTGTTCTTTGGTGTCGTCCATTTGTGACCCTACCGGGAATCGAACCCGGGTTTTATCCGTGAGAGGGATATGTCCTAGCCGCTAGACGATAGGGCCTATTAATTGAATGAATTTAATACTACCAGGATTTGCTGGAAAAATCAAAAAAATCGTGTTAGTATAGGCAAAACACCTTTGGAGAGGTGGCTGAGTGGTCGAAGGCACCGGTTTCGAAAACCGGCAGGCGCGAAAGTGTCTCGGGAGTT
>Ga0209515_10007365_pt1 | contig 13279 bp, 12 predicted proteins | sample Subgroupgradi54m_FD_187454 | JGI IMG/M metagenome (GOLD analysis project Ga0209515, IMG submission 187454) | Subsurface groundwater microbial communities from S. Glens Falls, New York, USA - GMW60B uncontaminated upgradient, 5.4 m (SPAdes)... ...
GGCGGCGCGGGCGGCGCGGGCGGCGCGGGCGGCACGCGTCCGCGGCGCGCGTCGTCGGGTGCGGGCAGCGGCCTGGCGCGTGAGCTGGATCAGTACCGGCGGCGGATGGCGCGGCAGCTCAAGTGGAAGTCGTACATGGTCTTCCAGCGCCGCGTCATCGCGGCGATCGACAAGGTGCGGCCGGAGTCGAAGGACGCGCTCGCGCGCATTCCGGGCCTGGGGCCGGCGAAGATCGAGCGCTTCGGCGATGACATCCTCGCCGCGGTCAGGCGGCACGCGGGGGGCTAGTTTCTAGTCACCCGTCTTCACGTTGTCGTGATCGTTGTCGTTGACGTGATCGTTACGACAACGTCGACGTAACGTCGACGTCGACGTCTCTCGACTGATCAGATCTTTCGGCGATTCTTGGCGTCGTAGGCGGTCGCCGCCATCCAGGCTTTTTCGTATGTGAGCAGGTCGATCATTGCGCGCTGAAGGACTTTCCAGCCTGGAGGCCCGTTGCTCTTGATGTGGCCGCCGAGGCCGGCGAGCGCGAACAGAGCGTCTTGAGCGGTCGCGTTGTCAGCCAGCGGTCGCGGGCCAAGCTCACGCAAGATGCGAAGCTGGAGTGGAGTCAGGACCTCTGAGGCCGGCGCCTCCGGCGACGAGCGCGCCCGACTGCGCAGCCACAACACTTCACATGCAACCGGTAGCGAGAGAGCGAGCATGTTCAACAAGGCGGCGCGCGATTCGAACTGTCGTGCTTCGAAGGCGCAGCCACTCTTGAGCGCCGCGTTGAATTCCTCGATGGTCCATCGGCTGCGGTAGTTGTCGACCACACGTTCGACGTCCTCGGGCGAGTCGATGGGCTCGGTGGTGTACAGAAGCCACTCGACGGCGTCCTCGCCGGACGGTGGATTCGGCTCGAACACCCGAACGAGGTTCAGAGCGATGGTCTTTTCAACGGGGTCGGCCAGATACTGCGGGCGCGGGATCTCGATTCTCGTCGCCGCGAACTCGAGCTTCGCCTCTCGCTCGTGACGTGGTGGATGCACTCGTTTCGCCTCCGGCGCGGTCTTGGCAATCCGTCGTGACAACGGAACCTTTCGGCAGAGCACCCCGGTCACTCCATCGGCCAGCCCGCGGACGGTCGACCAGACGTTGCTCGAATCGCTCGCCGTTCGACCTCGCCGCGCCGGCACGCGCACGCGCAAAACGAATCGCTGGTTGGTCTCCAGCATCTCCGCCATGAACTCGTAGCTGTCGGTCTCCCGGTCGCCGACATGGAGGACCCGGCAGCCGCTCAGTTGCGCTCTCGCTGCCGCCACGCCGCGCGACCAGCGCGTGAACTCGCGTTCCTCCCACTTCGCCGTCGCAGGTCCTGAGGCTTTCTTCCGCCCCGCCTTTTCTGCCTTCGTCCGCTTGGGTCGATGGATCGTCTCGGCGCTGATCACGCCCAGGGGTCGACGCCAGTTCCTGGCGTCGAGGACCAGGGCAACGTGCAATCGAAAGCCTGCCTTACCCGTCTGCAGGTAGCCGACCTCGTTCGGGTCCAGCTCCGGAAACGAGCAATCCGTCGTGTCATGCACGACGAGAACATCACCCGCCTCTTCGGCTCGCTGCTTCGTTCCCTCTACATGTGCGGCTACAAGCGCGTCGAACGTCACGCGGCGATTATTCATCAACCGATACGCGCCTTCGATCTCTGCTTCCTTGACCAGCGCCGCGGGCAACGGGACTGACGGCCTGCGCGCGAGCTTCTCGACCACCTTGCACACTCGATTCGTGCGCCGAGGATCGCCCAGCTTCGCTCTCGAGAGGTCCTGCACGACGCGTTCGATCGACGCTTGCCCGAGTTGCATGACCTCTTCGATCACGAACTCGGCACAACTCCAAGAAAACTTCCGATGAGTCGAGAGACGTCGACGTCGACGAGGGTATGCAGGTTGCGATGCCGTTGGACACGAACCCACTTGACCGGCGGGGCCCGCTGATGAATATGGACCGGGATGACCCGCGTCGGGATCCGCGCGCTGGTAGTCCTCCTCCTTCTCTCCTGCGCGGCGCCCCGCGGCGCCGACGAGCCGCGTGCAGCGCTGCCCGCGTCGGCGCCCGGCGAGCTGCGCGCGCCCACGGTGTTCGCGGTCGCGTTCCCCGATCGAGCCGAGCGCTCGCGCGCGCTCTTCCTCGAGGCCGCGCGGGTGTTCCTGCACCCGCGCTGCAAGAACTGTCATCCCGACGGCGATTCGCCCTTCCAGGGCGACGCGCCCCGGCTGCACGATCCACCGGTTCTGCGCGGGCCCGAGGACAAGGGCATCGTGGGCATGGAGTGCGCGTCGTGCCACCAGGACCGCAACCTCGAGCTGGCGCGCGTGCCGGGCGCGCCGACCTGGCACCTGGCGCCGCGCGGCATGGCCTGGGTGGGCAAGACGCCGCACGAGATCTGCGAGCAGATCAAGGACCCCAAGCGCAATGGCGGGCGCACGCTGGCCAAGATCGTCGAGCACAACGCCCACGACGCGCTGGTCGGCTGGGGCTGGGCACCGGGCGCGGGACGCGCGCCGGCACCGGGCAGCCAGGCGGTCTTCGGCAGCATCGTGCAGGCATGGGTCGATAGCGGCGCGGAGTGCCCGCCCGAGGAGGCGCGACGATGACCATCAAGCTGCGCGTGAACGGCGTGGAGCGTGTGCTCGACGTCGACGCCGAGATGCCGCTCCTGTGGGTCCTGCGCGACGTCCTCGACCTCACCGGCACCAAGTACGGCTGCGGCCAGGCCCTGTGCGGCGCGTGCACGGTGCACCTCGACGGCCAGGTGGTGCGCTCGTGCGTGACGCCGGTGCGGCGCGCCGAGGGGCGTGCGGTGACCACCATCGAGGGCCTGTCGGCCGACGGCAAGCACCCGCTGCAGCGCGCCTGGAGCGACCTGGGCGTGCCGCAGTGCGGCTACTGCCAGGCCGGACAGATCATGACCGCGGCGGCGCTGCTGGCGGCGAAGCCCCGGCCCAGCGACGACGAGATCGATCACTCCCTGGCCGGCAACCTGTGCCGCTGCGGCACGTACCCGAGGATCCGCGCGGCGGTGCGCAAGGCGGCGGGGATCGCCGATGAGTGAGCGCGCTCCCATCCGGATCACGCGGCGCGCTTTCCTGGTCGGCCTGAACGTCGGCCTGGGCGGCCTGGCGCTCGGGCTCTACCGCTTGCCGCCCGCGCAGGCGGCCGACGCGGCGGCCACCGGCATCGACCCCAATGCGTTCGTCCACATCGCCAGCGATGGCACGGTGACCATCCTGTGCGCTCGCTCGGAGATGGGCCAGGGCGTGCGCAGCTCGCTGCCCGTGCTGGTCGCCGACGAGCTGGGCGCGGATCTCGCGCGCGTGAAGGTCGCCCAGGCCGACGGCGACAAGCAGTACGGCAACCAGAACACCGACGGCTCGAGCAGCGTACGCCTGCAGGCCTTCGACGATCTGCGGCGCACCGGCGCGACCGCGCGCGCCATGCTGGTGGCCGCGGCGGCGAAGCGCTGGAAGGTCAAGCCCGACAGCTGCACCACGCGCGACCACTTCGTCGTGCACGTGCCCAGCAAGCGCCAGCTCGGCTTCGGCGAGCTGGTCGCCGACGCGGCCAGGCTGCCCGTGCCCAAGCCCGACGACGTCGTGCTGCGTCCGCGCCAGGAGCTGCGTCACCTGGGCAAGGACTCGCCGCACCTGGACGCGCCGCTCATGGTCACCGGCACGGCCATCTACGGCGCCGACGTGCGCCTGCCCGGCATGCTCGTCGCGGTGATCGCGCGCCCGCCCGTCGTGGGCGGCAAGGTGGTGCGCCACGACGCCAGGGCGGCGCTGGCCGTGCCGGGCGTGAAGAAGGTCGTGCTCATGCCCGCGCCCAGGCCGCCCTGGGCTTACCAGCCGTGGGGCGGCGTCGCGGTCATCGCCGCGAACACCTGGGCGGCCCTGCGCGGGCGCGCCGCGCTCGACATCACCTGGGAGGCGGGCGAAAACGCTGGCTACGACTCACAGGCCTTCCGCGCCGAGCTGTCGGCGTCGGCCAGCAAGCCGGGCCAGACGGTGCGCAACCTGGGCGACGCCGAGGCGGCGCTGGCCAGGGCCGCACGCGTGGTCGAGGCCGAATACCACGTGCCGCACCTGGCCCATCTGCCCATGGAGCCGCCCACCGCCACGGTGCGCCTGGCCGACGGACGCTGCGAGATCTGGGCGCCCACGCAGGATCCGCAGGACGCGCGCTCCACCGCCGCCGAGACGCTTGGCCTCAAGGAGGACCAGGTCACGATCCATGTGACCTTCCTGGGCGGCGCGTTCGGACGCAAGTCGAAGGGCGACTTCATCGCCGAGGCGGCGCTGCTCGCGCGCGAGGCGGGCGCGCCCGTGCGCCTGCAGTGGACGCGCGAAGACGACGTGCACCACGGCTACTACAACGCGGTCAGCACGCAGCGGCTCAGCGCCGGCCTCGATGACAAGGGCAAGGTCATGGCGTGGCGCCACCGCACCGCCTTTCCGCCCATCGGCTCGACCTTCTCCGACGTCAGCCAGCCCAACGCGGGCGACCTGCAGCAGGGCGTGCTCGACCTGGCGCTCGACGTGCCCAACGTGCGCGCCGAGGCGTGCGCGGCGAAGTCGCACGTGCGTGTGGGCTGGTACCGCTCGGTCTACAACATCTTCCACGCCTTCGCGATCGGCTCGTTCGTCGACGAGATCGCCCAGGCGCGCGCGCAGGATGCGCGTGACACCTGGCTCGAGCTGATCGGGCCGCCGCGCAAGCTGGGGCTGGCCGACCTGGGCGTCGAGAAGCTGAGGAACTACGGCGCGCCGCTCGACCAGCATCCCGTCGACGCGGGACGTCTGCGCCATGTGATCGAACGGGTCACCGAGCTGGCCCGCTGGAGCCAGCGCAAGCAGGACGGGCGCGCGCTCGGCCTGGCCGCGCACCGCAGCTTCCTCAGTTACGCCGGCTGCGTGGTCGCGGCCGTGCGCGATCCGGTGCACGGCGTGCGCGTCGACGAGGCCTGGCTGGTGCTCGACGCCGGCACCATCGTGAACGCCGACCGCGTGCGCGCCAACCTGGAAGGCGCCCTGACCATGGGCATCTCCAACGCCATGTTCGGCGGCATCACCATGAAGGCGGGCGCCACCGAGCAGAGCAACTTCCGCGACGCGCGCATCGCTCGCATCGGCGACGTGCCACGCAAGCTGCACGTCGAGTTCGTGGTCAGCGACACGCCCGCTGGTGGCGTGGGCGAGCCGGGCGTGCCGCCGGTGGCGCCGGCCATCGCCAACGCGGTCTTCGCCCTGACCGGCAAGCGGGTGCGCGAGCTACCCATCGCGCGCGCGTTCGAATGAAGCGGAGACCATGAGCAGCGAGAAGATCGTCGACATCGGTCGGGCAGGAATCAAGCTGGCCTACGAGCGCTTCGGTGACACGCAAGCTCCGCCGGTGCTGCTGGTGATGGGCATCGCTGCGCAGATGATTCACTGGCACGAGGACCTCTGCGCTGCGCTCGTCGCTCGTGGCCTGCAGGTGATCCGGTTCGACAATCGCGACTCGGGCCTGTCGACTCACCTCACCGACGCACCGACGCCCGACCTGCAGGCGGCTCTCGCCGGCGATCTGTCCTCGGCGTCGTACACCCTGTCAGACATGGCGGCCGACGCGGTCGGCCTGCTCGATGCGCTCGGGCTCGACAGCGTCCACATCGTCGGTGCGTCGATGGGAGGCGCGATCGCCCAGACGATCGCGATCGAGCACCCCGGCCGGGTCAGGTCGCTCACCTCGATCATGTCGACCACGGGAGATCCTTCGGTGGGCCAGGCGCGGCCCGAGACGCTGCGTGAGCTCTTTGCGGGGCCACCCGCCACGACCCGTGAGGACGTGATGGACCGCGCGGTCAAGAACTTCAGGATCGTCGGTTCACCCGGCTTCGCGCTGGACGAAGCGGCGGTGCGTGAGCGTGCCGGCCGCGCCTTTGACCGCGGCCATGACCCGCTCGGCATCGCCCGCCAGGCCATCGCGTCCGTCGCCTCGGGTGACCGGACCGTCCGGCTTCGCTCGCTGGCGGTGCCCACGCTGGTCCTCCACGGCGCCGACGACGTCATGTGCGACGTCAGCGGCGGGCGAGCCACCGCTGCGGCCATCCCCAACGCCGATCTCGTCATCCTCGGCGGCATGGGCCACAACCTGCCGCGCGAGCTGTGGCCCGAGATCACTTCGAGGATCGCCAGCCTCGTCCAGCGTGGCGAGGCGATTCCGGACCGTCGCTAGCGATTCCGTCAGGGCATTTCCACCGTGCACGCCTTCCAGGCGAGGTGGTAGAGCTGGCCGGGGAATTCAGACAGGTTGTCGAGCGCGATGAAGCTGGACGAATCCGGCGCCGACGAGCCGCGACGGAGCCTGACCTGGTGCACGAGGATGAGCTGGGACGGGCCTGCGCCGCAGGGCGCCCATCTCAGCGCGTCCGTCGCCACCAGCTCGGTCTCGACCCAGTCGCTCTCGAAGGGCCCTGGGATGGTCGTGTACGTGAGCGGCATGGCGACGGGGCCAGGGAAGTAGAACTCGGAGCGCCACTCGGCGGTCGCCCCGGCCGCGACGCTGGCACTGCCCGAATGATCCACGGCCGCGATGGCGTACGTGTAGCCGGGAGGAGCCACGATCTCGAGGCGAACGGTGCAGGACTTGCGCGACTCGGCCAGAGCGACGCCTGGTCCGATGAGCGCCAGCATCCGATCGAAGCCGACCGTGAACGACCCGTCGAGCCGGACGCTGGTGTACACGCTGCCGGCCGGGCAACCCGGGCCTCCGTAGGTCAGGTTCTGGATGCGTGGCAAGTCCGGCGGCGGCTCCTCCGCCAGAGCAGGAGTGGAGACCAGCAGGATCACGGTCGCAGCAAGGCAGATGCGCATGGGCGAGCAACCTACTCCGGCCGGCGCGACTCCGACAAGAATGTCCGGGTGCAGCTGGTCGATGGCGATTCGCCGGCTCGCCGCATGGGGCTAAGTCCGCGTCAGCACGCGTCCCACGCGTGGCACGTGCCTGGCACTACCGGGCATCATGACGAGCTGGAGCTGGGCCCAGGCGGGTGGCGCGTTCGCCAGCTTCGGCGACGCCTTCATCGCCGCCGAGACGCCCATTCCGTGGGCCGCGCTCGACCCTGCGGCGCTGCCCGCCGACGAGCGCGAGCGCACCCGGCGCGCCTGGGTGCGCCGCGCCCACGACGAGTACCGCTCGATGATCGCCTTCTCCGAGCTGCTCGCCGAGCTGGGTGAGCTGGCCGCGCCGCTCGACGTGCTGGCCTGCGCGGCGCGCGTGGTGCGCGACGAGACCCGGCATGTGCAGCTGTGCGCGCGCGTGGTCACGTGCCTGGGCGGTCCGGGTCAGGCGCCGGGCGAGCCGCGCTGGGTGCGCTCGGACAAGCGGCTGCCCGTGCGCGAGCGCGTCGCCCGCACCCTGGTCGAGTCGCTGGCGGTGGGCGAGTCGCTGTCGGTGGCGATGATCGCCGCGGCGCGCGCCGAGACCGTGCACGAGACCCTGCGCGCGGTCACCGGTGAGATCCTGGCCGACGAGTCGTTCCACGGCCGCTTCGGCATGGCGTGGGTGCACAGGTTCTGGATGGAGCTGCCATTCTCGACCCGGCTGGCCATCGAGAACCGCCTGCCCGGGCTGTTCGGCGCGCTCGAGCGCGAGCACGTGCAGATGCGACCCGAGCTGTTCGACCGCACCATGCGCGAACGCATCGTGCCCGAGCTGTGTGCGGCCGGCGTGCGCGCCGATGTGGCCTGGGAGAGGAGAGCGGAATGCGTCGCGTGATGAGCACGGGATCCCTGCTGCTGGCGCTGGTCGCCGTCGCCTGGGGCGGCGCGGGCTGCGTCGACACCGGCAGCGGCCCGGGAGTCTACAACCCCATGGGCGACGCGGCGGTCGACGCCGGAATTCCCGACGTCAGGTGGAACGTCATCGAGAACGCCCTGCCGCCCATCGACGCCGGTCCCGACGCAGAGCTGGACGGGGACGTCGACGCCAACTTCGTCGACGCGGGGTGAGCGCTGCCGCAGGTCGCACGCCGGCGGCGGTGTAGCATGCGGGTCATGGCTGACGGGAAGGACGAGGAGCGCACGAAGGCGCTCGTGCCGGTGGCCGCGCCGCAGCCTCCGCTGCGCCTGGCAGCGTCGCTCGAGGCGGCGCGTGCGGGTGAGCTCCTGGCCGTCGACCGGCGCGGGCGGGTGCTGAGCCGCGCGCAGCAACGACGGGTGGTGGCGGGCTCGTGGTCGCTGATGGGCACCGTGGTGGCCGGGACCGGGTTGCTCTACGGCAGCGCGTTCTCCCCGCTGGCCGGGATGATCGCCGCGGCTGCGTCGGCCGGCTACTTCGCCTTCCGGATGCGCAACTGGCCGCGCTACCGCGCTGCCATGGCGCTGGTGGGCGAGTCACGCTGGGAGGACGCCCATGCGGCGCTGCTCGCGCTCGACGGCGCTGGCCTGCCGCGCCTGTGCCATCGCTCGGCGCGCGCGACCCTGGGCGCGCTCGATCAGCTGCTCGGTCGACCCGAGGCCGCGCTCGAGCGTGTCAACGGTGTGCTGGCCGAGCTGGGCGACTCGTTGTCGGTCATCCGCTGGCAGGCGGCCACCGTGCGCGCGGCGGCGCTGGTGCGGCTGGGCCGCCTCGACGAGGCCGGGCGCGAGCGCGATCGCTTCGTCACGCCGCGCCCCGACTATGTCGAGCTGCTCTACCAGGGCGTCGTGCTCGCCATCGCCTTCGCCGCCGACGCGCCCGAGTCCTTGCCCGCCACCGACGCGCTGCACGAATGGGCGCGCGCGGGCCTGCAGCGCAGCAAGTTCGGCGAGACCCTGGTCAGCCTGGCCTGGGCCTTCCACCGCCGCGGCGACGACGACATGGCCCGCCACCTGCTCCTCGAGTCGGCCTCGCGCATCCCACGCGCAGCGCTGCCGATGACCCAGCCGGGCCTGCACGCGTGGGCCGAGCAGCGGCGCGCGGCCTGGGGGCTCGACGCCGGGGAAGCTCAGGGCAGCGAGCCACTGGATTGATCCCGGCGGACCGGTCCGCCCCCACGTGGGGCGAGCTCCCGCTCGCCAGGCTCACACAATCAAGACGCCGCTCGGAGCCGGCATGCCCCCGGCCCGGCGCGCCCAGGTCTGGCCCGCGTCAGCCGAAACGTAGAGGTTGCCGCCGCGGTCGCAGATCGCGGCCGCCCCGCCTCGCGCGGCGATGCAACCCGTGTCCGTGATGCCGTCGAGCCAGGCGGGTAGGCCGTTGCCGACCAGAGCCAGAGGACCGGGTCCATCCACGCGTCGGCGATAGATCGCGCCCTGGGGCGCAAAGGGGTCCGCCGCAGCAGACACGAGGACGTCGTCGCCCAGGAACGCGATCGCGGAGCAATGCAGGGCGTGAAGACCCGCCTGCTCGACCTCCCAGGTCGCCCCCCCGTCGCGGCTGGTGCACAGGCCGACCGCGGCGGCGGCCATCACGACGCGCGCGCGGCTCGGGTGCGCGCGCACCTCGTGGACGTCGCTGTCGACGTCGATCGTGGGTGCCCAGGTCGCACCACCGTCCAGCGAGCGCGGAATACCGCCGACGTGGATGTTGGCGAGCAACGTGCCGTCCAGGGTCGCCGTCATCGAACGGACCCCGAGCGGCGGCCCCATGAGTTGACCGTCGATCAGTGCCGTGCCGGCGTACCACGTGTCGCGCCCGGCGACCGTGTCGAAGGCGCGAAGTGGCTCGACCCGCCCTCCCGCCTCGACCCGCAAGACGCGTGCGTCATCGGTCCCGACGTAGATGTCATCGCCGATCGCCACGCCACAGGCGAGATCGAGCTCCGAGTCCACAAGAGTGCTCCACACCCCGGCAGGATCGCGCCGCCGAAGAGAGCCTTTGCCGACGATGACGAGCGCTCCACCGCGCCCGTCGGGCGCGAGCGCCCTGACCGGTTGCCCGGCCAGCTCCTGGTCGCGGGTCGCCTCGGCGACGGCGTACAAGCCGTCGCCCCAGGTAGCTACGAGTACGGTCGGAGTCGTCACGCGAACGAGTCTAGCCGCACGCTGCCGTGTTTGCGCGGGCCCCGAGCTACGAGCTCGGCCGCGGCGGCGCTTCGTCCTCGCCCGGCGGCACCGGCGCGATGGACGCGTCCTGCGTGATCTTGGCCACCGCGGCGACCTCCTCGCGCAGCGATTCGTTGTCCCACTCGGCCTCGACCTCGTCGAAGGCCATGGGCGTCTCGTTGCGGATGAGGCGCTCGGCCTCGTCGACCATGCGGCGCGCGTTGGCGAAGTACACGCCCTGGTCGCCGCCCCACAGCTTGCCCAGCTCGTCGAGCGCACGCTCGTCGTGGCGGCGCCACGCCTGCGCGATGCGGTAGGCGGTGTGCGCGCGCATGCCCAGCTCGTGCAGCGTGGCCGCGCCCATCTCGACCGCGCTGCCCATGGTCTCGCGGAAGATCTTCTTCACGCCCGCGCGGTGGAGCGTGTAGTAGTGCGCGCGGTTGCGCGCCCGGCCCAAGATGGGCAGGTGCGGGAAGTGCTGGCGCACCGCGTGCGCGATGACGGCCGAGATCTCGGGATCGTCGACGGCGAGCACGAACAGCTTGGCGCGCTCGCAGCCGGCCGCGTGCAGGAGCTCGGGTCGCGAGGCGTCGCCGTAGTAGACCTTGAAGCCCAGCCGGCCCAGGATCTCGACCATGTTGGGATCGAGGTCGAGCACGGTCGCGCCGATGCCGTTGGCCTTGAGCAGGCGGCCGACCACCTGGCCGAAGCGGCCGAAGCCGGCGATGACCACCTGGTGATCTGCGTTGACGATCTCGTCGTCGGGCCGACGAGCGCCGCCCGCGGTCACGCGCGGCAAGACCACCCGTTCGAAGGTGATGAAGAGCAGGGGCGTGATGGCCATCGACAGGGCCACCACCGCGACCAGCGGGCTGGCCAGCGCGGGCGTGAGCACGTGCGTCTGCAGCCCGTAGGAGAACAGCACGAAGGCGAACTCGCCCACCTGCGCCAGGCCGAAGGCGAACAGCCAGCGCGCCGGCCGGTCCAGCCCGAACACGCGCGCCAGCCCGTACAGCACGCCCAGCTTGATGCCGACCACACCCACGACCAGCGCTGCGACGAGCCCGGGCCGCGCCGCGACCACGCCGAAGTCGATCTGCGCGCCCACGGTGATGAAGAACAGGCCGAGCAGGAGCCCCTTGAAGGGCTCGATGTCTGACTCGAGCTCGTGGCGGTACTCGCTCTCCGCCAGCACCACGCCGGCGAGGAACGTGCCCAGCGCCGGCGACATGCCCACCTGCTGCATGAGCAGGGCGATGCCCACGACCAGGAACAGGGCCGCGGCGGTGAACACCTCGCGCAGACGCGTCTGCGCCAGCAGGCGAAAGAACGGCTTCACCACGTAGCGTCCCGAGCCGATCACCACGGCGACCGCGCCGATGACCAGCAGCGCCTGCGCCCAGCCGGGCAGGCCGTTGCCGCCGCTGCTCCGGGCGCGCATGCCGCCCTCGGCCAGGAGCGGAAACAGCGCCAGGATGGGGATGACGGCGATGTCCTGGAACAGCAGCACCGAGAAGGACGCCTGGCCGCCCGAGGTCTTGAGCAGGCCCTTCTCGGCCAGGCTCTGCAGCACGATGGCCGTCGACGACATGGCCAGGATCATTCCCACCGCGAGCGCCTCGCGCCACGGCACGCCCAGGGCCACCGCCGCACCGCCGATGACCGCGATCGTGGCCAGCACCTGCAGCCCGCCCAGGCCGAGGATGGGCCGGCGCAGCTCCCACAGCAGCGTCGGCTTGAGCTCGAGCCCGACCAGGAACAGCATCATGACCACGCCGAATTCGGCGAAGTGCATCAGGTTGTGGCCCTCGGTGCCGACCAGGCCGAGCACGTACGGCCCGATGGTCACGCCCGCGAGCAGGTAGCCCAGCACCGAGCCGAGGCCGAGCTTCTTGGCCAGCGGCACGCCCACCACCGTCGCGGCCAGGTAGATGAAGGCTTGCAGCAGGACGCTGTCGCTCACGCGCTCGCCTCGCCGGTCGCGCCGGGTGGCTCGCCGGTGATCAGCGCGTCGAGGTCGTCGTTGAGCCGCTGCGCCTGCTGCGCGCGATCCAGGTCGAAGCGGTGGTCGCGCAGGGCCTCGAGCACGCGCCGGTAGGCGGCCGCGTGGGGCGCGACGTCGTCGTCGTTGTTCAGACGGAACGAGCCGTGCACCACGAAGGGCGCCAGGTAGCGCATGCCGCACAGGACCGCGGTCTGATCCCAGGGCGCGAGGAACTGACGCACGGTGAAGCGGTTGCGACCCTCGGGGCGGTACACCGTGGTCGGCCCGCCGGTGGTGATGGCGTTGAAGGTGATCTTGCCGCGCAGGTGGGTGCCCTTCTGGCCGTAGGCCCAGCCGTGCTCGAGCACCAGGTCCTGCCACTCCTTCAGGATCGAGGGCACCGAGTACCAGTAGAACGGGTGCTGGAAGACGTACACGTCGTTGGAGAGCAGCAGCGACTGCTCGTAGCGCACGTCCAGGTCGCCCGAGGGATAGTGCTCGTAGAGGTCGTGCAGCGTGACGCCCTCGAGGCCGTGGATGGCGTCGGCCAGGCGGCGGTTGACGCGGGAGCGTTCCAGCACCGGGTGGGCCAGCAGGACAAGGATGCGGCGCGGAGTCGCCATGGCCGCATCCTATGCGAATCCGCGCGCGTGCGTCTTCGCGGGCTTGCGGGCGAGCGGTTCTGTCGCAGGCGTGCGGGCCCGGCACGGCGGACGTGCGCGCAGGGCCCACTTTCCTGGGCGAAAGGCCTCGCAGCGTCGGTGGCATGACCGCTGCATCAGCAGGGCTCGGCGCACTACATGCAAACCGACGTCCAGGCAGCAGTCGAAGCCCCGGCCCAAGCACCAGCGAGTCTCCCCGTCGTCGACTACGAGGAGGCGCTGGGGAGCCACAAGCTCACCTTCCGCGGCCGCCTGACCCTGCGCGACGCGAGCGACCTCTGGTCCGATGTCCGACAGAAGGTCGCCGGGCTGGGCCGCGGCGCGCGCGTCGACTTCGACATGTCGGAGGTCGAGTCGGTCGACGGCGGCATGATGGCGCTGCTGGTACGCCATCGCAGCGATCTGCACGCGCGCGGCGTGCGCGCCGAGTTCGTCGGCGCGCACGAGGACGTGCAGGCGCTCGTCCACCTGTACGCGGGCGACATGGTGGTGGCCCGGCGCCGGCGCCGGGGTCGCCACCCTGAGAGCCTGATCGAGCAGCTGGGCCGCGTGACCCACGACCTGGGCATCGAGCTGAAGGGCATGCTCGG
>Ga0209515_10007367_pt1 | contig 13276 bp, 14 predicted proteins | sample Subgroupgradi54m_FD_187454 | JGI IMG/M metagenome (GOLD analysis project Ga0209515, IMG submission 187454) | Subsurface groundwater microbial communities from S. Glens Falls, New York, USA - GMW60B uncontaminated upgradient, 5.4 m (SPAdes)... ...
TCAAAAGTTCGCCTCTCCACCATCATCTGGAGGCCATTGGTTGGAGCGAACCGCGCGTGGTCATGCGTTTTTGGATGATTTCTTTTGTCTGTGCCGGGGTCGGGGTCGTTCTCGCCATCATTGATCATTTCTAACCATGTCTTTGCGTCAACGGTTTGCCTCTCTTGATCTCACACTGGTCGTGATCACGATTGGTTTTGTCGCATTCGGGTTGATCATGTTGTTATCCGCTTCCGGACCAACCGCGTTTCAACAAACAGGGGACAGTCTTTTTTTTGTGAAACGCCAAATTCTTTCAGGTATTATTCCCGGTCTCATCGGTTTTTTATTTTTTGCTTTGGTTGATTATCGTCGTTTCCGACCATTGGCTTTTTTTGCTCTCTTCGTGAGCCTTGCGTTACTGATTCTCGTGTACGTTCCCGGCTTGGGGATCAAGATCAACGGCGCGCATGGTTGGCTTCGCATTGGCCCCATCACCTTTCAGCCGTCAGAACTCGTCAAATTTACCTTCTTGATTTACCTGGCGGCTTGGTTGGAAAAGCGCCAAGGCGCATCAGCCCATGACACCCAAACCGGATTGCTCCCGTTTTTGTGTGCCGTGGGCGCAGTTATGTTATTGCTTATCTTTCAACCGGACACCGGATCCATGGCCGTCATTGTTGGTACGGCCCTGATGCTTTATTTTTTATCCGGAGCGCCCATTACGTGGTTTGTCTCCCTGTGTGCGTTGGGAGGGGGGCTGCTGGGCTTACTCCTTAAACTTTCTCCGTATCGTGCCGCGCGCTTTATGACATTTCTCCATCCGGAATTGGATCCCAAGGGTGTTGGATATCACATCAACCAAGCGATTCTTGCCATTGGTTCCGGCGGGTGGTTTGGATTGGGCTACGGCCACTCGCGACAAAAATACTTGTATCTGCCGGAAGTGGCATCAGACTCGATCTCCGCGGTGATGGGTGAGGAATTGGGATTTTTGTTTATGGCCGGGATTATCACGTTGTTTGGTTTTATGATTTGGCGTTGTTTTAAGATCGCTCGGGAGTCCTCTGATCCTTTTGGCATGTATTTGGCCGCAGGCGTTGGCATTTGGCTGACGATTCAGTCATTATTGAATGTGGGCTCCATGACTGGTCTCCTGCCCATCACCGGTGTGACGTTGCCCTTTATCTCGCACGGTGGATCAGCAATGACCGTCATGCTCTCGGCCATGGGATTGGTAGCGGGAATCCCTAGGGTTAGGCGAGTAGGCAAGTAGGCCGGTAGGCGAGTAGTTTTATATGAAAATTCTTTTTGTCGGCGGTGGAACTTTGGGGCCGGTGACCCCGTTGTTGGCTGTGGCAAAAAAATTAAAGACGCGCGAACCACATTGGTCGCTTGTGTGGATCGGGACACCCAATGGTCCGGAAAAAAAACTGGTAGAGGCTTTGGATATTCCGTTTCAGTTTTTGCCGATTGTCAAACTGCCTCGTTATCCCAGTTGGCGCTGGATTGCATTTCCATTTTTGTGGCTTGTGGTTCGACGTGAGGCCGCACGACTCATCAAACAGCTCAAACCTGACGCGATCGTGACCGCCGGTGGATTTACGGCCGTGCCCGTGGTCTATGCCGCATCGAAAAAACACATTCCTTGTTTTACGCATCAGCTTGATTTGGTGCCGGGCTTGGCCAATAAAAAAATCGCACCGCTCTGCGCGAGTGTCACAACTTCATTTGAATATGAGCGCGCCCCGTTCGGCGATCGAGTGACAGATGAACAAATTCCAACACCCACGCTTTTTTCTTTCACACATCTTCCTTCGCGACACGAAGCCTTGCATCATTTTGGATTGTCTGATGGAAGGCCGGTCACTTTGATTTTTGGTGGAGGAACCGGAGCGCAGGCATTGAACGAGATGATGGATCGAACACATCACGAATGGTCGAAGTTCACACAGGTAATTCATGGGACGGGGAAGGGAAAATTAGACATTAGACATTCGACATTAGACATTAGGAAGAAAACGCATGGATATGTGATGAGGGAATTTTTTGGGGAGGAGATGGCGCTTGCTTACGCGGCGGCGGATTTGATTGTGTGCCGGGCAGGGATGGGAACATTGTCGGAAATCGCCGCGCTCAAAAAAGCGGCGATCATCGTACCCATTCCAAAGTCGCATCAAGAATTTAACGCGCAAGCGTTTGAAGAGGCTGGCGCGGCTGTAGTGATTAGACAAGATTCAAAAAAATTCGAGGAAGAACTTTTAGCTGCGGCAGAGCTGCTCATCCACGATGAAAAAGCGCGACACGAGATGGGGGAGAGAGCGCATCAATTTTTAACGACGGATGATGGAAGCGCGTTTGCGGAGCGGATCATAAAAATACTTGACGATCAAAACAAATCGTTACATCATGCATAATCCGATTGATCAAGCTGATCTGTCGGCGTAACTTTGACATCCAACCCACATCAGGAGGCCGTTATGGCAAGAAAAAAGGCGTTGGCCTTGTCTGCGCCGACGGCTCTGGCGCGAGAAGTAGATCCAACGGGCGAGAGAAAGAACCTGCTCGCCTTGTGTGGGGAACCGATCGAAAAGTTCGCGAGGCCTGGATGGTTGGAGGTCAGGAGGATCTTCCGTTCCCGGCTTTGCAAGGAGCTCTCGTGTCACCACTCCCTGTTCGTGAAGATTCTGCTTGACCCGTGGTACATCTTGGGTGTACTAGGAGCCGTCATGATGCTCTTCCTCGGCTTCAGCCCGCTTACGGCTTTGCCGGCTTTGCTGATCTCATTCCTTTTGAGTTTTCCGGAAATCTATCTCGTGCGGCGCTTGAGTTGGCGCTGGCATCGGCGTGAGCTTGACGCCAAGCGAGCAGAGTTGCTCAAAGAAGCTCCGGCCAATGCCCTGCAGTTCCTGCGCGCAGGATTGGAAAAGCTTCAGCAGGATCTGCTCAAAGACAATCTAGACCAGGTAGGTGTGCACTCGATCCTTACAAGAGCGCTTCTCTGGTTCCAGAACAAAAATGATGAGCTCGCCTGTCAAGCCAACGCTTTTCGTGCTGAAGTAAAAAGCTTGGTTGAAAAACCAGAGTCAGCGGCGTTGAATCAACGGCTTGAAGCAGCGGCGAACAACATCGAGCAACTGAAGCGTTGCGTGGCGGACAGCTTGGGAGCATTCAACGCGTTTCAGCACGCCTTTGCGTGTGCGCATGCGGAACTGCGGAAGGTGGTGAATTGTTTCATCGATGCTCGAGAGCACGATCAATACCTGGCCAATCGCTTCAGAAATCTGCAAGCCTTGCAACCGGGTGAGTGGGACGAAACCGCGGCCGAGATCGATGGGAGCACTGAATCCATGCTGGCAGATCTGCCACCACTCTTTGAGAAGCTAGACAAGCTCGAAGAGGTGGCCCAACTGATTCAATCGGGTGTGAACAGGCTCACCCTGTCTCCCACCCACGACCTCCTCAAACAACTGACAGCCTTTGATGAGGTGGTGGAAGCTGCTCAAGAGATGCTCAAACCCGAGCCCACGTAACCTGAACCTTCATTTTTTCCTGAAGCGGTACTCCCGCTTCTTTTTTGTTTCTCCTCCTCATTTCTCACTATCATCTATAGAAAGCTATAGCTATCCATTGATGATGATAGAAAAGCATGGTTGACTTGACCTTGCTTTTTCCGTTCCCGCCCTCCACACTGGTGAAACTATGTTAGATGATATTGCCCGCGAATCCATTCAAAAACATCGCGAGTGGAAAGGCAAAATCGAAATGCGAGCCAAGGTTGCTATCGATGAGATGGCTGATCTGACCCTCGTGTACACGCCGGGTGTAGGTGCTGTTTCAAAATTGATCGCGGAACATCCGGAAGAGGTTGATCAACTCACGTGGCGCAAAAATACGGTGGCCGTGGTGTCTGATGGATCCGCTGTCCTCGGTCTCGGTAACATCGGACCGGCTGCGGCTTTGCCGGTGATGGAAGGGAAGTGCGCGATTTTTAAGCGCTTTGCAAACATTGACGCGGTACCGATCGTGCTTGGCACGCAAGACGTCGAAAAAATTATCACGACCGTCATGGCAATCGCCCCTTCCTTCGGCGCGATTCAATTGGAAGATATTTCCGCCCCGCGTTGTTTTGAAATTGAACAGCGTTTGCAAGAGGCGCTGGATATTCCGGTGATGCATGATGATCAACACGGCACCGCCATCATCGTGCTTGCCGGACTCATCAATGCACTGAAGGTCGTACACAAACAAATCGATCAGATCCGCGTGGTGATGAACGGCGCGGGCGCTGCAGGTCTGGCCGTGACTCGCTTGCTCATCAAAGCCGGAGTTAAAGATATGATGATCGTTGATCGTCAGGGCGCAATTTTTTCCGGACGTGAGGGTTTGAATGAAGAAAAAAAGATTTTGGCAGAGTTGACGAACCGCACTCGCCAATCAGGTACTTTGATGGATGTCACACGCGGAGCCGATGTGTTGATCGGGGTAAGCGCTGCTGGAGCATTTTCATCAGATTTAATTCGATCGATGGCGCCGCAACCGATTGTGTTTGCGCTTGCCAATCCCATTCCGGAAATTTTACCGGATGAGGCGCGTCAAGCAGGGGCTACGGTCATCGCCACCGGTCGCAGTGATTTTCCCAACCAAATCAACAACGCTTTGTGTTATCCCGGTCTCTTTCGCGGCATGCTCGATCAAAACATCAAAAAAGTGACGGACGAGATTAAGCTTCATGCCGCCCACGCCATCGCATCCGTCATTAAGAATCCGACCGCCGACCATTTTATTCCTTCCATTTTCGAACCCGGATTGATGGAGATGGTGGCGACAAGCGTTATCTGATCGTATTTCTTATCTCATATCTCCTATTTCATGTTATCATTCTCTTCATGATCCACCTGGAGCACATCACAAAAATTTATCATCCGGACAGCGTCGCCCTGCAAGATGTTTCTTTAAAAATTGAGGCGGGGGAATTTGTGTCCATCGTCGGGCAGAGTGGAGCCGGGAAGACGACGCTTGCAAAAATCATGATTGCGGAAGAGCCGCCGACCCATGGTCGCGTACTGGTAGGTGGTTGGGATATTACCCATATTCGTTCATATGAGATTCCAGAACTGCGTCGTCAAATCGGCGTGATTTTTCAGGATTATAAATTGCTGCAGAAAAAAACCGTGTATGAAAACGTGACCTTTGCTTTGGAAGTCGCCGGTGCACCGCAAAAACGCATTCAAGAAATCGTGCCGCAAGTGTTAAAAATTGTAGGATTGGAAGGCAAGGCTCACCGTTTTCCACGGCAACTCTCCGGAGGAGAACAGCAGCGGGTGGTGATCGCTCGCTCGCTCGTGCATCGCCCGAAAATTTTATTGGCCGATGAACCGACCGGAAACTTGGACACCATGAACACGCATGACATCATGGAGCTGTTACTCAAAATAAATCATTTTGGAACGACCGTAATTCTCGTGACGCACAACCGTGAGGTGGTGAATGGATTGAGACGTCGAGTCATCACTCTCAAAGATGGTAAAGTCTTAACTGATCTCGCACAGGGAAAATATATTTTATGATCACTCTTTGGCGCATCTTTATTGCTTCATGGAAGAATCTGACGCGTAACACGTGGATCGCGCTGGCTACGATTTTTGTGTTCATGATGGCGCTTTTATCCGTCAATGTTTTGTTGGGAGTAAATGCCATGCTGGAACGAGTGGTGACTCTCTTGGAAAGCAAAGTGGATATGACGGTCGCTTTTAAACCCGCGACTTCCGAAGCGATCGTCAATCAAGCTCGTTTTTATTTAACGTCTTTACCGCAAGTGAGCTCCGTTGGCTTTGTGACCGCCGCAGAGGCGCTTACGGCCTTTAAAACGCGTCATGCAGGAGATCCAAAGGTGTTGGCGGCGCTGGATGAGTTGAACGGCAACCCACTGGGCGCGCAGCTTGTGATCAAAGCAAAACAGTCCGATGATTATCCGTTTTTGGTGCAAGCGGTGCAAAGTCCTCAATACAAACCGTTCATACAGTCACAAACGTACGATGATCATCAGGTAGCCATCGCACGGGTGAGGGAGGTGAGTCACAGCGTCCGTCTTCTCGGAGCCGCACTCGTCGCCATCTTTGCCCTCTTCGGTTTGCTCATCGCGTTTAATGCTATTCGAGTGGCGATCTACACTCAACGAGAGGAAATTTCCATCATGCGTCTCGTGGGAGCGTCTTCATCTTTTATTCGCGGACCGTTTATTTTGGAAGGGTTATGGTTAGCCATACTCACCCTTGTTTTTTCTTCGGTCGCTATCGGTCTCATCATCGTATGGCTTGAACCAAGCCTGCGACCCCTTTTAGACGGTGCAGATTCCGGCTTGGCTACTTTTTTTGTGGGTCAGTGGCCAACAATTCTTCTTATTGAAGGCGGCAGTCTCGTTGGACTGACCACGATCATCTCTTGGTTAGCAGTGGGAAAATATATTAAGAGATAAATCGATTACTGCGTCGAGGAGGTTGTGGTCACCGTGGTATTCACGAGCGTCGTGGTGCTGGTTGAACTGACATGTACCAGCGGCGGAAGTTTTATGGCCGCCAAAAATTGCGCGCGCGTTTTATTCACGGATTTCATAAATGAACCACGCACGGCTCGCAACCCTCGACTGCCGTATCCGCAATAGGGCTCAAACATGGCGGCCCAGATGGTGTTCATTTTTTCCTGGTAAGTTTTGACGGCGTCTTCGTGACCAACACCCAGCTTTTGAACATCCTTTTCCATTTGTCGAACCGCTTGATCGTTCATTTGTTTCATGTCCTTGGTCAAACAGCGAGTCGTGGGATTTTTAAAAGATTTTTCATCTTTGCCCGGGATAGCCGAAATGCTCCAGTGCCGGATGACTCGTTTCTTAGCTACTTTTGCCTGAACCGTGATGGGTAAAACAAGCAATAAAGAAGTGAGTAGGAGGGGAAGGGTCAGAGTAAAAGATATTCGGCGCATATGTTCAACAGTATACAAATTTTTAACCTTTTTGTCACCTAAAAAACATCCACAATAGGCTCTTGACGTATTTCTTGAGCTTTCCGCATCATTTTTGCTAAACTCTTCTCATAAATCTTAATTTTTTATTCATCTTTCTTTTTTCCTACGAATGCGTAGGCCATGTGTATGAAGAATAATGCGATTTGGTGGGTTATCGGGATCATCATCGTCATCGGTTTGGGATATTTGGTATTTAACCAACCCAACAAGCAGGGGACAACGTCACCTCAACCGGTGGCCAACGAACCAGCCGCTCCTGCGCCAGCACCAGTGGCGGATAATACGATTATGATTGGTTGGATGGGCCCGCTCACGGGTGACGCCGCTTCCATCGGAGTTCCGATACAGAAGGCCTCACAACTTGCCGTTGATGAGATCAACGCCGCCGGCGGAATTGGTGGAAAACAGATCAAGCTCGTTTCCGAAGACAGTAAGTGCGATGGAAAAGAGGGTTCAACGGCCGGTCAAAAATTGGTTAGTGTTAATCATGCGAAGTTCGTTGTTGGAGGAGTATGCTCAGGTGAAACGCTTGGCGCTGCCCCCATCTTTAACGAAAACAAGGTTATTGATATCTCACCGAGCGCGAGTTCTCCGGACATCAGTACAAAAGGAGGGGCTTATGTGTTCCGTACCTATCCGTCTGATGCCATGGCTGGAGCCGTGGCTGCCGGATATGCCATGCAAAGCTTGAAGGCAAAAACAGCTGCGATCATTTCTGAAAACACGGATTACGCACAAGGCCTGCACAAAGTCTTCAAAGCTAATTTTGAAGCTGCGGGCGGAAAAATTTTAGTTGATGAAGTTTATGACACGGGCACAACCAACTTTCGCACCCAAGCGCTCAAATTTAAAAATGCAAAGGTAGATGTGATCTATATTGTGCCACAATCTCCTCCGCCAGGAGTTGCCATTGTTAAGTCCTTGAAAGATCAAAAAATTGCTTCTAAAATCATTTCCTCGGAAGTTTTAATGAGTGATGATATCGGCAAGCAAAATGCTTCGACCGTAGAAGGAATCACCGGAACGATCGCGTATATGGATGACAAAGATCCGGTTGCTACAAAGTTCATGAGTGCTTATAAGGCTAAATATCATGAGGAGTTGGCATGGCCGATTTTCCAGGCTGGCGCATACACGGACGTCTATCTTATCAAAGACATGATTGAGAAAAATGGCATGGACACAGAAAAAATTCAGGCTGCACTCACCAATCTGACCGGCTGGTCTGGTGGTGCCATGAATAACGTCAATCTTGATGAGAATGGTGATATCAAGTGGAGTGACTTCAGCGTCAAGCAGTTTAAGGCCGGGAAGCTCGAGAGTATTGGCGTGTTCAAATTCAAGCCATAGTCTCTTTTCAGAAAAAAACACCATCTCGGTGAGGTGGTGTTTTTTTAGTCTTCTTGTTAGACTAGTCAAAATTATGGATGTTGCTCTGCCGATCCTATCTAACATCTTGATTCCCGGCCTCCTCTTTGCGGTCATCGCCGGGAGCTTTAGTCTGATTTATTCTGTGACCCGCGTTCTCCATCTGGCGCATGGAGCGACGGTGATCACGGCCGGTTACGCCTTTTATGCGGCACTCACCTTGTGGCATTGGCCTTTATGGTTGGCGGTCATTTTTTCCACGGCGGTTGCTGCGCTTCTTGGCATGGCGATCAACAGCCAGATTTATGAACGGATGCGCAAAACAGGATCGGTATCCATTGCCGGTACGCTGATCGCGACGATTTCCATTTTGCTGATTATCGAAAACCTTTTGCTCGCCATTTTCGGTTCAGACACGAAATTTTTTTCCGATCTGCAAGGCCAAGTCAACACGTTTGGTTCGGTGAACGTCACGGACAATGAAATTCGTATCATGATTTTTTGTCCGATTCTTTTGATCATACTCACTCTTTTCTTGGCTAAGACGCGCATCGGAAAAGCTCTGCGTGCCGTCGCGGACAATGAAATGGTAGCGGAGGTGGTTGGAATTTCCAGTCGTCGGATGCGGATGATGGCGTTCGCGATCGGATCAGTTTTTGCGGGCATGGCCGGAATTCTCTTTGCCATCGAATACAGCTTGGTTCCGTCCATGGTGATCATGGCAACCATCATGATGTTCTTTCGGACGATCTTGGGCGGGATCGGTTCCATCGGCGGCGCGGTCATCGGCAGCTTGCTCACCGAAACCGTCACGGCGCTGACCGGTTGGTACTGGAACATCGGGTGGGTGCAGCTCACCAGTTTCCTTTTCACCTTTTTGGTTTTGCTGATACGCCCGCAAGGATTGTTGGGTAAGAAAAAACGTTCCCTATGATTTTGCTTATCACCCATCTCCTTGTGCTGTTTGCGATTTTTGGTATCGCCGCCTTGGCGTTGAATTTAACGCTCGGTTGGGCCGGGTTGATTAATCTTGGATTCATGGGACTGGTTGCCATTGGCGCGTACGCGAGCGCCATCGTGACAACCTTGCACGACTGGCCCATGTTCGCCGGTGTCATTCTTGGGATGATCCTCGCGGCTGTTGCTTCGCTTTTACTGGGACTCTTAATCCGCTCCATGAGCGGGGATACGTTGGCCGCGGTTTTGTTGGGTTTTAATTTTACCGTATATTCCGTTGGTCTCAACTGGACGGGTTTGACGCGCGGGCCGCTTGGTATTCCGGGAATTTTGCGTCCGGAACTGATTCGCGAGGATCGGTTTTTCTTAGTTTTAGCGCTGGCACTTTTTGCCCTTACGCTTCTCATCGTCCAACGCATCACCAAGTCTCCATTTGGCCGTGCCTTGGGAGCGATTCGCGATGATGAATTGCATGCACGCGTCTTGGGAAAACGTTCGTTTCGTGTCAAACTCATCACCTATGTCGTTTCCGGCGCCTTCGCAGGATTATCCGGCGCGCTTCTCGCTCACTTTGTCCGCTTTATTGATCCGGCTAGCTTTTTTATTCCACAATTGATTCTTGTGATCTCGATGGTGTTGGTCGGCGGGCTCGCGTCCTCAAAAGGAACGTTCGTAGGCGCGCTGATCATGACATTCGTTCCGGAGATCGTGGACTTGGCAACGACGCTTCCCTCGGCCACGGTTGGCGCTTTGCGTGCCATTATCTTTGCAGCCGTTCTTTTACTCGTTGTGATGTTCAGGCCAAAAGGAATTTTTGGAACCGTGGAACTTCCGTCCTATGCTGATCGCGACTAAACTCACAAAATCTTTTGGGGGTTTGATCGCAGTCGACGAGACTTCGTTTGAATTGGAAAAAGGAAAAATCACCGCCTTGATCGGCCCGAACGGCGCCGGAAAGACAACGCTCTTTAACCTTTTGTCCGGAACGCTCGAGGCGGATGGCGGATCTGTCGCCTTAAACGGAGAAGATTTGACGCACGTATCTGCCGAAGGACGGGCGCGTCTCGGAATCTCGCGCAGCTTTCAATTATCTCGTCCCTTTCGTAATTTGACGGTTGAGGAGCATCTGTTGCTCGCCATGGAACAAATGGATGATCAATTTTGGCGGAGTTTGTTTCTTCGTTCTCAAAAAAAGATTGAACACAAGGAGTTGGAAGCGATTTTGAACGCCGTGCATCTTGATGTTCCCTTGTCGCGTCAAGCCGCAGATCTTTCCTACGGCCAAAGTAAACTCCTGGGGATCGCCATGGCGCTCGCTCATCCTCATCAAATTTTGTTGCTGGATGAACCGGTGGCCGGAGTCAATCCGGTGGTACGTGATACCATCTCGCAAATTCTCAAACGATTGCGCGCGGAAGGCGAGACGGCGCTGATCATCGAGCATGATATGGAATTTATGATGGCGCTGGCAGATCGCGTGATCGTGATGAATCATGGGCGCATCATTGCAAACGGAACCCCACAAGAAGTCCAAAAAGATCCTGACGTGTTGAACGCGTATTTGGGAGGGCAGTTATGACATGGAGCATGGAACACATAGCATGGAGCGTCAAACACTTATGACAAGTATACAGCCTTTTCATGAAAAACTTGAACAGTTGATGGATGAGTACGTTCATTTTATTTATCAGATAACAAAAATTTTTCCTCGTGACGAGCTTTACGGTGTTACATCTCAATTACGAAGAGCGACGCTTTCGGTGATTTTGAATTATATTGAGGGCTACGCAAGAATACACGAAAAAGTGTATAAAAATTTTCTGCAAATTTCCTACGGTTCACTTAAGGAATCAAAATATCTTATCAAATTTTCGTTTAAGGAAGGTTACATCACACAAGAGGATCACGGTCGTGCGATTGGTCTTGCTGAAGAAATTGGTGCTATGTTGTGGGGGGTGATTTCTAAAATTTCCGTAGTCTGACGCTCCATGTTCCACGCTCTATGCTCCATGTTACCCATCTCACTGCCGGATACGGAAAATCACAGGTCATTCACGACGTGGATCTTCGCATTGAGGCCGGGGAGATCGTGTGTCTTTTGGGTCCCAACGGCGCGGGTAAATCAACCGTGTTGAAAGCGATCTTTAAGCTCGCCACAGTTCATCATGGAGGTGTGACATTTCGCGATCGCGACATCACACATCTGCACACGCATGAACTCTTGGAGCTGGGGATCGCGTATGTTCCGCAGGGCCGCATCAATTTTCCGAGCATGACGGTGCGCGAGAATTTGGAGATGGGCGGATTTCTTTTGAACCATGGCCACACGCTGAATGAAAATCTCGCGTTCGTGTTGGAACATTTTCCGAAATTGAAAGAAAAGCTGAACGAAGCGGCCGCATCACTTTCCGGTGGCGAAGGTCAGATGCTCGCAATCGCACGAGGTCTGATGATGAAGCCATCGCTGCTCCTGCTTGATGAGCCGTCGCTCGGTTTGGCGCCAAAAACCGTGACGGAAATTTTTGAAAATTTACGCGGCATGGTGGAGCAGGGGATGACCATCATGATGGTGGAACAAAACGTCCATCTGGCGCTCGAGATCGCTTCTCGTGGCTATTTGATGGCCAGCGGAAAGATCGTATTTGAGGGTCCTTCCAAAGAATTAAAAAATCCGGAAAAAATGAGAGCACTGTATTTAGGTCGGTAGGATGTAGGCAGGTAGGCCATCCTACCCAATTCTTACTGTATCTTTTCCCAGAACTTCTTCAATTTCTTTCGCGATCAAATCCGTAAAGGCGATGCGATAGGACGTGAGAATTTTTTGATTTCCCGTCGTTCTGTTCACGGCAAAATAAACCTGATAGTAACCCGGATGACGTTCAAACACCTCCCGGACTTTATTCAGCATCGATTCCGGAAGCTGTGCGTTCAAATGAATCGTAATAGCCTGGGTAGGATATGAGGCGTCAAGCGTCAAGCGTGAAGCGTTAGAGTCTGAATATCCCTGATCCAATTCAGGCGCTCTACGCTCTACGCTCTACGCTAGACGCTTCCTGACTAACATACTTTGCCACTTCTTCAATGTTATCCGGCGTGAGCTCATAACCGGATTCAACCAAAAATTTTAGCTCACCATCTTTTTCTTGTACGCGACCGGCCACGATCAACAGGCGATCCGCCTCCCACAATTCCGGCTTGTCGCGATACACGCGTGGAAAAACTACGGCTTCTATATCGCCACTCAAATCTTCAACCTTCAAAAATACCATGGGCTCATTGTTTTTGGTGTAGATTTTTTTTGCAGACGTGATGATCCCGCCGATGCGGACGCTTTTTTCTTTCTTTTTTTCCGCGAGTGACGCAATAGGGACATACAAATCCTTCAACCGATCGCCATACTCCTTAAACGGGTGGGAGGAAACGTACAGGCCGAGCAGTTCCTTTTCCCAAATCAGTTTTTCGCGATTCGTTGCCGCGGCCGCCGGCTTCAAACGAATGGTTGAATTGACGTCCCGCCCGGGCGATGCGAAAAGGTTCACCTGTCCGGATGATGATTCTTGCGAACGTTGGCGATGAAAATCCAACAGCCCCTCGATGTTAAAATACAGCACGTTCCGTTCGCCGAAACGATCTAACGCGCCGGAACGAATCAAAACTTCCAGCGAACGACGATTAAAGGCGTGGTGATTGATGCGCGAAAGTAAATCCGCCAAATCTTTGTATGGTCCGTCCGTTTTTCGTTCCTTGATCATCACCTCAACCACATCTTCACCCAACCCTTTGATGGCGAGCAGACCAAAACGCAATTTGTTCGTGTCCTTGACCACGGAAAATCTTGCGAATGATTCATTGATGTCCGGCGCCAAAACTTCGAGTCCCATGCGTCGACATTCTTCGACCTCAATCGTGACACGATCAAGATTGGTGCAATCGGAATTGAGCAGCGCCG
>Ga0209515_10007368_pt1 | contig 13274 bp, 10 predicted proteins | sample Subgroupgradi54m_FD_187454 | JGI IMG/M metagenome (GOLD analysis project Ga0209515, IMG submission 187454) | Subsurface groundwater microbial communities from S. Glens Falls, New York, USA - GMW60B uncontaminated upgradient, 5.4 m (SPAdes)... ...
GAGCTGATCTCCGACGAGCCGCCGCCGCCGCTGATCATGGAGCCCGATGCGGCGCCGACGCCCGCCAAAAAAGAAAAGGCCGAGAAGAAAGAGAAGGTCGAGAAGCCGAAGAAGCGCGACGAGGACGAGTTCACTCACTAGGCGAGCCTGCGAGGACGCACATGCCCACCTGCCGACGATTCCTGCTCCTGGCCCTGGCGCTCGGGCTCGCGGGGCTTTCCCGCCAGCCGCGCGCGTACGCCGATGAATCCGCCGCCGCGGTCAGCCTGTTCGACGAGGGCAACCGCCTGTACGAGGCGGGCAGCTTCGCCCAGGCCTGCCCCAAGTACGAGGCCAGCCTGCGCCTCGACGCCAGCAGCATCGACACGCGCGGCCGCCTGGCGCTCTGCTACGAGAAGACCGGCCGCCTGGCCAGCGCCTGGTCGGCGTGGCGCGAGGTCAAGTCACGCGCCGGCCGCTCGCTCGGACGCGAGCGCGCGGTCGACATCGCGACCTCACACATCGCCGATCTCGAGCCCAAGCTGGCGCGCGTGACCCTCGAGCTGGCCGCGGGAGTCAGCGCGCCGCCCGGGCTGTCGGTGACCATGGACGGCGCGGCCTTCCCGGTGGAGAGCTTCGGCGTCGGCGTGGCCGTCGACAAGGGCGCGCACCGCGTCGAGGCCAGCGCGCCCGGCTTCGTGGCCTGGTCGACCTCGGTGACCGTCGACGACGGCGAGCGCAAGAGCGTCCCGGTCGGGCCCTTCGAGGCGCAGAAGGTGGTGACTCCGCCGCCGCCCGTGCCCGGTGCCGGCGCACCCGCGGTGACCGGAGCTCCGGCCGCGCCGATGCGCGCGCCGCGCCACGTGTCGAGCGTGCGCAAGTGGGTCGGCATCGGCATCCTGGTGGCGGGGGTGGGCGTGCTGGGCGTGGGCGGCCTCCAGGGCCTCGACGCCATGACCAAGCGCGACGACGCGGTCAAGGCGGGTTGCCACGACGACCTCACCCACTGCCCCAACCCGGCGGCCCTCGACACCGCCCACAACGCCTACTCGGCGGCCAACCTGGCCACCGGCATCATCATCGGCGGCTCGGCGCTGGCGCTGACCGGCATCATCGTCTGGGCCACGGCGCCCTCGAGCAGCGACGATGTGCCCGAACGCACCGCCTGGCGCGTGACACCCTCGCTCGGCTCGTCGGGCGCCGGCGTGGTCTTCTCGGGGGCATTCTGATGCGGACTCCCTGGCTCCTCCTGCTCCTGGGCGCGTCGGGCTGCGCGCAGCTGCTCGGCCTGTCCGAGCCGAGCGAAGGCAATGGCCCCGACAGCAGCAAGGACGGTGGCACCACACCCCCCGGCGACGGTGGCGGCCCGTTCATGGACGGCGGCAACGGACCGCCGGGATCGTGCGCGCCCGCGCCCAGCTTCGCCGCACCTTCGAACTACATCATCTCGGGAGACCCACGCATGCTGGCGGTGGGCGACCTGGACAACGACGGCTTCAAGGACGTCATCCTCGCCAACGGCAACCCCGGTGGCGACGCCAGCAAGTCGCTGACCATCTACCACGGCCTGGGCGGCGGCACGCTGGGGCGAGCCCAGGACGTCTCGCTCTCGTTCGTATCGCCCTGCATGCCAGGATCGCAGGTGGTGGCCGTGGGCGACTTCGACGGCAACGGCTTCCAGGACATCATCGCGAGCGCAGGCAGCTTCTGCGGCCAGAGCAAGGTCGTGGTCAGGCGGCAGGATCCCGCCAACATCGGCAAGTTCCTGGCCGAGCAGCAGGTCACGACCGCGGACATGAACGTGATGCGCCTGACCGTGGGCAACCTGAACGGCGACAACCGCGACGACCTGGTCGTGAGCGGCATGAACGGGATACAGGTGCTGCTCGCCCGCACCGACCTCGCGGGCGCATTCACCGGCGGGTTCGCCGAGACCGGCTTCGCCAACCCCAAGGCGGGGGCGCAGATCGCCGACCTGAACGGCGACGGGCGCAACGACTTCGGCTGGCTGGGATCGTCGACCATGCGCTACACCCTGCAGACGCCGACGCCGGGCCAGTTCGGCACCGCGCAGAACCTGGGCGGTAGCAGCCCCATCGGCATGGCGCTGGGCCAGCTCGACGGCGACGCGCTCGATGACGCCTATGTGATGCCCATGACCGGGAACGGGCAGGTGTTCGTGCAGAATCCGTCCAGTCACATGCTGATCGCTGCCAGCCAGGTGCAGATGGCCGGGGGCGGGCAGGACACCCAGATCGCCGACGTCAACCACGATGGCCGCAACGACATCGTCATGGGCGGCAACGCGGTGCTGCAATGCGCGCCGCCCGCCATGCCCGGAACCTTCCCCATGCCCGGCAGTCCCGGCCCGCCGGCGCAGATCCTCAACGCCCAGACCGTCGTCTTCGCCGACCTCAGCGGCGACGGCCGCGTCGACGCGATCGGCATCGACCCGGGCAACAGCCTGCTCGTCGTGGTCGTCCAGCATTAGCCCGGGCAAGGGGTCCGGGCTATGTCTTGACCCCTCGCGTCATTCGAGGCACACCTAGCGGACAGATGTCGTCCGCACCGTCACGCCCACCGTCGAAGATCGAGAGCACGCTCCTGGCACTCATGGAGGAGCGCATCCTCGTGCTCGACGGCGCCATGGGCACCATGATCCAGCGCCACAAGCTCACCGAAGCGGACGTGCGCGGCCAGCGCTTCGCCACCCATCCGGTCGACCTGCGCGGCAACAGCGACGTGCTCTGCCTGACCCGTCCCGACGTCATTCGCGGCATCCACCGCGAGTACCTCGAGGCCGGCGCGGACATGATCGAGACCAACACCTTCACCGGCACGTCGATCGCGCAGGCCGACTACCAGCTGCAGCCGTTCGTGCGCGAGATCAACCGCAGCGCCGCGACCCTGGCGCGCGAGGCCGCCGACGAGGTGATGAAGCGCGACCGGAGCCGGCCCCGTTTCGTCGCCGGCGCGCTCGGGCCGCTCAACATCACGCTGTCCCTGTCGACCGACGTGAACGACCCGTCCAGGCGCGCCTACACGTTCGACCAGGTGCGCGAGGCCTACAAGGAGCAGCTGCACGGCCTCATCGAGGGCGGCGTGGACGTGCTGCTGGCCGAGACCACCACCGACACGCTCAACCTCAAGGCCTGCATCGTGGCCATGGAGGAGGTCTTCGAGGAGCGGGGCGTGCGCCTGCCGGTCATGCTGTCGGTGACCATCATCGACAAGAGCGGCCGCACGCTCTCCGGCCAGACCGTCGACGCGTTCTGGACCAGCGTGCGCCACGTCCAGCCCATCACAGTGGGCATCAACTGCTCGCTGGGCGCGGCCGAGATGCGGCCCTTCCTGGCCGAGCTGGCCGGCGTCGCCGACGTGCGCATCTCCTGCTATCCCAATGCCGGACTGCCCAATGCCTTCGGCGAGTACGACCAGCAGCCGGCGACCACGGGCGAGCTGCTGGGCGAGTTCGCCCAGGCCGGCTTCCTCAACATCGCGGGCGGCTGCTGCGGCACCACCCCGGATCACATCCGCGCCATCGCCGACGCGGTGGCCAGAGCGCGCCCGCGCAGCGTGCCCGAGCTGGCGCGCGTCACGCGCTACGCCGGGCTCGAGCCGCTGACCCTGACCCCCGACTCCAACTTCATGATGATCGGCGAGCGCACCAACATCACCGGCAGCGCGCGCTTCGCCGAGCTCATCCGCAAGGCCGACTACGGCACCGCGCTCGAGGTCGCGCTCGACCAGGTGCGCGGCGGCGCCAACGTCCTCGACGTCAACATGGACGAGGGCATGATCGACGGCGAGGCGGCCATGACCCGGTTCCTGAACCTGGTCGCCACCGAGCCGGAGATTTCACGTCTGCCCATCATGATCGACAGCTCCAAGTGGAGCGTGATCGAGGCCGGCCTGAAGTGCGTGCAGGGCAAGGGCATCGTCAACTCCATCTCGCTCAAGGAAGGCGAGGCCGACTTCCTGCACAAGGCGCGCCTGGCCCGTCGCTACGGCTGCGCCATGGTGGTCATGGCCTTCGACGAGGTCGGCCAGGCCGACACGGCGCAGCGCAAGATCGACATCTGCGAGCGTGCCTACAAGCTGCTCACCGAGCAGGCCGGCGTGCCGCCCGAGGACATCGTCTTCGATCCCAACATCCTGGCCGTGGCCACCGGCATCGAGGAGCACGACGAGTTCGCCAAGGCCTTCATCGAGGCCACGTCAGAGATCAAGCGGCGCTGCCCGGGGGTCAAGATCTCGGGCGGCGTGTCCAACCTGTCGTTCTCCTTCCGCGGCAACAACATGGTGCGCGAGGCCATGCACTCGGCCTTCCTCTACCACGCCATCAAGGCGGGCATGGACATGGGCATCGTCAATGCCGGCCAGCTGGTGGTCTACCAGGACATCCCGCCCGAGCTGCTCGAGCGCGTGGAAGATGTGATCTTCCACCGGCGCAAGGACGCGACCGAGCGCATGGTCGAGTACGCCGAGCAGGTCAAGGGCAAGGGCAAGAAGCGCGAGGTCGACCTGGCCTGGCGCGACGCGCCGGTCGAGCAGCGCCTGGCCCATGCGCTGGTGCACGGCGTGGTCGACTTCATCGAGACCGACGTCGAGGAAGCGCGGCAGAAGTACCCGCGGCCGCTCGAGATCATCGAGGGTCCGCTCATGGACGGCATGAAGATCGTCGGCGACCTGTTCGGCGCCGGCAAGATGTTCCTGCCCCAGGTGGTCAAGAGCGCGCGCGCCATGAAGCGCGCGGTCGCTTACCTCCTGCCCTTCATGGAGGAGGAGAAGAAGCGCACCGGCGCGGCGGCCAAGGCCAACGGCAAGATCGTCATGGCCACGGTCAAGGGCGACGTGCACGACATCGGCAAGAACATCGTCGGCGTGGTGCTCGGCTGCAACAGCTACGACGTGGTCGACCTGGGCGTGATGGTGCCGTGCGACAGGATCCTGCAGACGGCCATCGACGAGAAGGCCGACGCCATCGGCCTGTCGGGTCTCATCACCCCGTCGCTCGACGAGATGGTCTCGGTGGCGCGCGAGATGCAGCGGCGCGGCATGAAGCTGCCCTTGCTCATCGGCGGTGCGACCACCAGCCGGCAGCACACCGCGGTCAAGATCGCGCCCGAGTATGGCCCCGAGGTGGTCCACGTGCTCGACGCCTCGCGCGCCGTGGGCGTGGTCTCGTCGCTGCTGGACGCGCGCAAGCGACCCGAGTTCGACGCGCAGAACCGCGTCGCGCAGGAAGAGCTGCGCCGGCTGCACGCCAGGAAGCGCGACAAGCCGCTCCTGCCCTACGCGCAGGCGGTGACCAAGAAGCCGACGCTGACGTTCGATGATCTGCCCGTGCCCGAGTTCGCTGGCGCGCGCGTGCTCGAGGATTTCCCGCTCGCGGACATCGTGCCCTACATCGACTGGACGTTCTTCTTCACCGCCTGGGAGCTGACCGGGAAGTTCCCCGCCATCCTGCAGCACCCGGTGCACGGGGCGGCGGCGCGCGACCTCTACGACGCGGCGCAGAGGCTGCTCACCGACATCGTGGCCGGCAAGCAGCTGACCGCGAAGGCGGTCTACGGCTTCTGGCCGGCGGCGGCGGAGGGCGACGACCTGATCCTCTTCGACGACGAGGAGCACACGCGCGAGCGGGCCCGCTTCCATTTCCTGCGCCAGCAGCAGGAGAAGCAGCCGGGCGAGGACGCCGGCAAGCCGTACCTGAGCCTGGCCGATTACGTGGCGCCGCGCGGGTCGGGCGCGCGCGACCACATCGGCGCGTTCGCGGTCACCGCCGGACTGGGCGCCGACGAGCTGGCCCGCGCGTACCAGGACAAGCACGACGACTACTCGGCCATCTTGGTGAAAGCACTCGCGGATCGCCTGGCCGAGGCCTTCGCCGAGCTGCTGCACGCACGCGCGCGGCGCGAGTGGGGCTACGGCCTGAAGGAGCAGCTCTCGTCGCAGGACCTGATCGAGGAGAAGTACCGTGGCATCCGGCCCGCGTTCGGCTACCCGGCCTGCCCGGATCACACCGAGAAGCGCACCCTGTTCGAGCTGCTGGGCGCCGAGCGCGCCGGTCTGCAGCTGACCGAGAGTTACGCCATGTGGCCGGCTGCCAGCGTGAGCGGCATCTACCTGGCGCACCCCAACGCACGCTACTTCAACCTGGGTCGCATCGGCCGCGACCAGGTGGAAGCCTACGCGGCGCGCAAGCAGATGAGCCTCGCGGACATCGAGCGCTGGCTGGGGCCGAACCTCGGCTACGAGCCGCCGAAGGGCAAGTAGGCATGGCTGGCAAAGCCGCGTTCGCTCGCTCGAAGTTGCCGCTGTGGCTGGGTCTCGTGGTCGTGCCCGTCGTGGGCGCGATCGCATGGTCCATCGCCGTGCCGCGCGCGCGTGGGTTCGAGGAGGCCGGCGTCATCGTCGAGGGGCCGTACAAGTTCGTGGCCTTCTTCGCCGTCTTTGCCGGGGCGGCGGTCTACATCGCGGCGCGCCGGCTGCTCGATGGTCCGGCCGTGCGTAGCGACGAGTTCGCGCTCGATTTCGGCGGCAAGCCCGCGCCACTGCTGGCCGAGTTGCAGGAGCGCCTGGCCCGGCTGGGCTACCGCTTGCGCTACGCCAGCCTCGACGACGCGGGCGCCGAGACCGGCCCGGCTTCGCCCGGGCAGCCGCTCGTGGGCACGCCGCTCTCGATCACCGAGGCGAGCGTGCGCGCACGCCAGGCCGGCATCGTGCTGCGGGTCGCGCAGCCCAATCCCGAGCACAACGGCCTCGGGTTGATCGAGGTCCGCGACACCGCGGGTACCTACGACGAGCTGGGGCAGTACCTGCTGGTGGCGCTGGGCGAGCTCCTGCCCGGGCTGCGCTTCAAGCGCCTCGCGTCGGGCATGGAAGCGGAGGAACCGGCCGCCATCGCTGCCGTCCTGCCCGAGCGACCGTTCCATCTGCCACGTTCCTCGTAGTCCGCGCGCGCTCGGCTGAAACGCCCGCGCCGTCAGGCTCATCCCAGCTGGTGAGTCAGGCCCGTGTCTCCGCCCGTCGCCATCACCCGCAAGATCTTCACGCTCTCGAGCTACGTGACCGAGCTGCTCGTGGTCGGCGGCGGACCGAGCGCGGCGCTGCTGCTGGCGCTGGCGCAGCTCACCCGCCGCCTGGCGCGGCGCGGGTCAGCGCTTGCCCGCCCGGAAGCCGCGCGCCAGCTCGGCGGCCGCCTTCTCGCGCGCCACCGTCTGCTCGGGTACGACCTCGGGCAGCACCTCCGGGGCCGTCTCGACCACGTGCTGCAGCAGCTTCAGGTACAGCGGTTCGTCGCGCGCCGGCCGGGCGTAGAGCTGCGCAAACAGCACATGGGTGTCGAAGAACTCGGGCGCGTAGGCCAGGCTGGCCTCGAAGTGCTTGCGTCCCTTCTGCAGGTCGCCGCCGGCGTAGCCGGGCGCGGCGCAGAACACGCTGGCCAGGTAGCGATCCGACGCGCCATACCAGATGCCGCTGTCCAGCTGGGCCACGCGCTCCATGACCTTCAGCACCGGGTTGAACTGACGCACCGTCGCCGCGACACCCTTGGCGTTGGCGGCCACGATGGTGTTCTGCGCCCACCAGAAGCCCAGCGGCAGCTGCGCCGTGCCGATCGCCGCCGCGTCCTGGGGACTGACGCCCTGCGCGCGCAGCCCGCGCTCGGCGGCCGCCGCGCCTGCCTCGTGCGCGGCGATGAGCTGCTTGCCGGCGGCTCGCTCGCCCGCCTGCTTGCGCGCACCGCAGGTCAGATCGGCGAGGAAGAAGTACCCGCGCGCCAGGCCCAGCGACGCCTGGTGATCGGCGGGGTCGGCGGCCAGCGCCCTCTCCCAGGCGGCCAGCGCGGCGCGACACTCGGCCTCGTCGAGACGGCGGGCCCAGTGCGCCTCGGCTTGCGCGCGCGCGGCGTGCGCGGCCTCGGGCGAGGGTGGGGCGGCCGGCGTGACGGCGGGCTCGTCCTGGCCGCGTCCGCCGCCCAGCACCGAGCCGAGCCAGCCCTTCACGGGACGGTCAGCTCCAGCGTGCGCCAGCTCTCCCCGCCGCGTCCGTCGCGCACGACCACCGCGGCCTGGTAGGTGCCGGCCGCCGCCGGCGGCGTCCATGGGTTGGACATGCCCGCCTCGACGGCGTCGGTGCGGAACTTGTCCAGCTCGCCCGCGCTCACGTACCAGGACAGGAACAGCCGCTCGGCGCCTCCGGGTGTGCTCTCGATGGCGCCCTCGGCGAGCGCGACGCTGAGCAGGTCGCCTTCGCGGCTGAAGCTGGCGATGCCCGGGTTGGTGTTCGCGGCGGCCACGCCCGCGGGCAGGACCTTGACCCGCTTGACCGCGGCCCGGCACGACTCGGGCAAGCGGGCCGGGTCCTCGAGGCCGGCGGTGCACGCGGCCACGCCGCCCTCGGCGCTCGCGGCGGCGACCAGGGTCACCACCACCTGGCCGGGTGCACCGGCGGGACGACCGCGCAGGGCCAGCTCGGGCAGCACGTAGCTCGCGCTCGCGTCGCTGCCGATGATGCAGAAGCTGGCCTCCGGCTCGCTCGCGCACGGCGGCGGCAGCTGGCCGGGGGCGGGCAGGGCGCACCCGGCCGCCGACTGTCCCGGCTCGACCACGCAGGCGGCCCACACGCGCTCGACCGCCGCGCTCGCATCGGGCTGCAGGACCAGGCTGGAAAGCGCGACGGTCGTGCCCGCCGCCGCCTCGGGCGGCTCGGCCTGCACGGCCACGATGCGCAGGTTGTCGATGAGCGCCGGCCTGGGCAGCTTGTCGCCGCAGCCGGCGAGGACGGTGCCCAGCACGACGACGACGAAGCCGAGGAGGGCCGGGCGCAGATGCCACACACGCACGAGATGCGTCATAGCACGGCGCGGCCGGGATGCCGCGCGCGCGCCAGCCGGTGCGTCAGTTGGAATCGGGGCTGGCGGCGTCGCCGGCCGGGGCGGCCTCTTCGCGCTCGAGCGCGACGATGGCCACGGTCGGCGTGTCACCCACGACGCCGAGCGCCTCCAGGGTGTCGGCGGGCACGCCCTTGCCGACCAGGTAGGCCTTGACGGCGTCGGCGCGCTGCTGCGAGAAGGACCGGGTCAGGTCGTCGGTCTTCTGCCGCTCGGCGGCGACCACGATGCGCCACTTCTTGACCCCGTGCTCGGTGAGCATGGTGAGCGCGATCTGGTCGAGCAGGTTGTGCGACCTGGCCTTCGGGCGCGCGCCGTCGAAGGTGACCTTCTCGGCCATGAGCATGCGGTTGCCGTCCATGCCGGCGATGCGCTGGCCACCCTTGTCGGGGCAGCCGTCCCAGTCGTCGACGCCGTTGATGGTCTCGGGCTTGTCCGGGCACTTGTCCTTGACGTCGGCGATGCCGTCGCCGTCGTTGTCGGGCTCGGGGCAGCCGTCGTCGTCCTGGAAGCCGTCCTTGTCCTCGGCCACGATGGGGCACTTGTCGTCGGCGTCAGCGACGCCGTCGCTGTCGTTGTCGGCCTCGGGGCAGCCGTCGTCGTCCTGGTAGCCGTCCATGTCCTCCGAGTCGTTGGGGCACTTGTCGCTGGCGTCGGCGACGCCGTCGTCGTCGGAGTCGGTCTTGCCGGCCGGGCAGCCGTCGTCGATGCGGGGCGGCAGCTTGTCCTCGGCATCTTCGGGGCAGCGATCCTTGAGGTCGGCGATGCCGTCCTTGTCGTTGTCGGGCTCGGGGCAGCCGTCGTCGTCCTCGAAGCCGTCCTTGTCCTCGGCCTCGTTGGGGCACTTGTCCTCGTTGTCGGCCAGCTTGTCGTCGTCGTTGTCGGTGTCGGGGCAGCCGTCCGAATCCTGGAAGCCGTCCTTGTCTTCCTTCTGCATGGGACAGCCGTCGCTCATGTTGTCGACGCCGTCGCCGTCGCTGTCGCCGAAGTCGGGCGACCAGCTGACCGCCGCGAACACGCGCACCTTGGGCGAGCCGAGCCCGGACACCAGGCCGGCGCCGCCGCCGAACACCATGGTGAAGGACGAGGTCACGCCCACGCGCAGCGCGGCGTCAGCCTCCACCGGGTTGGCATCGACGTCCATGGAGAAGCCGTTGCGCCCGGCCAGCTCGCCGACGAGGTCGAAGCGATCGGTCACATGGTAGGCGAGCGCGGCGCTGTACAGGAACTGCTGGCCCACTTCGGTCGAGTAGAGCGTGCGCGGCTTGTGGAACAGGAAACCAGCGTTGGCGCCGAAGGTCATCTTGCCGTTGGGAGCGTCCCACTCGAGGGCGGCGCGCGGCTTGAAGCCGGGCAGGTCGTCGCCGAGAAAGGCGCCCGACTGCACGCCCTCCGAGGCCGTCAGCGACATCGACGTGGGCACGGTGATGGCAGGAATCGCGGCCAGGGTCAGGCCGTCCTGATCGAAGAAGCGCCAGGCGAACTCGATGGTGGCGTCGCCGAAGCCGGTCACCGAGAGGGACTGCATGGCGGGTCCGCCGCTGTCGATGTCGAGTCCTTCGCCGTTCATCGCCAGGGTGACCGGCACGATCACGCCCAGCTGAAACTTGTCGCCGAACCCGTAGGCGCCGCCCAGCTGCGCGCCCAGGATGTTCTTGACCACGTCGGTCTTCTTGCTCAGGTGGTCCTGCGGATCGACGTTGTAGACGATCAGTCCGCCGGTCATGTACGTGACCGCGAGGCTGAGCTGGAACTGCCGGTTGGGCATCACATCGGCGCCGCTCACGGTGAGGAAGCGCTGCCGGCCCACGGCCGGCTCGAACAGCTGCAGCTGGATGGCCTGATCATCTGGAGGCGTCTGTGCCCGCGCGACCCGTGGCCAGAGCAACGACGGAAGCACCAGCGCCAATCCCCCGAGGAGGACCGGCCAACTGCTGTAAGTACGCATCGGGCTACGATTTTATCCCTGGCTTCGGAGCAGGGGAAGAGAGTTCGCGGCTCAGCCACGGATGGGCAGCGGCGGCAGCGAGGAGAGATCGCCCGCGCCGATGCCGGCCGACGCCGGGTCGCCACCGGCCGCCTCGAGTCCCTGGGCAAGCCAGGGCACGTCGTCGTCCAGCTCGAGCAGGTCGAGCCCGTCGGCGGCCGCGCCGGCGTAGTTGCCCATCGCGATGTTGGCCCCGCAGCTGACGAGATCGCCCAGCTTTTCGGCGTCTTGCGGGTCCATGCCGACCGCGGTCCCGATCTTTTCGACGATGCCTTCGAGGAAGCTCATGGGGTTGGGGTCCTTTCGTTGGGCGCGGCCTACACGCGGAACTGGGCCAGGGCCTTGAGGGTCTCGTGGTTGGCGTCGTTGATCGACTTCAGCAGGGTCATGTCGCGGTTGAAGTCCTGCAGGGCGGTCGAGACGACGGCGCCCATCTCCGCCTTGTGCTCCATGACGTCAGCGGAGAGACCGTGATCGGTCGTGGCCAGCTCCTGGTAGAGCCGGGTGTACTTCTCCGGGTCGGCCTTGAGAGCAGCCTTCCACTGCGCGACGCTCCAGCTGGACGGGTTGCCGCTGCTGTGGTCGTGCTGTTCCACCCACGGCGCCTGCGGTCCTTCCGGCTCGCAGTAATCGGTGACCTGGCGCGTCTCGCGGCCGTCGCTGTTCGGCCTGCGCTGCCAGTGGTTGTCCTTCCACTCCATTCCGGGCGCGGGCTGCTGCGTGGGGTCGTAGCCGTCGCTCTTGTTGAAGCTCTTGACCATGTCATCGACGCTCTCCTGCTGGCCACCGCCGCCGGGAACGATGCTGCTGAGGGTGCTGACGACGCTGGAAAGGAAGCTCATCTTGGTTCTCCTTGCTGGCCTTGGTTGACGTTGGTTCGCGTTTGCAAAGGAGGTATCGGCGGCGCTCCGCCGCGGTTGCGTCGTTCGCGAAGAAAGTTGTAAGTGCGCGGAATGCAGCCGGATTGAGCGCCGAGTCAGAAATTTCTGCGCCTGCGACGCAACCGCTGCCGCGCGCCACCGATACCCATCTCGACCTCAACCAAGGAGAGCGAGATGGAAAACAAGATCGGATCGTGGTTCGGCCAGGCCCTGCAGCACGTCACCGGGCTCGTCCCGGACATGAACGCGGGTGCCGCCCCGGCACCGGGCCGGAACGGCAAGCCCGCCGACGGCCTCGACCGCACCATGGCGGAGAACGCCGCGGGCGGAGCGCTGAACGATCCCACCTTCAAGCCGACCGGCGATCGCGGCCTCGACGATCAGCTGCTCATGGCGCGCACCGCCGGCCCGTCCGCCGCCGGCAAGCCGCGTCCGAGCACACCCCAGGGATGGATTCCCTTTTCGGCCAACCGGATCGCCAGCTTCATCCCGGCCAAGAACTGCTCTTTGGTGAGAAGCGCGGCCATTAAAGGCAATCCGTCCGAATCCATCATGTCATTCCCGAGAGGGAGATTCCGGTCCGCCATCACCTCCACCAGCCGCTCCAGGAGCGGGAGGTGGGCTTCGAACTCTTCCGGCGTCGAGCTGATCCGGGCGATGGCGGGAAACCCTCCTTGGCACATCGCGCCTAACCCCTCCCATAAGGAGGTGGCTCCCTTTTTAGCCAGGACCAGCGACAGGCGCCGGAGGGAGCTCATAGAACCTTGATAGAAGGCCAAATCCGGTTTAAATTCAAGAACGAGCGGAAGCGCCAACAGCGAATCGGAGGGATGGATGCCCTGCGCAATCAAGCTGAAAACAAAATCTTCCAAATAAGACAGGGCGGCCTGGAAAGATTCCTTCTCGGCGCTCAATTGGGCAAGCCGCGGCGCGTAGAACCAGAGCCGCTCCCGGCCGGAATAAAAACCGTTCCGCATCAACCGGTCCGCGAATGCTTGATAGGCGCGGAAGTTCGCTTCGAAGTCCTCGGGGGATGGGCTGGCCTTGGCCAGCTCTGTGGCGCCGTACCACAGATCGACCAGCGCGTAAGGGCTTTCAGGATACATTCCCTCACGGATCATCTGGGTCATGGAACGGAGCAGCCCCTCCAAGTATTCCGGACGAAGCTCTCGGATCGATCGGGGAAGGGATTCGCTCAACGTGTCGGAGCAAGGACGTTTCTTTTGAACTAAGGCGCGAACCAACCGGTTGATCTCCTGGCGAAGCCTGCCCCTGTCCTGAGCGCCTAAAGAATGCCGGATGGAAAGCTCCATGAGACCCCGGTTCACCTGTTTCCAGGAACCGAGTGTGGCCCACCAAGCCTGAAAACCGAGCCGACCGGAAAGCTGCTCTTCGAGTCCGGTCTCTCTGCCGTTTTCAATCCTGAGCGCGACGGCAGGGGAAGGCAAAAACAGGCTGACGCTTAACAGGAAGGCGGGTAGGTTCTAGTTCTTAACGCAACGCCTTGACGTTTAGAATGGGTTGAAGAAAA
>Ga0209515_10007369_pt1 | contig 13274 bp, 7 predicted proteins | sample Subgroupgradi54m_FD_187454 | JGI IMG/M metagenome (GOLD analysis project Ga0209515, IMG submission 187454) | Subsurface groundwater microbial communities from S. Glens Falls, New York, USA - GMW60B uncontaminated upgradient, 5.4 m (SPAdes)... ...
CGATCGCGCGATCGAGCCGCTCCCCGAGTGTCGCTCCGTGCTGAGGCTGCGCCGTCCACGCCGACCCGAGCCACGCGTGCAGGCGCGCGACAGCCTCCGGCGGATGCACGCAGACCGTCGCCTCGTCTCGATAGTCGCTCAGGCGCGCGCACAACAGTTCCGCGCAAGCCCGCGCCACGTCGCTGGCCGCGCGATCGCCGAGCGTCTGCGCCAGCCGCGTTTTGACGCGACCGGGCTGCGGCTCTTTGAGAAACATCAGGAGCCGGCGCATGCGATCGATCGTTTCTCGCGAGCCAGCCGGCCGATCGTCGCGAGGATCACGACTCCGGCTCGCACGGTCCCGCTCACGGTGCCGGAAATTTTCGACCGGCCGATGCGCGGGCGATAGCGCACCGGCACCTCGGTCACGCGCAGCCCACGCAGCGCCGCTTTGGCCTGCATCTCGACGGTCCAGCCGAATGTTTGGTCCGCCATCTGCAACCGTGCTAACGCATCGCGGCGAATCGCGCGGAACGGCCCGAGGTCCGTGTGCCGCGCGCCGAAGAAGCGGCGCATCAGCGTGCACGCGAGCCAATTGCCGAACCGCTGCTGCGGTGTGAGACTGCCGGGCTGCGCCAGACGCGTGCGCGAACCGATCACGAGGTCCGCCTCGCCGCGGACGATCGGATCCAACAGTGTTGCCAATTCTTCGGGATAATCGGAATGATCCGCATCGATGAACGCGACGATCTGCGTCTGCGGCTTCAGCGCCGCTAGGCCCGCGAGACACGCGCGGCCATAGCCCGGCTGCGGCTCGACGACGATTCGCGCGCCGCCGGCCCGAGCGACCGCGGCGGTCGCGTCGGTCGAGCCATTGTCCACGACGATGATGTCGTGGACCAGCTGCCGCGGCAGTTCCGCTAGCACCTGGCCGATGGCGCCGGCTTCATTGCGAGCCGGAATGACGACGGCCACTTCCATTGCGCAATCCCCCAGACCCCAAGCACGACGACCGGCGCATACTCGAGCGCGTGCGCCCAGGTCGGCACCACCCATCGCCCTGCGTCCAGCCATCCCGGCCACACGGTATACGACAAGACCGCCGTCCCTGACAGCGCCACCAACCACGGCGCGCGCCACACGCAAAAGCACGGCACGAGCCAGAGCAAATACCACGGATGCAGCACCGGCGTCAGCAGCGCCGCCGCCCCGAGCACGCCGCCGAGATATCGGATCGGATCGTCACACCGGCGCGCCCACCACAGCAGAAATCCGACGAAGGCGCCAACCCCAATCAGCCGACTGGCGATGGCGCTACCGGTCAACCATTCGAGAATAAACACGACCGATGCGTTCGACTCCGATCGCGCGCCCATCTTTGAGAGACTGTCCATCAGCGCAGTGATCGCGGTCGGATGCAGAACCAGCGGCACGACCGACAATGCGATGCACACCGCCAGCTCACGCCGCGCCGTGTGCCGACACCACCACCACGGCACCAGCGCCGCCGCGACAAACTTCGCGAGGAACGACGCGCTCCACGCCGCGGCCGCTCCAAACCATCGACGCGATTCCCATGCCGCAACACCCAGCCACAGCAGCCCGACGCCGAGCGCATCGTTGTGTCCGGAGCCGGCGATTTCCAGAATGACGAGCGGGTGCCACGCGTACGCGGCCAGCCACAGGAGCGAGCGTTGTCTGCAATGCAGGATGATCAGCAGCCCGACCACGGTCAACAGCTCCGACGCGACGAAGACCGCTTTCTGCGCGGTGATCGTGCCGCCCATCAACGCCCCGAGCCGGAACGCCGCCTGCGTCACGGGAGGATACACGGTCCGCAGGTGCGGAAAGTTGATCAGCCGATCCTGCGCGTCGCGCAAGGAGGCCAGCTCCGGCGCGTCGGGCGGATAGCGATAGGGATCGAGACCCGCGAGTTGCACGCGGCCGTCCCACCGATATCGGTACACGTCGTCGGATAACGTGGGCGTCGTGCCAAGCAGGAATAGCCGCGCCGCGACCGCGACGAGGAGCAGCCAGGCGAGCAGCACTCGCGACCCGGACTCCGGTCGTTCGAGCCGCTCCCAACGGGCGATCCCCCACAATGCGAGCAGATACAGCCCGAACGCGAGCGCATAGAAGGTATAGAAGACGGGGAGACACCGTCGCACATCGCCCGCATTCGCGATCGCCCACCAGCATCCGATGATTCCAGAGCCGACCAGGGCAGCCCACATAGCGGACCATGTGCGATGATTCACGGCGGGTGGTTGCGGCTTCATCCGATGTTGTTCAGAATCGCGGGACGCGAGGAGTCGTGCAAGCGTCGGCACACTATTTGAAATGAGGACATTGTCCAGCGTGGAAATGCGCGCCCCCGAGTCCTATCCGCCCCTGTTGCACAAACGCTGGATCGTGATCGGATGACTTACATCCTACTCCAGCATAACCTGTCTGTCACTTGTGCTCCACAGTCCCGCCGTCGCTCACGATCCTTCAAACCGGCCCGATCTGACCCCGCCCGGCCTGCGGCACACCAGCAGTCAGGTTGGCCAATCACGCATCTACGGACTTCGGCATATGTGGGCTCATTGGTCGCGGTGGACAACTCGGCGAGATGCGCCACTCGTGGTGATACGAGAAGACTGCGGCCTGTCATCGGCCGGAGTCCGGGCGGCGCCGCCCACCACACCGATTGATTCACCACTCCTAGCGATCAACGAGCGGGACCGGTCTTCTGGTACAATGTGGCAAGAGATTCCAGAGTCACCACGCCGCATGAAGCGGCGCACCGCGGATGCCATCGGTGTCGACGCGCCATCTCGCACTTCCTTTCAGAGGTCACCGCCCGCGTGCGCGTGGGATGCTGTTCCGGTACGGCGTCCCGTTGCTCTCGACGCTGTGCGCCCTCCTGGCGACGACGCTCTTGTGGCCGCTGATCGCACCCGCCGCGGACCCGCTGTTCCTCGCCGCGGTCATGTTCTCCGCGTGGTCCGGCGGCCTCGGACCCGGGCTGCTGGCGACCGCGCTGTCGATGTTGTGCACGAACTACTTCTTCAGCGATCCCGCGCATTCCATCCTCGACGACTTGTTCCGATCGATCATCTTCGCCTTGGTGTCGATCTTCATCAGCTGGCTCTCGCACACCCGCCGCCTCAGCGAGGCGAGGATCCAGGCTTCGCTCGAGGAGAAAGAGGCGCTGTTGCGCGAGAAAGAAGTCCTGCTCAAAGAGATTCACCATCGCGTGAAAAATAATTTGCAAACCATCGTCGGCCTCTTGAATCTGCAAGCCAACGTGGTGGACGACCCACGGGTGCGCGGGGCATTTCAGGAAAGCCAGAGCCGCATCCAATCGATGTCGCTGATTCATCAGACGCTGTACCAATCGAACGACTTGGCGCGGCTCGATGTCGCCAGCTACCTCGGCCGGCTCACACACCAGATCTTCGCGTCGTATGGGGTGAACCCGCGGACCGTGACGCTGCAGGTGGATGCGGAAGATGTGCCGCTGAGCATCGATACGGCGATCCCGTGCGGATTGATCGTCAACGAGCTACTGACGAACGCGTTGAAATACGCGTTTCCGGACGGACGGTCGGGGCGCGTGCGCGTAAGTTTGCATCGGACCCCATCGCTGGAGACGCGCGTGTCGGTCAGCGACGACGGCGTGGGGCTGCCGGCCGATTTTGACCTGGAAGAGTCGGGGTCGCTCGGCCTGCAGCTGGTGCACGAGCTGACCCGGCAAATCGGCGGCCGGCTCGAGATCGCCCGCGAGCGCGGGACGTGCTTCATGGTCACGTTCAGCGACGGCGCCGGCCATGAGCACGTCGAGCGCGAGCAGGGCGCACCCGTCTCCGAGCAACGGTCCTAAATCCGGCTGTCGTTCCTCAGGATGTGTCGAGCACTCGGCAAATCGCCTCAATCGGACTTCCCCATTCATCCAAACCCACGCGATCGACGAGATGAGATTGCATGACAGGAATCGGATGGAATGCCCCAGGCATCACCGTTAGACTGGTGGAGACATGAATCACCGAACGGTGAGACACGTAATGACACGAGAAGATCGCTATTGGCAGGCCGTGATCCGGCGGGACGCCGCGCATGACGGACGGTTTATTTATGCCGTCGCCACGACGAACGTCTATTGCGTGCCTAGTTGCCCGTCGAGGGTTGCGCGTCGCTGGAATGTGCGGTTCTATTCGACGCCCGATGCCGCGCGGGACGCCGGCTATCGCGCGTGTCTGAAGTGCCGGCCCGATCGGCCGAATGCACACACGGCGATTGAAGCGGTCGTGCACGAGATCAGCCGCTACATCGAGCGCCATGCTGCCGCGCCGCTCACGCTGTCCGCGATCGCGAAAAAGTCTGGCTACAGCGCGGCGCACCTGCAGCGTCGATTCAGCGCGATCGTCGGCAGCAGCCCGAAGGTGTATCAGATGGCGATTCGCAATCGGCCATTGAAGCGCGGTCTCAAACTCCAGAAACGCGTCGACGATGCGATCTACGACGCCGGCTACGGGTCCCACAGCCGCGTGTATGAAAAATTGTCGAGGACTCTCGGCATGACGCCCACACAATATCGCGCAGGCGGACAAGGTTTGCAGATCCACTATGCGACCTCCGACACGCCATTGGGTCGAATAGTGATCGGCGCGACGGAGCGCGGCATCTGTTGCCTGCACTTCGCGGATGACCGGGCCGCGCTGGTCAAGAACCTTCGCGCGGAGTTTCCGAACGCGACGCTCACGCCGATGCCGACCGCGCAGCGCGGCAATTTCTCGACGTGGATGCGGATGCTCGACGCCTATCTGGCCGGCCGATCCACGACGCTCGAGTTGCCGCTCGATATCCGCGGGACGGCGTTTCAAACTCTAGTGTGGAAGTACCTGCAAACCATTCCGGCGGGACAGGTCCGATCCTACAGCGAGGTCGCCAACGCCATCGACAAGCCGGCCGCGGTGCGAGCGGTGGCCTCGTCTTGCGCGCGGAATAAGATTTCGATCGTGATCCCGTGCCATCGCGTCATTCGCGGAAGCGGCGACCTCGCGGGCTACCGATGGGGCCTGAATCGCAAGCGCGCGCTCCTGGATTTGGAACGACGCGCCCGCTCGACCCAGCGCGATTCGTAGCCGGCCGAAGCCGCACTCCGCGACGTCGACAACGAATCTCTCTCGCCGGTAGATTCGGCTCGTGCCGGACAGCGCGCCATGACGAAACTGTCACGCGGTTGTCATCCAATCGTTATACGCCCAATGTATGCTAAGAGTCTCAAGCGAGCTACGAGGCGCCTAGTCAATTTCCCGGCCATTCAATTCAGCTGCGTCGCGCAGGTTTCCTGTTCGCGACGCGCGAGGTGATCCAATGCAGACCCAATCCACAGCACGCGGTCAGTCAAATCAGTCGGAAGCTCAGGAGCATGACGAAGGCTCAGTCGCTCGAGCGATTGAAAGCCAGACCGCCAAGATTCCATCGGACATATATCTCTGGGCAGCCTTGGCATCAATGGGTGTTTCATTGATGATGCAGGTTTCGGGCAAGAAAGACGAGAGCCTGTTCGTCGGCCAATGGGCGGCTCCATTTCTTCTGCTTGGCGTGTACAACAAATTAGTCAAGATTGCCGGATCGGATCGCGTCCACGCCTAGCACCTAGCACGGATCACTCCCAGCGATCCGTGATGATCGCAGACGACGGGCCCGGGCTTGCGTGTTGAGCCCGGGCTCGTGCGTTTCGGACATCCCCTCAGCGTCGCCAATTGTTTCCCGTGACTTCTCGGACGACCATTTTTTTCTGGTCAATTTGCCAACCGCTCTTGTAAATCCGCCGACGATCATGCAGACTTTTAGGTGGCACGTACAACCGGCACGACGTTGACAGCAAGCTTCGACGATGCACCCGCTCTGCGGGGCATCGAAACCCGGGGTCCACATGGATCCTTGCGGCTGCGAAGGCCGAGGCTGTCCCCGCCGGTCTGCCAACTGCGCAGACCGGCGTTTTCATTTGTGGGGCACGGAGCACGCGGGAGTGGCATGCGTCCGGCGCGGCGGATGGATCGCTGCGCTGATCCTGATCAACGCAGCCGGTGGCGGGCCGGCTCACGCGGCCGACTCCACAGCGTCGGTGACGGTGGAAACCGTGCCGAACATCGAGGCCGTCAGCGTCTACGCGGTGCTCGTGGGCGACGACAACCGGAACGCCTCGGCCACGTTCGAGTTTCGCGAGTCGCCCTCGGGCGCGTGGAAATCCGGCGTGCCGATGCATCGGATGCTGGGCCAACGTCGCTTCGCCAGCTTCTTTTTCGCCGCGCCCGCGACGGCCTACGACGTGGTCGTGCGCGTGGCCGACCCCGACGGTGTGCTCGGTGCCGGTCTGATCACGACGAGCGTCACGACGCGTGACGATCAGGCGCCCTCGCCGGGCGCGATTCTCTACGTCGCCGCGACCGGAGCCGACACCAACCCCGGCACCTCCGACCAGCCGCTGCGCACGATCGGCAAAGCGATCGAACGCAGCCATCCGGGCGATACGATCACGATCGCCCCCGGCATCTACCGCGAATCGGTCCGCGTCAGCAATCGCGCCGGCGCGCCCGCGAGCTGGTTAACGATTCAGGGCAACGGCACAGGCCCCGTCGTCCTCGACGGCTCGGACCCCGCACTGCTCGCGACCGGGCAAAATCGGTGGGACCCGTACCAGAGCACGATCTTCCGCACGCCGATGGCCGTGGCACCCGAGAGCTACGTGGCCGTCGACGGGCTGCGCGCGTACCACTTCCCGACGCTGGCCGCACTCACCACGGGCGCCGCCGGTGTGCCGGCCGGCTGGGTGCACGAGTCCGGCTTCCTCTACCTCCGCACCAAGGACGGCTCCGACCCGGACGGCCACGTGATCCAAGTCGCAACACTGCTCACGGGCGTCGACATCGATCGCTCCGCGTTCGTGCGCATCCGCAACCTGACGTTTCGCTTCTTCAGCGACTCGGCAATTCATCTCAATGGGACCGAGCACGACATCCTCATCGAGGACAACGTGCTCGCCAACAATGGCCACGGCATTCGCAAGGGCGGCCAGGGCGGCGGGCCGTACACGATCCAGCGCAACACGATCAGCGACACCGAAGTCTCGACGTGGCCGTGGCACAAGGTCAAGAAATCCGAGCACGAGGCCGCCGGCATCGGGTTGTTTGCCGCGGACGCCGGTGTCGTCGTGCGCGACAACACGATCAGCGGCTACTTCGACGGCATCGATTTCAACATGTGGCCGCCGACGCCGGGCTACGACCACGATGCCGACATCAACCGCAACACGATCCTCGACGCTGGTGACGATGGTGTGGAGCTCGAGGGCTCGGACATGACGAATGCCCGGTTTTGGTCCAACACCATGGTCCGCTGCTTCGACGGCGTGTCGGTCGATCCGGTCCTGCTCGGGCCGGTCTACGTGATCCGCAATACCGCGTCGTGGATGAAGATGCAGGGCTTCAAAGTCGGCTCGGCCGGGGCCGATTCCGTGGGTGCCGTCTACGCGTTTCACAACACGCTGCATGTCATCGATGACGTGAACAACGATGACGACGGCGTGCAATGCACCAACCCGCCGGGATTTCAGAATCACACGTACCGCAACAACGTCTTCTCGGTCGGCCGATACGTCGTCGTGCACGGCGACTGCGCGACCACCAACGTCACCTATGATTATGACCTCGTGTTCACCAAGGACCCCACACGCTTCGCGCAATGGGACGGCCGCGTACGCCACGACACGTTCGCGGCGTGGCGCTCGGCGACCGGTCAAGAACTGCACGGGATCGCCGCACCGGCGCAGTTCGTCAGCGTCGACGGGAACGATATGCGCCTCGTTCCCGGGAGTCCCGGCACGGATGCGGCCGCGGTCATCCCCGGCATCAATGATGCCGACTCGCCGTGGCCGTTCGTCGGCAAAGCACCGGACATGGGAGCGCTGGAGGTCGATGCGCAACGTGTCAACCATCCCCCGGTGCTCGCGCCGATCGCGGATGCGACGGTCGTCGCCGGGAAAACGCTGCGCGTTGCGGTGAGCGCCACCGATCCGGACGGCGATGCGCTGGTCTTTAGCGTCCAGGGACTGCCCGGGGCGACGGTGACCGATGGTGTGTTGCAATGGACGCCCAGCAGCGCGCAAGTCGGCATATTTCCGTCGATCGTCATCGTCTCCGACGGGTTGTTGCAGGACTCCGGCGCGTTCACGGTGACGGTGACCAGCCCGCCGCCACCCCCGCCGGGAAACCAGCCGCCGGTCCTCGGACCGATCGCGCCGGTGACGGTGAACGAAGGGGCGCCGGTCAACGTGCTGTTTACCGCCTCGGACCCCGACGGTCAGCCGCTGACCTTCAGCATCACCGGCGCGCCACTGGGATCGACGCTGAACGGGGCGCAGTTCAGTTGGACGTCGACCGCCGGACACGTGGGCGTGTGTCACATGACCGTGAGTGTGACCGATGGCCAAGCCAGCGACAGCCGCGACTTCATGGTCACCGTGCGGGCGCTGGTCCCTCCGCCGTCGACATCCTTCGCAATCGGGGGCCAAGTGTTGGATGTCGCGGGGCTACCTGTGTCCGGTGTCACGGTGAAACTCAGCGGCCTCGACCGCTATCTCGACGGCCGCCCGACGCAGGCGACCACGGACGCGCAGGGCCGTTTCCGGCTGGCCGAACTGCAGACCACGCGTAGGATCGATCGCGTGCTCGCGACATGCCCCGGCCCAGGCTGCGCTCCGATCGCCGTGCAGATCGAGGCCGTACATCCCCATTACCGAATCCTTAACCCCACCAACGGCCGTCGGGACTTCAAGCTCCTCGTCGACCCCGCGCATCCGGCGGATAGGGATCTTGTCGCGAAGGCCGTTCCGAAATAAGTTCGCCGGCTACGGCGCCGGCAAGCAAAAACGGCGACGCTGAGATCATTCAGCGTCGCCGTTTCCGATAGCTCCGGGCTGTGCGAGCAGCACGCACTACGCGTGTTGCTCAAGAGTCGTCCAACCTCCTCCGAGGGCTTTGTACAGAGCGATGAGGTTCGTCGTCACGGTGCGTTCGCTTTGCACGAGGGTGTCTTGGGCCTGATACAACGAGCGTTGGGCATCGAGCACGTTCAGGAAATCGGCGAGGCCCGCCGTGTAGCGCTGATTCGCGAGGTCCAACGCGCGCTCATACGCCGTCACCTGCTCCCGCAAAGATTCGAGACGCACTTGTTCCTTGGCGTAAGCCACCAGCGCATCTTCCACGTCTTCGAACGAGCGCAGCACCGCCTTTTCGTACGTCGCGACCGCTTGCTCCTCGCGCGCATTGGCAGCCTTGATATGGCTGCGGATGCGAGCGAAGTCGAGGATGCGCCATCTGACGGTCGGCCCGACCGACCCGTACCGGCTGCCGCCGGTGAACCAATCGCTGGCACTCAAACTCTGCAGCCCGGCTGCGCCCACGAGTGAAAACTTGGGAAACAACTCCGCGGTCTCAACACCGATCCGCGCGGTCGCCGAGGCGAGCTGCCGTTCCGCGCGGCGCACATCGGGACGACGGCGCAGCAAATCCGACGGCAACCCCACCGGCACCTCCGGCGGCGTCGATGGGATGGACGCCTCGGGCGACAGCTCCCCCACCAACGCGCCCGGCTCTTGCGCGAGCAAGACGCCCAGTCGGTGCATCGACTGTTTCAGCGACGACTCCAGCGCGGGCAATTGCGACTGCGTGCCCGCCAGCAGTGCCGCGGCTTGCGTCACGTCGAGCTCGCTCGTCATCCCGCCCCGGAACCGCGAGTGGGCGAGTTCAAGCGAGGCCTGTTGCGATTGGATGTTGCTGTGTGTGATCGCGAGTCGACGCTGCGAGCCGCGCAGCTCGACGTAATTGCGCGCGACTTCCGCCAGCAAACTTACCAGCACGTCGCGCCGGTTTTCCTCGCTGGCCGCGACCTCGGCGGTGGCCGCTTCCCACGCGCGGCGCTTACCACCGAAGATGTCGATCTCCCAACCGGCGTCGAAGCCCGCGTCGTACGTATGGGTCGTGAGCGGCACGCCAGAAAAAAGCTGCCCGTTCTTGCTGGCGCGACTGTCGACGACCGATGCGTTGGCGCCGACGATCGGCAACGCGTCCCACAGCGCCGCGCCCCGCTGCGCCCGCGCCTCGCGCAACCGCGCCGTGGCGATGCGCAGGTCGTGATTGGTCGCAACGGCGCGCTCGACGAGCGAGTCGAGCTCCGGGTCCTTGAATGTCTTCCACCATTCGACCACATCCGCGGCGCCATCGGTCGCTCCGCCAAGCGGCGCTTCGCTCCAATGCGCCGGCGCGGCGGTCATGGGCGGATGATACGTCGGGCCCACCGCGCACCCGGCCAGCGACAGCGCGATCAGCGCGAGACCGGTCCGTCGACTCATCGCGATCCTTCAGCGAGCATCTCGAATTCGGTATCGAGGGTCGTCGCATCATCGCCAGCGCCTTGGCGCTTCGCGGCATGATTTTGCGCGATAAGCATGTAAATCGCCGGCACGACGAACAACGTGAACACCGTCCCAATCATCATGCCCGTCACCAGCACCATACCGATGCTGTTGCGCGAGCCCGCACCCGGGCCGCGAGCCAACACCAGCGGAAAGTGGCCGGCGATCGTCGCCGCCGACGTCATCAAGATCGGGCGCAAGCGCGTGCCCGCGGCTTCGATGATCGCCGCGAGTTTCGATTTGCCGGCCGCCTGCAGCGCGTTCGCGAATTCCACGATAAGAATACCGTTCTTCGACACGAGCCCCACCAGGGTAATCAGGCCGATCTGGCTGTAGATATTCAGCGTCGTGAATCCGAGGAAGCTGAAGAGCAGCGACCCCGACAGCGCCAGCGGCACGGAGCCGGCGAGGATGATGAGCGGATCGCGGAAGCTCTCGAACTGTGCTGCCAGCACGAGAAAGATCAGGATGAAGGACAGCATCAGCGTCGTGTTCAGGTTGTTCCCTTCGACGCGCAGCTGCCGCGCTTCACCGGCGTAATCAATGGAGTACCCTTGCGGCAAAATCTTCGCGGCTTCCGCTTCGAGGAGCTTCAAGGCTTGATCCAACGTCGCGCCCGGTCGAATCGCGCCCTGGACCTTCACGGAGTTCAACTGTTGGAACCGATAGATCGCTCGCGGCTCGGTCGTGTTCTTCAGCGTCGCGAAGGTCGACAGCGGGACGAGCTTGTCGTTCGGCCCGCTGACATAGATGTTCCGCAACTGGTCGGTATTCAGTCGTTGCGCGCGCGTGACCTGCGGGATGACCTTGTAGCTGCGCCCTTGGATGCTGAAGCGATTGACGTAGTTGCCGCCCAGCATTGCGCTGAGATCTCGGCCGACCTGTTGCAGGCTCAATCCGAGCGACGCGACCTTGTCGCGGTCGAAGACGATTTCCGTTTGTGGCTGGTCGAATTTCAAATCCGTGTCCGCGAACATGAACAGCCCGCTCGCAAACGCTTTTTTGACGAGTTGATTCGCGAACTCGATCAGTTCGCGCGGCTCGGCGGTGGACACGATGACGAACTCGACCGGAAACGATCCGCCGCCCGGCAGCGGCGCCGGGGTCGTGGCAATCACACGCACGCCGGGAATCGCGCTGACTTTTCCGAAGACCTCGCCGACCATCTGCTCGGTGGTGCGCTTGCGCTTGCTCCAGGGCTTGGTGACCATGCCCGAGAATCCGCCCGTTGGCCCGGTGAGCTGAAAGGTGTGCTCCGTTTCCGGCAACCCTTGGAACACGTCGTTCACCTTGTCGGTGTACCGCGTCGTCTGATCGATGGTGGAGTTGGGCGAGGCTTGGACGATGCCGAAAATAATCCCCTGGTCCTCTTTCGGTGCCAGCTCATGCTGCGAGAACATCGAGAACGGCAGCATCAGGACGATGACAATCGCCGCCAGGGTGAGCGTGACCGGCCGCCACTCGAGCGTGTTGGTGAGGACGCGGACGTACCGCCGACGGAGCGAATCGAAGCGCCGGTTGACCATCCCGGCGAATCCACGATGCGAGTCGCCCGCGCGCAGCAGCTTCGACGACATCATCGGCGACAGCGTCAGCGCGACCACACCCGACACGACCACAGCACCGGCGAGTGTGAGCGCGAACTCGCGGAACAACGTCCCCGTCAGGCCGCCTTGAAACCCGATCGGCGCGTACACGGCCGCCAGCGTGATCGTCATCGCGATGATCGGGCTGAACAGTTCCCGCGCTCCGATGATCGCGGCCTCGAACGGTTTGCGCCCTTCGTGCAGATGGCGTTCGACGTTTTCGACCACGACAATGGCGTCGTCCACGACGAGACCTACCGACAGCACGATCGCCAGCAGGGTCAGCAAGTTCAGCGTGAACCCGAACACCAGCATCAACGACGCCGCGCCCACGAGCGAGATCGGGATCGCGATGACCGGGATCAGCACCGAGCGGAACGACCCGAGAAACAGGAAGATCACGACGACGACGATCACCAGCGTTTCGATCAACGTGTGCGTCACCTCGCGCAAGGCATCGCTGATGTATTCGGTCGAGTCGTACGGAATGCCGACGTGCATGCCGGCGGGCAACTGCTGCTCAATGCGCGGCAGCGCGGCCCGCACCGCTTTCACGACATCGAGCGAGTTCGCGGTCGGCAGCACCCACACGCCCATGAACGTCGCTTTTTGCCCGGAGAAGCGGACGTCCTGGTCGTAGCTCTCCGCACCGAGATCGACATCGGCCACGTCCTTCAAGCGTACGATCATCCCGTCTTGCTCGCGCACGACGAGTTGGCGGAATTCTTCCACCGTGCGCAGGTCGGTGTTCGCGGTCAGGTTGACCGAGATCATCGAGCCTTTCGTCGAGCCGACGGCCGAGAGCGCGTTGTTGACTGCCAGCGCCTGGCGCACCTGGGACGGCGAGATGTTCAGCGCCGCGAGCCGGTCGGCCTTCAGCCACACGCGCATCGCGAAGATGCGCGCGCCGAGGATGTCGGCTCGCTGCACGCCGCTGATCGCGGTCAACTTCGGCTGCACGACCCGCGTGAGGTAATCGGTAATTTGATTCTGGTCGAGGTCTTCCGAATAGAAGCTCAGATACACGGCCGCGAACCGGTCGTCGCTGGTTTCGAGATTCACGACCGGCGCTTCGGCTTCGGGCGGCAGATCGTTGCGGACCTGCGCGATCTTCGCCTGAATCTGCGTCAGCGCCGCGTTGTTGTCGTAGTTGAGCTTGAGATGAACCGAGATCGTGCTGAGGCTCTGCGCGCTTTGCGATTCGATGTAGTCGATGCCGTCCGCGCTGGCGATGACGCGCTCGA
>Ga0209515_10007372_pt1 | contig 13270 bp, 10 predicted proteins | sample Subgroupgradi54m_FD_187454 | JGI IMG/M metagenome (GOLD analysis project Ga0209515, IMG submission 187454) | Subsurface groundwater microbial communities from S. Glens Falls, New York, USA - GMW60B uncontaminated upgradient, 5.4 m (SPAdes)... ...
TTCTTGTATCGTACGGGGTGTCTTTGCGTTCAAAAAGGTATTGGCACGTATAATCTTCGGCTTCTTAACGCTGTCCCACAAAATAGCGCGCGGTGACGCGCGCGAACCGTGGGCGGCGCTTCGTGCCGCCCCGACAAGTCGGAAAATGGAGCCAATCTATCAACAAGCTCGAACTTATTTTATCAGAAATTCATAAACTTTGCTGTCGCGAGGAAAAGGGGTAAAGGGGAAAAGGAATCGCGACAGCTATTGCAAAATTGACTGCTCGTCCCGCCGAAGACGGCGGGACTTCGCTTTTATTTTAAAATCTCTCCCGTTCCAGCTCACTTCTCCCGCCTCGACGGCGGGATCAGTGTAAACGTACTGAACGAAGTGAATGTGCTCGCAGGGCGCCGAATTTATTTGTATTTTTTAAGAAACACCGTACGGATCGATGGGGATACCCGATGGTGTCGCATCCTGTGAGCCTCGTTGCCAATCAATTGATCCAGACGTGTTGGGAATCATTATGTTTTCTTTTGTACATCCCTTCGGAACGGGAACATAGCCGAAAAATTTTCGCCAATCTCGGATTTTCGATGCTTTCTCAAAAAAATCAAAATAAAGTTTCATGTACTTATCTCTGCGCTGGCGTTCTTCGGTCACATCACCCAGTTGTACATTTTTAGAAGACTCCGGATTATCAAGCAGGCGTACCATGGTCATGGCATCATCCCGATAGCCTTCATACATTTTCCACTGATAGACACTGCCTTCCTTCATATACCAGGGTTCCATCAGTTGAAAATCCCATCGATCGATAAACTTCTTCTGCATATCCAACCATTTCGTTTCTTCCGGTACATAGGACTTCAAACCTGAAAAATATTCGTCTAAAAACTCCTTCACCTGATCAGGAGAGTATTTGGTATTCGGGTAGGTATTGAGAAAATCAGCGTATTTGAGAAATGCGTTTTTGTAGGAAATAAGGTGAGTATTGACGTGTAGACAGCGATATTCAAAAATAGTATTTCCTTCAACCGCAAGTGTGTGAAGTTTATACAAATAAAATCCCACAATCCCAACGACAAGAACTAACAGAACAAAAGCCAATTTAGCAAGTTTTTTCATTCGTGTGGTTCAAAATTATGCAACCAAAAACTCCGCGGGCAGTTTTTAAATAACCCCAGTGTTGATTGCGATAAATCAATACGTGCATTCAATTTTCTCTCATTTTTGGCACACCATCTATTTTAATAAAATAGTTATCCATTTCTCTTTCTGCTAGATCAATACATCTTAATAAGTTTCTTATATTTTCTTTAGACTTGGGTTCATTAAAATTATACTTACTTCGAAGTCCCATACCATCAGGGTGAGCAAATTCATTCCTGTACATATTTGTTTTTTGTAAAAGTTTAATTAAACCATCAGCTACATCTTTATACTCTTCAATAATATTGAGTTTATTTCTGAATGAAATATCAACGAGAAGTTGCTTGATAAATGCTGCAATTTTGTATCGATCAGAATCATCTATAGTACCTAGACTTTTCCTTAATTGAAGAATAATACGGGTTTCAAGAGCATTTTCCAAACGGGAGTGAGCTGCAAGTACTGTTGCCTGTAACGATTCCAAATCATCAGAAATATAGTCAGGGTGGGTATCTTTCCTTGATTTAATACTATACAATAATTGTTTTATTTCCTGATTTATATCCATAATAGTCAAAGTAGATAAACAGAATCTACATGCATCCTGTTTCCCTTTTTGATAATATTATTGATTTATATGATCTATTTGAATTCAAAAGCGTGAATTTTCCATAATATTCATGTCCTTGACTGAGCACATTTATGGATGCTTTATATTTCTTATCATTACCAATTATAAAATCCGGATTTGACCATAAAGTGTCATAGGGTGGAGGATATTCTGGATAATATGAATAACTTTCGTTATTGAAAGCAAATAAATCTTCCGATTTATCAGTTTTAATAACTATCGCTAATGAAGCTGATTCTCCAACTGGAATACTTTCTCTCGATGTTACTAATATTGAGCTCCAGTCTGGCCGTCCAAAATTGTTTATTGGTTGTTTTGTTGATGCCCATCTTGCACTAACTTTTCGAATTTCTGCGTTTGAATCATAGTCACAAAATAAAATCCAAGCTCTTGCATTTTCTGCAGGAACATTACCCAAAAGCCAACTTTGCCACCAAGGACGAATTTTGTTTTCAACAATGATATTAAGAAATTTCCATTTATAATCTACATTTTTTATTCTTCTTTGCCCCTCATTAGCATTTTCATCTATCTTAAAAATTAGATTCGGTTTTCTAACCCATTCATAAATTGCAGCTGTTAGTAAAGCAGTGAAGAAACCAATTCCGCCCCCGATAACTAACTCAATCCAATTTATATCTTTCATCATACTTATTAATATAAACACTCACAATATTTTTGGCTCACTACGTCTACTGTTTTGTTGTTGATCATTAGGGACTGTTTTTGGAAACAATTTTCATCACAACTACGCTTACCATTGTTTGCAGGGTCGGTAGTACTGAAATAAACCTTATCGCCTTCTCTAAATAAGAACATAATTTCAACAATTAGCCTCGAATTGGGTTTCGAGAGTTGCACCTTATAGCCATATTCTTTAATCTCAAACCCTGAATTCTCTAGTTCTTTAACCTTCAATAAAAGGTGGCTTTGTTGTTCCTCCCATATATGGAAATCGACGTCATGGTTTTTGTTTAAAGGTCTATAAATTTTTCCGTCTCTTAAGAGTTGACAAGCTGTTCCACAGCCCAACATATAATCAATCCCGTACTTGTTAAAAAAGTCGACTAATTCCAAAATCAAACTGATTCGCTCATTATCTACTTGTTTGTCGGAAGTCATTTTAATTTATATAAAACTAAGTCTTTTCTACTGTATTATCCATTACTTTCCAAATTTCTATCCCATTTGTTTTTATAAGTTTGTCTAATTTCCCGTCAGCTTGTTCTACTTTTTCAATTATGACCTTTGTAGTAAAGGGATGTCCCTTGTAGTCCTCGAATTGTATGTAGAAAAAAGCTTTTTTTCGATCTTCTTCAAGCTCAAGTTCGTACTCATCACCACGGACAAATCTCTGTCCATGTACTTGTAATATTTCTTCAAATTCTTTAGTTCCTTTATTAGCAGGAAGTGAAAATGAATGAGGGTTAACCGCTTCAAGTAATCTGCCACTAATGTTTTTCCTGACAGAGGGTACGATTTTCTTAGCCGGTCCTCTCCCAACGTTAACCACTTGAAGTGTATGTATTGAATTTTTCTCAAAAATAGCTTGATCTCGTAATTGATTTGTTTTAGTTTTCGTTGAAATTATGAAAGTTCCTATTGCATGAACTACAGGCAATTTTTCCAAACCCCATGTCTTATATGCATAAATGACCGCAATAATAGCAGTTGTAAATGCACCTATTGTAAAAATATTCGTTATCATAGACCAAAATGTGTTTGCGTCTGAAAAAGACTGCTTTAATATACATGGTGACAGATAATTTAATAAAAATATCAAAACAGTCCCAGTTACGATCCCTCCTACAATAAAATAGCCATATTTAATTCTCATTTTTTTTCCTCCACAATTGCGATTTCTTCCGGCGTGAGGTCGTAGAGTTGATAGACCAAATCGTCAATTTTCTTTTGGTACTCTTTGACTTGTGCTTGCTTAGTAAAATTTTGTAAATAGTCTTGATCTTTTGTAATGGTTAGAATTTTATCCACGACTTCAATGAATGGCTTTTGTTCATTAGTAGATATTTTTTTAATTGGAATATCAGATAATGGCTTTTGATATAACTCCAACGTGTCTCCCTTTCTTTTCCCTTTAAAATATAACCATCGTAGAATTAATTTTGAGTTTAGTATAGCCAGCAAATATTTCAATAAATACCGATGGTCTTTTGATAGAATATATGCAATATCTTTAGAGCCAAACCATGGGGATTCGTTGTAGGCGAAATAGTTTTCCTTACTTCTATAAGGAGCAATAATTTTAGGTGCAGTAAAATATTCTTCTTTTTTTGGAGTAAATAAAACAAAATAATTATTATTAGCAAACCATTTTTTTACTATTGATGCAGCAATTTTATTTTTAAAAAAATTTTCTTTTAGCGCTACTATCAAATTTTTATATTTTTTGAAATGGTTAGTCAACGAGAGCCCTAACTCAATGTGATACCCTTCATCCTTGATGTAAACAAGCCATAAATCATTCTTGTTTTTGGAATAATAATGTTTTATGTCAGAATTTTTATAAAAAGGTTTAATAAACTTCTCTTTTTCCGAATCATTCAGATTAAGGTTCTGCAATTCTTTATTTGTAAGAATATAAATTCCGTCCCCTTTTTTACCTTCTATTTCCGGAAATCTATCTAAATGTCTTTGACTCAATATATCGGAAAGTGTGACTATACCCATAGTTATTTGTGCAATCATTCCCATTGGAATCGAATTAGATTTAGTCTTTGATAGTATATTGGTAATATCAGGTTGAGAATTATTGTTTAAAGCACCACTAAGTCTTATTTGATGATCAAATCCCTCATATATTTCGTCTTGCTTAACATTATAGTAATCAGTGGCTTTATCAGACCAGTCAATAATTTCTTGCAAGTCTTCGATTTTTGCTACTCCTATTTTATGGGTTATACAATTTTTTGCTATGATTCTCGAATCTTTGGTCTTCATTAATATCGAAATCATATTATGCTGTCCTAATGCATTTTCAAAAATCTTTAACTCATTGAAATTAATAAGATGTAATATGCTTGTCCTTAGCATAATATCTTCTCTAAGTTTCCCTCCCCCAGTGGATGTAAGAAAATAATTTGTTGTAATAAATGCCACTATTGAATTATTATTTCCACAATTAATAGCGAGATGAAAAAAATAATAAAAATAATCCATCCATCTAGAATGGTATTTTCCCCCAAATTCAGATTTATATACATCGTGAAAAATGTCTTCGTGTCCTCTTTCTCCTATATATGGTGGATTTGCGAGAACAATATCGAATCCACTTTTTATTCCAAACATCCATTCAGGATCGAACCAGGTTGCCGACTTGTGACTAAATGGATCCCAAGCAGTTAGCTTGGTAGTTAAGTCTGCAAGCCCTCTTCTACCTTCGTTTATCAGGCGTTGAAACATCCTATTTTGTGCTTGAACAAATTGAAGCTTTAGTTGATCTCTTTCTGACCCAGAGGCATTAAAAAACATATCCCGAAGCTCTTTAAGCTCTTTAATACCAGCGTCGTCTTCAAACAATCCAATTTGACTTGCTACTTGTGACCCGGGGAGACCCATAAGCGTATTTGCAGTTACGAATTTAAAATCCAAATTTGGCAATGGTTCTATACCTCTATTTTCCATTTCTTCCTGAATACGTTCATCAACTACAAGAGTAAGAAAACAACGAAGCCTTGAAATTTCGGTAGCGATCGGTTGAATGTCTACGCCGTATATATTTTCTCTAATAATCCCAAGTTTTCGAATATAGTCAAAATTTTTATGAGCAAACTCTCTTTCAATTACCTTTTTGATCTCCGGTGATGTATTTTTGATCTGCTTCTTAAACCACAATTGTCCTTCTGGATCTGCCTGTTGAAGAATAAAAACAATCTTTTGTAAAGCTCCTATTGGAAAAGCACCGGAGCCGCATGCAGGATCAAGTATTTTTACTTTTTCCAAAGCATTGATAATTTGCTCCTTCTCGTCATCTTTTAATGGAGTTTCTTCATCATCATTAAGGTCATAACTGATTACTATTCTTAGCTTTTCCTCGTCTATTTGTGTTTGATTTTTTAGATACAGAAGCAAGCTCTCGTCCACCATGTAATCAACAATCACTCTCGGGGTATAATAACTGCCTGTACTTTTTCGGGCCGACTCGCCAGTTTCAGGGTTAATTTCTGCCAGAAGATTTTCAAATATTCTTCCTAGCATCTCAGGGTCAATCGAAAGCTCTTCATCAAAACTGGTATTTTCATCAATCGTAAAGTTATAGGTTTCTAATACTTCAAAAAATTTGACCAACCATTCATCCGGAATAACTAAAGTGTTGTGAAATTGTGATTGGAGGTCACCGTTAGTGTTTTTGTAATAATCATCATAGTGAGGGGAAAATAATCCTCCATTAAGATACGGAATTGAAGAAAAAGGCTCACCAGAGTAGTCGTCCATTCTAGATTTGACTGGTTTATTTAAAACCTCAAAAAATATTGGCTCTAAAATTTTATGATAGTAATCCTTATTTTTTTTAACCGCCTCAAGAGATAAGAGTTCGTTTGGCATTAACGACCTGCCTTGATCGCTTTTCTTTTCCCGTAAAAACCAACAGAAAATAACTCTACCTATTAGCCGTACCGCAAATCCTAAACTAGTCTGACTTTTATCTTGAACGAATGGGAGCTTTAATAGTGCCTCATAATCTTCTTTTTTCTTACCTTTGTACAAAGATCCACCAACCAATTGAGCAAAATACGCAGATATTTCCTTGTAAAATTCTTTATTAACTACTTCAATCGAGAATCTACTTTTTAAATCCTCAAAACTTACAACTCGGTCTTTTTTCAGTATAAATTTAGTTGGAGTATTTATCTTAGCATTCGGACCAAGAAAAAAAGAAAGTCGTTTAGGATTTGAATAAGCCAACGACACTTTTCCTTTTTCGGTTCGCTCGGGTGTTGCGGTCATTAAAGACAATCGCCAGTCATCACTATCTGGTGAATGGAATATAGCTAACGCCCGAAAGATAGCGCTTGACCTCATTATTGAGAAGGCATCCTTGGTCAAAGCGACACGCTTATTCGCAGAACCTTCAAATAATAATTCGAAGACCTGAATATCTAAATTTCCACTTTCACCCAAATAATGAGCTTTTTGAATTGAGGAAAGACCTCTGATATTTACAGGTTTAATATCTTTTTGGAAGTCAGGAATAAAGGATTTAAGAAAAACCAAAAATTCATCTCTAGAATATACCTTTTGTAAATCTATCATGTTCTAATGTCCTCACTTAATAAAATCGTTTCATATTCACCTTCGAGTCGTGAGGCTCGCTCATTGATTGAAGCGATTTGATGTTCCGGCACAATTTGCCTCAATGCCTGGAATGCATTTTCAATATCGGATACTGAAACTTGAGCAATAAATTTCAAATCACCTTCGTTAATACCGTCGTACTTTTTAATTATTTGAGATAAATCCCTGCAATAATCTTTAGCTTTAGGAAGTCCTTCTTCAACAACTTTGATAACCTTAAGTGCATCTGCCCGTCGTCCGCGAATAGGGGGAAGAGGATGCTTCTCAAACAAGAGATCACGAACCATTTTAAATACTTCATCGTATTGTTTATCTGCCTCTTGTCCCTTTTCTTGTTTTTCTGCTTTAAAATAGTTCAGTCCTGTTTCTGCTGCGACAATCGAAGGATCATTTAGTTCCTTCAAAGCGAATACTGAATGTGAACCTTTTTTCCCGAATGCCACAATTGCGGAATTCTTTTGTCCGACACGAATAACTCTACTTCTTGGTTTAATGTTAACGGCCTCATCAAAAGCTTCCTTGTCTTTCTTTGCTTGATCATATGCTTCGCGGTGAACAGCATCCCAAGATAATGTTTCATTTTCATCTTCAGCTTTTTGATATTCATCTTTGAAAAAACTCTCTAGTTTTTCATCATCAGTTAGGATTTTTGTGTCGCTCCCGACAACTGAATTAATCAGTCTCATTTTTAAAGTCGATATTTGTCTGACTCTTATTTCGGATTCTCCAGTTTCTGTGGGGAAGCAGTTGTATATATAAAGTTTCTCGAAAACTTTTTTATTAATGCGATTGATACGGCCAATTCTTTGAATTACCCGAGTAGGGTTATATGGAATGTCGTAATTAATTACAACACCGGCACGGTGCAGGTTGTAACCCTCACTCAAAGCATCTGTGGCAATAAGTACGTCATAGTCATTTTCTTGTTCTGACTGGTTAAGACCTGCATCAAAGTTTGTGCGCACAGTTTTCTTCATTGCCTTACTTGCATCGGCTGCCGTATATTTAAGAACTTTCTTTAAACCACGCTTTGATAACTCTTGATATAGATAGTTAACTGTGTCTGCGTACGTTGAAAAAATGACAATTTTCCTATCTGGCATTTCTTGTAATAGTGCATCGATCTGCTTTTTAACTTTATCGAGCTTGGGGTCCAGGTCTTTAATTAATTGCTCAACCAGTGAACCAAACCAATCCTCATAAATTTTAGTGAGTAACTTTCCATCTTTTTCAACATCTGAAATAAAGTCTTTATTAAGAAGTGAGCTATCTACAGTAATTAAACCCTTTGAATCCTTAAGCATTTGAAGTTCCTCATCTGAGGTTTGCCTATTTAATTCTTCGCCAATCTCATCATTAGAAGTTGAGAGTATACTATCGGGGTCAGGGATTTGACCCTTTTTCATAATGGGGACTTTGCCTAACTTATGCCACCAGTCTTCAATAAGCTGAGTAGATGCAATCATGTTTTCAAGGGTAGAACGGAAGGCATCCTTAGAGCTTTCAAAACGCATGACTAATAATCGTTTCATAAAGTTAGCCAAGTTTACTTGTGCCGTTTTTAAGTCTGTCTCATCTAAATCCTTGCCATGTGCTTTTAGGAATGCTACGCGGTCTTCAATGTACAAAGCTGGTTTATAACGAGCACCGATAAAACCACCTTCTTTTTCATCCCCAGTAATTTTGAGAAGAGTATCGAGATACAGCTCGAGAAGATCGCCAAGATCGTATGTCAATAATTTCGGACCCTCGATTTCTGCGAAATCTATATGCTGTTTTTCCAAGTCTTCCCTATACCTACTTATTGCTCTTAAATCCAGCCGAGATCTTCTAATAACTACATTTTCAACTAAGCGTCTCAATTCAAGAGAAATCTGATCTGCTTCTTTGTCTATATACTCTTGATCAACATTTCCACTTCGCCTATCACGATTCAATTTTTTATATCGATCGATGAGTTCTCTAAATCTCAAGCTTAAGTTGTCGACTGACCGTATTGTTGATTGTCCGGGAATTTGAAAAAGCTTAATCAAAGCGAATACATCTTTGGGGTCGTTATTGAATGGAGTAGCAGTCAGTAGCAATACTTTATTATCGGGATGGCTTGTGCAAATGTGATGAAGTCTTCGGTAATCGTCAGTATCTTCATTACGATATCGATGAGCTTCGTCGACGATAATCAATAAGGCTTTGTTATTATCCTTATACCGATCATAGATATCCTCAAGAGCCCCAGAGCTGAATACTCTAGCGCCAGGAAGTTTAAATTCTTCCTGATAGTCCTCCCATTGTTCCATTAAATGTGGGGGGGCAATAATAATTGGATTCAGCCCACTATTGTGTGCTGCAGCTGAGGCCACTACGCTTTTGCCCAGTCCTACTACGTCAGCCAAAATAACACCGTCATATTTATCAAGTTTGTCGAGCACTAATCTGATAGCGTCTAATTGATACTCTAAGTCTGTATATTTTTCGCTAGTAATTGTGCTAGGGGTTTTGATACGTTCTGTGATTTCTTTTCCGAATAACTCGTGCAAAACCCTGATATAAACTGCATAAGGGCTAGGGGTTGCATGAATCCAAAGGTCTCTTTTTAATTGCTGTATTAAGTCGTCTTTATTTTCTAGAGTAGCGATGTCAATATTTTCAGCGTCTTCCCAAAGGGTTTCAAACTTTTTAAGGTAAGATTCATAACGTTCTTTATCGGCATATCGCTCATTAAGCTCACCCTGATTCAATAGACCTTGAAAGGTAAAATTGCTCGATCCCATAAATACTGTGCCGGGATAATCTCCATTCTGGCTGAATTCAGTCTTGTTGTGAAGAATGTACATCTTCCCATGTTCTTGGCGCGAAGTGAGCTTTATCTCAAGTGACCCATCAGCTATTTTGCTCTCGAGTATTTTGTAAGCGTCCTGAACGTCACTATCATCAAGAAGAGAAGACTCGTTACTTAAGCGTGTAAAACTTTGAATATATGTTTGTTTCTTCACTGTTCTGGAAGAAATCGTTTTGCGCGATTGAAACGGATCAAGATCAACATCAGATCCTTCCTGTTTCATTTTAGATAAAAGTTCTGGTACAGCTTCTGGATCAATATATTTTCCTACCAGTATCCGAACTTTTTTATCCTTTAAATGATCGACCAGTAATTTCCAGCCAGAAAAATAGAAGAAGGCTACTTCAATGTCAACTCTTAGTGCGCTCGTAAGGGCATTAATGAGTGCCTCATGCATTGTTTGTGATGTATTATCGATAATTGCCATAGCATCAATACTATGCAAATTATACTCCTACTAGGGGAATGTGTCGAAGGTGTTTAGCCTGATGTTTCAGTAATTGCAATGTCTACCTACTCCAAATACCTCGATTGCTTTTCTTTGCATCATCCTGGGCTTTCAATAGCTCATCTTGATATTTGAGCTTTCGTCTATCCTCATAGATAGTAACTCTGGCTAATCCCTGCCGTGCAAGTTCTACGGATACGTTCTTTCCGCCAATCACTGCATACGCTAACACCCTCCCAAAGCGATCCGAGGTATAGGCATCATATTCAAAGGTGACGGTTTTACCTTGTGTGAGCTTGATGTTTGCTTCCGTGGCTTCTTCTTCAAATGGTTGACCGTTGTCCGGCGCATTGACACCCACATACCGCACGATCTGTCCATTGGCTAACTCAATCGTGTCGCCATCTATCACTCGCTTTACCTTTGCCGTTGTTGGGAGGTTCCGAACGGTCGTTGTTGAGATATTGGGTTGTTCGAGTATCGTTTTTATCCGTTGTTCATACTTTGTCCCACCCACAAAGGACAACAGAGCAACCAGCAGTGCTGCCGGTACGAGAACCAGTTTATTCGTGTTGAATTTCTGTTTCGCTTTCATGTTTTAAAAAACTGAGCGAACTTAATCTTATAAAGACTTTCCAGAAAATCACTACCGGCATATCCGGCCAATAGTGACATCCGCCAATCGGCATTGAGAATGAGTCCTGACATTTGCCCGACAATGACGGAAACTACGATGGTTATCAGAAAACTCTTCCACTGAAATTTGAAGGTGTCCGGATTGAATGTTTGAGATTTTGTGATACCGACGAGTGCCCGAATAAATCCTCCCATACCTCCGGCAAGTGCTTGAAATAATGCCAAATCCATAAAGCTCACCTCCTTTTAAAATGAATAGATTGTCGCCTTTGCTTTGCCTTCCTTCTTTATTTTTCCATCTTTGACGAGCGAGTGCAAGTAATTGGTTGCTGTGCTTTGGGAAACACGGAGAAGAGCACAAATATCTTTGTTGTGAATTTTCCCTTTTTGAGATATAAGGGCAAGAATCTTCGCAAGATGATCGTCACGCTTCTTCCTTCGAGTTTGGAGTGCTTGCTGGCGTTTTGCAGAAAAGTCTGCTTTGGCTTCTATGACTGTTTCTATTTGTGGTTGGGGTGATAAGGGAGATTGGGGAGATTGGCCCTCCTTCGCTGGAGCTACGGAGGGTAAAGGAGATTGCACCGACTTTGGCGGCTCGATGGGCTCTATATTAATAGTAGGTTCCTCGGCAGATGGTTTACCAGTAAGATCGCCGAATGAGGTTATTGGAGTAGATGGAATCGGTTCAGAAGCCGGAGGAGATGGAGGTTGGATTGTTACGGGAACTGGGATAGCCGGTGCAAGTACTTCTCCGGTGCCCACTAAAATATCTCCGAAGCTGGTTTTTGGAGAATTTGGATCGGCCAATGGAGCGTTCTGGGTGCCTTCCAGAGGCTCTGGTTTAATTCCGGCCGATTGGGGTGGTGTTTTTGGCTCTTGAGAGACTGGTACATCAGAAGCATTATTTGGCGTACTTGGTTGCACTTGGGACGGCTGATCCGGTGGTAATGAGTCTTGGATACTGCCTCCACTGGTGGCCTCAGGAGGCGAAGAAGGAGCTGATGTTTCAGAAGGAACAGAAGGATCTGCTGGTGCTGGAGCTACGGAGACTGGATCCACACCCGCTGAAGCTTCGGTGGGCGCGTCGGCCGGAATAGTAGGTAGTGAAGTAACAACACTGGCCGATTCTGTGGCCACGGTCGATTCGTCTGGAATTGTAGGCAGAACAGTATAATCTGAGCCTGAATCGGCCAGCGGGGTTTTGGGTTCAGTTGGCGAACCCAACTTCGCTGAAGCTGCGGCGGGTGAATCGGCCAAAATGGTAGAAACTGGCCGATCGGCGGGAGCACTGGCCGATTCGGCTGGCGGTTTACTGTTGGGATCGGTTACTGTTGGATCCACCTTCGCTGAAGCTGCGGCGGACAGGTCGGCCACTGACTGAGACGGATCATCGGCCATATAATGTCAGTATATCACGGGTTTGGAATTGGCCACCGACAATCGGCCAAAAAGTGAATCGGCCATTTTGTATACAAACTGGCCGATTGGTCTTCTGCCCTCATCCGCCCCCCGCCGTCTTCTGCCCCGGGTAGTACGAGCTAAAGAAGCCCCGCCTCCGAGGCGGGGCTCAAAGACAACCGAGATAGGTGCGCAGGGCGCTATAAAAAAGTCTTAGCGCGAAGCGCTACCTCAAGCGGGCGCGCAAGCCATACGGACGCTGGATGGGGAATAAAATTTTGGCGGCGGGGGCTCCCCCACCGAGTGCTGGCGGAGTACCGACGTCTTCGTTCGGTGCGACCAGCCAGCACCGGAAGGGGGAGAACCGCGTCTTCGCGGGAAGGGGAAGCGGATACCCCCGCGTGGCAGGAGATGGTAAACCAGAACTACAAATCGCGTAGCGCGGAAGAGAGTGGAAGAGATTGTAGAAAGCAAGGATGTGGGCAAGCCGCCCCCTAAGGCGGCCTCTCGCCAAAGCGGGGGTGCTGCCCTCAACTTTGTTTTGGGTGGGTGGGTGCTACGGAATCTGGATAACTTTTCTTCGGGAGTGTTTTTTTTGGTTTCTTTTCCCCTTTCCTTTTCCCCTTTTTTTTTGCGGCGTGCGAGCCCCGCGACCGTGCCCGTCCGTAGCCGAAGGCGAAGGAGGGAGCGGGGCGATGTAAGATAGCGAAGCAGGCCGAGCGGAGCGAGGCCTACAGATTTAGTAGCATTGCGACGGTACGCGACCGCCGCGAAGCGGCGGGAGCGTTACATCATTAGGTGCGCGGCGGCAATTCCTTTTCCCCTTTACCCCTTTCCCTTGCCGCCACGACAAGATTTGATATATCATTGG
>Ga0209515_10007376_pt1 | contig 13267 bp, 15 predicted proteins | sample Subgroupgradi54m_FD_187454 | JGI IMG/M metagenome (GOLD analysis project Ga0209515, IMG submission 187454) | Subsurface groundwater microbial communities from S. Glens Falls, New York, USA - GMW60B uncontaminated upgradient, 5.4 m (SPAdes)... ...
AAATATAATGAGGTGAATATTGATTCTGTTAAAGTTCATTCTTGAGCGTTTCTTCGGTGTCCCGCTCAATATCTCTTCTCTTGATTGCTTCTTTCTTATCAAACTTCTTTTTGGGCTTGCCCAAGGCAAGTTCGATCTTGATGAGATGTTGTTTAGTATACAGGGAAAGAGGCACGATTGTCAAGTTTTGGCCATCCATTTTGGACTTGAGCGCGATGAGTTCTTGCTTGTGCAGAAGGAGTTTGCGGGTACGCGTGGGATTGTAGCCGTCTGGACGTGCATAAGCATACGGGAAGATTTTGGCATTGATCAAATACGCCTCTGCTCCAACAATTTTGACGAAGCTGCCACTCAGATCGGCATGACCAAGACGCACTGCTTTGACTTCAGAGCCAAGCAGGTTGATACCAGCTTCAAAGTGTTCGAGAATTTGACTGTCATAGGATGCTTTACGATTAATGATTTTCATAAGAGTGCTTCCTCTAATCCTAGCACAAGTCGTATTGCTTCTTCGACTTGATGGAGCTTCTTTTTTGAGAGTTCACCAATTTTTTTTATTAACCGATCGTGGTCGACACTTCTTATGAAAATCGGAAGAAGAACGGAGTCCTGACGTAACCCTTCCTTTTCACCTATGCGTATCATTTCGACTCCTATCGTTTGTGGCACAATTGAGCTGGCTGGGATGATAATAACATTTGTTGTTTTTTGGTTAATTGAATCTTCTGAGAGAATGAGTGCAGGTCGTTTTTTATGAATCTCGCGTCCAAATCCCGGTTCAAGATTAATGATCCATAGTTCTCCACGTTTCATTATGCTGGCCATCCTTCAACTTCGGTAACTTCCCAAATTTTAGCTTCCCTCTTATAGAACTCATAATTTGCCTCCAGGCTTTTTATCAATTCTTTTTTAACGTCTCTTTTTTTACCAAGTTTTTCTGAAACAGCATCAGCAATAAATTTACTCCGCTTTCCTTGGGGGATCGTAGTGTCTAAGTGATTGATAAGTGTTGTTGGTAAAGTGATATTGATTCTTTGCGCTTGCATACACACTAATTATACACACATAAGTGAAGTTGTCAATTACAAATTCATTTCCCAAACCTTATCATTCGCCAGGATGAGGATTTTTTTGTCTTTTTCGTGAACGTCGAAATCTTTTGCTTGCTTGAGAACAGGAGCGCTGTATTGGGATTGGAAGGTACCGTCTTTGGCCAGTTTTACGATTCTGCTATTGCCTGCATCAAGCACATAGACGTTTGTTGTATCAGCATCGGTAAACAGTCTGGTTGGATTTGCGAACGGTTTATCAATGCCTTTGATCGTAAAGCTATCGGCTTCTCCTCGGGTATATTTTTTGATACTGCCATCCTGAAAGAGAATCCAGACGGCACTATCAATGGCAATGCTTCGTGTTGTTGTCAGATCTGGTGTTGTTTTAAAATATGCGCTTTTGCTAAAATTTCCTGAAGAGGCAACGTATTTCAAGACACCATTTTTTTGATCAAGCACATAGAGATTGCCTTGATAGGGAGCAAGGCCAACTGGCTGACTCCAGTCGTTGTTGTTGGTGATGATTTCTTTTTTCTTGCCAGTTGTCTTGGTGACACGTACGATAGCCTTATCAGTAACGAAAGAGATGTTGTCTGCATCTTGGGTGAATGCTTTGCCATCCGGGTTTGCTTTTTCGATAGCGAAGAGATCATTGTCACTGCTTGCGACTTCTTTGACCGCGACTGCATGCGCGTCGCTGGCTGTTTTGAGTTCGGTCTCTACTTTTTGTAACAACTCCTCGATCTGGGTTTTCTCTTTGGAATCTTTGGGGAACTTGTCGTGATTATCTTTGAGAAGTTTTTCTGCTTTGAGGAAGTTGTCGTGACTCAGCGTTTTATTCAGACTCTCAAGACCTTTTGCCTCGTCATAGCTTTTCAGTGCTGGCGTATAGGTTGCTTCAAATAATGCACTCGTACGACTGGTTTCTTGTTTTTTCTTGGTGAGGACAATGCTCACTGCAAGCAGAATGAGCAGAATAACGACGATACTCAAGAAGAGTTTTTTGGTGTGGGTCAGGGGAAATTTAGGAAGACGAGAGAGGGAAGGGAATGTAGGGAGAGAGAATTTTGGTAAGGAGAATCTTTGTTTGGTGATGGTGGGCGGGGGCTCTTGTACGTTTTCTTTGTAGGCATCCTCGATGGTTTCTTCTTCCTCATCAAGTATCTTCGTTGGCGTTACTCCCTGATAGGTGATGATAATTGCTGCTTGTCCGCCATCGTCCCTCTCGTGCATATGCAAAGAAAGTGCTTCGGCCATATCATTGGGGAGGGAGAGGCGCAGTGCCTCAGAGATTTGTTCTGCGGAGATATCATCGGCAAATTGTTTGGTCTCAAGGACAATCGTGTCATCATTGTTGAGAAAACCAGAAGCAGTTGTCAGTTCGTTAGCTGCAAACTCTTGTTGTTCAAGCAGGAGACCAAGTTTTTCGCCACGTTTCATCACAATGCGTCCTGCGCCTTGGATAAAAAGATACAGCATCGTATCTTTGAAAAAGGCAAGTGTCAGGCTGATAGCAACGTGTTCAGGCAGATGTTCGGTGCTTTTCTGGACTGCTTCTTTAATTGTCGTGAGGCTTTTTTCTTCCAGAGTAAAAAATTCTGCTTCAAGGGTATTAAATACTTCTTTGCCAAGTGCTTGCAGAGAAAGTTTTTCTTCAGTTGGTATCGTGGTGAGGGAGAGGCATGCGAAAAGATTACCGGCATTATAGACTTGTGACCAAGATGAATCAGTCGGTGTTGCCGACAGCTTGGCATACGCAAGACGAGATTTTGGTGAGTACGGGTGCGCGTTGGGCATTAGTTATACTATAACAAGTGCCAAGAAAAAAAGCGAGAGTACGACAAAGAAGTAGATATACGCGAATACCTGGATGAACACAGCACCACTACTTGGTGGCAGGAAAACAATTTTATTGAACGAGCGGATTTTGATCGAAAGCATAAAGGAAAAGATAGCATATAGGCCAATCAAAGTAAGCAGCGCAATCTTCATCGTCAATGCGAAGGGAAAGCTTTTGGTAAAGGAGACAATATCAAATGGCATTATTCATGTCCTCCAATCAGGCTACTCAAGAGACTAACGACTTGTGCAGGCCGTGGTGTCTGTTCAAACGTCAGCGTTTCTCCTGATGCCTCAACAACCATGGTTACATCGCCATAATCAAAAAACGATTGAAAAAAACCTCGTTGGAAATATCGGACATCTTTCAAGTCTTGTACCTTAGCCGTTGCGACGCTGGCATAGGAGATGTTGTACAAGTCAATATCAATTGCTCGTCGTTGCGTCACGATGCCGATGCCGTAAAACCAGGTGACAAAATTGGCAAAGGCAAACCCAACCGCAATCAGATAATAAAACAGCGTTATGATGACGAGAAATGTCTGGGGAATAAAGGCAAGAGACCAGTGAACAGACTGGAGAACAAGAGGGAGGAGAATGGGTGCAATGAGTAAAATGAATGTTGAGACGAACCAGGGGACATTGGTGATAAAGTCACGTCTGATAAAAAGGAGAATATGTTCATCTGCTGCTTGTTCGATAAGCGAAACGCCAAGTGGATCTTGGACAAAGGTAGAAAGCATCCGAAGCGGATGGAATACCCTCGTTGGTTTGATAACCGGTACCGGTGTGAGGTTGGAAGGAAGATTTTCTTGGTCACTAAAAATATCAGGCATATTTTTTGTTATTTATGTTCAATATTAAAAAATGCAAAACCATTTTGTGGGATAGACATATAGCCGGACGCGCGTAAGTTAAAAGCTGTTTTAAAGTTTGCGCCGCTAATATGTTTTTCCCCTTTGTCTGTCTGGAAGACAACCTCGTTCGTTGTTCCATTGCCTTGCAGGACGCTGACACCTGAGACGCTTCCGAGCCCGCCGCCGTATTTATCAGAGACCTGGCGTAACTCGTCTTGGGTGTAAGGATTGCCGCTCCAACAGGATGTTGTTATTGGCGTGATTCGTCCTGTTTCATCACTTGTTCCACCATTATACAATACAAAGGTCGCATTGATAATATCAGCAATATCGCTTCCTGTCAGCCAGGGACTACTTCGTCCGCATTTGTCACTGGAAGTGCTGTATCCTTTGGTATACCAGGCTTTGTAAAACCAAGGACTGCCTGCGATCTTTTCATACGCCTTATCAGAGAAGTTTGAGCCACCATTGCCATCAGTGGTATCCCAACCCATCGTTGTCAGATAGCCGCCGGTTGTTGATGAGAAGTAGGTTGTCACGCCGTCAATAATTTGTCCCTTGGTGCTATCGACTGCTGCTTTCCACGCATCTGGTGGGTTGGCGGCCTTGGATGCAGAGTAAACTTGGCAGCCTTCATCGGCACAGATTTGTTGATTTTGTTGTTTGTAGCGATAGGCGTAACTTCTTGCTGCGACTGCTTGTGCTTTGAGTGCTTCAGTTGGGAAGCTGGAGGGCATTTCGGCTATGCCGTAGAGATAGGTTGTTTCAAAATCGATTGTTCCAGCACCTGCGACTTGAATGGTTCCTCCAGTATCACCAGTTGCGATGTCCTTCCCATAATATGCCTTCAGAATTGCATGATAATCTTGTCCATTGTTCGCTCTTCCAAATGCGCCGTATTGACTCATCCCCTTGCGATGGGTGTACGCGCCAAAAGAAAAAATAGCAAAGGAGCCACCAGGTGCCGCTTCCCGAAAACCTTTGATTGACGCATTGTAATCATCAGCCAAGTCGCTATCCCCAATGGTTGCGGTGAAACTGCCGCTTCGGGCATTTAAGATAGATTGTTGTTTCTCACTTAAGGAAGCAATTTTTCCTGACAAATCTTTTTGATACTCTTTTGCTCCTTTAACAACCTGGTCAAGTTTGGTTGATTGTTGGTCAAGATTTACTTTGGTTGCAACGAGCCATTTTTGTTCCTCTTCAAGTGTAGCTTTTTTCTTCTCAAGATCGGTGATGCTGAGTGCAATATTGGTAATGATTGCTTTGTCTTGTTTGGTTTTGGCGCGTTGATAGGCAAGGGTTTGGGTCATCTCGGATGCATCAACAGACGAGAGGAAAATGAGCAGTGGTGAGTCGTAATAGCTTTTGACATAAAAGTCTCGAATAGTCTGCGAGATGATTTTTTCTTTCTCAGCTAAGTTCTTGTAGCCATTATCAATTTCTTTGCCTTTGACTTGCATGTCCTGTTCGATGCCGGCAACGCTTGTTTTTATCCCATCGATTTGTTTTTGCATACTGGTGAGCTGGGATTCAAGCGGTTTGGTGGCAGCTACTGATTTGTTGAGCGAGTCGTTGAGTTCTGCAAGTTGTTTGTTCACATCGTCAAGATCATCAGCATAGGAAGGAAAGGGTTTGATGACAAGAAATAACATGAGAGCAACAAGCAGTAAGCAGAGCGAAAGGAGGATTTTTTTCTTGGGCATAGAACTATTATAGCAAATATGCTAGTATGAAAAACGATTACCTATGCAAGAGAATCCTTCCCTTCATAAATTCCCGTCCTATACAGCAAAGTCCGCACGGAAATCACGAATTATTGTCATCATTGTGGTTGTCGTTTTGCTCATTGGTGCTCTTCTTGGGGGATTGTATTTTCTTGGAGCAAAACAAAAATCATCTCAGTCAGTGACGCCAACACCAACACAAGTGCCCACCCAAACCCCAATGCCAACTGCGACGCCGTCAGCAACACTCAGTCCATCACCTACGAGAAAACCAACGGCAGTACCAACAAAATCAGTACCAACGCCAACAAAGGCAGCAACAACTACCTCAGGAGCACTACAGAGAAGTGATCTTTCACTTGCTGTATTAAATGGCAGCGGTGTTTCGGGAGCTGCAAAAGAGATGTCTTCGTACTTGAGTGGGTTGGGTTATGCGATCAAGACCGTTGGCAATGCAGATAATGAAAATTATGCAGGGATTACGGTCAGAGTAAAAAAGAGTAAGAGTGATTATTTGTCCCTTTTGAAAAGTGATATAGCGAAGAAATCGGCAAGTGTTTCGGCAAGTGTGAGTGATACAATAGGGGATGATGCAGAAGTAATTGTCGGAAAGTAAGATGAAGATTTATTTGGCAACCGATCATGCAGGGTTTGATCTAAAAGAAAAGGTGAAAGCTTTTTTGAACAAGAAAGGCTATATTGTTGAAGATTGTGGCGCGTTCTCGTTTGATAAAGATGATGACTACCCAGATTTTATTAGCAAAGCTGCAGAGGCTGTTTCACAAGATCCTGAGAATGCCAGAGGCATTATTTTTGGTGGCTCTGGGCAAGCGGAAGCAATGGTTGCCAATAAGTTTAACCATGTGCGATGTGCACTTTTTTATACACAAGCAGTGCCCGTTGGCGCAGCAGATGTGACAGGCAGAAAAAGTGATGATCCATTGGAAATGATTCGTTTGACTCGTGAGCATAATAATGCCAATGCCCTTTCCTTAGGAGCGCGATTTCTGACCGTTGAAGAAGTTGAGCGCGTTGTTGCACTGTGGCTTGAAACGCCCTTTTCCAATAACGAACGACATATACGAAGAATTGAGAAGATCAAACAAATAGAAGAGGATAGATAGCTATGTACGAAATTATTCCATCTCCAGGGACAGAGAATAAATCATTTGCAGAGATTGCGAACAAGATCGAGCTGGTCAGACCGTTTGCGAAGACGATTCATATTGACATTTGTGATGGGAAGTTCGCTCCCAACGTAACGTTTGCTGATCCAGCGCCGTTTGCTCCTTACACGAAAGATTTTATCTTTGAAGTCCATCTCATGGTAGAAGAGCCGATACATCATCTCAAACGGTGGGCAGATGTTGGATTTCAACGGTTCATCGGGCAGATTGAGATGATGTCAAGTCAGACAGCATTTGTCGCGGAGGCACAGCTTTTGGGTGATGTCGGTTTGGCGGTTGATGGTCCAACCTCGCTTGATGCAGTTAAGGTCTCCTATGATGATGTCGATCTTATGTTTTTTTATACCGCTGATCGCGCTGGTTATTCAGGAAAGCCATTTCAAGAAGATCGATTGGATAAGGTGAAGGCGCTTCGAGCACAAATGCCCTATCTCCCAATTGAGGTAGATGGGGGGATTACTGAGGAGACGATTGCCGTTGCAGCAGCAGCCGGCGTGAACCGGTTTGTCGCGACAAGTTTTCTTTTCAACATCGAGACTCCACAGAAGCAGTTTCAACTGCTTCACCAAAGCCTCGAGTCATTAGCGATAAAGGCTTAGTTGGTTTATCATAAAAAGAGTGATTAAACAATAATAGTATGAATGAGGGAGGAGTAGAGGTTATTACAGAATTAGGAGCTTCGGAGCAGCCGAGGGCTCAGCATGGCAGTGCACCTCCATCTCAAGAGGTAGGGAAAGCGCAATTACAACATGGAGATACTGCGGATCTTTTAACAGCAACTAGAGCAGCGATAAAAGGGGGGGGAGTAAGTGTTGCAGCGGGTGCGGAAGCGTTTCTCGTTAATCAAATAGGAGAAGAGACTCCACCAACCCTCGATAGAGAGTTTTCGTCTGCCACTGCTGCTGAAAGAAAGCTCGTAGCACGCGCCGTAAGACAACATTTTAAAGACAATAAACGGCTTAAAGATTATTATGATAAGCTTCCTGATGGTGATGAAAAAAATAGCATTGTTGCACAGCTTGAAAAAAATCGCATGAGAGAATTAGACTATGGAGCAATTAGAGCGAAGGCATTTGATTCATTTGGTCGATATTATCAAGATGCGAAAGCAGGCAAGATTGATGACTTAAAATTTGCGATAAGATTTCTACAAGGAGTGTCATTAGTTGTGAGCCATCCTTTAAAAGCAATTGCAAAACGGTTTGATGCTGAAGCAGAACATGTAATTCAAGTCGATATCTTAGAAAGGCGAGCACAAGTTGAGGTGATGCAAGCGGCTATTCAAGCAGCACAAAACGATTTTGGCTTAGCACACAAAATCGGCTTAGAAGTCATAAAGGAGACCGTCAAAGAAAGAGATGAATTGCAAAAGTGGCGGGCATGGTCTGAGAGTCACGGGCTTTCCGGGAGTGAAGAGAATTCCCAGCGTCTAAAAAAATTGGATTTAAGAGAAAGTTATGCAAGAAATCCAAGCAGTATGTCTGAAAAACCATATCCTGGAGATCCACCGTCTGCAAAAGGAAATTTCGTGCTCAAGATGGTCAGTAAATATCTATAATACTCTGTCATCATTTGACATACGTAATACGTATGATACAATACTTGTTGTTATGCAAAGAATTAGTGTACATATCTCTGACGAAACGAAGCAGAGAATTAGCTTAGCAGCGAGAGCCAAGTATATGCTTGAAGCTGAATTGATTCGGGAGGCTATCGACGCGGGATTAAAAGTTATTTATCCAAAGTCCAGTTCTGCACAAGCATTAATTACGTTAGCAAAGATGGCTCGCGGATTAGCACATGATCCCAAAGAGCCAACAGATATATCCGAAAATTTGGATTACTATGCTTGGGGAGGAAAAAGTGAAAAATAAAATAGCTGTTGGGGATGCTGATGGATTAGTTGCTTTAGCAGATGACAAAGATGCGAACCATAATAGAGCGCGAAGGGTAAGCGAGTGGCTATTGGCTGAAGGGTACCAAGTTATTTTTCCTAATACAGCCATTTTGGAAGCGGTTACTGCGTTGAAGAGGGCGAAGAACTTGCCTGAAAAAGCACATCTTATTAATAAACAATACCAAGCGGGAGCATTTCATGTTGAATACGTAACGCGGGAAATTATGCACCGAGCCAGTGAGCTTTTTGATAACACTATCTCGAAACAAAACACCTTTTTTGATGCAATCGTTGCCGCGACAGCAGAACATGTCGAGGCCGATGCTGTCTTTTCATTTGATGGATGGTATAAGAAGGTGGGATTAGTTTTGGTGAGTGACTTATTGGTGGAGAAAGGCTAGAAAACAGTTTCGGTTACTCCAAGAACGTCTCCAGGCTTTGAAGCAAGCATAGAACTTTTATCGGTTTTATTTCCTGCGGCGTTTTGGTACAGAAGTGGGCGATTGTTGCAGATTTGAGAAGGAGGATGAGGGACTCGGCGAACCACACGCAACCGTAGTCTCCGTTCCTTTGAGAAAATATTCTGGTTTGCCAAAACACGTTTTTTGTACGACCTCTTCTGGTATGGTTGGTTTTGTCTCCGCATGCTTATTCAACAGTTGTTCCATAATCCGGTGCCAGATAGGTGCCGCGCCCGTAATGCCTGATGCGAGTGTTGGGCTCATCGGCGTATTGTCATTGTTGCCAACCCACACAATCACCACGTAGTTATTCGTATAGCCATTAGTCCAGTTATCTCGTTTGTTATCAGTGGTGCCAGTTTTGACAGACACACGATGGCCGGGGATTTCCAGAACAGAGTTGATACCAAAAGCAGCGGTGCGGGTTTGAGTATCACTCAAGATATCTGCGATAATAAAGGCAATACCCCTGTTGAGAATTTGTTTGCCCTTAGGTGTTTGTTTTTCTTCAAGCGTGTTGCCTTTGACGTCAGTTATTTTCGTAATGGGGTTCAGTGGCACAAGCTGTCCGTTATTCGCAAGTGTCCCATTAACCCGTGCCATATCAAGCATGGTTACCTCGGCAGCACCAAGCGTGAGGGAGAGGCCATAGTCTTTGGGATCTCCCCAACTCTCAATGCCCATGTGTTTGCCAAGCGTTACCATGGTTGGGATACCAATTGCGTCAAGGGTTTTGATCGCTGGAATATTGAGCGAATTGCTCAGGGCAAAGCGAAGTGATACGCGGCCACGATAGCGACCATCATAATTGACTGGCGTATATACTTGGCCATCAGTCAGCGGGTAGGAGATAGGGCTGTCATCAAGCATTGTTCCAGCAGTAAAACCATGGGCAAGTGCCGCGCTATACGTTACGACTTTGATGGATGATCCGGGTTGTCTGAAGCTTGTTACGATATTGACATTGCCGCTCACCGGATCGTTAAAGTCATGACTCCCAACCATTGCCAAGATATCGCCATTTTTGGGATCAGTAATAAGGGCTGCGCCATTTGAAAGATTAAGCGATGCTGCATTGGCAACTTCTTCTGCAACAATCTTTTCTGCCATTTCTTGTATAGCCAGATCAAGCGTCGTCCTGACCTGCAATCCGCCTTTTTCGACAGTAGGCAACCCGTATTTTTGGATCAGCAAATCTTTGATAGACGCAACGAAGTGCGGTGCGTGCAGTGCAGTTTGGGGTTTTCGAAAATGCAATGTCTCACTGTTTGCCTCGTCTGCTTGTTTTTGGGAAATATACTGGAGGTCAACCATCCGTTTAAGCACGTCTTTTTGTCGTGCTTTCCAGGCAGTTGGATGCATACCGTAGGGAGAATAGAATGTTGGTGCTGAGGTGAGACCGGCGAGGAACGCGCTTTCGGCAAGATCCAGATCTTTAACGGATGTATTAAAATATGTCTCTGCCGCTGCCTCAGCGCCCCAGGCCGTGCCACCATAAGGCACTTGGTTGAAATACATCTCAAGAATTTGGGCTTTGGTGTAAATCCGTTCTGTCCAGAAGGCAAGCACCAGTTCTTTGAGTTTGCGAGAGATACTTTGTTCGGGCGTGAGTATGGAGGATTTAATAAGCTGTTGGGTGATCGTTGAGCCCCCTTGGGTATTTTTGTGCAGGACGGTTTGTTGCACTGCCCGCATAATTGCCGAGAGATCAAATCCCGGATGCTTATAGAAATTTTTATCTTCAATGGCGAGCGTTGCTTGTTGCAGAGGTTGTGGTACATCGTCAAGTGCGATGAGAGTGCGGTTTTGTTGGGCATAAACTTCTGAGAGCAGTATGCCATTTCGATCAAAGATTTTGGTGGTTTGGGGAATTTGGCGAAGGGTGAGTTCTTGGGGGGTAGGTAAGTCCGTCAAGAAAACCATGATGACGAGTGGTGGAAAGAGAAAGAGACAAGCGAAGAAGATGCCAAAGGCAAAGTATTTTATTTTTGACCGAAAGGGGAGAACAAAGGTCTTTTTTCTTTTTTTTCGAAGTTTCTTTTTGAAAAGAGAGAAGACAGAAAAGAATTTTCTGATGATCAGCGTGATGCTGTATTCTATGGCAACAAGCAGAAGAAAAAAGCAAAAGATAAGCGAAAGAAGGATGCGAGTCATATGCAAGGCAATTGTCCGCAGTATACTAAAGGATTAGGCTCATGAAAAGGGCTGTTTTTAGTAGTCGTTCAGAGCTTTCGTTCGTGAATGAAAATTTTTTTCCGGGCGTAACTTGCCTCGATGAACTCGGCTTCGAACATTCGTCCTCAAAAAATTTTATTCACTTACTCTGCTCACTATAGTTATTTGTTGATGGCGAGGATTGAAAGGATTGAGAGGATGGTGACAAGGGTGATACAGATGCCAACAAAGACGAGAGTTTTTTGTCCTGATCTTCGATTGTAGCCTTGCGGCCCGGTTTTGTAGGGAGTTGTTTGTTGATCAGTAGACATAGTACTTATCATAAGGTATGGTGTTTTTTTCTGTCAATGAGGAGATTAGGGTGTCGGTGTTGGAGATGGACTTGGGTGGGCGCATGAGAGGCAGTATTTGCTGCCAAACGAATCCGTCATCACTGTCTCGTCTTTTGCTTCAACATTTTCTGTCTGTCCAGGTTTTGCTTGCTCCTGTGTGGTTTTGTCGACCCAGATTGGTTCTTTTTTAATCGTGCCGGTTGATTTGCTCTCTGTTCCTTTGATGACATATTCAAAACGCGTGGGGCAATTGGTCGGCGTATCGCCGGTTGGTTGCGTTTCAACAATCGTGCTACAAACTTGCTTGCCAAAAACATTTGGTGGTTTTTGGGGGATTTCTGGTTTCTTGTCTTTGAGAAGATGGGACATGAGTTCATGCCAAATAGGCGCTGCACCCGTGACGCCAGAGACAATGCCAGACATTGGTGTGTGGTCGTTATTGCCTACCCAGACAGCGACCAAATAGGATGGCGTGTAGCCAATCGTCCAGTTATCGCGAAAGTCATTGGTCGTTCCTGTCTTGACTGAGACGTGTTGTTTGGGAATGACAAGCTCAGAACTTGGACCAAATTCCAAGAGTCGTGCTTTGTTGTCAGCAAGAATATCCGAGATAATAAACGCGACCTCTGAGGGTAAGACTCGTTTGCCAAAGATAGGACTGTTCGGGGGAGTGTATTCTTCAAGGATGTTTCCTTTTCGATCAACCACTTTGAGTACTGGATGTAGGTCGACGCGGTAGCCCTGATTGGCAAAGACCCCAAATGCGGTTGCCATATCAGTCATGGTCACTTCAACACCACCAAGGGTGAGGGAGAGGCCGTATTGGTCGGGGTTTTTTAAGGTTGAAATTCCCATGGCGCTGGCTGTTGCGATCATGGCATCAATTCCATTGATTCTGAGCATTTCAACTGCTGGGATATTGAGTGAATTCCCAAGTGCCTCCCGCATCTGAACAACACCATGAAATTTCCCATCATAGTTGCGAGGGCAATAGGCAGGTTGGGGAGGATTGGGGAAGCAGATTTCTGCATCAATAAACGGTGTCGCAGCGGAATAGCCTTTGCTTAAGCCAACCGCATAATTAATTGGTTTGATCGATGAGCCGGGTTGGAGATGGGCGAGCGTTATGTTGACGTTACCGTGTTTGGGGTCAAAGTAATCTTTACTTCCAACCATTGCCAGGATTTCACCCGTTGCGGGATTGGTGATGAGACTGCCGCCGTTGCCGACACGGGATGTTTGCAATTGTGCAATCTCTGCTGCGACGGTTGCTTGGGCATATTCCTGAATATCAAGATCAAGACTGGTCACGATTTTGAGTCCGCCTTGTTCAACCATCTGTTCGCCATATTTTTTGACCAAAAGATCTTTGACATAAAAAACAAAATGCGGTGCTTTAATCGGATTGCTAATCTTCTCAAAGGTTAATTGTTCAGCAATGGCTTTGTCTCGTTGTTGCTTAGAAATATATCCCTGTTCGTTCATCTTGCGTAAGATTTCTTCTTGTCGCTGTTTCCCAAGTTCTGGATGAGAACCAACGGGAGAGAACGTGCTTGGTGCTTCGGGAAGTCCTGCGAGATACGCTTGTTGTGCAAGAGAGAGATCTTGGACATGTTTGCCAAAAAATGTCTGGGATGCTGCCTCAACGCCATAGGCCGTGCCACCATAGGGGACTTGATTGAGATACATTTCAAGGATTTGATTCTTGCTATACATCAGCTCGGTGGCAAACGAGAGCAT